>Ga0315285_10004228_pt1 | contig 14910 bp, 14 predicted proteins | sample YL17G09_36_MG_FD_203698 | JGI IMG/M metagenome (GOLD analysis project Ga0315285, IMG submission 203698) | Sediment microbial communities from Yellowstone Lake, YNP, Wyoming, USA - YL17G09_36 | ecosystem: Environmental > Aquatic > Freshwater > Lake > Sediment | place: USA: Wyoming | collected...
CGCATGCGCGGTAATATGTCATCATGACCATGCCGCTGGTGCTGTGAGAGTGCAAGTGCACGGGGAGACCGACTTCCTTTTTTAGAGCGGTTACGAGTTCGTAGGCTGGTTCTGGCGCAAGCATGCCCGCCATGTCCTTTATGCAGATGCTGTCACAATTCAAGGCGACTAATTCTTTCGCAAACTTGACGAAGTGCTCAACAGTGTGAACTGGGCTGATAGTGTAGCAGATGGTTCCTTGTGCGTGTTTGTCGCATTTCTTGACTGTTTTGATGGCGACTTCCATGTTGCGCATATCGTTCAAAGCGTCGAATACTCGGAAAATGTCTATGCCGTTCACGGCTGCTCTTTCAACGAATTTGATGAGAACGTCGTCGGGATAGTTGCGGTAGCCCACTACGTTTTGCCCCCGCAGGAGCATCTGGAGGGGTGTACGTTTGACGTGTTTCTTTAGTTGGCGAATGCGCTCCCAAGGGTCTTCGGCTAAAAAGCGTATTGCCACGTCGAAGGTTGCTCCGCCCCAAGCTTCTAGGGAGAAGAAGCCGGCTTGGTCCATTTTTTCAGCTATTTTGAGCATGGATTCGGTGCTCATCCGCGTGGCCATCAGTGATTGATGTGCGTCTCGGAATGTCGTGTCGGTAATCTTGACTGGTTTGTGGGACAGAGCCTATCACCTATCTGTGAATGAGCTAAATCAGAAATTGGAAAGTGAGGACTGGCAATATTAATCTGTTTAGGTGCGGATTCTCTTGGAACATCATGACTGGCTAGAATAGGATCTTGCTGCTCATCTTGACTCTGTTGTTCTCGATTGGCACTCCCTCTTCCACCAGAAGCCTTTTTCTGGATTCGGCTCCTTTCGTCTCTCCTCCAAACGTGCCATCAGACTTTACGACGCGGTGACACGGAACGATGGGTGCAAGCGGATTCTTGTGCAAGGCATTGCCAGCAGCTCGGTAGGCGTTTGGTTTGCCAATCTTTTCTGCTATTCGCTTGTACGTGCTAACTTTGCCCCTTGGAATCTTGAACGTGGCAACTAGGATGTCTTTTTCAAATTTTGTCTTATCGCTCAAATGCTGTATGACGTCTTTTTCTGTTCTGATCTCATCGATCTTCATTAGGCCCAACTCTCGAACATGTACTCAGAAGTTCATTCTTCTGTGTTTATTACCTTTTCTCACGTCAGTTCTATGCGCGCAGAGCACGGCTGAGGCACGTAACTGTGCATCAAGAATCCAATGTAAGAGTCTTCCAAAAGCAATAAGAGCCAAGAATCGGGATTAGTTCGACGGTGTTAGTGGTTGCTTGAAGGACCGAGTGCAAACCTCAGAATAATGGAGAAGGAAGATCTGCCAGTCTTGCTGGAATGGGACAACAACCCTGAGTTTATGGGCGAATATGAACCATTCAGGCAGGAAACAAGAACGGAGTTGGAGAAGATTTACGATAATCTCCAAGACGCGCAGTGGTTTTTCGTAGAGAAGAAAGATGGAACAAAAATCGGCTACATAGCTCACTTTCTATCAGCCGGAGAGACAGAGCTTGGATACTTCATTGTGCCAAGTGAAAGAAGCAAGGGTTATGTCACTGAAGCCATCAGGATAATGGTTGACTACTTGTTCCTCTCCAAAGACATCGTGAGGATTCAAGCGAAAGCTGACCCGGAAAACATTGCGTCATGGAAAGCTCTTGAAAAAGCTGGATTCAAAAAAGAAGGCGTCCTGAGAAAAACCTTCCACTGCAGAGGAAAATGGAGAGACGACTGCATGTACAGCATTCTCCGAGAGGAATGGAAAGAACCAAAAATACTAACAAAACATTCTTCGACGAGGTAAATCGAGGATTCTGTTTGTTATTAATGCGCGCGTCTTGATCCATCTGGGCTTACAGTGGTAGGTTTGAGTGTTTTCTTGATGGTCTTTGTTCGCGTTTTGTCGCCAGGCTTTCTAGAGCGCTGATGAGTTTTGGTCTTGTGTGGGCTGGCTCTATGACTTCGTCTATGTAGCCTTTTTGAGCGGCTATGTAGGGTGACGCGAATTTTTGGCGATACTCGGCTACGAGTTCTTCGTGTTTCTTTTTTGGATCTTTGGCTTCTTGGATTTCCTTGCGGAATATTATGTTTATCGCTCCATGTGGTCCCATGACGGCGATTTCGGCTGTAGGCCAAGCGTAGTTGATGTCGGCACCGCTGTGCTTTGAGCCCATAACGTCGTAGGCTCCGCCGTAATCCTTGCGTAGTATGACTGTGACCTTTGGCACAGTAGCTTCACAGTAAGCGTACAGCAGCTTTGAACCGTGTTTGATTATGCCACCGTGTTCTTGGTCTACGCCTGGCAGAAATCCAGGTACATCCACAAATGTGATGATTGGAATGTTGAAGGCATCGCAGAAGCGTATGAATCTTCCTGCTTTCATCGAACTGTTTATGTCAAGTGCTCCTGCGTAGTGCTTAGGCTGGTTCGCTACTATGCCTATGGCCTTGCCGTTTAGCCTTGCGAATCCGACCACTATGTTCTGCGCCCAGAGGGGCTGAACTTCGAGGAAATCCCCGTTATCAACTAGGCGAAGTATGATTTCCTTGACGTCGTAGGGTTTGTCAGGGTCGTCTGGGATTATCCTGGCTATGGTTTCGTCTGTTCGGTTAGGATCGTCCGTTGGTTCTATGGTTGGTGGGTCTTCAAGGTGATTGCTTGGCAAGTAGCTCAGAAGCTTCTTCATAATCTCAACGCAGTGCCGTTCGTCGTTTGCGATGAAGTGGGCTACGCCGCTGGTTTGGCTGTGGATCATGGCTCCGCCGAGTTCTTCGAAGCTTACTTCCTGTCCTAGGACCGTTTTGACGACGTCTGGGCCTGTGATGAACATGTGGCTTGTCTTATCGACCATGATTATGAAGTCCGTCAATGCTGGCGAGTACACGGCTCCGCCTGCACATGGACCCATCACTGCAGATATCTGTGGCACAACGCCCGAGCTTATGACGTTCCGAAAGAAAATGTCTCCGTAGCCGCCGAGACTGGCAACGCCCTCCTGTATTCGTGCACCGCCACTGTCGTTTAAGCCTATTACTGGCGCACCTGTTTTCAAGGCTAGATCCATTAGTTTGCAGACTTTTTTCGCGAACATTTCGCCCAGTGAGCCGCCGAAGACGGTGAAGTCTTGGGAGAAGACGTAGACGAGTCTGCCGTCTATTGTTCCGTAGCCGGTGATGACGCCGTCTCCGGGGATTTTTCGTTCTCCCATGCCAAATTCTGTGCACTGGTGAACCACGAACTGGTCGAGCTCGTTGAAGCTTCCCTGATCAAGCAACAGGTCGACTCGTTCTCTTGCTGTCAGCTTGCCTTTTGAGTGTTGGTCTTCTATTCGTTTCTGGCCGCCGCCTTGTTTTGCTTGTTCGCTTAGCTCTTTGAGGTGTTTGATCTTTTCAGCTACGGTTGGTTCTTTGATCTGGGGCAACTGCAAATCCCTCTGATTGTTGCGTAGTATTTGCTTCAAGGGGTATTTAGAACATATGGAAAGCGCGTGAAACTACAAGATATGAAACGAACCTCTCAAGTGCGAGAAAGAGCCCTGTACACAAGTAGCATAGCTTTTATTCGCAAAAAGGCTACTAGATTGCTGATCAGAATCTTGGGAGGAGGTGATTCGATGCCAAAATGCGGGCTTTGCGGCGCTGAAGTGAAGGAGCAACCGAAAATCACTGCTGAAGGTAAATGCTCAGTTTGCGGAGCAAGTCTGGCAACCACGAAATCGTTTCGGCGCGTGAAATCCAAACAGTAGCGGGGTAAAATTCTATCCAACCAGCATCACGGTGAGTAGACGTTGCGGAAAAGTTATAGCTGAACTCGAAGGAACATATCGGAACGAAGATTTGAGACTTGTGTCAAAACACGTGAAGAAAACGGATGGGGTGGAGAGTTATTTCGACGGAAAAGCGAAGACCTATGACAACTATTTCGGCCTTCTATACTTTCAAGTCCATAGCCAGATTACGTGGAGGCACATTGAACCATATCTTCCTACAGACCCTAACGCCTTAATCCTTGATGCTTGTGGAGGAACGGGTCGCTGGTCAATTCGTATGGCAAGGAAAGGCTGCAGAGTGGTTTTACTGGACGTTTCAGAAAAGATGCTAGAAACCGCCGAAAAGAGGATAAGAAGAGAAGGTCTTCAGAACAGAATAATCATAAGAAGAGAGGACATTACAAAAACAAGCTACCCCGACGAAACCTTTGACATGATTCTTTGTGAACTTGCCCTTCTCTTTTTCGAAAACCCTGACATTCTCCTAAAGGAATTGAACCGAGTCTTAAAAAGAGGAGGAAGACTGATAATTTCGGCGCCTAATCGTTATGTTCAGTCTTTGGTTGCATTGCCAGAGAAGCCAAATCCGAGCGATATGGAAAACGCATTAGACATACTGCTTCGCAAGAAGTATGGCACCATGCCTGAAAATACCAAAGTCAAGATTTATACTTGGACTCCAGACGAGTTTAGGAAAATGTTGGAAAGAAACGGATTTAGCGTCGAAAAGATCGTGGGCAAAGCTACAACTATGCCCTTACGAATTTCTAAAGAGTTGTTTGCGAAAAAAGGGCGTTCAAGGAGTTTATACAACAAGATTCTTCAGTTTGAGCTTGCCTTATGTGAACAACCTGACGCATTAGCGTTGGCGGACGATTTGCAGGCAATCGCCCGAAAACCACTTGGATAAAACTTTACCCCAACCAACGACGACGTGCATCATGGAAAGAAGGGGTGGATTTGTGTATACTCGGTTCAGTATAGTCAGTATCAGTATGGGGTATAGGTATAGTCGGAATCGAGTATACGCCCCTTATGCTGTAGACAAGAGGACAACGTTTTAGAATGCGTAATGCTTCTATTGCCTGCTAAGGTTGATGAGTTATTGTCAAGAAGAGAAAAGAAAGCTACAGGTTTAGAGCAGCATAAGAAACTACAGAGAGAGAAAGACCAGAAAAGAAAAGAGAAGAAACAGGTTCCGCTTCCTACAAAACACTTGAAAGGCAAAAAATAGGCGCTTCTGGGTTCGGGATAAAACTTTACCCCCAAACCCAAACACAGAATGCCGTGCTACATCATGGCATATTATATTGCACTATAGCATGTTACAATGTAATATTACACCATGCTGTTCTGTAGCGCGCGTAGATGAACCTGAACCACGGACCGATGTTGCTCGGGTGGCCTGTTCATTTTGTGCAATTAAAACTGATGGATGAATCATGTGCTATTCCACAAGCAATAAGAACACAGTATCTAATAGTGCTCTATCGATAGGGTAATGTGGAGAAGTCTCCTTGACATCTCTTGAGCGTGATCGAGTTCCAAGTCCTCGTCCTGTTGCTACGAGAGAGGTTCCGCTTGTCGATAGAGTTGAAGAGATGAATGCTCTGAAAGAAGCTGTCTACAGGGCAGTCCACGGCGAGGGCGGTCTCGTTTTCGTTCACGGCGAGGCTGGGATTGGAAAGACAAGATTGGTCAGGGAGCTCGGTGCCTATGCACGTTCCCGTGGAGTGCAGGTTCTGCATGGTAGATGCCCAGCACTATTTAGAATGGATGGTGTCCCTCCCTACATTCTCTGGAAGGAAGTTATCAAGGACTATTTGGAAACGTGCAATCCAGAGCAATTGTACAGGGTCATCGGCTATTATCCTGCTGAGGTTGCCAAGCTAGTTCCGGAGCTTGGTCAGAAGCTTAGGGTGATCCCTCAATCTTTACCGATAAGTCCTGAGCATGAGCAGAACAGGCTTTTTGAGGCTGTTTCGCAGTTTATCACAAACATTTCCAGAGAGACGCCGCTGCTAGTGATTCTTGACGATTTGCAGTGGACCGATCCGTCTTCGCTCTTGCTCTTGCATTATCTGGCTCGTGATGTGCAGAAAACGCCCCTGCTTCTCTTGGGAGCTTATCGTAGCACTGACATTGACGCTAAGCATCCTTTGACTCCGGTCTTGGCTGAGTTGAAGAGAGAACGGTTGCCGCAGTCTGTTTCCTTGAAGCGAATGTCACTAGAAGACACCTCAGAGATGATCAGGCAAATCCTGGAGCAAGACGACATCCCACCAGACTTTTGCAGACTGGTCTACGATAAAACAAGGGGCAACCCGTTCTTCGTAGAGGAAGTGATAGAATCTCTGAAGGAAGAAGGCGTAATCTACCGAGAGGAGAATAGGTGGAAGATCAAAGATGTTTCAGAGATCGAGTTTCCTGAAACCGTCAAGAACGTTGTCAAAGCGAGACTAGGCCGGTTGGACGATGACTGCCAAAACGTTTTGACGTTGGCTTCTTTTGTTGGAAACGATTTCACCCTGGAAGCGATGTGCGCAATTACTGGCATTGAGAAGAGCAGGCTTCTTGAGTCATTGGACAAAATGTTCAAAACCGGATTGATCAAAGAGAGAGTGATCCGTGGAGAAGGAATTTGCTCATTTGCCGACATACTTGTCAGAGATGTTGTATACGGAGAAATCAGTCCCCTGAGACGCAAAGAGCTTCACGGAGTTGTAGGGAGCTCCCTGGAAAAAGTCTATTCCAAGAAGATTGATGAGCATCTTGGGGAACTCGGTTATCATTTCCTGGAAAGTGGAGACGAAGAGAAGGCGCTTGGGTATTTCCTGAAGGCTGGGGACAAAGCGATGAAGGTCCACGCCAACAATGAAGTCATTTCTTACTACCAGTCTGCGCTCAAGCTCCTCGAAGGGAAGGAAGAAAACCTTCAGGAAAAAGCTCAGGTACTAGGGAAACTCGGAGACGTCAGAAGCGTCGTTGGAGAATATAATGACTCCTTAAAGTATTGGAATGAAGCACTGCTATTGTCACTTAAGCTTTCTGAAAAAGACAACGCGGCAAGGTTACACGGCAAAATGGCAGTCATTCTTGGGCACGATTTGGGTGCTGCAGAAAAGGCCATGGAGCATCTTGATGAAGCCGTGAGAATTCTGGAGGAAATGCCTGAAAGCGCGGAGCTGGCACGTGCGTACTCACTAAGGGCGCAGTCTCTTTGGCATGCGGGAGATCCAGCTGGCACCCTCTCCTGGGCTGAAAAAGCGCTTGAGCTTTCGAAGAAACTGAGCGCGTTTGACGTTATGGCAGAATCTTACACCAACTTGGCGCTGGGACTTGCTAATACAGGGAAGACAGACGAAGCTATTGAATGCCTGGAGAAAGCTCTGAAAATAGCGCTTGACAATGGATACTTCGAGACTGCAGTGCGCATATACAATAACCTTGCTGCTACACTTCCTACTATAAACGAAAAAGGTTTAGAGTACTGTGAGAAAGGGTACGAACTTGCCAAAAAAGTCGGATCCATCCGCTGGATATCCTGGATTGGAACCAGCCTAGCAGGGTCGTACGGTAGCATGGGAAACATGAGCAAGGCATTTCAGCTAGTAGAAGAAGCCGTAGCTTTGAACAGGAAAACGGGCTCGTTGACCGATCTTCATTATGCTTTGTCTACTCTTGGAGCTGGTTATCAGGTATCCGGAGAATGGGACAAGAGCGAACAATGTCATGAAGAAGCTATGGCAATTGCGAAAACGTTGAATCGTCTGCCTCGAATTGCCATAAGCTATGCTGGTCTCGCAGCACTTCATTTCGAGAAAGAAGAATACACCAAGGCACGAGAGCTTTATGAAAAAGCGAATGAAATATGCGAAAAAGCAGGAGACAAGCCTTCCCAAATGGGCGTTTATGTGGAGCTCATTCGAACATATGTAGAGCTCGGAGAAACCGAAAAAGCCGGCAACCTCCTTCAGAGTCTGGAAAAGTTTGCTCTCGAAACTAAAGATGACCAACGCGCCGCCAACAAAGACGCGTTGCGAGCATTGCTTTTCCGTACGCAGAAGAGATGGGACGAGTCAGTGAAGCTTTTTGAAAGAAGTCTTAAGGAATTTGAGGATTTGGGCGCGAGGCGGTGGAACATCTACGTATTTGCCAGAATGGTTTTGTATGAATATGCTCGGGCCCTTCTTGAACGCGACCAAAACGGCGACAAAGAAAAAGCCCGCGACCTGCTCAATCAAGCCTTGGACATGTTCAGGAAAATGGGAGCCAAGAAAGACATCGAGAAAGTGGAGGCAAAATTGCTCTACATAGAGACAGGCAAGGTAGCCTCGGTCCCCAAACCCGCAGGCCTTGTTGCCACTGGATACGCTGATCTTGACAAGTTGCTGTGCGGAGGGATACGTTCAAGCAGCGCTGTAGTATTGACTTCACCTTCCTGCAACGAGAGGGACTCGCTGATCAAGAGCTTTCTTAAGACAGGAGCAGAGAGAGGCAAAGTCACATTCTATCTTACTACTAGTGCTAGGGCAGCGAAAGCTCTGGCTGAAGAGTTTCAGTCTGGCTTCTACCTCTTCGTGTGCAATCCTCAAGCAGATGCGATCGCTGAGAGTTCAGCTAACGTTTTCAAGCTGAAGGGTGTAGAGAACCTTACCGAGATTAGCATTGCTTTGACTTCAGCGATTCACAAACTGGACGCATCGCTGAAAGGCCCACGAAGAGCCTGCATCGACATAGTCTCAGACGCCCTGCTTCAACATCATGCAGTTCAAACTAGGAAATGGCTGACCGCTGTCACCACGGAATTGACGTCAACAGGTTTCACTGTTCTAGCAGTAGTTGATCCGCAGATGCACCCTCCAGAGGAGCTTCACGCCATTCTAGGGCTGTTTGATGGGGAGATCAACATCTACGAGAAAGGAGCAGAGCAGTTCCTAAAGATCAAGAGGATGAGCGATCAGGAGTATCTGGAGGACGAGCTGCTTCTGACAAGGGAGCGCATGAAGAAGCAGGGGTAGAATGTGAGTAAGGTGCCGCCTCTCAGACTCGACTAGCAGCCTAGCGCGCTACAGCGGACTGGTGATTCTCGGCCTCCACAACTGCCTCTCGTTCCTCAAGAACATGGCAAGCAGCAAAGCCTCCTCATTAATCAGTGTCTCAATTTCGGGCTCATCTCCCATTCTTATCCTTGGAATCTTCACCTTGCTCTGGAAATACTAGTTCAAACCAGTGAGTGGCTCGCGAACGGTTCAAGAATGTGACGTCATAGCCGCATAGGAAAAACATAAATCTGCGGGATTTCGAATTCACGTCAGCAGAAGAAGGTTGTGTCATGAAGTCTAATCCTGTAATTCAGGCAATGCTTGCTCACAAGTCAATTCGAAAATACACAGACGACATTCCTTCCCAAGAAGTCGTTGAGACGATCGTGAGGGCTGGTCAGCAGGCGCCTTTTGCCTCACAATCCTACAGCGTACTACTATCACGAAACAGAAAACGTAACCCTTGGAATGCCCCATTACTGTTCACGATCTGCGTTGACTTTCACAAGTTCGAAAAAATAATGGCAAAAAGGAAATGGAAGTTAGTCACTAACGATCTCACGCTGTTGTTCTTCGGGATACAAGACGCGGCATACATGGCAGAAAACATGGTGACAGTCGCAAGAAGCCTCGGTCTTGGCAGCTGCTTCCTCGGAGCCGCACCATACAGAGCCGACAAGATCGCACAAGAATATGATTTGCCCAAGAAAGTCTTCCCACTGGCGCAGTTGGCAATGGGATACCCAGCAGAAGACCCGCACACGAGACCACGATATCCATTGGAGTTCACTCTTTTCGAAGACAAATACCCAAAGCTAAGCCAAAAGATGATTTCAGAAGCCATGAAAACTATGGATGAAGGATACCTCGCTCAAGACTACTATCGAAAAGCAAAGGCCAAGATACCGTTGGAAAAAAACCGCGAGGAAACCTTCACCTATGACAACTACAGTTGGACGGAGCACATCTGCAGAAAATGGGGACAATGGTACCTAGACCCAAAGGAACTGGTTGACCAACTGGAGAAAAGAGGTTTCAACATCACGGGAAAAAGAGAGTAGGGGCAAACTGCGTCCAAGTGGCTGCTCCAAATAGACAGCAGCCTTTCCATTTCTATTCTGATTGTAAAACAACATCTCCCGCGAAAACATGCTTCACCGTTCCATCCCCAAGTTTCAAAGCCAAAGACCCACTCCTATCAACATCCAGTGCCAAACCAGTCAATCTCTCATCCAAGCTCACTACCTCCACTTGACAGCCCAGAAAGCCAGCGTGCTTTTTCCATTCATCCAAAACAACGGTGAAACCCTTCTCCAAAAAAACATCGCATAGTCTTTCCAGCTTCTCCAGCAACGCTTTGAGAAGCATTTCCAACTCGATCTTTCTGCCAAGTTCATCTTTGAGCGATGTAGCTGTCTTCCACAAATCTTCCGGCAGAAGCTTCTTCACTCCAAAGTTCGCGTTGATGCCTACTCCGACCACAGCATACTCGACGTTCTTGCCATCCAGCTTCGTCTCTGCAAGTATTCCACAGACTTTCTTCGCGCTCACCAAAACATCATTCGGCCACTTTACCTGGGTCTCTAGCCCGTACAACTCTTCCAGAACCTCAGCCACTGCCAAGCTTGCGACAAAAACAAGGCCAAACGCCTCTGCCGGCTTGAGTCTAGGTCTAAGGATAACGGAAAACCATAATCCCCCCGCAGGCGAAACCCATTTTCTCTTCAGTCTTCCTCGTCCAGCAGTTTGAGACCCAGCAAGGAAAACGGTTCCATCGCAAGCACCAAGCCGCGCAAACCTTCTTGCCCAGCTATTTGTTGAGCCAACGGAAGGCTTGAAGAAAATGCTTCTTCCAACACGTTTGGTGTCTAAGCCTTCGAGAAGCTTGTTTAAGTCTATGTTCATTGGCACTGTTCAGTCTTGCCGCTTGGGTTTTTCGACGAGTTCCATAAGCACGCCTTTAGTGCTCTTGGGATGAACAAACGCGATTCTTTTTCCTTCCGCACCCATCTGAGGTTGCTCATCGATTAACGAAACGCCTTTCTTCTTCATTTCTGCAAGAACAGCATCAATGTTGTCTACCTCTACAGCAAAATGGTGAATACCTTCACCGCGAGTCTCAAGAAACTTCGCAATAGCACTATTGCTGTCAAGTGGCTCCAAAAGCTCGATCTGCGTCTTGCCACCCGTGGAAATGAAGGCAACTCTAACTTTTCGCTCTGTTAAGACATGAATGCCTTCAAGCTCAAATCCCAAAGCGTCACGATAAACGCGGATAGCATCATCCAGGCTCCTCACAGCAACTCCAACATGATCCATCCCAACAAACATGCACGCTCCAACTCCTTTCCCGAATGGTTAATGGCATAGGGGAACGTCATAAAAAAGTTTCTGGGAAAGCATCAGGCATTGCAGAGAAGAGGAAACTATAAAATCCATGTCGCACCTAGCAGACATGCAAGGAAAGAGTGGCAGGCAACAAAGCGACAGTGGCCTCAATGGCAGACAAGACAAGAACCAAAAGGAGAAAATGCCTACATCACCCAGCCATGGAATGCCCAACACCAGATCAACAGTGCATTTTCTCAAGAATGGAGAAAACCCAGAAAACCTGACTGAGTTGCCTCCACAGTTCCGGTTTAGAGGAAGAATATTATGAGCAAAAGCAAGAAGCGAGAAAACGTCGAGAAACTCTCCGAACAAGCGGCCAGACCGAAAGATATGATAGAATATCAAGAAGGCTCGGTTGTGAGTAAAACGCTAATCGACGAGAAAGCGGGCACAGTGACACTATTCGCGTTTGATGAACGGCAAGCGCTGAGCGAACATACAGCGCCGTTTGATGCGATGGTCCAAATCATCGACGGCGAAGCGGAAATAACCATCTCAGGCAAAACTCACCACTTGCGAGAAGGCGAAGCAATTGTCATGCCGGCAAATCATCCGCACAGCCTGAAAGCCGTTAAGAGGTTCAAAATGATCCTCACCATGATAAGAGGATAAGCCCCTTCTTTATTGCTCAACCTTGACGGTTCCTACAAAGTTCCGCAGAATCTCTTCTCCATGCTCAGTGTTATTCACTTCAGGGTGAAACTGCACTCCGTAAAAGGGTTTATGCCAGTGTTTTACAGCCTGAATCCGGCAATTCTCTGAAAGCGCAAGGACAGTGAAATTGGGTGCTTCCTTTACCTCGTCATTGTGAGACTCCCAGACCGAAAACTCCTTTGGCAAACCCTTGAACAGGTCATCCTCCTCAATCACCCTCAAACGAGACAATCCAAACTCTGGAATCTCAGATGGACCCGCTTTGCCGCCAAAATGAATAGCCATCAACTGCATCCCAAGGCACTCACCTAGAATTGGGCCTTGAAAACGCTCAAAATAATCAATGCAGTTGCCCAACTTTGGAGATTCCCAAACGACTCGCGGCGCTCCACCACTCAGGACAAGCGCATCCGCATCTATTTCACCCACGGCTGTCGTGTTAGGAATTATCTTGGAGTCGCAGCCAACCTCTCTCAAGACCCGCCAGATCCTGTGCGTCCACTGCCCGCCATTATCCACAACATAAACCTTGACTAATCTACTCATACTCGATCGTCCCAGGCGGCTTATTAGTCACGTCAAACACGACCCTACTGACATCATCCTTCAAAGTGTTCGAAATTCTTACCGATATGCGCTCCAAAACCTCATGGGGAATCTTCGAATATGCCGCGCTCATCCCATCCAAGCTCTCAACGGACCGAACCACAACAACACGGCCATAAACCCTCACGTCTCCATGAACACCCACAGCCTTGCAGGGCAACAAAACAGCAAAATACTGCCAAGGCTTAGACATTTCGCCCTTTGCAACTGCCTTCTCTATCTCCTCCTCCACAATAGCGCATGCCTCGCGGACAGTCCTCGCGTTTTCAGCCGTCGCCTCACCAACAATGCGCACAGCCAAACCAGGCCCAGGAAACGGCTGACGCTCATAAAGCTCAGAAGGCAACCCTAATGCTTTTCCAACGATGCGCACTTCATCCTTGTACAGATCCCGAAGAGGCTCAACAATCTCAAACTCTATCTTCTCAGGCAAACCGCCCACGTTATGATGAGACTTAATCCTGTCCCTGAGCCCACCACCACTCTCAATCCAATCCGGAGCAATCGTTCCCTGAACAAAGAATCGCGCCTTTTCTTTGCGAGCTATTTCCTCGAAAACTCTGATAAACAACTCGCCGATAATCTTTCTTTTCTGTTCAGGATCTACCACTCCGCCTAACTTGTCATAGAACCGTTTCTTCGCATCCACGACGAGAACGTTCAAGCCAAGATTTTTCAGCAGTCCCTCGTTGGTCTCTATTTCGTTCTTCCGCATGTAACCAGTGTCTACCAAGACGCAAAGCAGGCTCTCACCAATGGCCCTATTGACCAAGATTGCTGAGGTTGTGGAGTCAACTCCGCCAGAAGCCCCAATAATGGCCCTGCCTCTGATCTTATCCCTTAACTCTTTCACTTTTTCCTGAATGAACTTCTCAACATCGAACATTGACTAGTCAACAACTAGAAGACGGAACTAACTATAAAAATCTTGTAAACACGTCCTAGCGAAAGCTGCACGTGAGAAAAAACATGTCCACATGGAAAATTCGGCGTTAGCAACACTGAAAATACACGACAAAAAAGGATCACACAAACAGTGACAAGAACCCAAACAGCAAGCTCTTTTTCACAACACAGACATTTCAGAACTCTCACGCCTCGGAAAAAACTATAAAACGTAGGTCACATCCTTACTTAATCTTCAAAAAGGTGAAATCTGATGGAAAAGAATACTCACGATCTACTCATAATTGGAGCCGGCCTTGCCGGACTCAGAGCCGCTGTAGCAGCTGCCGAAGTAAGCGGCAAACTGGACATAGCTGTTCTCTCTAAGCATCATCCATTGCGTTCACACTCTGTCTGCGCCCAAGGCGGAACAGGGGCTGCAATGCGAGAAAAAGACTCTCTTGAACTGCACGCTTATGACACGGTTAAAGGCGCCGATTTTCTCGCGGATCAAGATGTCGTAGAGTTCTTCGTAGGACACTCACCGAAAGAAATAGTGCTGACCGAGCACTGGGGATGCCCATGGAGCCGCACAGCAGACGGCAAAATCGACCAACGCGCCTTCGGAGGGCACAGTTTTCCAAGAGCTTGCTTCGCGGCGGATATGACTGGCTTCCACGAAATGCACGCTATCTACGGCAAGGCCCTGACGTATGGTAACGTGAAGTTCTATGATGAATGGTTTGTCACATCAATCATAACCGAAAACAAGACTGCGACAGGGGTAACAGCCATCGAAATGAAGACTGGCAAAATGCGGGCGCTAAGAGCCAAATCCATTGTCCTCGCCACGGGGGGGCATGAACGCATTTATGAATTTACCACTTTCTCGCATTCAACCACGGGTGACGGAATGGCGATGGCTTACCGAGCAGGGGTGCCTCTTGAAGACATGGAATTCGTTCAATTCCACCCAACCGGCCTAGTGCCATCTGGTGTTCTGATAACGGAAGGAGCCAGAGGCGAAGGCGGATACCTGCTTAATGCTAACGGGGAACGCTTCATGAAAAAGTATGCCCCAGAGAAAATGGAGCTGGGGCCAAGAGACGTGGTTTCAAGAGCTGAACAGACAGAAATGAACGAAGGAAGGGGCTTACAGGGACCTCATGGGCCTTACATCGCGTTGGACCTCAGGCACTTGGGCGAACAGAAAATCAACGAGCGATTACCGCTCATCCGTGATGTTGCAATAAAGCTTGGAGGCGTAGACCCGGTGAAAGAAGTCATACCGGTCCGGCCCGCAGCGCACTACTCGATGGGCGGTATCAAAGTCAACATCAAGACCGAAACGCCTATGGCCGGCTTGTACGCGGCAGGCGAATGCTCATGCGTCAGCATCCACGGGGCTAACAGGCTTGGCACGAACTCCACAGCCGACTGTCTGGTTTTCGGAGCAGTCGCAGGCGAGGAAGCCGCCAAACACGCTTCATCAACCACGTTGCATGAGATTCCGAATGAGAAGCTCTTG
>Ga0315285_10004230_pt1 | contig 14908 bp, 12 predicted proteins | sample YL17G09_36_MG_FD_203698 | JGI IMG/M metagenome (GOLD analysis project Ga0315285, IMG submission 203698) | Sediment microbial communities from Yellowstone Lake, YNP, Wyoming, USA - YL17G09_36 | ecosystem: Environmental > Aquatic > Freshwater > Lake > Sediment | place: USA: Wyoming | collected...
CCAAGGGGCTCGCGCTGCTGGAGTCCGCCGGGTTCGTGGCGGAGGCATGGCCCGAGCTGGCCACGATGAGCGGGATCCCCCACGTCAAGGACTACCACCCCGAGGGGAACGTCTGGGAGCACACCCTTGCGACATTCGCCCACCGAAAGAAGCCTGACCTGATCCTCTCCCTCGGGCTGCTCCTGCATGACATGGGGAAGCCGGATGCGGAGGGCGCGGGCGAGAGGCGCTTCGACGGCCACTCGGAGATCGGCGCCCGGCTCGCCTCCCGGTTCCTGCGACGGCTGGGCTTCTCCGAGCAGACCGTGGCAGATGTGGAGTACCTGGTCCGTTTCCACATGATGCCAGCGGCCTTGAGATCGCTCCCGCCCTTTCGCACGGACCCGATCCTCTCCTCCCCTCTGTTCCCGCAGCTGCTGGAGGTCTACAGGGCGGACTGCTCCTCGTCCTACATGGACGAGGAGACCTACTACGAGGCCTGCCGATTCTACAGGGCCTGGCTGCGAAACCGCAGCAACCCCTACATCCAGGAAAAGATGAAGAAACAGAGGGCGGCCAGAAGGAGGTAGGCTCCCGTGCCCGGGGACCGGCTCAGAACCGCTGCAGCAGCTCCAGCATCCCGCGGTCCAGGAGATGACCCTCCCAGGGCTTGTAGGCCACATCGGCCCGGTTGGAATCCAGCACACCGAAGTCGCCCCGGAAGTTCCACAGTGCCCAGCCCCAGCCCGCGCGAGAACGACTGCGTGGGGAGTGAAGCGATAGGCTCCGAACTCGCCGACCATGATGCCGGCGCCCCGGCGCTCGAGCTCCTGGAAAGGCTCGATGGCGCCCTGCCAGAGAGCCTGAGCCCCGAATGCCGCCCCAGCGCCTGGTCCCGCGTCAGCGGGAGTGAATGACGCCGTGTCACTGGCGAGGTCCGCTCGGATCATCCCCTGCCTGGTTCCCCACTCCGTGTCCCCGGGGGCAAGCACTTTCTCTCTGGCAGCCCCTGGTGCGAGGAAGCCCATCTCCGTGAAGGTCATCCAATCGCCATCCGCGGCATCGATCTCCAGCCTGCGCGCGCCCGCGGGGATGCGCACGCCCACATCGAGGCCATAGATGTTCTGCCAGATCTTCCACTTCTCGGAGTACACGGCTCTCTTCCACTCGCCCTTCCCAGGACCAGGCCGGAAGGCTCGATCGAGGATGACCTTCCCGTCCGCGCACACGCGCAGTCTGGCGAACGACGACACCTGGCCGACTCGGATGCGCAGGCGCGTCTCCCTGGCGAACGGTCCTTCAACCACGAGCGCGCTCGCGAGCTCGGGCTGCCCCGGTCCGTACAGGTACGCGCTCACCGGCAGCGGGGGCCACGCGGGCACGGGCCAGGCGTCCGATCCTTCGACCCAGTCGGCTCGGTAGTGCGTGAGGCTCATAGGCTGGTACCCGCGGGTCGCCTGCGCCACGCGCAGGGGCAGGAGCTCGAAGCAGGGTTCCCTGCCATAGGAGAGAGCATCGGCGATGATCAGCCGATCCGGGTCCTCGGCCCGGATTGCATCGCAGAGCAGCGAGACGACCTTCGCATAGGCCGCCCCGTCAGCGGTCCGCGGCTCGTTGAGGAGGTTGAAGCTGAGGCTGCGGTTCGGGATGCCGCGGTACCTGGCCGCGATGAACGCCCAGTGCCTCGCGCACGCCCGCTGGGCCGCGGGGTCGGCGAAAAGGTCGCGCGGCTCGGCCGGTGGATTCACGCAGTAGCCGGGTGCCCGGTGGAGGTTCAGGCAGACGTGGACCCCGTAGCGAATCCCCCACCGCACGGCCTGATCGATCGGGGCGAACGCGTGCTCGTCGATCCTCTCCCAGTCGCCACCGACGGTCCAGAACCTGTAGTCGAGCGGGAGCCGCACGAAGTCGAAGCCGAGCTTCGCGATGAGCCGGAAGTCCTCCTCCTGGAACGGCCCCTGGGCCCATTCCGCGGACATCATGTCGGGCAGATTGAATCCGCGCCACCGCGGCAGATGCGCGGGGGAGGGATCCGTCAGGGCCGAGGCCGCGCAAGGGGCGGCTTCTTGTGCGGCCAGCAGCCGCACTGTCCCGCACGCAATGACGACGATGAGCGCCGCGCTCGAGTTCCCGCGGATCCAGCTCCTCATGCGTCGATGGTAGAGCGCTGCGCGATCGCGCGCAAGTCACTCGGGCTCGAGGCGCCGGGATGGTCCATCTCACCCCCCCGTCGCCCAGAGGCTGCAGCTTTCTCCGCTCTTGTTTCCGGCGCCCGCGGACATTACTTTGCCTGCAGGGGACCCTATGAGGGTCTTGTTCCTGTGTACCGGCAACTCCTCGGCGCCGGGCAACGGGCGGAAGATGGCGGAGGCGGGCCGCGCCAGCTCGTCCACGAACTGGCACGCGCCTGCGGCGGCGGGTCGTGCTGTTCGTGCTGCTAGGCGTCCGGGTCCTGGACCGCCTGGAAGGCAGGGACGTGTTCCTGTTCATTGTGGAGTCCTATAGCTGCACGCTGTACAGCGAGCCGGCGCACTTCGCTCTGGCCGACTCAACCCTGGCCGCGGGCGTGCGGATCGTCGACCAGGCAGCACACGCCGCGCTGCTCGAGTCCGAGGTCAAGCCCATGGCCGCCCGGTTCAACGAGGCGGGCTACCTCGCCGGCCGCCGCGCGCTGATCGTGGTGGCGGGCGACCACCAGCCCTACAGCGGCATCACCGGACAGAGGGCAAGCCTCGCTCCGTGCCGATCCACGTGCTGAGCCGCGAGGCGGCGGTCCTGGAGCCCTTCCTGCCCGCCCTGGTGGAGGACTTTACCTTGCCTGTCGAATCGCTTCAGGGCGGGTAGGGAAGTGGCGGTGACCGTAGCGACGATTCCGGGGGAATAATCACTCGATCCTGTCGGCAGCGAATGCGCGGAAACAGCAAGCGCCTAAGTCCTCCATGGTGGTAGGAGCGATTCGGGTCGTGCAGCCTGTCCGATAGCATCGACTTTTTACAGCATCCGTTATACTGTGGTTCGAATGACTGAGCGGGCATGAGCGAACAGAACCGGCGGCACTTCGACGCCTACCTCGAACTCAAGCGGGCGGACCTGGGAGCGGCCATCCACGAGTTGTGGGGCTCCCGGGACGCAGAGGTCTGGTCCTCGGACCCCTACTTCTACATCCGGCTCGGCGAGGCGGCGGACCGTCTTGGCCAGACCATGTTCGCCCACGATGTGCTGCGCGAGGCTCTGGAGGTCTTCCCGGACGAGCTGCGCCTCAATCAGCTGTATTCGCTTTCGCTGGTCAAGTGCGGTTTTCTCTTAAAGGCCCGCGACCGCCTCACCCGCCTGGCGGGTCAAGGGCACCAGGACGAGGAGACCCTCGGGATCCTCGGCAGGGTCTACAAGGAAATGTGGCTGGCCGCCAGCGACGGGGCCACGGACCATCCGGCTTTACGAACCGCGCGGAACCTGTACCTGAAGGCGTTTCGCTTCAGCCGCGGATTCTATTCCGGCATCAATGCCGCCAGCCTGAGCCTGCTCCTTGGTGACCCCGCCACCGCCCGGCGGCTGGCCCGGATGGTGATCCGCATCTGCCTGGATGGCCTGCGCGGCCGGGGGGCCGCAGACTACTGGGTCGTGGCCACTCTCGGGGAAGCGTACCTCCTGCTGGGCCGGCAGCAGGAGGCGGCCCGTTATTACGCGCGGGCGCGGAGCCTGGCGGGGGCGAACTACGCCGAGCTGGCCAGCACCCGTCGCCAGCTCAAGCTCCTGGCCCGGTACACGGCGGTGGAAGAGCCGGTGCTTGCCGGCCTGCGCATTCCCCCGGTCGTGGCCTTCACCGGCCACCTGCTCGACGCACCCGGGCGCAGGAGCCCCCGCTTTCCTGCGGAAGCGGCACCCGCAGTGAAGCGCAGCATCGAGAGCCTGCTGGAATCCATGGGCGTCGGCATCGGCTACTCATCCGCCGCCTGCGGCGCGGATGTTCTGTTCCTGGAGGCGCTGCAGGAGCGGGGCGGGGAAAGCAACGTCGTGCTGCCATTCGACCGCCCGGATTTCTTTGCCGCCAGCGTGGCCTTCGCCGGCGAGGAGTGGGTGCGGCGCGCCGAGCGGGTGCTGGCAAAGAGCGTCCGGGTCGACCAGGCCACGCGGGGAAAATACAACGCCGACGACCTGCTGTTTTTCTACGCCAACTCCCTGATCATTGGCAAGGCGATCCTGCGCAGCCGCTTCCTGGAAACCGAGCCGCACCTTCTTGCCGTCTGGGACGGGAAGGACAATCGGGCCGTGGGGGGGACCGCGGAGTTCATCCGCATCTGGAAGAACTTCAGACTGCCGCTCACCGTGATCAACAGCCGCACCGGTGAGGCAATGGAAGCGCGCGGCGGGGAGGCTGCCCGCCCGCGGCAGCCGCGGGGCGTGAGGCTTCTGGGCTCTCCCGGCCGCCGCCCTCGAGGACGGAAGGTCCGGCGCGGTATCGTTGCCATGCTGTTCGCCGACCTGGTAGGCTACAGCCGGTTCGCGGAGGAGCAGTACCCGCGCTATATCCAGGGGTTCCTGGGCACCGTGGCCGAGCAGCTGAAGGGAAGCCCTTCCAGGCCGATTTTCAAGAATATCTGGGGTGATGCGATCCTGTTCGTATTCAGGGACCTGCTGGCCGCCGCCGAGTACGCCATGGAGCTGCGGGACATGGTCCGCGCCACCGCCTGGCAGGAGCTGGGCCTGCCGCAGGACCTTGCCATTCGCATCGGGCTCCATGTCGGGCCGGTCTATTATGCCCGCGAGCCGGTGCTGGACCGACTCAATTTCTTCGGGACCCACGTCAACCAGGCTGCCCGCATCGAGCCGGTCACCAGTCCGGGCAACGTCTACGCCAGTGAACAGTTCGCGGCCTTTCTTCTGGCCGAACCGGACAGCGGGCTGGACTGCAAGTACGTGGGAGTGATCGTGCTGCCCAAGGATTTCGGCAGCTACCCGATCTATCACATCCGGCGGAAATCCGAGATCGAATAGAAAAAGGAGAGACAGCGGTATGAAAATGACGGTCCGCAGGCGGAAGTCGAAGAGCACCGGGAGCAAGCGCAAGGTTAAAGCCAGGCGGGCAGCGCGGCGACCGGGGGGGGCGCGCAAAGCCGCCGCGGTGAAACGCAGGCCGGCGAAAAAACGAGTCCGCGCTGGGGCGAAGAAGGCCGTCCGACGGAAGGTTGCCAAGGGAAGAAGCCGTCGAAAGACTACTACGAAGGCAGCAGCCAGCCGCCGTCGCGCGCCCGCGAAGAAGAAGATCAGGGCGAGCAAGAGCCGTCGCGTGAAGAGGGCCGGGAAGCCGGTCCGCAAGACCGCCAGACGCAAGATCGTCAAACGGAAGCCGGCGCGGAAAACTGCGCGCAAGACCGCCAAACGGAAGCCGGTCCGGAAGACCGCCAAACGGCGGCCGGGCGGCCGTAAGACTGCGCGCAGGGCCGTCAAGCGCAGGACCACCGCGCGCAAACCGGCTGCACGGAAAGTTGCGCGCAAGACGGCCAGGCGAAAACCGGTGCGGAAAGCTGCGCGCAAGACAGCTCGCAGACCGGTGCGCCGCCCGGCCGCCCGGAAGGCGGCGCGCAAAGTCGCCGCACGCCGGCCGGCACCCAAGCCCAAGAAAGGGCCTGCCGTGAGACCGCCCTTCGAGGCCTACAAGGGGAGCAAATCCTATATCTTTGTCAGCTACTCCCACAGCGACATGCGGGAGGTGTTCACCATCATCCGCAAGCTGAACGATGGGCGTTTCCGCGTCTGGTACGACGAAGGGATCGAACCGGGGGTCGAGTGGCCGGAGGTGGTCGGCAAGGCCATCCTGCGCAGCGGTCAGTTCATGGTGTTCATGAGCCCTTCGGCGGTCAACTCCAGGAACGTGCGCAACGAGATCAACCTTGCCCACAGCGAGAGCAAGAACATCCTGGTCATTTTCCTGCGGGAGACCAGGCTGTCGGAGGGCATGAAGCTGCAGATCGGCACCGTGCAGCACCTGAACCGCTTCGAAATGACGGAGCGGGAGTTTCTCGACAAGCTCTCCCGGGTGCTGGGCAGCGAGCTCCGCAACTGAGCCCCGGCTGAACTGGAACACTCGCCTGCGCCCGCTGCGCGGCGGAACCGGCGACGTGCTGCTCTCCGGCCTGGACAGCGACCTGGTGAGCCTGGAGTCGGCAGCCGGGCGACTACGCTCGCAGCTGGAGGCCGAGAGCTGCGGGAGGCGCTTCTACGGGGCGCGGGGGCCGGCCGGCTTCGAGATGCTGGGCGCCGGCAGCTCCGACTGGAACGTTTTCCCCACGGGGGGGCGCTACGCCGAGGGAACCGCCCTCTTTCTGAAATCGCTCCTGGGCGTGATCGTGGCCGAAGGCCTGGGGAGGCGCCGGCGGGGGCCGCCTTGTGCTATGCTCGCTGGCACGGACACATCCATGGATGCCATAGTGGGGAGGCTCCTCGGTTCCGCCGAAGCATCGGTCCGGTGGAAGGCGCGCAGATCGCTCCTGGGCGAATCGCCCGATTCCCGCTCGATGCGGTCCCTCGCCCGGGAAGTCCACGACTCGCCGCTGGCAAGGAGACTGCTCACTGTGCCGAGCAGCCGACCTCACCCCTACCAGAAGTGGCAGGGCCCTCACTTCACCCTCATCTGTCTGGCGGAGATCGGCTACCCCCCGGGCGATACCTCACTCATGCCCCTTCGGGACCGGTTCTACGACTGGCTGTTCGCGGAGCATCACTTCCGCCCCCCGCACACGCTCGTTCTCCCGGGCCAGGAAGATCGGGTGCGCCGCTGCGCAGGCCAGGAGGGTTACGCGGTGTGGTACTCGCTCGCACTCGGGCTCGCCGACGCGCGCACCGAAGCCCTTGTCGAGCGCCTGCTGGAGTGGCAGTGGCCCGACGGGGGATGGAACTGCGACAAGAGGCCGCAGGCCAGGGCCTCATCGTTCCATGAGTCGCTGATCCCGCTTCGTGCGCTCTCGCTTCATGGCCTGCTGAGGAAGGATCCGCGTTCGCTCGCGGCTGCGGCGAGAGCGGCAGAGATCTTCCTGGAGCGCAGGCTCTTCAGGGCACGGCGGACCGGGGAGATCATCCACCCGGATTTCGTGCGTCTCCAGTATCCTAATTTCTATCCCTACAACATCCTCTTCGGGTTGAAGGTCATGGCAGAGGCGGGGTTCATCCGCGACCCCCGCTGCCGTGAAGCGCTCGACCTGCTAGAGTCCAAGCGTCTCCCCGACGGCGGATTTCCGCTCGAGAAGAAGAACTGGACGTTCTCCGATACCGTCGTTACCCGCGGCACCTTCGCGGACTGGGGCCCTTCGGGCAAGCAGCGCATGAACGAGTTCGTCACGGTCGATGCGCTGAGCATCCTTCGGGCAGCGGGGAGGATCTGACCGGTCGGCTCGGGCTCCCGGGGGGGCAGCGGGTCAGGCGGACCTGTCAGGTGAACTTTTCCAGGAGGAAGCGCGACAGCTCGGGGAGGGCAGTTCCGATTTCCAGCGCCTGCTTTGGCAGCGCGAGACAGCGTGCGAGGCGCTCTGGCATCTCGGGTTCGCAGCCCGTCGCCTCCCTCACGACATCCATGAACTTCGCGGGGTGCGCCGTCGAGAGCACGATCACCTGCTCGTCTGCGCGCGCGTCGCCTGCGGCGAGAAGGTCCTTCGCCGCCGCGCATCCCACCGCCGTGTGGGGATCGACGAAAACGCCGTGAGCGGCGTGGATCGTCCGCATTGTTTCGAGAGTTCTCGCGTCCGTGACAGCCGCCCCTCGGATCGTGGATGCCATCGCCCTCCAATCCCCGCCGAACAGGCGATCGAGGCGCTCGAAGTTGCTGGGGCTTCCCACGTCCATGGCGTTCGAGAGGGTCTGCAGGGACGGCCGGGGGATGAAGGAGCCTGAGGCGAGGTATGCCGGCACCACGTCGTTGACGTTCGTGGCGGCGAGGAACCCGCGCACGGCGAGTCCCCAGGCCCAGGCATAGACGCCCGCCGTGAGGTTGCCGAAGTTGCCGCTGGGCACGCAGATCGTCGGCGCGCCTCCGCCCAGGGCGGCGCGGCGCGTGGCGGCGAAGACATAGTACAGGCACTGGGGAAGGAGACGGCCGATGTTGATGGAGTTCGCCGAGGTCAAGCGCAGCGCGCCGCAGAGCCGCGGGTCCCGGAAAGCCTCCTTCGCCAGGCGCTGGCAGTCGTCGAAGCTCCCCCTCACCTCCAGGGCATGGACATTGCCCCCGAGCGTCGTGAGCTGTTTCTCCTGCAGCTCGCTCACTCTGCCCGAGGGGTAGAGGATCACGACGTCGATGTTAGCGCGGCCGTGGAACGCGTGGGCCACGGCGCTGCCCGTGTCGCCCGATGTCGCCACGAGGATCTGGATCCGGCGGTTTTCGCCCCGGAGGAAATCCTCAATGCAGGCCGCGAGGAACTGGGCGCCGAAGTCCTTGAACGCGCAGGTGGGCCCGTGGAACAGCTCGAGCAGGAGGAGGTTCCCGTCCAGGCGCCGCAGCGTGGGCGCGAACGAGAAGGCGCGCGAGACGATGCGTCCGGCGGTCCTTGTGTCGATCTCGGGGGCAAGCAGGGCGGCCGTCACGGCCGAGGCGAGATCCGGGAAGCCGGTTCCGTCGTCGAACGAGGCGAACAGCGCGGCGAGGTCGGGCCGCTCCACGGGGTGGTACAGGCTGCCGTCGGGCGCGAGCCCCGAGAACAGCGCCTCGCGGAAGCTCACCGCACGCCCGGGATCCGAGCGACTGGCGAACCTCACGGCGATCCTGCCGCGGCTCCCTCGCCGAGAACGACGGGTCCCATCGCGTTCACGAGGGAGATGTACAGGTCGGAGTCCAGTCCCGCTCGGCGGAATGCCTCGCGCATCGCCGCGCCCACCGCCCCGCAGGCGGCGAGCGATGCGCACAGGGCGAACACCGAGGGCCCCGAGCCCGAGATCGAGCAGCCCAGCGCTCCGGCCGCGAGAGCTGCTGCCTTCACGGAGGCGAACCCGGGAATGAGCACGGAGCGAACCGGCTCGGCCACGACGTCCAGCAGGGACCGGCCCAGCAGCGGGAGGTCTCCACGGTACAACGCCGCCACGAGCGCCGCGAGGTTTCCCCACTGGCGGATCGCGTCGGCGAGCCGGATCTCCTTCTTGAGGATCCGCCGCGCATCCTCCGTGCGCACCTCCGTGTGAGGGTGCACGACGGCGCAGGCGAGGCCTGCGGGAACAGGCAGCTTCACCACGTCCAGAGGCTCGTAGCTGCGCACGAGCACGAACCCGCCCAGCAGGGACGGGGCGACATTGTCGGCGTGGGCCGACCCGCACGCCGCCTTCTCGGCCTGCATCGTGAAGGGGAGAAGCTTCTCGGCGGGGAAGGGGCTTCCCGCCAGGATGTTCGCGCCGACAGCCGCGGCCACGGCGCTCGCCGCGGAGCTGCCCAGGCCCGAGGAGAGGGGCATCCTCTTTTCCAGCTCGATGCGGACCCCGAAGGGCATCCCGATCTCGCGCAGGAAGGACCCCGCCGCGACTGCGGCAGTGTTCTTCTCGGGGTCCCGCGGGAGCCGGCCGCCGTCGCCGGTGATCGAGCTCACCGTCACCGTCTTCTCGACCGTCCGTGTCAGCGTGACGACGTCGCCGGGCTGCTCCAGGGCGAAGCCCAGCACATCGAATCCCGAGGCCACGTTCGCGACAGTTGCAGGGGCGAAGACGGTGACTCTCTCCATGGGCGGCACCTATGCGCCCGCACGCGGCGCGGCGGCGCCTGGAGCTTCCCCGCCGAGGAAAGCGTCGTGGATCGTGCGCAGGGCGAGGGCGTGGCTGCCCTGCTCGACGACGAGGGAGATGTTCCTCTCCGAGGAGCCCTGGGCGATCACGAGGATGTTGACCCCCGCCTTGCCCAGCGCGGTGAAAAGCCGGCCGGCGATGCCCGGTGTGCCGCGCATGTTCTCGCCGATCACCGAGACGATGAGGAGGTCCTCGACGAGCTCGAAGTCCTGGATCCTGCGGGTGGCCAGCTCCATCGCCAACTCCCGCTCGAGGGCCGTGAGCGCCCTGCGCGCCTCTTCCGTGCGGAACACGAGGCAGATCGTGTGCTCGGAGGAGGCCTGTGAGATCATGATGATGTTGATCCCCTCCCGGGCCAGCGCGGAGAAGATCCGCGCGGCGATGCCGGGGATGCCAATCATGCCGCCGCCTTCGATGTTCACCAGCGAGATGCCCTCGATCGAAGCGATTCCGGTGATGGGGTGGCCAATGCGGTCGCCTTTCAAGTGTTCGGGGCCGCCGATCACCGTTCCCGGCGCGGACGGATTGAGGCTGTTCTTGATCCGGATGGGGATGTTCTTCTCGACGGCGGGGATCATCGTGTAGGGATGGAGGACCTTGGCCCCGAAGTACGAGAGCTCCATCGCCTCCTCGTAGCTGATTTCGGGAACGACGAACGCCTCGGGCACGAGCCGGGGATCCGCCGAGAGCACGCCGTCGACGTCCGTCCAGATGTCGATCAGCTCGGCGGCTGCTCCCGCCCCGATGATCGATGCCGTGTAGTCCGAGCCGTTTCTGCCGAGGGTGGTGGTGACGCCCTTTGCCGTGGCCCCGATGAAACCGGGGATGACGGCGATGCCGGGGATGGCGGCGAGCCGGGCTGCGATGCGGGGGTAGCTCGCCTCGAAGTCGACTCCGGCGGATCCGAACCTGTCGTCGGTCAGGATGATCTCGCGGGCGTCGACGAGCACGGCATCGAGGCCCTTCCTCCGCATGTGCGCCGCGGCGAGCGCGCAGGACAGCTGCTCGCCGAAGCTCATCACGAGGTCCATGGTCCGGGCCGAGCACTCCCGCACGAGCTCCACGCCGTGGAGGATCTCCTCCAGGTCGTTCAGCATGATCGTGAGGGGCGTGATCACGGCCGCCTGGTCGGGCGCGGAGAAGAGGAAGCGGACGGCGGCGAGGTGCTGCGCGCGGAGCCTCTCCAGCGCCTCCCTGCTTCCCTCCGATCCCTCCTCCGCCTTCCGCGCCGCCGAGATGAGCAGGTCCGTGACGCCCTTCATCGCGGAGAGCACGACGGCGATCCGTCCTCGTGCCGCCGCATCCGCGACGATCGCGGTGACCGCATCAATACTTTTTCCGTCCGCGAGGGAGCTTCCGCCGAACTTGAGAACTTTCACGGAGCCTACTCCCCCATCACCTTGATGATGACCCTCTTGGGCCTGCGGCCGTCGAACTCCGCGTAGTAGACCTGCTGCCAGGGGCCCAGGTCGAGCCTGCCCTTCGTGATGGGCAGGATGACCTCGTGGCCGATGAGGAGGCACTTCAGGTGGCTGTCTCCGTTGTCCTCGCCCGTGCGGTGATGGCGGTAATCGGGCCTGCGGGGAGCGAGGGTTTCCAGCCAGTCGTCGATGTCCTGGATGAGGCCGCTCTCGGCGTCGTTCACGTACACGCCGGCCGTGATGTGCATGGCGGAGACGAGCGCCATGCCCTCGGCGCAGCCGCTCTTGCGCACCGCCTCCTCGACGGCGGAGGTCATGTTGACGTACTCCCGCTCTTTGCGGGTGTTGAACGTCACGTACTCGGTGTGGAACTTCATCTGGGGTCTCCGGTGGGGAGCACCATACACCGACTGTGCGGGGCTATGCAACCTTCATCGCACCCCACTTCTTCCACTGGTACCACTGCTCGGGATTGCTCTGGACGTACTTTTCCCACAGCCCCAGGCAGTCGCGGGCCGTGCTCGCGCTGGCGCGCTGGACCGACACATCCTCGCAGATCAGCGTATAGCGGTTGTTTCCCGTCCTCTTCAGGAACGCGGCGACCACGGGCGCGCCCGAGCGGTGCGAGAGCACGTCGATCGTGTTGTCGAAGAACAGCTGCCTGCCGAACAGGGAGATGGTCTGGCTCTTGCGCTTTCTCCACGCGTCCACCTCGTCGCACTGGGTCATGAGGACCCTGTTCGACTTGAGCGCCTGCATGGCGCGCAGGAAGATCGATCCGCCGTAGGCCGAGGTGATCAGCTCGGCGTCCCTGTTGGCGATCTTCTCCTGCAGGCTCTTGGCCAGGCGCGCGGTGGCGCACTCGAGGATGACGCTCGTGGGGAATCCCTTCATGTGCAGGACCCACGGAATGAACTCGACGGCGCCCCAGTGCGCGGTGACAAGGACGCAGCCATTGCCCTGCTCGAGAGCGCGGGTGATGATCTCGCCGCCCTTCACCTCGAAGTGCTGGTCCACGTACTTCCTCACCGTTGCGTAGTCCAGGAAGGCCGAGAACATCTTCTCGAAGTAGTGGGTGAAGATTCCCTTGAAGGTTTCCTTGATCACCCGCCGCACGTACTTCTCCTCCTGGCCTGCGAGCACCTCCCTGACGTTTGCCTCGATCACCCTCTTCTCATGAGGATTGACAAGATAGTAGAGGAAGCCGATGCCATGCAGGTACCTCTGGGCGAGGCGCGGGCTCATGTGGCGGAACAGGAAAACGTTGACGGGGGACTGGAAGAAGACAGAGATCTTCAGTTTCATACAGACCTCCTGGAGTGGTGGTATTAGAGCTAAATTCCATCACAGGAGGAATGGAGATGCAAGCCTTTTTTAATTTATTTTACTTTTTCGTGATCTTGGCTTTCCGCCGTGGATAGCTTCTCCTCGAAGACCTTGAGGAACGCTTCGCCGACCGGCGATGAGAACTGCGTCCCCATGTTTTTCCGAATTTCCTTTGCTGCCTGCTTGGGGGGCATCCCCTTGCGGTACGGACGGGACGATGTCATGGCGTCGAAAGCGTCGGCAACGGCGACGATCTGGGCGCCGAGGGGAATGGCGTCGCCTGCGAGATGGTCCGGGTAGCCCCGTCCGTCCCATCGCTCATGATGGCTGCGCACGAGGTACATGTGGTTGCGGATGAAGGCGATGGGTTGCAGGATTTCCACGCCCTTCAGAGTGTGCTTCTGGATGATTCTGAACTCCGCCTCGGTGAGCGCCTTTGGACTGCGCACAATGGACTCAGGGATTCCGATTTTGCCCACATCGTGCAGAATGCTCCCGAAGCGCAAGTATTCGATTTCATTTTCAGGCATTCCCAGCTCGCGAGCCACCATTTCCGCCTTTTCCGCAACGCGCTCGGAGTGACCGCGCGTGTAGGTGTCTTTCTCTTCGATGGCCTGCACGAGGGCGCGCACGGAGCTGTCGTAGCTGCTCTTCAGCTCTTCAGCCCTCTTCTTGAGCTCTTCAGCTTGCGCCTGCAGCTCCTTGTCGCTGGCCTTCAGCTCTTCGTAGATGCGCGCCTTCTCTTTATCCATGCGCGCCCTCTGGATGGCGGTGGCGATGCTGTTGGCGAGGATCGAGAGCGAGTCCACATCGCTGGTCGTCAACCGGGGCCTGCCCTCCCTCCTGTCCGCTCCGAGGATGCCGATGGACTCCTCCTCCGCGATCAGGGGGCAGATGACGAACGAGTTGGGCTGGAAATCGGCGAGGATCCGGTTCGCGGGGTTCAGCCCCGACGCGCGCACATCCCGGATGAGAAAGGGCCTCTTCTTGCGCAGGATACGGATCATGAGGTTCTGCCCCCGGTCCAGGGGAATCCGGTAATCGTGCAGCTTCTTCAGCACGTCAAATGCCTCCCCCCTGCCGAGGCGGTACTCGAGGTGCGTTTTCGTTTCGTCCACGAGCATGATGAGCGCCCTGTCGAAGCCCAGGACTCCCAGGATGGACTTCATCGTCTTCTCGAGCACCTCCTGCTCTTCCGTGGTCGACACCAGCGTGGTCGTGTCGCTGTTGATCGCCTTCAGCACGGTCACTTTCTGGTCCAGCTCCTCGGCTTTCTGGTTCAGCTCGAGGTTGAGGCGCGCGAGCTCGTCGAAGCGCTGCTTCAGCAGGGTCTTGTCGCTCTCCACCTCCTCGAGGGCGCGGAGGATGGCCGACTTGCGCGTGAAGACCCGCGAGAGGAGGTTGCGAAACCTGCCTTTCGAGAGGCTCCAGGTGATCGTGTTCTCGCAGTACTCCCCGGTATCGAAGTGGCAGGTGGTCTCCTCGACCTTCGCGGGCGGCAGGCCCCACAGCGTGGGGACGGCGCTGTAGATGCCCTTGTTGTACTCGCAGATATCCTTGGAAACCGTGATTCCTTTCTTCCAGTGCCATCTAAAAACGGCGCGGCCGGGTGTGTTGTTCTTGAGCACCTGGATTGTCTTCGTCGTGTTCAACTTGGTGTTGAGACGATTCATGATCCGCAGGATGCCGCGGGGGGAGGAGAAGAACGTGAGGAAGAGCTTCTGGAAATAGGCGAACTCTCTCTGGATGATGGACTGGTAGCCGATATCGAAGGCGACGCCCGGGTTGGCGGTGATTCCCTTCACGTTTTCGAACATTTTCACGACCACCGAGCTGGGGACCCAGTTGTTCTCGTCCGAAAGGTAGACCTCCGGTGCGCTCATCGCGGACCAGGGTTCGGGGAGGCCGATGTAGAGCTCGCCCAGCCGGTCGGGAAACCGTCGCCGGGTGTACTCGATGATTGCCCGAGTGTTCAGGCAGCTGTTCGTGTTCTCAGCCTGTTCCAATGGACAGAGTATTCCCTTCACTTCGATTATCGGCGTGGAAAGCCATAAACTTTGATGTCGGAAAGCGATGCGTCAGAGTCGGCGGCGCGGTCAGCCGCAGCGGCGCCGCAACAGGGCTGGCTTGATGCGGCGCGCGCGCCGGGGTAGCATGGGCGCCTCCGAGGCATATGCATGAAAATCGAGCGTGCAGAGCTGTCATTCCTCGAGATTCCCTTCCGTTTGAGCGTCAGCCACGGCGCCCGCGCAGACCGCACGTTTTCCGACTCCCTGGTGATCCGGGTCGAGGCTGACGGGGCGGTCGGGTTTGGTGAGGCGGTTGTGCGGGATTACGTCTCGGGTCCCGTGGGCAGCGGGGCCGATTTCCGCGCCGAGGCCGTCCGGGCCGCGGGCAGGATCCTCTCCGCCGTGCAGGCGAGCGGCGCG
>Ga0315285_10004232_pt1 | contig 14906 bp, 11 predicted proteins | sample YL17G09_36_MG_FD_203698 | JGI IMG/M metagenome (GOLD analysis project Ga0315285, IMG submission 203698) | Sediment microbial communities from Yellowstone Lake, YNP, Wyoming, USA - YL17G09_36 | ecosystem: Environmental > Aquatic > Freshwater > Lake > Sediment | place: USA: Wyoming | collected...
CCCTGCCCCTGCAGGCCGCCGAGCCCCAGCACCTCGCCCTTGCGCAGGCTGAAGCTCACGTTTGAAAGCCGTCCGCCGGGGAGCGAGACGTCCTGCATCTCCAGGGCCGGGCTTTTCCCGGCCAGGGCGATGATCTCCCTCTCGCGCTCATCGTGGGGCTTGCGCACCCGGGCCTTGGCCTCCTGCCCGGTGATGAGGGGCACGATGAGTTTCTCTTCCCGCGGCTGCACGGAGAAGTCCAGCTCGCCGACGGTCTCCCCGTTGCGGAAGGCCACCAGGCGGTCGCAGATTTTTGCGACCTCCCAGAGGCGGTGGGAAATGAACACGATCGCAACGCCCCGGGCCTTCAGGGCGCGCACGGCCTCGAACAGCGCCTCGACCTGGTTGAAGTCCAGGGAGGCGGTGGGCTCGTCCAGGATGAGGATGTGCGGGTCCTTGGCCAGCGCCTTGGCGATCTCCACGAGCTGCTTCTCGTCCGGGGAGATGTTCTTCACCCGCTCCGTGACAGGGAGGCTCACCTTGATGGCGGCCATGGCCTTCTCCGCTATCGCCATGGCGCCCCGGTTGTCCAGGAAACGCAGGGCCCCCGTGCCTTCCCGGCCGAGCACCACGTTCTCCCAGATCGTCATCTCGGGTACGAGGCTCAGGTTCTGGTGCACCATTGCCATGCGGGAGGCCTCCGCGTCGAGGTGGCTGCGGAGGTTCACCGGCTTGCCGTGCAGGGCGAGCTCCCCGCTGTCCGGGACGAGCAGCCCGCTCACGATCCTGGCGAAGGTCGTCTTGCCCGAGCCGTTGGCGCCGACCAGGCCGCAGATCTCCCCCCCGTTCAGGGTGAAGTTCGCGTCGCTCAGCGCCCGCACCCCGACGAAGGACTTGCGGATGTGTCTCGCTTCAAGGACGCTCATGTGCCGGCGCCTCTCCCCTGGTGAAAAAGGGGCGGCCCGTGGGCCGCCCCCGATGTGCGCTTGCTCTCTACTGGAAGAGGGCGTCGATCTGGGCCTCTGTGTACCACGTGTTCACGTAGTAGGAATCGGCCCAGTCCTTGTACTCGTCGTAGACCTTGTCGATGTTGGAATTGTCCACCTGCAGGGACGGGTGGGTCCAGATGGTGTACGCCCCCGGCGCCGGCTTCCCGGTGCTCGGGTCGATGAGGACGTCAGCCTTCAGCTTCTTGCCCTGGAGCAGGCGCACGCCGATGCCCAGCGAGGTGCAGATCGCGCCCGGGGAGTTCTCGATCCCGACCGTGTTGAACCCCTTCTCGTCCTTCATCTTTTTCCACTCCTTGATGAAGGCGACCTGGGTCTCGCCAGTGATGGGGGGCAGCTTCTTGCCGGCCGCCTCGAACGCCCTGATGATCCCGAGGGTCATCCCGTCCTGGGTCAGGACGCCGTCGATGGTGGGGAAGGAAGCCAGGAGGTCCGTCATGACCTGCTGGGCGGCTGCCTGGTCCCAGTTCCCGTTCGCCTTCGTGAGCAGCTTGATCCCGGGGTACTTGGCGAGGACCTCATCCGCGGCCTGGTCGCGGGCGATGTTCCCGGGCTGGTCGGCGATGCCGCTGATGTACACGATGTTGCCCTTGCCGTTGAGCTGCTTCACCAGCCACTCGGCCAATGGCGCCTCCCACCATACCTGGTTCATCCACACGTTCAGGACGCCTTCGGGCGGCTTCACGGGCTGGTCGTAGACGATCACCACGATCCCCGCGTTCTTCGCCTCGGTCAGGACCGGGTTCAGCGCCGTGCCGGAGTTCGGGTTGACGAGGAGGAGGTTCACCTTGCTCGCGATCAGGTTTCTGATCTGGGCGATCTGGGTGTTCACGTCAGGGCCGGCATTCTGGACGATGAGCTTGCTCACCCAGCCCTTCTCCTTGTAGATGTCGAACTGCTGCTGCAGGCTCTCGAGCATCTCCACGCGCCAGCTGTGCGTGAAAGGCCCGTTGCTCAGGCCGACCACGAACCCCTTCTGGCCGCCCTCGGTCTTGCCGCCGGCGAACGCCGTCAGCGCGAACAAGAGGCAGAACAGGACAACCAGTCCGCCCCTTACCCAAGTCTTCGATCTCAACATGTTTTTCCCTCCTTGAAATATGAAATGGTCAACGACCACAGAACAGTGAAGATCTCGAGGCCTTTTCTCACCTCCTTTCTGACCTTCTGCGGCAGGTTCGAAAAGCAACAAAAATTGATGTTTACTGATCTTTCTCCGCCTCATAGTATGCTTGAAGCGGGAACCTGTCAAGTTTTTTATCAGAAATTGTGAGGAAAAGAGCTTGATTCAGTCGCGGAAATGGATAGAATGGCGCCATGTCGACCTCTCGTGAGCGAGTGCTCACGGCTATCGCCAGAAAGCAGCCCGACAGGACGCCTGCAGACTACAAGGCAGAGCCCGAGGTGAACGCAGCCCTGATGGCGCAGCTGGGAATGGGGGACTACGAACCGCTCCTTGGCCGGCTCGAGGTCGACGTGCGGCGGATCGAGCCTCGCTACCAGGGCCCGCCGAAGAAAGCACTTGCCGACGGGATCACGGAGGACTACTGGGGAATCAGGGCCCGGACGATGCGGACCTCCGTCGCCTCATACGACATGTTCGTCGAGACGGACCTCTGGAAGGCCGCGAGCGTCGAGGCGCTCGAGCGCCACCCCTGGCCGAGTCCGGACCTCTTCGACTACTCGGTGATGGCGGGGCAGGCTGCCCAGCACCCCGAGCATGCCATCCTGTACGAGGGATCGGACCTGTTCACCCGGCCCAGCATCCTGCGCGGCATGGAGAACATCCTGGTCGATATGGCGATGCGGCCAGAGATGGCGCACTACGTGATCGGGAAGTTCACCGATTTCTACTGCGAAGACCTCACCCGGGCCCTCGAGGCCACGCGGGGCGGCTTCCAGCTCTACTGCGAGTGGAGCGACTACGGAACCCAGGGGGGACTGCTGATGTCCCGGGAGATGTGGCGGCAGTTCGCGGAGCCCTACCTGAAGCGCCTGGTCGACATCTGTCATTCCTCGGGCGTCGCCTTCATGCTGCACAGCTGCGGGGCCATCCGCGACCTGGTCCCCGATTTCATCCGCATCGGCGTGGACATCCTCGACCCGATCCAGGTCATGGCCGCGGGCATGGAGTCGGCGGGCCTCAAGAGGGATTTCGGTGACCGCATGACCTTCCATGGAGGCATCGACACCCAGAGCACGCTTCCCTTCGGCTCGCCCGAGGACGTGCGCGCCGAGGTGCTCGACAGGGTCGCCACCCTGGGGGCGGGAGGCGGCTACATCATCGCGCCCAGCCACAACATCCAGCCGGACACTTCGGCAGAAAACATACTGGCCATGTACGAACCGGCGCTTCGCGCGCCCCGCTGAAGGAGGAACGCTCATGTATACGCTCACCGATCTCCGTTACCAGTCCATCAGGAGGACGCCCGAGGAGCTCCTGGCGCACCTGAAGGGATTCTCCCTCGACCTGAAGCTCACCGTCGGGATCTGGTACTTCGCCCCGGGCGGGGGCAGGTTCCACGACCGCTACGTGCCCGACCTCACCATCCCGCAGCGCCTCGAGCTGGCCGCCGAGATGGCGCGTTTCGGCGTCAAGGGGATCGAGGCGCACTACCCCTCGGAGGTCAACGAGGAGAACCTTCACCTGTACAAGAAGCTGGAGAACGAGGCCGGCGTGCGCCTCGTGGGCCTCGGCCCCGACAGCTTCCGCGGCCGCGAGTTCGAGTTCGGCACCCTCTCCAACCCCGACAGGAAGAGGCGGGAGCAGGCCCAGAAGGACCTCATCGGCGCTTTGAAGCTCGTGAAGGAAGCGGGGGCCACGCACATGGGGCTGTGGCCCGGCAACGACGGGTTCCTGTACCCGCTGGGCACGCGCTACTACGAGATGTGGGATTGGTTCGAGGGGGCGCTCGCCGAATGCCTGGATGAAGTGCCGGGCGTCCGCATCGGCCTGGAGACCAAGCCCTACGAGCCGGTTGCCAACAACATCTATAGAACCACGGGCGACGGCCTCTTGATGGCGAGGGACGTGGAGGCTCGTCTCAAGAACCCCGTCAACCGCAAGCTTCTGGGAGAGGGGCACTGCCTGGTCGGCTTCCAGCCCGAGATCGGCCACATCCTCATGGGCTACGAGATCCTGCCCTACGCGTACATGAGGATCGCGCGAGAGGCCCGGCTGCAGCACATCCACCTCAACAGCCAGCCGCTGGGCAACTACGACCAGGATCTCAACGTGGGAGTCGTCTCGTGGCAGGACACCGAGGCGCTACTGTACGCGCTGAAGGGAATCGGCTACAGCGGCTACCTCGGCATCGACATCAACCCCGAGAAGATGCCGGTGCTGGAGGCGATACGGATCAACTCTCGAGCCGTGCAGATCATGAACGAGCGGATCGACTGCCTGCCGCACGAGAAGCTGCTGGACTGCTTCTTCAGCCCCGAGGCGAACCGGGGCGGCATCGAGACGATCCTCGCGGAGAGCTACGCGCCCCGCAGGGGGTGAGCTGCCTATCCCGCCGCACGGATGGCACCCAAGCTCCGAGCCAGGTCGTCGATATCCGCTTAGGGTAGGATACCGGCCAGCTGCCTGCTCGGCATCTTCGTTGTCTCGACAGCGATGCTGCTCACTGCGAGCGGTGGTGCTCGGGATGGTCCGTGACGGGGGTGTGCTCGTGGTAGCGGCCGGCCTCGTGCAGACGATTATGGACCGACCGATGGGCCGACTCGAGCACCATCCGCATGCGCTTGTACGCTGCTGTCTCAGCCCGTGTGCCGACGGTGTCGATGTACGCGAGGGCTCCCTCGATCTGCTCCAGGATGGTGAGAGCGTCTGCCGCGGCAAAGAACGGCCCTCCGCCCACCTCGATCATCACGGCCGAGGAGTGGGCGGCGACGATCTCGGGCCTGTCGGGGTAGTGCCCCCGCACGAGAAGGGCGACCCATGAGGAACGGTCGACCGTGAGCGGCCAGTTCCCCTCGGCTCGCTCGGGATCCACGCTCACCGTATGGCGGATCTCTCCGTTCACGACGAGCTCGACCCTGCTCATGGGAACGGTCACGCTCTGGGCCTTCCAGCTGACATCGAAGGTGCCTCCCGAGGCAGGGACCGCGATCCTGCTCCCCATCGGCCTGCCGTCCACCGAGAGCTCGATGAGCGGGCCGTAGGTCACGAAGGTCTCTGATCGCCGGATGGCCTCCATCCATTCCTCGTAGGTGAATGGCCTGCCTTCTGGAATGCGGGCATAGGTCCGCACTGTGCCGATCGCGGTATCGGCGCTCATCTTGTCCGTGCCGCCGACGGCGGCAACGGCATATCCGCAGTTCAGATAGCGGTACCAGTCCGACAGGGAGTACGGGCTGATGCCCGAGTAAAGGTCTCCCCACGTCGTCATCTCGATCCCGTCGACATTCCCGCCCACGATCGCCGCGGCGTGCTCGGCCCGGGGGTTGGGGAAGTGGGGGACGATGACGATGCCGCCTTTTTTCCGGCATGCTGCTGCCCATTCGCTCAGGAGGACTTCCACGGGGTCGCCCAGCGCTGATTCGTCGGGCCCGCCCGTTGTCATCGGCGCGATTATCCCTCCCCGATAGCCAAGGAGCGAGATATGGCCGAGCACGTGCTGACGATTCTCCGTGCCTACTCGCACGAGGTGCTCACCGTCGCCGCCTGATTCTTTTGAGCCCCACGTGGTCCGTCCGTCGAAGTCACCGACGTTCGTCATCAGCTCCCCCCATTGGCTGGCGAGCAGGTTCACCACGTTCACGCCCTCGGCGCTCCCTTCCAGGAGCGCGGAGACGGGGGAGAGGAAATGCACGTGCGTGTCCGCGGTGACCCAGCCCCTCTCGCGCCAGGACAGGACGCGCTCGAGCTCGACGAGGATATCGTCGGTCGACCCGCTGACCTCGAGCCGCCGGCGGATCGGGCGAATCTCGAAGCCCCTTGCAATCTCCAGGTACACCGTGCCCAGCGGCAGGTCGATCGTCGTCTCCCCGGGAATGTAGGTGCACCAGTGCGCGCCTTGGTGCACGAAGTCCACGCTGTAGTCCTCGAACCACGCCGGGTTGGGGATGCGGTGCCGGTCGACCGGCGCCAGGTACTCGCCCCCTTTCCCATGCACGTGCAGCTTGACGGGGACCGTCCTCCCGCTGCCCTTTTCTACGACCTTGAGGCGGACTCTCCTTGTGGACGGAGCGACGCATGAAAGGGGGCCGGATGCGCCGGCATTCTTCAGTGCCGCTGCGGGAATGGTTCTCCCGTCGGCAAGATGGAAGCAGGCCTGCGGATGCGCCGTGTACTCCAGCAGCACCTCGGTGTCCGAGAGGGTCGGAAGCGCATTATTGTAGCTGGAGTCCCATTGCTCCTCGGGATAGAGCGGGCGGGGGAGAGCCGAGATGACTTGGCCGAGATCGAGGCGAATGTCCCGAAGCAGCCCCGCCTCGTCTCTGTCGAAGGAGAAGGAGGCTCCCCTGGGCAGCGTCAACATCGCCTTGCGTCTGCTTCCCCATGCGAGCGGATGAGATTCGACGGATCCCGCGGCCAGCCCGAAGAGGATGACCGTGCCCGCCGCAGGCTCGAGTCGGATGCAGTCCATGGCCAGATCGGGCCGCGGGTTCTCCCATGCACACAGCCAGGAAAGCCACTGCTCCTGGTCTCCCGGATCGACACGGGTCTGGCTCGAGCCCCATCCCTGGCGCAGCTGTTCGTGCGGGGGGCGAATGGCGCGCGGCTTGCGATCGGGTACCGCTTCGAAGCAGTTCTCGCCCCATCTCTTCGTGAATGCGCCGATCTGGAACCTGCCCCTGATGGGGATCGTGGCATCCGTGCCGTCCCGGTAGAGGATGTGGTAGGTGCAGGCCAACTCACCGAGCTGACCCTCTCCCCTCATGGGGGAATGGAACCCGTGGACGTTCGTCTCCATCGGCCGTTTGTCCGATGAGTGCAGGAACACGAGCCATCTCGCCCTCAGGCCGGAGAGGGGCAGGGTGAGGGGCGACCCACCCGGGGGCGACCCGTCGACGATGACGATCCTGTCCGCGTGGAACGGGATGCCGCGCCTGATGCAACTCCCCCGGGGCGCTCCCGCGAGCCGGCTCTTGAGCTCGTCGGAGACGGCGGCGGACTCGAGATCCCGAAGGGTCTGGCGGCTCTTCAGGCGAATGGGCGTGAACAGCGCGGAAGCAGGTCCATCGATCTGCGGGTTCATCAGCGGCATACGGCGCCTCCCATGGAGGATATGGAGGATGGAGGAGTGTGATGCTACGGCCGATCGTTCGACCGGGTCAAGAGTATCGTGGCAGCACACCGAGGCGGCATCGAGACGATCCTCGCGGAAAGCTACGCGCCCCGCGGGGGGTGAGCGGACGGCCCCGCCGCGCTGTCGCCTGTTTCCGCCGCATTGCGGGCAGCCTGCGCCGCAAGCCGGGCCGCTCCGACTGCCGCCGCTTCCCGCGGTGCACCCATGAGCACGGGCATGCCGAACACCTCCTCGGCTGCCTGCCGCAGGAGGGGATTGCGGTCGAGCGCGTTCCCGCTCGCGACCAAGCGCGTGCGCCCTTCGCGAAGATGGGCGGACAGCATGTCGCGCAGGTTCGCGCAGATCCCATGCGCAAGCGCGCGGGCGAGCCCTCCAAGCGAGAGGTTGTCGAGCGAGATCCCCTCGATCGAACCCCGCCGGTTCGGGTCGTGCCTTTCTCCGAGGAAATGGGGGTGGACGGAGATCCCGCCTGGTCCCCTGGCGCCCGGCGCTCCTGCGTCTGGCGCTCGTGCGCATGGCGCGCCTGCGCCGAGGTCATTGAGCCGGACAAAAAGATCATCCCGCGGGACCGCTGGCAGGCCGAGTTCTTCCTGCCAGCGCTCGACGGTGTCCACGAGCCACTGCCAGGCCGATCCCCCGCAGAGGCTTGCCGCCACGGCAAGCAGGCGGGGTCCCGGATAAGGGCGCTGCTCCCAGGCCGCCTCGGGCGGCAGCACGACGGCTCTCGAGCCGGCCGGCTGCACGGCCGAGAGCTGGCCACCGGTGCCCAACGTGAGGGACAGCTCCTTTTCTGGCTCATGCAGCGTTGCAAGGAGCGACGCCTGGTTGTCACCGATCGCTGCGGTCACCGGAACTCCCGAGGGGATGCCGAAGAGCTCAGCCGCGGCCCGGGTGGTCGCGCCGATCACCTGCCCGCAGGGCACGACCTCGGGCAGCAGCTTCAGCGGAATCCGCGCAGCGAGCGCGGCCGGCAGGTCCCAGGCCAGAGCGTCGATGTCGAAGAGCCCCCAGCTCGCCCCGTCAGTAGGATCCGTCACCGGCGCGGCAAGGCCGCACAGGCCGGCAGCGATCCAGTCGTGAATCGTCGCCGCGCTCGCCGCGCCGCCGGGCAGCAGGCCGCGCGAGGCGTACCAGGCGAGGGTCGCGCAGCCGTACCCTGTTCGAAGCAGGGCGCCGGTGCGCCGGTTCAATTCCTCGAGGAAGTTTCCCTCCGCGCACCTGCCGTCCTGCCACGTGACAAGGGGGGTGAGCGGCTCGCCTTCCGTGTCGAGCACGAGGACCCCGTGCATCTGGCCGGTGACGCCGATGCCGCTGATCGACCGGCGCGCCTCCAGCGGCAGCTCCCGCACCACGGCCGCGGCCGAATCGAGGAGCGCCCGCGGGTCCTGCTCGGAGAGGCCCGGCGGCGCCGGCAGGTCAGCGCGGTGGGTTTTCGCGGCGAGCGCGACCGTCGCCCCGTCATCCCCGACGACGACAGCCGCCGTCTTGCTCGTGCCGATGTCGATGCCGAGAATCATCCCAGCGCCCGCAGCAGCTCACTCCCGCCTGCCGCCCCAGAGGCCCCGTACTTCTTCAGTCCCGGCTCATCGGTGATCCCCTCGCGCGCATACGCCTGCCAGGCGGCGATGATCGCCTTCACCCCTGAGGCGGGACCGTCGGGATGGCTGTAGACCGACGTGCCTGCAAGGAACATGCGGCCCTCCATGCCCAGCTCCTTCATGCTCCTGCCGATGTTGGCAGGCCCGAGCCCGCCCGCGATGGCGAGCGTCATCCCCGATGAGCCTTCCAGGCCATGCCTGCGCAGGGTTTCGAGGATCGGCCCCTTCTCCCTGTCGTCGGGCTTCAGGTAGCCCCGCATGGTCGTGAGCTGCATGAAGGCCGCCCCGTACAGCCCGGCGAGCAGGTACGTCACGCGCGGGTCCAGCCCCCATGTCGTGCACCCCGTCGCGAGGTTCATCCCCGCGGTGTGGGCGTACACCGGAACGTCGTGGCGCTCGGAGATCTCCGCCATGAGGGGAAACCCGCCCCCGTAGTAGGGGGAGAACATCAGGGCATTGGCCCCCGCCTCGACGGCTGCCTCCGCGTACACGGCGATCCTGTCGGGGTCCACGGTGATGTGCGGGGCGAACAGGAACCTCCTGCCCTTCGGGGCCTGTGATCTTCCCAGGTCGAAGCCCGCGGCCTTCAGGTCCCTGGCCACCTGCCCCACGTAGCGGGGCACCTCCTCCAGGGTGAGGTGCATGTTCTCATCCGCCTTGGTGAACCGGGCCCCCGCGAGGGCCGCCTGCACGACCGACCGGGAGAAAAGCTCCGGAGTGAGTCCGGTCTTCGGCTTGACGATGGTCCCGATGATCGGCTCATCCGCCCCGAGCCCCAGGTACTGGCGCACCCGGGAGTTGGGCCAGCGCCGCCTCGGGAACCGGGCCAGCATCTCGGGCGGGAACAAGACGTCGACGATCCTCGCCCCCTGGTAGAACGAGAAGGCGGAGAAAGGCTCGCTCGCCATGGCCATGAACAGCGCGGCAAGGGGAATCTTGTCGTCCCCGCGCTTGTCGAAGAACGTCAGCGGGTACGCGATTGTCACGAGCCCCGTCTCGACGCCCTGCCCCTGGTTGTAGCCGAGCAGCTGCACGTCGGTGGCCCAGCTCATGAACTCATCGTAGCCCGCGGGCTTCCGCACGGAGGCGTCCCCCTCCTGGTGCCACGGTTTGAGCGTTCCGTGCTCGAGGACCATTTTCGCGGCATTCAAGAGCCCCTGCATCGGCTCACCGTCGTGCACCACCTCGAACCAGTAGGTGACCAGCACGGCGGGACCGCGGCTGTTCTCCCTGCCCCTGTTGAGCAGCGCGACCGTCTCGCGAGACTGCTCGGGAGTCGAGACAGCGGCGCACCCGATGTAGGGATGCGCGCCGTGTTTCAGCAATTGCTCTCCGCAGCCAAGGATCTTCATGGGTCGGGCTCCTTTCTTCAGCGGACAACCGTCAGTATCACCGTCGCCGGGCCGCCCTCAAGCTCCGCGGCGACGCTCGCGGGAACGACGAAGCTGTCCCCGCAGCCCAGATCGATCCGTGTCTCGCCGGCGACGAGCCGGCAGCTCCCCTCGACCAGCGTGCCCGTCGCGCACGACGGGAGCGCGGGCAGCGACACGCGGGAGTCGAGCCGCACCTCGAACAGATCGAACTGGCCGCAGGCGAGGATGCGGTTCAGGGCGTCCAGCCGCCTCTCGGGCCGATGGATCGAGGGCCGGGCCGAGAAGTCGATCACCTGCAGGGCCTTCTCGAGGTGCAGCTCGCGGCGGTTTCCCTTCTCGTCCACCCGGTCCCAGTCGTAGACACGGTAGGTGATGTCGCAGCTCTGCTGGACCTCCAGCAGGAGCACGCCTTCCCCGCAGGCGTGGATGGTGCCCGGCGGCACGAACAGACAGTCCCCCGGAGCGACCTCGGGCGAAGCGAGAGCCTCGCGCGCCCGGCCCTCGGCGAGCGCGGCGCGGAATGATGCGGGCGTGACCCCCGCTGTCATCCCGAGGAAGAACCGGGCAGAGGGCGCCCTATCGATGACGTACCACGCCTCGGTCTTGCCCCAGGGGAACCCCTCGAGCCTGCGGGCCTGCTCATCGTCGGGATGGACCTGGACCGAGGCGAGGGAGTTCACGTCGATGAGCTTCACGAGAACGGGAAACTCCCCGCCATAGCGGGCGAAAACGTCGTCGCCCAGCAGCGCCGCACCCGCTTGCTTCGTGAGCTCCGTCAGGCTCAACCCCGCGAAGGGGCCGCCGGCCACGCGCGAGAGGCCGTTGGGGTGGGCGGAGACCTCCCACGACTCCCCCACGGGTCCATCCGGTATGTTCTTGTGCAGCCTGTCGGCCATCGCCCGTCCGCCCCAGGGGCGCGTGTGGAACGAGGGGGCCGTCTTGAACGCGGGGATCCTCATGGCCGTTTTGCGAATCGCTCCCGCACCACGGGGAGCAGGGCCTCGATACAGGAGGCGCCCTCCTTCTGTAGAAGAGAGGCGATCCTCTGGGACTGCTCGTCCCCGGGGATGCGGGAAAGAAGCGCTGCGCAGACCCCGTAGCGGATCGGCTCACGCACGACCCGGGAGATCTCGTCGGGAAGCTCGGGGCTCACGCACTTGTCCGTCAGGGCGGAGCGGTACGCGCGGATCACCTCGAGTGATAGCGATACCCCTCCATTTTCCCTATATACTCCTGTAGCGCCTTTGAATCCACTCACCGTCATCAGGATATACATTCCAAATCCGCCGCACAAGAAGATCAAAGACCCGGAACTCTCCACGGAGACACCACTCAGCATGATGACAAGCAATTTTTCCCTTCTCCCCGATGATGTGAAACTATAGTGAGGGTTCTCGGCGTATCAGTTTACTGTTGATGGATCCAACCCGGGAGGCTCCCGCCGTCTCGCCCCCGCACGGCGCACCGTGCTCGGGCTGCGACGGCTGCCGCCTTACGGATGTAAAAAGTGGCAGCGGCAATGAAGTCGCGAGCATCCCCAGACCTTGCTGGTATCCCCGATGGCAGGGTTGAAATCGGAGGTGTAGCGCACCGTGCCCTGGGAAGGCAGGTAGGAGAGCTTGTCCATGTACAGTGGGGCGCGGGCGATATACTGAGCGAGGGCAACACGCGTTTTGTGATCGTCGCCGGCAATGCGCACGTGATTGCCGACTGGAAAACCTGAGTTTTTCCAGCACAAGAGGGTCGAAGCGAACTCCTCGGTGATCAACCCTTTGGAAAGAAATAATTGAGAGATCACGAAAGTCCGTCTCAAACACGGCACGGAACAACACATCGCTTAGCTCCACGAGTGTTCTCTCCAGAGGAAAGTTGACAAGTGAATACCGCAGAGGTGGATGAACTGATCGATTGGTTGAACCCGGGAGTGACGCGGAAGTTGCGGATAGTGCGGGCGCACGGGATCACTCATCTGCTGAGAACATGCGATGGCTGACACGTCACTCGGCGACTGTGCCGGATCCTTTTCGGCGGATGAGGGCGATCACCTCATCCGGTGTCATGACGGGCACGCCCGCTCGGCAGTTTTTAGGAAAATGGCGCATGTTCCCGGTCACGAGGGCATCGACTCGACCCTGAGCCGCCACCTCAAGGAAAGGCTCGTCTTCCGGATCTGGCAGGCGATGGGTCAGAGGGCGCGCCGCGACAAACTCAGAAGACTCACGCAGGAACCTCATCAGCGTCGCGACGTCCCCGGGATCAAAAGGAAAGTCCGGGCGGCTCACCACCTCTTCATACTCTCCGTGAATCCGTCCGTCCGCGCAAAGTGAAAGAAATCCTTGACGCACCAGGTCGAGCACCTGCGCCGGCGCGCCGTGTACGTTCCAAAGGGCGGACACAAGGACATTCGTGTCAAGGACGACGCGCACGCTTCCGCCGGACGTCCTTTATGATGCCCTCGATCTTATCCAAGGTCATCGAATCGAGACCTGCCGCCTTCGCCGCTTTTTGCATCCGTTCGATGGCAACCTGTGCACGGACCTGCCGGTAGACGCGAAGCTCCTCTTCCAGAGTATCGCCATCGACCGGCACCACCAGGGCAACCGGTTTTCCATTAGAGGTCAGGACGATTTCCTCCGCCTTGACGGAATCCCGCAATACGCTGCCCGGTCGGTTCCTGAGATCCCTCACGCTCGTGAAACGCATGATGAGTCCTTTCCGTACCTCGATTCGGCTACATTAAGGCTACATAATTAGACCGAACTTGTCAACGCGCTCTTCCCATCGCCTGTCTTGCTGCGGTGTCGAAATGCGGTACCGAAGACTTCATGATGTTGGCCTTCGCGCCAAGGCTCCCACAGATCGACGATCCGGTTTGCCTGCATACCGGAGGGGTCGTTGCTGAATGGGCCGAATCGTTTCGGAAGAGGGACGGGATCCGTGACCGCAAGGTACACCAGCGGACGGTCGCGATCCACCGGCGGTCCGTTCGTTCCTTCCGTCGCCTTGGGAAGTGCGGGGGCCGCCTGGCCTCCTCCCACGCGCGGCCCCTCGGCGGTCAAGGTCGGTTGCCCGTCGCTTTCTCCTTCTTTTTTCGACTCACACGATGTATATTTCCCCAATACGGAAGGACGTAACGATGTCTCTGTCGGAAGAATTGCAGCCCTGGTTCGGACCCAATGCCCGGACGCTCGGCGAGATGCTGTTCCTGAGGGGGCGTTTGCGCATAGATGCGACGTTCCCCAACCGCATTGAGGCGACGATAGCGGGCAGCCTGCCGTACCGCGTGACCCTCGCGCGCACCAGGGACGGCATCGGGGCTTCCTGCACGTGTCCTGCCATGGCCGATTCAAAGCGGGGGTGCAGACACGTCTGGGCCGTCGTGCTGGCGGCGGAGAATGCCGGGCACCTCGAGAACTGGACGGGATCGAAGGGGACAGTCGGGAACGGTGACGGGCAAGGGACGACCGGTCCCAGCGAGGGGTGGCTTTTTCCTCAGACGGGAACACCAGTTTTCTTCTCACTGGGCGGTGCGACCAAACCCACGAGCTCCAGCCGGCGTCCCGATCCATCCCTTCCCCGCCCGCTGTTTTCCGACATCGAGCACGCGATGACGGAAATCGCTTTCCGCCGGGCTCAGAGCGTGGGGAAACCGGTCAAGGCTCTCTTCTACATCGTCGATTTTTCCGATACCCCGTCGACGGGCCTTTTCTCCGTTCGCCTGGCGACCCGCACGCGGAGAAAAGACGGCGCCTGGGGCGCGCTGCTGAACTATTCCCCGACAAGGGAGCGCGCGTCCAGGCTCGCGGACCGCGACGATCGGCGTATCGTCGCCATGATGCTCGGCGCGTCGAAGGAGCATGATTACTTCGAATACGACCGGGCCGGCAGCGCTTTCCGTTTCACGTGGGACCTGCTGGAAGCGCTTCTCCCGATGATGTGCGCGACAGGGCGCTGCCTCCTCAGGGCCACGGGGGTCGAGGCGGACCCGGAGATCCTCCGCTGGGACGGGGGCGCCCCCTACGTCTTTCACTTGACGGTCCGCGACGAGAAGGACGGCGGCTGTCGCATAGGAGGATCGCTGTGCCGGGACGGCCAGATCATCGACATCCGCGAACCGGTCTTCGCGGTCAAGGGCGGACTGGTCTTCTTTCACGACAACGTTGCGCAGCTTGACGATAGCGGCGCATGGATCTGGATCCCGACGCTCCGCGAAGGGGGTCCGATCCGCGTTCGCCCGCGGGATCGCGGCAGGATCGTCGAAGAGCTCCTGCGCCTTCCCGGCGTGCCGCCGCTCGACCTGCCGGAAGATCTGCGCTTCGAGGAGACTGTCGGAACCCCACGGCGTCGCCTCATGATCAGCCGGCCGGATGGCGGGTACGGGACCTCCCGCTCCCTGCGTGCGGCCCTCTCCTTCGACTACGAGGGAACCGTCATCGAAAAGGCCAGCCGGAGGCCCGGAGTCTATCTCCCCGACGCGCGCCGTCTGATCAGGCGGAACGAAGTCGCGGAGGAGGAGGCCGAACGCGCGCTGGGCGGAATGAGAGCCCTGAAAGCACTTCCCCATGACGATGATCCCCCCCATTTTTCCCTGTCTCCGCGCGACCTGCCCCGCACGGTGCGCGACCTGACCGCCGCCGGCTGGATCGTGGAGGCGGAAGGGAAGCTGTACCGGTCCGCAAGCGGGTTTTCCGTGTC
>Ga0315285_10004233_pt1 | contig 14904 bp, 24 predicted proteins | sample YL17G09_36_MG_FD_203698 | JGI IMG/M metagenome (GOLD analysis project Ga0315285, IMG submission 203698) | Sediment microbial communities from Yellowstone Lake, YNP, Wyoming, USA - YL17G09_36 | ecosystem: Environmental > Aquatic > Freshwater > Lake > Sediment | place: USA: Wyoming | collected...
AGGCGTCAAGAAGAAATTATCCGAGAATTCGAAGAGTTAAGCAAGAAGAAAGGGAGAGAAGAGGAAGGTTTAAAGAAGTTTTTCAAGGCAAAATGTAAAAGTTAACATAATATACAAATTTATCAGACTTTCCCTGGCCTTGTCCCTACAAACCCACCAGCTACCTTTTACTTTATCAACGTAAACCTTCTTAAAGCACGATTAATCATGTGCTCCCTCAACCGGTCAATGTCCTTTCTTGTAATTTTAACCGGTGCGCGTGGCCCCATAACTCCACGTTCAAACCTCTCCCGTGCCTTCAATACTTTTTTGTGCCAACTTTCTGACGTCACCTTCTTCCTCATTGTCCACCACCACCTACCTAAAAATTTCCCTTGACAATTAACAAATGATTTGTTACTTGTCAAGCGACAAGATGTCACGCTCAATGTGTGACAAAATGTCGCACTTTTAACAGGAACAAAAGGGCCATTGGCCCATTTTGAACGGGGAGATCGGGACAGTAACTAATAGACTATCCCGGTCTCCCTTTTTTATTGTCCCGGTCTCCTAATCTAAACCAAAGGAGGTCTTTATTATGGCAGAGATCAAATCTATCGGAGCCATCAAGGAAAAATGGACACGCGTCACTCCAATGAGGACGGAGGACTATAAATTAGGAGTGACATCACCCCGCCGGGATTGGGCCAAGTCAACCAAAGCGGCAGCCCCGTCACATGCCATGGCTATGACGGAAGCGGCAGCTAAAGGCAGCTTCGCCAAGGGAGTTGAAGCGGCCGGTACTGACAAATGGCAAAGAAAGGCCCTTGCTAAAGGTCCAGGCCGATTCGCTGAAGGCGTCATGGTCGGAGGGGACGACTATGAAAAGGGCTTCTCTCCCTACAGGGACGAGATCGAAAAAACCGTAATGCCCCCGCGCTTTCCAAGACGGGACCCCCGAAACTCTCAAAGGGTAATCGTTCTTAACCTTGCCCTTGGCAAGAAAAAGACGGGTTAATCCGTCTTGAGACGAATTAACCATACTCAACACTAATCAGAAAGGAGGCTATAACCATGCCATTAAAACAACCCCTTCTAGTGAAGACCGTCCTGGGTGCTTCACGCCTCACGCTAAAAGCGGATCCGGGAGAAGCATTTCTCATCAAAAATGTCCTCACCCGGGACCCATCGGCAAACTACCTCACTTTCAAGATCGACAAGTCGACCGTTGGATATTTCCGTGTTGGCGGAGCCCTGGGATCACACCTCGCATTTAAGAGAGGACGAGCCCAACACTCCCACACCGTCAGGGTTGACGGAGGCGCAAGCATCACAGACACAAAAACATCGGCCCTACGGGACGGCAACAATGTTGACCGTCACCTTGGACTTCGCGCAGACGCAACCGTCCCCGCAGACGTCTACGATGAAGTAAGGGCTCTCCTATGGTCAGGATTTCACCAGAACGAAACCGTCCTCTTATACCTCGGAAGGCTTGGAATATTCAAAGGCTTCCCGGTCGCCGAAGGCCAGGAGTTCACAATCGAACCCCTCCCAACCTCGGGAAATGGCATTCAGGTAGTGGTATACGAACAGTGGGATCCGGCAGATATAAAAGCCGAACAGGAAAACGGATCCTTATCAAAGGAATATCTCTACCTCAACTATGGGAATACCGGAGGCAACATCAATGCCGCAGGAGATAACAAGTTCAACACACCAAAAACTGCCGCCGAGTTCCCGGACTTCCCGTTCGGTGCTGTAGTCCCAGCAAAGCATGAAGTCGACATCCTTGGAATACTCGCCAGCCCATTCGCGCCAGGAGAAAACGATGGCACGGATTACTGCTATACGCAGTATTTGAAAATGATAAAAGAAAGAGAGGTACTTTTCGATGAAGATCGAAACGGCCTCCTCTTCCTCGCAAGAAGCGCAGTGGCAGACGGGGCCCAGGACATGAAGGCCGAAGGCTTCACCTTCATTGGAAACCTCTCAGAGTACGACAACAACCCACCCCTAATTTTTCCGACTCCCTTGACCTTCAGCGCGGGAGACGAACTCAATATCTACGTCACAACCGTAAAGGGAGGCGCAGGCAAGAACATCGACATCTACGAGCAGGAAATCGCACTCATCCAAAAGGTGAGAAGGATTGAGGGATAGTATCCCAAAAACCAAACTCACCAGGAGGGAAAACCAATGATCTTCAGGCAGCTTTTTAGAATCACAGGGGTCGCTAATACCATCATCTACGATGATGGATTGAAATCAACAGAAGCGGAAAAGAAAAGGCTTCTCTCTGTATCCCTACTTGTAAACAATTACAAGGACAACGATGTACAGGGCTACCACGAGCGCGCAAAGGTATTTGACATACCAGACCGCCTTCTGGATATGGAGGACGAAGGATGTTCCTTAAACCGCGCAAAACCAGGAGCAAGGATTAATGAAATTGAGGTAGGCCTTGACCTACCGGTGGGAGAAATATTTAAGGTAGCCATTAAGTGCGGAGCAAACGCCGCAAACGTTCATGGCTTCTATGCCTACGAACTCATCAAATAAAACTATAGATTAACGGAATCCACAGCGAGCTGCCATGGCAGCGGGATCAGGATCATCGAGGAAAAACCAAATCTGTAGTTTAAAAAGAGGTATGGTATGGCAAAGCCACTCCCTAAAAAGAAGGAACCAAGGCCCATCGTAGCCGTTGAGCCAAAAGGATACGAACCCAAACGAGTATATCAAAAGATTCAATCAGAGAATCTATTTGAAAACCTCAACTTCGATCCAAAATACCTACCCTGGATGTATCTTGATAACGTCATCCAACGAGCCATTGCCCGGGTATGCGGCCTAGGACCTTATGGCCCTGTCACTATTAAGTGCAATGAAGAGGGCGCCTTGTTCGTTGCCGGTCTTGGTGGTGGATACACCCGGAACGTAACCATACCCCCAACCGGAGAAGGGACGGCACCAAGTGACGCTTACGGAGACCCTATCTTGTTCCCTGAGCCAATCGGTAGGGTGGATATATTCACCCTCGATAATAAAATGCTTTTAAAAAGGTCAAGAGATAATGTCGTTTGGGACGATGAGATTTTCCTCTTTAAGGATTCATTCTACTCCATCGATGTAAAAACCCTATCCTTCAAGGTAATGAATTTTACTTCAGGACAAACAGCCCATTACCGGGTAATCGGCTGGTATTAGGTTCTAAAATGGGAAACCTACTCTTTCATTTACAGTTCCCACCGCCCGAAATGGCAATGGGAATTGTTCATAATATTATTTTCGAGTCCCTCGATGGCTTCCAGGTCTTGACCGCAGAAACCGGATCGGTTTCACAATGCATCTACCACGTAACCGTTTCTACGGGCCCAACATGGGGGGGGATGGGACATATAGCAAAGCTCTTTGACCGTCCCACTGAAGCCTATTCATGGAACAAAAAAAGGACGTTCCACGTCACCGTGGCGGCATCCATATCCCCGGACCCTGGTCCGTGGATTTATATAGGCATTGGGGACCCAATGGCCTTTGATAAAGGCATTGCCTTTTACTTCTTTCAAGACAAGATCCGTGGCCTGTCTTTTGACGGTTCAGATCTTGAAACCGTTGACCTTATAACCGGCCTTGGCCCTGGATATACATTTTATGGGGACCTTAAATTTATCCATAACCCAGGGGAAAACGTTAAGTTTTACATTGACGGGATCCTGAAAGGAACCGCCACGCTTTACATCCCCGCCGGCTACATAGACGAACCAACCATTTTCCAAGCACACGCTTCAAATGGTGCAGAACAACAGCACACCCTTGAGTTTGCTCAAATCCGCTTTGACCAGGATCTATGACCACAGAAATAATTATCTATTTAGTGTCCCATGCTATCGTAACCCTAGGAACAGGTATAACCTTCCTTCTTAGGATCGAACACAGACTCACAAGGCTTGAGACTAAGATGGAAAATTTTGAGCAGCATCAAAAATGCCCAACCAACTTGACCAGTTCTTAGCAGAAATAATTGAAGAGCTATCTAAACCTATTATTTTAGGAACCCCTTTGGCGCCAGGGTTAAAATTCTCTTTCTCGACTCCGGTACGAGACCCAATCATTAAGTTTGAGGATCTATCCCCTCAAATGATCGACAAGGTCCTAACGGGACGAACCTGGACCTTTTCTCGCACCATACCATAGGACCCACAATGAACATCCAGATCGTAGGAGATCTTGAGTTCAAGATCCTAAATAAAAAGGGAGAAATAGAAAGGCTATTCAAAAAGCCTATGAATTCTCTTTTAAGAAACTTCATAGCAAACATTTATAATCAATGGGCAGCTGCTCCGACAGACTTTTACGACTATACCAACACCCTAAGAACCCTTGGATCTTCGTTGTCATTCAATGCTCTTGGCCCGACCACAAATAACCTCTATGGAGTCCTGGTTGGTACTGGAACAAACCCAGTCGCTATAACTAATTATAACCTCCAAACAAAAATCGTACATGGGGGCGCTGCAGGGCAGCTCTACCATCAAGCAACTACTATCACTATCCCTGCCGTTTCGGGACCAGAGTGCTACATTAATATTTCAAGAAACTTTAACAACAACTCAGGAGCCACAATCACCGTTCAAGAAGTGGCCTTAATCTTATTAAACATTTCAACTTCCTACTACTTCTTGGTTGCAAGGGACCTTACCGGAGCTATTGACGTCTTAAACGGTAAAACCCTTGCGACTCTATACACCCTTAGAGTAAGTGCTTAACCCCTAAAACCCACAACGCCAACTACTCTCGTCCCTCTTTCGCACAAAGCCTCATGCCGAGACGATCTGTCAAAGCCAGGCTGTTAATAGGGTCTTTTTGTTATTGTCACTGGCTACCCGCTGTCAGGATTAGCGGTAATTTTTCACCTAAAAACAAAGCAAGTGTTTAGACGTATGACGGGCAACCAAGGATTTGCCCTACTTTGTCTATTACTTTGCGGAGTCGCAGCCAGTGATCCCGCAGGCTTGATTTTGCGTTTGTGGTCAAACCCCATATCAATATCAAATTCAAAAGCGTACCCAGTTATGCTTTTTTGCAGCATCAGGCTACGCTGTCTCGGGGGCCGAGGCAGCTGTCGAAGCCCCCGCTAAATATCAGAACACAATACCCAGTTAGGCTTTTTTGGTACATCAGGCTGGGCTGTTTCGGAGGCCGAAACAACCCCCGAAGCCCCCGCTAAATATCAGAACACAATACCCAGTTAGGCTTTTTTGCAGCATCAGGCTACGCTGTCTCGGAGGCCGAGGCAGCTGCCGAAGCCCCCGCTAAATATCGGAACACAATACCCAGTTATGCTTTTTTGGTACATCAGGCTGGGCTGTTTCGGAGGCCGAAACAACCCCCGAAGCCCCCGCTAAACCATTGACTTAATATATTAAACGCCTTAGAATCGATCCTAACGAATCGTTAGGAGGTCAAACATGCCTACAATGCTGGGAGAAGCGTATTTACCGACCTGGAGAGGTAAATATCCTCACATGCTTCAAGAGGATTACCCCATCTGGAACTTATTTCTAACCGGCCATGTAAGCCTTTTTGAACGGGTTTACTACGATGTCCGGGTTGGTGGTGTCTGGTCAGATGATCCCACCATGTCAGAAAAAGATAAGCTCATGTTCTACAACGTCACCGCTAAACGGATTGACGTAGTGGCAGAGCTTAAGGAAGAAGTCTGGATTGTTGAAGTGGCTTCACATCCAGGTTTAAGGGCCATGGGCCAGGTCATGACCTACTTCGCTCTTTGGTACAAAGAACCAAAGATTGACAAGCCAGCCAAGGCTGTCTTGGTCGCTAACCTTGTGGACGCCGACTTGACGGAGGCAATGCGAATCAATGGAGTGCTTGTACGACTCGTTGTTTGAAGTTAACTGAATAGGCATCACCGAAATGACACGGGTTCCGTGTTCGGGTTCGATGACAACTCACTTCGTTCAGCGTTGGTCAGACGGGAGGATCACCCTACCGGACCAATGCGTAAACGATACCCTTATGAAAAGGCTTCGCATGGTCACAAGATGCGCAGCCGCAAGAAACTTCTATATCCATGAGTTCACGGATTTCTTTTCAAACATGATTAAGATCTTCGTTGAGGTCCTTGGAATCTACGAATTTTATGAAAGTGGTGGACAAATTTTATTTGAGTCTTTAGACCTCGATATCCACATCTGCTATTACCTGGGAGCTTACCCCCAACTTTGGGATGAAGTGCAAAGAGGACCCGTAGGGTACTTTCAAGGCATCTACCAAAATGTAATGCCGATAGGCTACGAAGAGTTAGACGCTTATGATAAGCAAATGCTTCTTGACGAATGGAAAAGAAAGCAATACCGGATAGACTTCGGTAGGGACTGGTTTGAGTCACTAACCAAAGCTCAACAGTTCATGGGGAGAAGATGGCTCACCCTTCAACATTGCCTTGGTAGAACCTACAAGAAGGCATATAGAGAAGAGATCGGGAGGCCAGTACTCCCTACCACAAAAAATATATTCCCAGGTGGCCCGATCGGTGGCTTGGTTCCACCACCAATAGATAAACCACGCACCGGACCACCGGGACCTAACCAAAAGAAATTTACTTTAGCCCTGGAATTAGGATGGACGACCCCAGGGAGACCAGACGGAATCCTAATCACAATAGACCTCGCACAGGTACGCTAAAAAATGCCACCATCGTTTTCAGCAGCACGACAAGCAGCATGGGGATCATTAGGCGTATGGAAGCACTTCAGACCCGATGAAATGCCCCACAGGGTCACCAAGAAAGACTTTGACAAGCTCAAAGCCGAGTACCAAGAACAATACGGGTATTATATCCGGATCCCAAAATGGGATGAAATAATTTGTTTAACCCCCACGTCCATGATGACCCTTGCAGACATCAAGGCATACAAGCGACAGGGTTTAATGAACATCTTAGCATCACCCGCCCCTGATTGGGCGCGCAAATACTCATCAGTCATGACATGGCTTGACAACATCGATGACGCTACATCGGTGGTCTATCCGGCAATCTCAATGCTTGCCAGGTGGTTTCCTAAAATATTCGGTAAAATAATCCCGATCGTAGGCTGGACCATGTTAGGTACAGACTTACTTAAAATCGTTATAGGCATTGGGCGACTCCCAATGACGGGAATGAAAGGTAAACGAGTCCTTTGCAGACAGCTTAGATTAAACCCTTTTTCTAAAAAGGCACAGTACCAACGTATTGAGAAGATCAAGAACTTTAACCCAACCTTTTATGATCTCCTACAGGTTTTACAAACCACGCAGCTTTTTACCGGAGTGGGCTTGTCTTTAGGTGCAATCATGGGAACCGTCCAAGATGCTATCTTTGGAGCATACCGCTACGCCGCAGGGGACCGTGTCCAAATCGTTACAGAAGTCCCCGACATGTTCGAACATGAGAAGATGGCCGGAATGGGATTCAAAGCGTCAGCGATCCTTAGTTCTACAAACCCAACGTTTAACGAACTTCAGCATTTTAAGTTTTACGTATTCGGCGCAGTATGCGCCAGGCTTTACGCCCCCTGGTTACATGAATCGGGCTTGTGGGACGCAGTCGAAAGACCAGCTCAATTAATGATACCCGCCCCCGCTCCATACAAACAATCAACTATTGATGTTATTCAGGAAGCGGGCCTCAGTGTTGAAGAGGGCATCGGATGGCCTTTTAATGGAGAAAGAGAAATCCAAATTTCAGACCTTTCTATGTCGATCGCAGCGGGCACACAAGACGTCTACGATCGCTACTTACTCAGACACGAAAAGGATCCTTACGGATACGTAGCGGCAGCATGTTTAGATCAGGTCATACCCGCTCTGTTACATGCTATGGACCCTTCATCAACTTCTAAGTTTGAGGATACTCCCAGGACAAAGGTAGCCTTCAGGATGGTTAAATCAGGGCTACTCCCAAAGTCATACCCTTCGGAAGAAACAGGACAGAAGTTTCTGGGGTGGATCGATGATTATACAGAGATCCATAAAAAAACACCTGGTCTCATCGCTCTAAAAGAGAAGATGGACCAGCTTGGAATTATATACAGCGAGACATATCCAACCAGGCGAGAACCAGAGGCAGATCTCCTTTGGCCTCAAAATCTGGAGTTTGAAGACCTGGAAACCGAGGAATGATCTTCTAACCATTTCTACACCCACGATCGTAGACTCCGGGTAAAGAACACGTCCGAGTATATCCAGGGATGAAAAGAAACAAATTTTTTATTCCCTGTTGTTGAATGTTGTCCGCTTCGCTTATATAAGAAAAGTTTCGTAAGAAACCTAAATAGGGCTGGCCTCCCGCCTGGCGGGAGGCCAGCCCTATTTAGGTTTCAACCGTTTACGAAACCTTCCTTATATATGCCCCTCCTGTTCGTCAGGGCACCGCTCCGCTAAAGTTTCGGCTAAAAGCAGTGGGTTAAGGTCCGACAGGAGCAATAACCTTTTCAAATTCAGCGTGGACTTTATCGCCCTCATATTTAGAGCTTAACGCAACCCACGCAAAAGATTTAAGCATGTTCTGAAGACGACTCAATTCACCCTCTTTAGTTACCGGCGCAGTCTTCGGAACTACCATCTCAAAATCTACATGAACCTTGTCGCCCTCGAACCTCGAACCTACGATTTGCCAACCAAAAGCCTTTAACATTGTGGTAATCCGGTCAAGTTCAAACTGCTTCATGTCTGGACTCATGATCTTACCTCCTTTTAAAATTCATTTCTTTACCATTTCGTCATAAACCTCTTTGACAACGCCTATAAGACTTTCTTTACCCACTGTCTCACTCATTAAAATTAAATCTTTAACCGTATCAAGAAGCTCTTTCGCTGTCTCACGTGGTCTATCTACGGTTATTGAAAGACCGACCTTTATAAAATCCATCGCCAGCTTCAAGGTGCTCATATAAACCTTAAACTGAGTATTCATGATCTTTAATAGGTTTTCATGATCGATCATTTTACCTTACTCCTTCCCACCCTCTCAATATTCATCTTACACTCAGGACATACCGGAATGTATCTTATTCTGTTCGACTCCACCGGACCAAGACAAGAACAACAAGTCCCATAAATAGGCGCAGGTGCTTCAATCGGTTGAATAACCCCATCACCCCCCCCGTCACTTGATGGAATACCAAGTCTTGTATTTCTATAATCGCCTACCCACCTTTCAGCGATTTCAGCAGTAACCCCGTTCTCAACAGCGGCAATAAAATAATATCTCCTAAAGCCTTCATCCTCGATTTCACCGAGAATGATAGCGACTGCCATTGACACTTCACCACGACCCACCGCCTTTTGAAACTCTTCGGGGAGATCCAAAAGGCGAAAGTGTCTTTCAATGGTCGCTGTACCACGCCCCATTTTTTGAGCAATCTTCTTGATGCTATAACCAAGCTGGTCACGAAGCCTTTTATAACCCTTCGCCTTTTCGATAGGGTTTAAGTCTTCGCGCTGGTCATTTTCAACAGCCCTTGCCTCTAAAACTTGTTCGTCGGTCATTTCACGAATGATCGACTTTATCTTAACTTCACCAATAAGACGATGCGCCAAATATCGTCTATGCCCTGTAACAACTTCATACCTCCCGTTCAAGGGACGGACCAGAATAGGTTGAAGGAGACCCTGAGACCTAATACTTTCAGCAAGCTCACGGACCTTATCGGGATCAATCTGGTCACGCCATGCGTCACCGGGTGGATCCACACCCTCAATATCCAGCAAACTAATCTTGTCCATCATAGACACCTCCCACTAAACAAATGTATACTACTCCATAAAAAAAAGAAAGTCAAATCCTGACGGCCATCGAACACGATGACGGCACTAACCAAAAGCCACGCCAGCTGGATCTATCAGGCATAAACCAGATACAGCACTTTGGTCATTCAGATTTAGGCGGGTAACAAAGAGCTGTATCTGGTTTAAACCCGCCTGCCCGAGACAGCGACCCCATTCTAAACCCGAACCTGCCGCAAGCCCTCTTTTGGCGGTTGAAGCCAAAACCATCAAAAGAGGGCATCTATGAATGGGGTCGCTCTCTCTCACGCCCAGCTGTCATGTCTTTTGGAACGTGCATCGATAGGAGGCCGTCTATAAGGTGGCGGGGCATCTTTAATTTCTTTTTGCCTTTCCATACGCGAGTAAGAAAGGCAAAAAGAAATTAATGGTTTTTTATAAGGAAAGGAGGTGAGTCAAATGAACTGGGGAACACCTGAAACAGTAGAAATCTATAAGGCTATGGTGCTGGATATGAATGAAGTCCAGCTTCGATTTGCACTCTTAATGATTCTTAACGGTGCTGACGTTCCATTCTCCATTGATAACTCTATAGCTATCTGGAAGGAGGTCAACGACAAAAAGTGAATAAAAATAACTATTGGCAGACCAGGGACTCGCAGCGGCGCCCTGGCTGCCAGCGATCGGAGTCCTTAAAAATACAGTTTTGAGAGGAGGTGAGACCATGACAACATTAATTTCATATAAGACCAGTACCGGAGCAACTGGAAGATGTGACGCAAAGTGTCATAAAGCTAAGCGTCAAAAATGTAAGTGTATTTGTGGAGGACTTAACCACGGAGTAGGTCAAAAACAGGCAGCTAAGAACATCCCCGAACACCTTAAAGAAATCCTCAAAGAAGGCGTATACATCAATATAGACGCCATCAGTGAAATCAACGCCCAACAAGAGCTTTTCCCGCCAAAACTATAGATCATCACCCAAGTGGCCGGCGAGCTCCGGAGGGCCCGCCGGCAGCACAACCAACCTACAGTTTTTGGCTTGCTTACCTCCTGGGTTTTGTGTAAGAATACACTAACCCAATCATGTACTTACTAATCATACCAGCATTCATTTTCTATGAGGGTAGATACCTGATCCGCCATCCATGGACGTTTAACTGGACGGCTACGATCGTATGGGCCACCATCACCGCTATCGGCTTTATCTTTGTACGAGAAGGCCCCATCTTGGGGATCGTCCCGGTAATACACTGTGTCGCCATAATGGCCTACTACTACCTAAAAATAAACCTCAACAGACGCCGCCCTAGGGTAATGGAACTTCACCGCAAACACTACCGCAGCAGAGCTCACTCTTCGCACAAGCACCGGTAATAAAAGGCCAGGGTAAAACAACGCCCTGGCCTAAAACAAGAAGGAAAGAAAGAGACTAACCACGTGGAGGCCCGCCTTTAAAATTCGGGTGCTTTAAAGCTCTCGGCGTCCGGAGGAGCTTGAGAAAGGCCGTGAGTAAACTCACCGGTCGCGTTCTTGATCTTAACAATAGAGTCAACCACTCCTGATAAAACTTCTTCTGGTAGATCAAGACCAGCGTTCAATAATGAAACCTCTACTAAATCGGTCGCAGCTTTCTTTTTGGCTGTCCCTTGACCACTACCAAGCTTTGAAAATAAACCCTCTACCATCGTTACGATCTTATCGATCAATGGTAAAAGCAGCGTGATAGCCTCGATGTACTTTAAGAGATTCGCGATGCTCATTCTTAATCACCTCCTTTCGCTCTTTAGTTTTCTTATGAGCTTTTGAAGGCTTTTAATAGCCCTTCGATGTTTCTTGATGGCCCTCTCGTAACAACCAACGGGATCACTATGAAAAACAGCCATAGAGGTCTCCCACCTCATCTTTTGAATTGATCTCACGACTAACATCCCTTTAGTAAAATGATCTACCTTTCTTTTAGACTCTCAAAAACAGACGCCTTAACCTCGCCATGGGTGAGAATATTCACACATAGGCTGGCCGCTTCAACGGGTGTGAGTATAAGAACAACCGTACCAAAGTCGATCTTGTAATTTAAACCTTCCATCTGAATTTCAGGAAGGGAATTACAAAACAAAATTGTCTCAACTTTCATTACCCTATACCTCCTTTCTTAAAGCCGTTGATCTCCTCCCCCTTAATGGAGATCCCCTCCGCACACGCAGCGGTGACCCTTCCGAACGGCTCCTTTATCAAATAAACCTACTTAGGATAGTTGTGAATCGGTGCCTGATGATTTCCAAATTTAAGGACAGCTTGCTTTTCAGCAACGATAGCGGCCCGCTCAAAATCCTTGAGCTCAAAAAGCTTACGCTCCAACAGCTTCATCAACTCACGAAGCTTTTTTTCGCTCAGGTAAAAATCAGAAGGGTTGAGCTGAAGCTCAACCAGATCCTTCCCGACAACTTTAGCGTCCATAACCAAACCTCCTTTATCGCTTCAGATTAGCAGGCTGAAGGTGGTAATGATCGCCTTCGAGACTCGCCCAAAGCCCAAGATCCTTGGCATCACGCTCAAATGCAGCGTTCTTAACCATCTTGTCAAGGACCACATCGCACCCAACCCACAGCGTATGCCATGAGTCGGTCACACCGCCGACATCGGCGTTATGCTTAATTGTCCGTCCCCAGGAGGACACAGACCCTTGATGTTTAAAACACAGGGTAAGAACACACGATATAAAACTAAAAGTATCCATCACAACCCCCTCACATAATCCCTAAAGATGGGATTCCACAGGGCCCCAGGGACCTTGTCGTTAATCTTTCTTAAGATTTCAAGTCCACGGCAGCCCTTAAGGGCCATGATCCTTGCACAGACAAGGCCGGAACGATTCAGCCCGCAGCGGCAATGAACCAGAACCCTTCGATGATGATCCAAGACAGACTTTCCAAAGGTGGCGACCATTAGAAGCTCACCAAGATCAGGAAGGATAGGCAAATCTAAAATAGGCCAAAAAAGGTAAGTATCTAAAAAACTCATAGGTGGATCAAACCCACCTTCGAGATCAATCACGGTATTAATTTTCAGGTCTTTGATTTTATCAATATCCTGGTCGACAGAGATTTTTGACCCCTGGAAGAGTCCAGGATAGACCTCAATGGCTTTAAAAATGAAGTTTGCAGGGAAGAGTCTATGTAGTATTGATTCAAACATCATTTTCCTTCTTAAAGGACCCGCGGAGCGGGAGGGTTTTTATGTCAAACCCGGCAGGGTTTCACTTATAACGGGCGAAGCCCCACCTTCAATATCAGACTTCCACAGGATTTCCACATTCCCGGAAGCTTCTTTAGAGATCTCATTCTTCCTACGGGATTTATATTGAGAGCGTAGTGGCACACGTAAAGGAGCGCTGACGCGATCAACCCAATTCTTGATTGAATTCAACCGGATGAATAATTTTTTTTTAAGCTCATACATCGTAGTACCAAAGAGCATACGCCCATTAGGTCCGGCCCTATGCCGCCGGGTCCTCTTAAAATACTCATGATCCTCGAGCCAACGGAGAATCCGGTTAAGGGTGCGCCTCGAGATCTCGATACCATGATACTCATCAACGAGTCTCATGATCGTTAGTTGACTTGGGTAGCAGTACGCCTTACCATATTTGGAACAAACACTACTTAAGGTCTCTGCAACGGCCTGAAGCGGCCCCTCGATACTCTCCCTTCGGTAGATCATGACCACACCTCCGTTTTAGTCCAGGCCAAGCCGGACCATTAGACGAGCGGAGAAGCGTTTGATAGCTTCATTAGCCCACTTGCTCTTGACCCATCCAACGCTTGCTCCAAATTCATCGGCACAGAGGAGGCAATATCTCAGGGAAGGAAACTTAGAGCCGGACTCAATCGCTGAAACGTATTCCTCGGTAAATCCGAACTTATGAGCCAAGCTCTTCTTTGTGAGGTTACGGTGAATGCGAAGCTTCCGGAAAGTGTAGGGAAGGGAGTTTGGTCTTGATAAATGACCACAACTCCGATACAATGGAGAACGAAGAAGATGGTTACACCCCTGAATAAGATGCATCGACTGTACCGCCTAAGAAGGTGGGTTTAGCGGTCCCTGGGACGAAGTTAACATAATATACATTATCAGACATTATTTTCATACTGAACTAACTTGATAATTAAGAACAATATGACGGGCATCATTCTCTCAGGTGGCAAGAGTATCCGCATGGGAGTAAATAAGGCTCTTGTCAAAATTGAAGGCACTTCTATCATAAATCGAACTCAAATATTATTTAAAAAATTATTTGACGAAATCATTATTGTCACAAACGAAAAGGCGCTATTTGGTAATTTGGATGCAAAAATCTATAGCGACCTGGTCCCAGAACGAGGTGTATTAGGAGGACTTTACACTGGCCTTTTTTTTTCCTCATACGCGTGTACCTTTTGCGTTGCCTGCGATATGCCCTTCCTTAGAAAATCTGTCATTGAATATCTAATCAGCAAACGTTCGGATTATGATGTTGTCGTTCCGAGGACAAAAGATGGTTTACAACCTCTACACGCTATCTATTCAAAAAATTGTTTAGAGCCTATAAAAAAGGCTATTGAACAAGAAAAGTATAAGATCATTGACTTCTATCCGATGGTAAAAGTTAAAATCATCGAGGAACATGAATTCTATGCTTTAGACCCAATGAGGGAATCTTTTATCAATGTCAATACTCCCGAGGAATTACTTTTAATTATAAAAGGAAGACATAACTCTTGAGATGAAAAACAATTTGATTTTTTGTTCCCTTTTTGCGGTATTCGTTTATGGAATCTTTCCTGTTCAGGATGTTCATTCAATGAATATGAGTGATGAAGAACAATTAATATTGGTTGGGATCGGAGCGTTCAATGACGGCTTTTACGATATTGCCGAAAAGCAATTTTCACAATTCATAAGGGAGTATGCCAACCACGGGAAATTATACGAAGTTTGTTTCCTTCTTGGAAGAACTCTACTTATTAAAGGAAAATTAAAAGAAGCGAAAGCAGTTTTTTTAAGAATTTTAAACGAAAGCAAGGTTTTTGAATATACGGATTATACTCTTTTCTGGGTTGCAGAAATTGAAATGAAGTTGGGCAACGGGGA
>Ga0315285_10004235_pt1 | contig 14900 bp, 13 predicted proteins | sample YL17G09_36_MG_FD_203698 | JGI IMG/M metagenome (GOLD analysis project Ga0315285, IMG submission 203698) | Sediment microbial communities from Yellowstone Lake, YNP, Wyoming, USA - YL17G09_36 | ecosystem: Environmental > Aquatic > Freshwater > Lake > Sediment | place: USA: Wyoming | collected...
GGGCCGTGTCGGCCAGACCCTTGCGGGCGCCGTTGGTGGAGATGAAGAACTCGATGACCGACAGGCCTTCCTTGAAGTTCGAGCGGATGGGCAGCTCGATGATGTCCCCCGACGGCTTCGCCATCAGGCCGCGCATGCCGGCGAGCTGGCGGATCTGGCTCCTGCTCCCCCTCGCCCCCGAATGGGCCATCATGTAAACGGGGTTGAAGCCCTCCTTGTCCTGCTTGAGCTCGTCCATCAGCGCGTTTGTGACCAGCTCGTTGGTGGAGCTCCACACCTCGATGACCCTGTTGTAGCGCTCCTCGTTGGTGATATGGCCCTGGAGGTACTGGCGCTGGACCTCATCCACGCGCTGGTTGGCCTCCTTGATCAGCGCCTTCTTCGCGCCGGGGATCACGATGTCGTCCATGCCGATCGTGGCGCCGAACCGGGTGGCGTAGCGGAAACCGAGGTCCTTGACGGCGTCGAGCATCTTCACCGTGACGGCCGGCCCCTTCTCCTTGTAGCACTTCGCGATGAGGGCGTGCAGCTCCTTCTCACCCATGGAGGTGTTGAGGAAGCCCATGTCGCGGGGGATGTTGTCGTTCAGGATAATGCGCCCGGGAGTCGTCTCGACCCACTCGCCGCCCATCTTCACCTTCACGAGGGCCTGGTAGTCCACCCCCCGCGCGTCCACCGACAGGATGCACTCCTCGGGCGAGGAGAAGTGCTTGCCCTCTCCCTTGGCGCCCTTGCGCTCGCGGGTGAGGTAGTTGATGCCCAAAACCATGTCCTGCGTGGGCACGGCAATGGGGTGCCCGTTGGCGGGGTTCAACAGGTTCTTGGAGGACAGCAGCAGCGTCCAGCACTCGGTCTGCGCCTCGGGGGTCAGAGGGACGTGCACGGCCATCTGGTCGCCGTCGAAGTCAGCGTTGAACGCGTGGCAGACCAGCGGATGCAGCTTGATCGCCTTGCCCTCGACGAGGATCGGCTCGAAGGCCTGGATGCCCAGCCTGTGCAGGGTCGGCGCCCGGTTGAGCATGACGGGGTGCTCCTGCACGACCTCCTCGAGCACCGCCCATACCTCCGGGCTCTCCTGCTCCACGAGGGTCTTGGCCTTCTTGATGTTGTAGACGACGTCCTTCTGGACCAGCTTGCGCATGATGAAGGGCTTGAACAGCTCGAGGGCCATCTTCGAGGGCAGCCCGCACTGGTGCAGCTTCAGCTCGGGGCCGACGACGATGACGGAGCGGCCCGAGTAGTCCACGCGCTTTCCCAGCAGATTCTGGCGGAACCGGCCCTGCTTGCCCTTCAGCATGTCCGACAGCGACTTGAGCGGCCTGTTCGCCGCCCCCTTCACGACGCGCTTCTTCTTGGAGTTGTCGAACAGGGCGTCGACGGCCTCCTGCAGCATGCGCTTCTCGTTCCTGATGATGATGTCGGGAGCGTTCAGGGCGAGCAGCCTCTTGAGGCGGTTGTTCCTGTTGATGACCCGGCGGTACAGGTCGTTCAGATCGGACGTCGCGAACCTGCCGCCGTCCAGCTGGACCATGGGCCGCAGCTCGGGGGGGATCACGGGGATGACCTCGAGGATCATCCACTCCGGCTTGTTGTTGGAGGACCGGAACTTCTCGATGAGCTCGATGCGCTTCAGCAGCCTTTTGTCCGCCTTCGCGCCCTTGGCGATCATCCTGTCGCGCAGCTCCTCGGCGAGGGTGTCGATGTCCATGCTCTCCAGGAGCGTGCGGATGGCCTCCGCGCCCATGCCCGCCGTGAAGGACATGCCGTAGCGCTCGCGCGCCTCGAGGTACTCCTCCTCGGTGAGGATCTGGTTTCTCTTCAGCTCGGTGTCGCCCGGGTCGATGACGATGTACTTCTCGTAGAACAGGATCGAGCGCAGCGCCCCGATCTGCAGGTCGAGGAAAAGCCCGATGCGCGAGGGCACCGAGCGGTAGTACCAGATGTGGGCGACGGGGGCGGCAAGCTCGATGTGGCCCATGCGCTCGCGGCGGACCTTGAAATGGGTGACTTCGACGCCGCAGCGGTCGCAGATCACCCCCTTGTAGCGGATGGACTTGAACTTGCCGCAGTAGCACTCCCATTCCTTGGTGGTGCCGAAGATCCGCTCGCAGAACAGGCCGTCCTTCTCGGGGCGCAGCGTGCGGTAGTTGATCGTCTCGGGCTTCTTCACCTCGCCGTACGACCACGCGCGGACCCGGTCCGGCGAGGCGAGTCGTATCAAGATATGATCGAAGTCCTGAAGATCACGCATCTATTGTCCTCCATGTTCTCCCGCCCCTCGCGCGGCCCAACCGCGCTCGGGTCGGTTTCGCGTGGCTCCCCCGCCCGCTCATCGCGGGCGAGGTCGCCCCGCTAGCCCCGCTAGAACCTGCTCATCTGCCTGTCGATGAGCTCCTCGTCCCTCTCCGTGAGAGCGATCTGCTTGTTCTTCGCGTCGAAGATGTTCACGTCGAGCGCGAGGCCGCGCATCTCCTGCACGAGAACGTTGAACGATTCCGGGATGGCGGGATTCGCGGAGATCTCGCCCTTTACGATGCTCTCGTAGATCTTGGCCCGGCCCATCATGTCGTCGCTCTTGATCGTGAGCAGCTCCTGAAGGGTGTTGGACGCCCCGTAGGCCTCCAGCGCCCACACCTCCATCTCCCCCAGCCTCTGGCCGCCGAACTGCGCCTTGCCTCCCAGCGGCTGCTGCGTGACAAGGGAGTAGGGGCCGGTGGAGCGGGCGTGCATCTTGTCGTCCACCAGGTGGTGGAGCTTGAGGATGTAGATCACGCCGACGGTGACCTGGTTCTCGAAAGGCTCGCCCGAATGCCCGTCCAGCAGGGTGACCTTCGAGCTCGTCGGCAGCTTCGCTTCCTTCAGCTTGGCCTCGATCATCTCGTTGGAGGCGGACTGGAAAACGGGGGTGGAGTACCACTCGTCCAGAACCTGCCCCGCCCAGCCCAGCTCGGTCTCCATGATCTGGCCGAGGTTCATGCGCGAGGGCACGCCAAGCGGGTTCAGCACGACGTCGATCGGCGTGCCGTCCTCCATGTAGGGCATCTCCTCCACGGGCAGCACCCGGGCGACGACGCCCTTGTTGCCGTGCCGGCCGGCCAGCTTGTCGCCCTCCTGCAGCTTGCGCTTGGCCGCGACGAGCACCTTGACGACCTCCTCGACCCCCGGGTCCAGATCGTCGCCGTTGGCCCGCTTCAGGCGCTGCACGTCGATGATCGTTCCCTCCACTCCGTGGGGAACGCGCAGGGAGGTGTCGCGCACCTCCTTCGCCTTCTCGCCGAAGATCGAGTTCAGCAGCTTGAACTCGGGGGTGGAGTCGGTCTCGCTCTTCGGGGTGACCTTCCCCACAAGGATGGAGCCGGCCTTCACCGTGGCGCCCACCCTGATGATGCCCTCCTCGTCCAGCTGCTCGAAGGCGTGCTCGTTGGTGTTGGGGATGTCGCGGGTGATCTTCTCGGGACCCAGCTTGGTCTCTCGCACATCGACGGAGAACTCCTTGATGTGGATGGAGCTGAAGGCGTCGGCCTGCACGACGGCTTCGGAAACGAGGATCGCATCCTCGTAGTTGTACCCGTTCCAGGGCATGAAGGCGCACAGGAGGTTCCTGCCCAGGGCGAGCTCGCCCTGGTAGGTCGCCGGCCCGTCCGCGATGACCTCCCCTGCTTCCACGTGCTGGTCCAGGGAGACGATGGGCTTCTGCGTGTAGCAGGTGTCCTGGTTCGTGCGCTGGTACTTCAGCAGGGGGTAGAGGTCGGTCTCCCGCTTCGCCTCGTCGGGCCGTATCCTGATCTCGACGGAGGTGACGTAGGTGACGGCCCCCGCCCGCCGGGCGATGCCCATCACGCCGGAGTCGTAGGCGGTCTTTCCCTCCATTCCCGTGCCCACGCGGGGGGGCTCGGGGGAGATGAGGGGGACGGCCTGGCGCTGCATGTTGGAGCCCATGAGGGCCCTGTTGGCGTCATCGTGCTCGAGGAAGGGGATCAGCGAGGCGGACACCGAGATGATCTGCTTCGGGGAGACGTCCATGTACTGGATGTCCTCGGGGGGGCGGGCGATATAGTCGCCGCCCTTGCGCACGGAGATCTGCTTCTCGAGGAACTCGCCCTTCGGCGAGAGCTGCGCGTTGGCCTGGGCGATGAAGTAGCGCTCCTCGTCCATGGCCGACAGGTACTCGATTTCCGTGGAGACCTTCCCGTTCTTCACCTTGCGGTAGGGGGTCTCGAGGAAGCCGTACTCGTTCACCCGCGTGTAGTTGGCCAGCGAAACGATGAGCCCGATGTTCGGTCCTTCGGGGGTCTCGATCGGGCACATCCTGCCGTAGTGGGTGTAGTGCACGTCGCGCACCTCGAAGCCTGCCCTGTCGCGCGAGAGCCCCCCGGGGCCCAGCGCGTTCAGCCTGCGCTTGTGGGTCAGCTCGGCGAGCGGGTTCACCTGGTCCATGAACTGGGAGAGCTGGCTGGAACCGAAGAACTCCTTGATCGTGGCCACGATGGGCTTGATGGAGATGAGGTCCTGCGGCTTGATCGTGTCGGCTTCCTTCAGCGACATCCTCTCCTTGGCGATCCTCTCCATGCGGGTGAAGGCGACCTTCAGCTGGTTGGTGAGCAGCTCCCCGACCGAGCGCACGCGCCTGTTGCCGAGGTGGTCGATGTCGTCGACGTTCATCTCGCCGATGTAGACCTTGATCAGCGAGGTCATCGTGTTGATGATGTCGTCCTTGACCAGGGTGTGGGTCTTCACCTGTTCGGAGTAGTCGAACTTCTTGTTCAGCTTGTAGCGGCCCACCCGGCCCAGGTCGTAGCGGCGGGAGGAGAAGAACATCGAGTGCAGGTCCTTCTCGGCGTTCTCGATCGTGATGGGCTCGCCGGGCTTGATGATCGAGTAGACCCGCAGGATCGCGTCGTCTTTGGAGATCTCGTCCTGCTCGGGGGTATCCTTGGTGAACTTGAGGTCCTCGCGCTCGAAGCAGTTGAGGATGATGGGCGAGTGCAGGGACTGCACGTTCTCGAAATCGATGAGGGCGATCTCCCTCACCCCCGCGTGGACGAGTTCCTCCACGTCGTGCGGGTGGACCTTGTCCCCCGCGCGGTACAGCGTCTTCTGCCCCTCCCCGTCCTTCACGACGACGGCGCGGGCGAAGTTCCGCCCGACCAGGCGCTCCTTGTCCTCGCGGCTGTCGGCGACCTTCGCCTTCTGGGTCTTGTAGAAAAGCTCGATGATCGACTCGCGCGTCTCGTAGCCGAGGGCGCGCAGGAAGATCGTGGCCAGGATCCTCTTCTTCCTGTCGATCTTGGCGTAGATCAGCTCCTTTTTCTGGTCGATCTCGAACTCCAGCCACGAGCCGCGGTAGGGGATGATGCGCGAGGAGAACACGCCCTTCTCGTGGCTGAAGATGACGCCGGGCGACCTGTGGATCTGGCTCACGACCACGCGCTCGGCGCCGTTCACCACGAAGGTCCCCTTGTCCGTCATGATGGGGATGTCCCCCATGTAGAGTTCCTTCTGACGGATCTCGCCCGTGTTGAGGAAGATGAGGTTGATCTTCGACTTCAGGGGAATGGCGTAGGTCAGCCCCTTCTGCTTGCATTCCTGCTCGCCGAACTTGATGTTCTGCTCGTCGAGGCTGAACCCGCAGTACTCGAGCAGCATGTCGCCGTTGGGGCTCTCGATCGGGAAGGTGGACTGGAACACCTCCTCCAACCCCTGACGAGCCGGAGGCTCGCCCTTCTGGAGGGTCTTGCGCTGGAGAAACCGCTCGTAGGAGGAGAGCTGGATGTCGACGAGGTTCGGAACCTCCATGACATCCTCGTATCCCCTGCCGAAAAGCGTCCTCTCGATCTTCCTGGTCTTATCGAGCATCTGTGCGCCCCCCTGAAACGGAACAGACCACCGGGGCGTACCACCCCGGTGGTTCGTTCGCGAGTCGAATTGTCGCTCGGCCGAAGGCCCGCGCGCTACTGGATCTCAACGACCCCGCCAGCCGCTTCGAGCTGTGCCTTGATCTTCGCCGCGTCTTCCTTGGACACATTCTCCTTGAGCGTCTTGTTGCCCGCCTCCACAAGGTCCTTCGCCTCTTTGAGCCCTAGACCCGTGATCACCCGGACTTCCTTGATGACGGGGATCTTCTTCGTGTCGTCGAAGCCCTTGAGGACGACCGTGAACTCGGTCTGCTCCTCGACGGCGGCGGCGGGGCCTGCTGCGGGTCCGGCGGCGACCGCGACAGGCGCGGCTGCCGTGACCCCGAACTTCTCCTCCATCGCCTTGACCAGCTCGGAGACCTCGAGCACCGTCATGCCGGCGACAGCTTCGAGAATCTGATCCTTCGAGAGTGATGCCATTTATCTTCTCCTTCCTGAGAATGTTTTCAAACGGCCCAGCTGGCAGTATGTGCGAAGACTGGCGCCGTTAAATCCCTAGTGAGCGGCCTGGGGTGCCGGTTCCACCGGCGCTTCAGGCGCCCTCTTCTTCTTCTCCGCGAGCGCGGCGAGGGTGCGCACCAGCTTCGAGGAGACCCCGTTCATGCAGGACATGAGGTTCATGAGGGGCGCGTTCATCGTGCCCATGAGCGAGCCCAGCAGCTGCAGCCTGCCCGGCAAGCGCGAGAGGGCCTCGATGTCCTTCGGGCTCGCCAGTTTTCCCCCGATCACCCCGCCCTTGATGCCCAGAGGGGCGCCGCGGGTGAAGTCGATCATCACCTTGGCCGCGGGTCCCGGGTCCCTGCCGAGGAAGGCGAGCGCCGTCGGGCCCAAGAGCATGCTCGAGGCGTCGGGAAGGCCGACCTCCTTCATCGCGATGCGGGCGAGGGAGTTTCGCACCACGCGGTAGGCCGTCTCCTTCTCGCTGAGCTTCGCGCGCAGCGCCGTCATCTGGGGGAAGCTCATGCCACGGAAGTCCGAGAAGATCAGGTCGGAGGATGCGCCGAAGAACTCCTTCAGCTTCGCCACCGCCTCCTGCTTCTTCGCTTGTATCTTCTTCACAGTCTGTGCCATTGTCCTCACTCCTATGCGACGAAGGTCTTGTCCTTGGGGGACAGCCGGATGCCGGGGCCCATCGTGGAGGACAGGACGATCGAGGTGATGTAGTCCCCCTTCAGGTCCGAGGGGCGGCGCTTGATGACCTCCGAGATGAAGGCCGCGGCGTTGTCGCGGATCTGCTCCTTCTCCATGGAGAGCTTCGCCACGGCCAGGTGCACGACGCCTCCCTTGTCGGCCCGGTACTCCACGCGGCCCTTCTTCAGCTCCTCGAGGGCTTCCTTGACGTTGAAGGTGACCGTCTGGGTCTTCGGGTTGGGCATGAGCCCGCGCCGGCCCAGGATCTGGCCCAGCTTTCCCACGTCCTTCATCATGTCGGGGGTGGCCACCGCTACGTCGAAGTCCAGCCACCCGCCCTTGATCTTCTCGATGAGGTCCGCGTCGCCCACGTAGGCGGCGCCGGCCCTGCGGGCCTCCTCCGCCTTGTCGCCCTTCGCGAAAACGAGGATCTTCTTCTCCCTGCCGAACAGGTGCGGCAGGGCCATCACGTCGCGGATCGTGTGCTTGCTCTTGATGTTCAGCTTCATCGAGACCTCGACGGTTTCGTCGAACTTGGCGTAGGCGAGCTCCTTCACCAGCTCCACCGCCCTCTCGATCGGATACGCCTCGGCCGGGTTGTACTTCGCGAGGGAGGCGCGGTATTTCTTTCCGTGCGTCATCGCCTATCCCTCCACCGTCACGCCCATGCTCCGGGCGGTGCCCGCGATGATCTTCATCGCGGCCTCGATATCCTTGGCCGTGAGGTCGGGCATCTTCTGCTCGGCGATCGCCCGCAGTTTGTCGCGGGTGAGCGCGCCGACCTTGGTCTTGTTCGGCTCGCCGCTGCCCTTCTCAATGCCCAGCGCCTTCCTGATCAGGACGGCCGCCGGCGGCGTCTTGGTGATGAAGGTGAAGCTCTTGTCCGTGTAGATCGTGATGACCACCGGGATGAGCACGCCCTCTTCCTGCTTTTTCGTCCTCTCGTTGAACTGCTGGCAGAACTGCATCGCCTGCACGCCATGGGGGCCCAGGGCCGGTCCGACGGGCGGAGCCGGCGTCGCCTTCCCGGCGGGCACCTGCAGCTTGACGATGGCCTTGACTGTCTTTTTCGCCATTCCCTTCTCTCCTCCGTGGTGCAATCGCCCTTCCCCGGCGCGCACCGCGCGCATTTACCCGGCGCGCACCGCGCGCATTTACCCGGCGCGCACCGCGCGCATTTACCCGGCGCGCACCGCGCGCCGCCGCCCCGCGGGCGGCAGGAAGGGCTCCCAATCATCCCCGCCCTCGGTCAGGCGGGGCCTCAAGAGGCTCTGGAAAAAATCAGATCTTCTCGACCTGGAGGAAGTCGACCTCGACGGGGGTGGAGCGGCCGAAGATCCCCACCATCACCCGCAGCTTCCCCTTTTCGGTATTGACCTCCTCGATGTTCCCGGTGAACGAATCGAACGGTCCATCGATGATCCGCACCATCTCGCCGGCAGAGAAGCTCTGCCGGGGCTTCAGCACCCTGTCGGCCTTGATCTCGCCGGTCTTCTGCAGAATTCCGCGGGCCTCGTCCTGAGAGATCGGCGCCGGCTTCTGGTTCCGGTTGGACCCCACGAACCCCGTCACGCCGGGGACCTTGCGGATCTCCTGGCAGATCTCCTTCCAGCCCTGGTCGGGAAGGTCCATCTCGACCATGATGTAGCCGGGGAGGAACTTCTTCGTCGACACCTTCTTGCGGCCGTCCTTGATCTCGACGACCTCCTCCGAGGGCACCTTCACGTCGAACACGTGGTCCTTCAGCGTCCCCCTGTCGACAAGCATGCGCACGTGCTTCTGAACCTTGTTCTCGTACCCCGAGTAGGTATGGACGACGTACCAGGCCTTCGCCACTTGGGCTTCTCGCTAAAAGATCCAGTCGACGAGCTTGAACAGCACGAAGTCGACCAGGCCGAGCAGGAGGGCGATGATGAGCGTGGACACGAGGACCACCCTCGTGGAGGCGACGGCGTCGTCCCGGCTGGGCCAGGTGACCTTCTTCAGCTCCGCGAAGCTCTCTTGAAAAAACAGAATGATCTTCTTCATTTCCTCCGTCCCTCGGATGCCCCTCTTCCCGATCAGGCCAGGCAGGACTCGAACCCGCAACATCCGGTTTTGGAGACCGGCGCTCTACCATTAGAGCTACTGGCCTATGGATGAACCCCTACTTTACCTTCGTTTCCTTGTGGAGGGTGTGCTTCCTGTCCCACTTGCAGTACTTCTTCAGCTCGAGCTTCCCCTGCATGTTCTTGCGGTTCTTCGTCGTGGTATAGTTGCGCCGATCGCACTCGGTGCACTGCAGCGCGACCAGCTCGAGGTTTTTCGCCTTGCCCTTTGCCATGCGTATGACTCCTGCCGGCCGGAAGGGACAGAGTACTCCCTCTCGGACCCTGATGACGGTTGAAGCGCAAATTTACATACAGAGCCAGGACAATGTCAAGAGGTACGAGGCGATTGTCCCTGTCGGCCCGATTCGGTCGATTCGAGCCCTCGACCGGATTTGAACCGGTGACCCCGTCCTTACCAAGGACGTGCTCTACCAACTGAGCTACAAGGGCGGCGTGCGGATACTACCGCATTGCGCTCGCGAAGGTCAAGCCGGTTCGCGGCCGCCGGCGGATGGCTGCTCCGCGGACAGCCGGCGGAAAAAGAGCAGCAGCGACTGGCCGTACTCCCGCCTGTCCGCCAGCTCGAAGCCCGCCCTCTCGGTGGAGAGCTTCTCCGCCCTGTGCAGGTGGATCAGGGCGAGGCCCCCGGGGGCCAGGTGGGGGCCCGCGCCGACGGCGTCGAGCACGGCTCCCTTGTCGGGGAAATCGAAGGGGGGGTCGAGGAACACGATCTCGAAGGCCTGCCAGCTTGTCCGCAGGAAGCGCTCGGCAGGCATCAGGCGCAGCTCTATCGAGCTCTGGACGAAGGAGATGTTTCGCAGAATCGTCGCCTTCTTGCGCGGGTCCTTCTCGACCAGGACCACCGGCTCGGCGCCGCGCGAGGCCGCTTCGATGCCGATGACCCCCGTTCCGGCAAAGAGGTCGAGGAAGGGGGCTCCCGAGAGATCGCCCAGGATCGAGAACAGCGAGGCGCGCATCCTGTCCATGGACGGCCTGATGACGCCCGGCGGGCAGAGGATGTTCCGCCCGCGATACAGCCCGCCAGTGATCCGCATCTCAGCCTCCGTCCACGGCCGGCGGGAGCCGGCTCTGCGCCGAGGGCGCTTGAAGCGCCCACGGCGCTTCAAGCGCCCTCGCCACCAGGGCGTTCCCCGGCGCACGCAGGCCGGGGTCCTCGGCAAGCAGGCCCTTCGCATCCTCGCGGGCCTCCAGGAGCAGTCCGGCATCCACGAGAAGGTCGGCGACCCGGAAGCCCAGAAAGCCGCTCTGCCGCACGCCCAGCAGCTCCCCCGGGCCCCGCAGGCGCATGTCGCGCTCAGCGATGAGAAACCCGTCGGTCGTCTCCATCATGATCTTCAGCCTCTCGATGCCCTCGGGGGTCAGATCGCGGCCGTAGACGAGGAAAGCGTAGGACTGCTCGGCCGCCCGGCCCACTCTTCCTCGCAGCTGGTGCAGCGTCGATAGACCGAAGCGCTCCGCGTGCTCCACGACCATGCAGGTGGCGTTCGCCACGTCCACGCCCACCTCGACCACGCTCGTGGCGACCAGGACGCGGGTCCTGCCCGCCGCGAAATCGGCCATGGCCCGCAGCTTCTGCTCCTCGGGCACCCGGGAATGGATCAGGGCGATCGTCAGGTCGGGGTAGACCTTCTCCTTCAGGGCTCGGAAGGCAGTCTCCGCATCCTTGACGGTCAGGGCCTCCGATTCACCGATCAGGGGGTAGACGAAATAGGCCTGCCGCCCCTTGTCCAGCTCCACGCGCACCCTGCGGTAGACCTTCTCCTCGTTTCCCTCCCTCGCGAGGTGCGTGACGATCGGCCTGCGCCCCGCCGGCATGGTCCTGATGGTGGACACCTCCAGGTCGCCGAAGGCCGTGAGGGCGAGAGTGCGGGGGATCGGCGTGGCGGTCATCAGCAGCAGGTCGGGCGCCTCACCCTTCTGGAGAACCGCCATGCGCTGCAGGACGCCGAACTTGTGCTGCTCGTCCACGATCACGAGGCCGAGCCTGTGGAAGGAGACATCCTGGGAGAACAGCGCGTGCGTGCCGAACAGCAGGTCGATCTCCCCCCGGCGCAGCGCGGCCAGCAGCAGCGCCCGCGCTTCACCCGAGACCGAGCCTGAAAGGAAAGCGATGCGCACGCCTAGAGGCTCGAGCAGGCGCGCCGCGTTCTCGGCGTGCTGCCGGGCGAGCAGCTCGGTGGGAGCGGCGAAGGCGGCCTGTTCCCCCGCCCCGATCACCAGGAGCGATCCCAGCAGCGCGACGAGGGTCTTTCCGCACCCGACGTCCCCCTGCAGGAGCCTCGCCATCGGTGCCGCGGAAGCGAGGTCCCGCTCGATGTCCGCGAGCGCGGTGTTCTGATCGGCCGTGAGCCGGAACGGGAGCCGCGCGAGGAGCCTTTCGCGCAGCCCTGCCTCCGCCACCGGCCTTTTCGCGCGCACGGCGGCAAGCGAGGGCCTCCTGCGCAGAACCATGACCTGAAAGAGGAACAGCTCCTCGTAGGCGAGCGCCCGACGGCTTGCCTCCGCCTCGGCGAGGCTGGCCGGAAAGTGAACCCTCGCAAGAGCCGCCTTTTTTTCGAGCAGGCCGCGCCGGCGGGCGATCGCGGGAGGCACTTCGGCGTCGACCATCGCGCCATGTTCGTCGAGCCCCAGCCACATGAGCCTGCGCAGGGCGGCCTGGGTGAGGCCCTCCGTCAGGGGGTACACGGGAAGAATCTTCCCGAACGCGGAGGGGTGCGCGCTCCACGGCTCCACTTCAAAATCCGCGCACTGTATCTCGCCCCGCCGCAGCCGGAAGCTGCCCCAGATGAAAAACCTCCGTCCCGGGGCGAGAACCCCCCCCAAGTAGGAGCGGCCGAAGCACAGGAGGCTCGCCTCGGCGCTGCCGTCCGACACGATGAGCTTCGGCGCGCGCCTGCGGCCCCATCCCAGGTCGGAGCGGGAAATGACCTCCGCAGCCACGGCGGCCTTCTCCACGCGGGGGGCCTCGGCGAGGGTCACGACGCGCGTCCTGTCCTCGTAGCCGCGCGGCAGCAGCAGGAGCAGATCGCCGACGCTCCGCACGCCCAGGCGCGCGAGGCGCCCCGCGAGGGCAGGTCCCACGCCGCGCAGCGAGGAGATCTCACGGGTGATCTCACCGAGGAACATGCGCCCCTAGATCGGGAGGGACTGGAACAGCGCGACGATACGCCGCACCAGGAACTCCCCGAGCAGCCACGCGACGAAGAGCATCCCCACTGTGAATAGGAGGTACTGCGTGTAGCCCGCCCGCCGGCCGAGCCGCAGCAGCCTCATCACGAAGGCCACCACGGGCTGCACGATGAGATCGACGACTTTCCAGACCCCCGCCCCCGAGGTCGTGCGGAAGAGCAGGGGGATGATGCGGATGAGGCCGACGGTGAGGAACAGCAGGAGCAGGAACCGGGCTCCCGACCAGACGGAGGAGAGCACGGAAGCAAGGAAGAAGCCGAGTGAGAGCCGGCCGTAGAACAGCAGGCCGTTCACAAGGTCGAGGGCCACGACGAGGACCAGCAGCGCGGCGATGGGGGAGAAGTCGAAGATGCCCCTGCGCAGGAAGCCGATGCGGGCGAACAGCCCGAGGTACGGATCCGTGGCGGCGCGCAGCAGCTCCCCCGCCCTGCCAAACCCGCGCGTGGCGAACCAGGAGAGCACGATGCGCAGGGACAGGAGGAACAGGTAGGCGATGAGCAGCCCGTTCAGTATGGAGAGCGCAATCAGCACGACGATCCTCCTATGCGAAGAATGTTGACGGGACGAGCTTCTCCACGAGGGAGACCATGGACTTGTTGATCCGCTCCAGCTCCTCAGCCGTCAGGCCGGAGCCGAAGGCGACCTTCTCGCGCCAGTCGGGAGTCAGGATGTCGCCCGGCGCATGCGCGTCTGAATTGATGACCAGCGGCGCTCCGGCCTCCCGGGCGAGGCTCACGAGCCTGCCGTTGCCCAGGCCGTGGTTGAACCGGCCGGACACCTCGAGGTACACGCCGCACTCCGCGGCGAGGCGCACCTCCTCCTCGGAGATCAGCCCGGGGTGCGCGAGGATGTCCACTCCCGCCTCGATGCCCGCCCTGTTGGTCCCGTGGGCGACAGGTTCGCAGAGCGTCTCGCCGTGCAGCACGACCAGCCGGGCCCCGAGCTGGCGCGCGCGGCGCACCAGGCCGCCGATCTGCCCCGGCGGCACATGGGTGAGCTCGACCCCCGCAACGACGCGGATCTTCAGGTAGGGCTGGGTCTCCCGGGTGAACTTCACCACCGCCGAGACCAGATCATCGAGGTTGGCCGCATCCGCATGGTCGGTGATGCCGATCGCGCGGTAGCCGGCCTGCTCGGCACGGCGCACGAGCTCCGCCGCTCCGAGGGAGCCGTCGCTCGCGAAGGTATGGGTATGGAGGTCGATCATCGCTTCTCCCCCTCCGGTTCCGACAGCACTCGGAAGTAGCGCGACTGGGCGAAGATGCCGTCCGAGGAGACGATGCGCGAAAAGGCGCGCCGCACCTGCGACTCCTCGGCCTCGTCCACGAGGACGAACAGGTCGGAGGGCAGGGACTTGTCCTCCCATTTCTGGTGCACGCTCTCGATGTTGATCCCGTCCTCCGCGCAGATCCCCGTCACCAGGGCCCAGATGCCTGGCCTGTTGGCGGTGACGAAGTGGAAATAGTAGCGGCAGCGCATCGATTCGGCCGGGTGCAGGCCGGCGCAGGGGGCGACCGGCTCGCGCGGCCGCGCAGAAGAGCTCGTCACGATGCTCCGCACGAGGTCGCCGAGGTCCGAGGCCACCGAGGAGGCCGTCGGATTGCCTCCCGCCCCCCTCGCCTCATAGACCGACGGACCGAGGAAGTCCGAATACACCATGACGGCGTTGAACTCGCCGCGCACGGCGGCGAGGGGGTGGTCGAGCGGCACGAGGGCCGGGAAGACCGCCACCAGCGGCCTGCCGTCGATCAGACGAGCCTGGGCGATGAGCTTGAAGAGGAAACCGGCCGACAGGCAGAACTCGATGTCCCGGGCGCTCACCGAGGCGATGCCCTCGCACAGGATGCGGCGCGAGTCGATCCAGCAGCCGAAGGCGATGCTCGCGAGGAGGCTGATCTTCTGCGCCGCGTCCCCGCCGCCGACATCCAGCGACGGGTCCGCCTCAGCGAAGCCCTTTTCCTGCGCCTGGCGCAGGGCCTCGGCGTAGGGCAGCTTCTCCTCGGTCATGCGGGTGAGGATGTAGTTGGTCGTGCCGTTCACGATCCCCACGATGCTCGTGACCCGGTTGCCCAGCAGGCTCTCGCGCAGGACCTTGACGATCGGGATCCCGCCGCAGACGCAGGCCTCGAACTTCAGCTCCACGCCCTTCTCGCGGGCAAGGTTGAAAAGCTCCACCCCGTGCACGGAGAGCAGGGCCTTGTTCGCCGTGATCACGTGCTTGCCGCGGGAGAGGGCCTCGCGGATGAGGGCGAGGGGGACGTCGATGCCGCCGACCATCTCGACGACGATCTGGACGCCGGGATCGTCGAGGATCTCGCGGTAGCCCGCGACCAGGTGAGTCGCCGGACCGACAGCCCTCTTCTTCGAGGGGTCGCGCACCCCCACGTACGCCACCTCGATTTGGGCCCCGATGCGCCGCGCGAGGGAGTCGGCATTGCGCGAGAGAAGCGTGAAGACACTCGCGCCGACCGTGCCGAGGCCCACGAGGGCGATTCTCACTGTTTCCATACGTCCTCCACCTGGGGGTAGGCCCGCACGCGCTCCAGCACGGCCT
>Ga0315285_10004237_pt1 | contig 14899 bp, 16 predicted proteins | sample YL17G09_36_MG_FD_203698 | JGI IMG/M metagenome (GOLD analysis project Ga0315285, IMG submission 203698) | Sediment microbial communities from Yellowstone Lake, YNP, Wyoming, USA - YL17G09_36 | ecosystem: Environmental > Aquatic > Freshwater > Lake > Sediment | place: USA: Wyoming | collected...
ATGTGGCGCCTGGTTTCAACCCGACGCCTACTCTTGCCGGTGTCCGGGCTCCCTGCGAGCCGGATTGCCTTTCGAAGTGATAGCGCCTAGTATTACTGTTGTGAGGGCCTTGACGTTCGGAGGTCGAACTTCCACTGAGGGATGGAGTTGAGCGACGTGCACTAGTAGAATCCCTCAGGTAGGGTAACGGAGCCGTGGCGATTGTGTTATGTGATAGGAGATGGATACAGAGACATGGAGAAGCCAGCCCCCGCAGTGGGGACTGGCTCAACGGGAGAGCATGGGGTTGCTCCGGACAACGTTGCGACTCAACTCAGGCGGATTTCTTCCCCAGGGTGCGCAGACACCTGGTGCAGATGCGGACCTGCCGGCTTGTTTCGCCGTCGCTGACGGTCTTCTTGTGCAGATTGAGTTGAAAAGTGCGCTTGGTCCGGTTGTGAGCATGGCTGACACTGCCCCCGGAGTGGGTGCCTCTACCACATATGTCGCATTTTCTGGCCATTACCTTATCCCTCGACACAATGCTGACTGAATATCAAGCATACCATATTGGAGCAACTTAGTCAAACCAGCGAAGCCTGGTGTTCTCGGGCGAGTATCTGGCTTAACCATACGACCTCATGAGGCAAGGCTATGTCAGAACAGCAGAGACTGGGCAGCATCGAGATTTCCCCCATGGCTGTGGCCAGCATAGCCAGCCAGGCCGTGCTGGGTTGTTACGGAGTCGTGGGCATGTCTTCACGCACCGTGCGGGACGGGCTGGCGGAGCTTCTGCATCCCTCCGAGAGCCCGAGGAAGGGAGTCCAGGTAGAGCTGGCGGCAGATAGGATAACCATCGATCTCTACGTGATCGTGGAGTATGGTGTCAGGGTCTCGGAGGTTGCGCACAACATCATGCAAAGCGTCAAGTTCAACGTGGAGAAGACGCTGGGTGTGCCGGTGGCGGAGGTCAACGTCCACGTGCAGGGTCTACGTATCAGCGATGCCGACTGAGGAGGACGCGCGCTGAATCAGGTCGGAGGTCGTAAGCGTTGACGAAGGAAAGGATGACGGGCGCGACACGAGCGCCCCAGCCCATCACTCTGTGCAACGGGCAAGAACTGAAGAAAATCTTGCAGGCAGGCACGGTCTGGCTGGAGAGACACGCTTCGACCATCAATGCGCTGAACGTGTTTCCAGTCCCCGACGGCGACACCGGGACCAACATGCTGCTGACCATGCGGGCTGCCCTGGAGGAGATCAACGCCACGCCCGACGACTCTGCCGCCGCGGTGGCTCAGGCAGCGGCCCACGGGGCACTGATGGGGGCCCGAGGGAACTCGGGAGTGATCCTCTCCCAGATGCTCAGAGGGATTGCCAGCAGTCTGAAGGGCAAGAAGCAGTTCGATGGTGCAGACTTCGCCCAAGCTTTGGGCGAGGGCTCCACCACGGCGTACAAGGGTGTCATCAAACCTGTTGAGGGCACCATCCTCACTGTGGGCCGCGAAGCTGCCGAAGCAGCCCACTCAGCTGTGAACGATGGAGTCCAAGACTTCGTGCTGGTTATGGAGCAGGTTGTCGTCGGAGCCAGGGACTCGTTGGCCAGGACTCCCCTGCTGCTGAAGGTGCTCCGCGATGCCGGGGTAGTTGACGCTGGCGGACAAGGGTTGTACGTCATCCTCGAGGGAGGGCTAAGGCATCTGAGGGGAGAGCCGATGGAGACTGACGAGTTCCTCGAAGCGGTCCCCAGCGCTGCGGCGAGAGCGCCGGTGGAAGGCAAAATGGAATGGGGCTACTGTACCGAGTTTGTCCTGCAAGGCAAGGGGCTGGATCTGGAAGAGATCAAGAAACGCATAGGCGCGTGGGGCGACTCAGCCTTGGCCGTGGGCGATGACAGCACCATCAAAGTACACGTGCACACCTTCCGCCCCGGCGACGTGATCGGCTACGCCTCGGCCAAGGGCACGCTGCACAACATCAAAATCGACAACATGCAGGATCAGCATCGCGAATACATGGTCATGGGAGATGACAACACCACGCCACAGCCTCGTCAGGAGGAGGTAGCGGACGGCGTAGCCATAGTGGCTGTTGTCTCCGGTGATGGCCTCTGCCGGGTGTTCAACAGCCTGGGCGTGAGCACCATCGTGCCCGGAGGTCAGACTATGAACCCCAGCACGCAGGAATTGCTCCAAGCCATCGAAGGCCTGAACGAGAAGTACGTCATCGTCCTTCCTAACAACGACAACGTGGTACTGGCTGCTGAGAAGGCCAAGGAGCTGTCTCAGAAGAACGTCATCGTGGTGCCCAGCGAGAGCATTCCCCAGGGCATCAGTGCCCTTCTGGCCTTCAACTACCAGGCCGGCTTGAAGAAGAACGCCGATGCTATGAACGAGGCAACCCACGGTGTCCAAACAGCCGAGATCACCCGGGCGATTCGTTCGGCCAGCATCAATGGACTGAAAGTGAAGGAAGGAGAGTTCATCGGCCTGGTGGATGGAGATCTGACGGCTTCAGGGAAAACCATCGAAGAGGTCGCGCTCCAGATGCTAGAACAGATGAATGCCGCCGACTACGAGATCATTACCGCGTACTACGGAGAAGAAGTGACGGAGGACCAGGCAAAGGAGCTGCTCAGCAACCTTCGGGAGCACTATCCGGACCAGGAATGGGAGCTCATCGCAGGCGGGCAGCCGCACTACCACTACGTAGTGTCCGTGGAGTAGCGGAGTCTGATCGTATACAAACAGATGACCCTATCAACTCGAGCACGAGGCGCACCCAATGGGCAGAGTGAGAATAGTCACCGATAGCACAGCAGAGCTACCAGCGAGTGTGGCGAAGGAGTTGGACATCGCGGTGATTCCACTGAACATCCACATCGGCCGGGAGACATTCCTGGATGGACTGGAGATGGACTCCGAGAAGCTCGCCAGGAAGCTTCAGAAGACCGACGCTCTTCCCTCTGCCTCAGCGCCCCCTCTGGAGGTCTTCGAGTCAACTTACGAGAGCCTGGGTCAGAACAACGATGACATTGTGTCCATCCACGTCTCAGGCCGCCTGAGCAGGACTGTTGAGCTTGCTAGACAAGCCGCGAACTCTCTCATCGGACAGCGGCGTATCATGGTGGTGGACTCCCTCTCCACGTCGTTGGCTCTTAGGGCCCTGGCCATTGCTGCTGGCGAGGTGTCCAGAAAAGGGGCAGACCTCGAAGAGGTAGTCAGGCTAGCCAGGGCCATGATCCCTCACGTCTATCTGGTATTCTTCGTAGAGAGCCTGAAGTACCTGGAGCGGGGCGAACGCATCGGCAAGGCCGAGGCCCTCTTAGGTACGATGCTGAGCATAAAACCGCTTCTGATCATAGAGGACGGAGAGATATTGCCGCTGGAAAAGGTCAGAACGAGAAGCGGAGGCATCGACAAGCTCTACGAATTCGTGACCGAGTTTCCGCATCTGGAGAAGATAGCTGTTCTCAGGGGCGCCAATGCCACCGAACCGTCGGAGTTGATGGAAAGGCTTCAGGCGGCATACCCTAAGAAAGACGTGGACCTCGTGACATACGGGCCAGTGCTGTCCACGCACCTCGGACCCGACGCCATCGGCGTCTTTGTGTACGAAGGTCTTTAGCTTGAAACTGGAGAGAAGGCTAGGCTCGATGGACTACGCGTTGTCTCCCTCTGAGAAGCTGGACAAGGTGCTCCACCTGGAGAAGAATCTCGGATACACAGATAAGGCTGTGATCGGCGGTCTGGGCAAGTTCATTGCCCACTGGCGCGGAGAAGCCCTGCAGAGCGCAGTGGATGGGTCTGTGAGACAGCTCGTCAACGATACGTGCGCTTTGCTGGAAACCTACGATGACCAAGACGTGAGCGGGCGACGAGAGACCATCGATGGGGCGCTGAGCATGTGGCAGGGGGTCGAAGGTGGGTTCACCATGGACGAGGGTCCCCCTGTGGAACCGAGAGACGCGCCACAGACGAACGCCAAGCCCGCCACCGAGAGGACAGCGCTTTCATCATCGGTTGGGGAATTGCACGGAGTCAGCGACACCTACGCTGGCCGCCTGGCGCGACTGGGCGTCACCACCATCGAGGACCTCCTGTACCTCTTCCCACACAGATACGACGATTACAGCGCTCTCAAGACCATCGACAAGCTGGAATACGGGGACGAGGTGACCATCATCGGAACGGTGATGGAGACGCGAGAGCGCGCCAGCAAGCGGGGCCAGAGCATCGTCACCAGTGTCATATCGGATGGCACGGGGAAGGTAGAGACTACTTGGTTCAACCAGCCGTTTCTGGCAAAGAGGCTCAAGCCGGGCCGGCAGATCGTCATTAGTGGCAAGGTGGACCAGTATCTTGGGAGACTGACCTTCTCCTCCCCCACGTGGGAGCCCATGGACGAAGAACTGGTACACACGGGGCGTCTCGTGCCGGTGCATCCCCTCACTAAAGGCATCAGTGCCCGCTGGCTGCGCCGGCTGATCAAACGAACCGCAGACTACTGGACCTTGCGGCTTCCTGACCACCTGTCGGTGGCGATACGCGAGCAGAGACAGCTCCTGGACCTCGAGTCAGCGATCCGGCAGATACACTTCCCCGACAGCCGGAGCATGCTGGAGCAGGCACGCCGGCGCCTGGCTCTTGACGAGCTGTTGATGATCCAGCTAGGTGTGCTGAGACAGCGGCGTGAATGGCAGGAAAGGTCCGGCCAGCCCGTTCAGATCGATAGACCCATGCTCCGAACCTTCATTGAGTCCCTGCCTTTCGCTCTGACCGCCGCGCAAGAGAAAGCTCTGTCAGAGATCCTTGATGACCTACAGCAGCCCAAGCCGATGAGCCGACTCCTCCAGGGAGACGTGGGTTCGGGGAAGACGGTTGTCGCAGCGGCGGCAATGCTGGTCACAGCGGCCAGCGGCATGCAAGCTGTGCTCATGGCGCCGACGGAGATCCTGGCCGAGCAGCACTATGCGAGTCTCGAGAAGTTCTGGGGGGAGCTCTGGCTACCCGGCATGACCAAGATGTCCTCCCACTTCCGCCTGCTGACCGGAAGTGTATCACAGTCCGGCAGAGCAAAGATCTACGACGAGATAGCCTCGGGAGAGGCCCGGATCATCGTTGGGACCCAGGCTCTGATTCAAGGAGGCCTTAGCTACCACAATCTCGGACTGGTCACCATCGACGAACAGCATCGTTTTGGTGTGACTCAGAGAGCATCACTTCGCCAGAAGGGGCACAATCCCCACGTACTGGTGATGACCGCCACCCCCATTCCCAGGACGCTAGCACTGACCATTTACGGTGACCTGGACATCTCCACAATCGATGAGCTTCCGCCTGGCCGCATGGAGATCGTCACGAAATGGATGGACCCTATGGAGCGAGAGCGTGCTTATGCCTTCCTGCGTGCCAGGGTCATGGACCGGCAGCAAGCGTTCATTGTCTGTCCCTTGATTGAGGAAAGCGAGAACATAGAGGCCAAGGCAGCCGTGGAGGAACACCGCAGACTGCAGGAGGAGATCTTCCCCGACCTGCGCTTGGGCCTGTTGCACGGCCGCATGACGGCTGAGGAAAAAGAGGCCGTGATGCGGGAGTTCTACGGCGGCAAACTGCACATCCTGGTGTGCACTCCCGTGGTGGAGGTCGGAATAGATGTCCCCAACGCTACGGTCATGCTCATAGAGGGAGCTGATCGCTTCGGATTGGCGCAATTGCACCAGTTTCGTGGTAGGGTGGGCAGAGGCGACCAACAGTCATACTGCCTGCTGCTCGCCGACTCGCCCAGTGACACCGGTGTCCAGCGACTGAAGATCATTGAGAGTACTCAAGACGGATTCAAGCTGGCCGATGAGGATCTGGCGATGCGAGGTCCTGGTCAGTTCTTTGGCACTCGCCAGAGCGGCCTCCCTGACTTGAAGGTGGCCCGCCTGAGCGATGTCCGGGTTCTCGAAGAGGCCCGCGCGGTTGCCCGCGAGATCTGGGAGGAAGACCCGAACCTCCAATTGCCTCAGAATCGCCTCCTGGCCACACGGGTGTATCAGTTCTGGCAGAGAGGAGAAGGCGACCTGAGTTGATGGAGTACCGCAGGCTTTCCACCTCCGTCCGAATGTGCTATAATAGCAGGAGTGCATGTGGGCACTCGCCAATGATGGAGGTACTGCCTAGATGAGCACAGCCATCTTCCCGGGCACTTTTGATCCGATTACCAATGGGCACCTTGACATCGCAAGAAGGGCGGCTGAGCTTTTCGATCACCTGATTGTGGCGGTCTACGCCCATCCCATCAAATCCTTGCTCTTCTCGACAGCAGAGAGGCTGGAAATGGCCGAGACGGCCTTCGAGGGCTGGCCTAACGTAACGATAGAGAGCTACGATGGACTCACGGTGGATGTCGCGCGTCGAAAGGGCGCGCGGGCCATCGTTCGAGGCTTGAGAGTGGTCGGGGACTTCGAGTTCGAATTCCAGATGGCGCTCATGAATCGTGTGCTGGCCCCTGAGATCGAGTCGGTCTGTCTCCTGACCGCCAAGGAGTACTACTTCCTGAGTTCCAGCATCGTCAAGGAAGTGGCCAAGCTGGAGGGAGACATCAGCAGCCTGGTTCCACCCCACGTGGAAACCGCGCTCAAGGCCAAGATCCTGGAACTTGGCGACGAGATCATCGACCGCATTAAGATCACAACCATGCGCGATTGACGACGCACTCCGTAGGTAGTCCATCGAGCCGTGGGGCTGGCTAGGGCGTCACTAGAACAGGTCAATGTTGGGGGGTGGTCGAAATGCGGGACATCTCGCTTCTCATCGATCAGCTACAGACACTGCTGAATGACAGCAGACGACTCCCTATGACGTCCGGAGCAGTGGTGGACAAGGATGAATGCCTGCTGATCATCGATCAGATGCAGGTAGCGATTCCACAGCAGATCGCTGAAGCCAGGCGCATCCTGGAAGAGAGAGATCAGATCATCGAGCGCGCCCACCAGGAGGCGCGCATGATCCGGGAAAGGGCTCAGGAAGAAGCGGAGTTGCTTGTTGACGAGCGCGGGTTGGTGGAGGAGGCACGCGAGCGCTCTGCGGCTATCGGCGAAGAAGCCAAGCGAAATGCTGAGAATACGATGCGGGGCGCTGACGAGTATGCCATCAGGGTGCTTGGAGAGCTGGAGGACCAACTCATTGCCCTCCAGAGCACCATCCGCAACGGTCTTGAGGTCTTGCAACAGGACGGGGGAATGGCGCGGCTGGCGTCCGAAGCCCGTCCGGGAGACAGGCCTGCGGAGCGCGATCACGTGACGAAGTGACGGCATTGGGGTGGCAACGCGCGGGCGCCAGACCACGGAGACAATGGGACGGATGGGAGTTACCGACTACTCGGGCTTGAGAATCAACGTCGCACAGCTGCTACAGAGCTCAACAGGTGCGGCACGCCGACTGGAGCTGTCTGACGATATCGCCGGCATAGACGCGGAGTTGAGTGTTCAGTCGCCCTTAACAGGTACTGTATATCTGATCCGCACGGCAGACGGCATACTGGTCACCGCCTCGCTGGCGACGACCGTGCAGCTTGAGTGTTGCCGCTGCCTGGAGCCGTTTTTCGTCCCCATTCGACTGGAGATAGAAGAGGAGTTCCATCCAACGGTTGACATACACACAGGGGCCGTGCTGCCGGTGTCCGATACCGAGGAGGACGCCACGACCATCGATGAGCACCATGTCCTGGATCTCACCGAGGTCGCTAGGCAGGCTCTCTTCTTGGCCATGCCGATGAATCCTCTATGCAAGAGGGACTGCGCAGGTCTCTGTTCAATGTGTGGCAACAACTTGAACCAAGAGCAGTGCCAATGCGTGCCCGATGCCGTAGATCCGCGACTCGAGGTGCTCAGGCAGCTGCTATGACCCCCCCAATGAGCGTAGTTCTGATAAACCAGGAATAGCAAGACGGGAGCATTTGACATGGGTGCACTACCCAAGAGAAGGATCTCGAAGGCACGTAGAGGCGGACGTCGCAGCCACCAGGCACTAGGGACGCCACACCTCATCGTCTGCCCTCAATGCCACGAACCACACCTTCCGCACCGGGTGTGCCCTTCGTGCGGGCACTACAAAGGTGTGGAGGTAGTGAAGCCGAAAGCAAAACCGGAGTAGGATCTCGCCTGTTCTCCTTATGTCACGGCGCTCGATTCATCTCCTCGTCCAGCAACGGGCTGTTCTGTTCCGGCCGCATCGAGCGTTGCAGGTGCGGCAAGGGAGTGAGACGATCTAAATGCCGGATAGACTGGCCCTTGTCTTTCCAGGCCAAGGCTCACAGTACGTAGGCATGGGCCTTGACCTCTGCGCGCAGTACTCCGAGGCGCGATCTGTGTTTGATGAAGCGGATACAGCTCTTGGCTTCGGGCTATCTAAGCTGTGCTTCGAGGGACCTGAGGAGGAACTGAACGATACCATCAATACTCAGCCAGCGCTTCTGACCGTATGCATCGCCACTCTACGGACCATGGGAAAGCTGGACCAGGTAGGGGTAGTATCCTCAGTCGCGGGGCACAGTCTGGGCGAATACACCGCCCTCGTGGCCGCCGGCAAGGTCTCCTTCGGAGATGCACTGAGGCTGGTTCGTGAGCGCGGGAGGCTAATGAAGGAAGCCGGGGAGCAAAGACCCGGTGGCATGGCTGCCGTGCTGGGTCTACCTGCGGAATCTGTTGTGGAGGCCTGCGCAGTGGCCCGCCAGGAGACAGCCACTATCGTTCAGGTCGCCAACATTAACTCCCCCGGACAGGTTGTCATCTCCGGAGAGAGGAGAGGCCTGGATCGGGCAATCGAGCTGGTCCAACACCAGGGGGCGCGGCGAGTGGTCCCCCTCGCCGTGAGCATAGCGAGCCACTCGGTCCTCATGGAATCTGCTTCTGAAGGACTTCGCGAAGCCTTGAACGGCATCGAGTTCCGCGAGACCGACACGCCCGTGGTGGGCAACGTGACCGGGAAACCCCTCCTGGACTCAGACGCAATCCGAGAGGAGCTTACAAAGCAGGTCGTCTCGCCGGTGCAGTGGGTTGCGTCGGTGTTGTGGATGCTCGAGCATGGCGCCAAGACGTTTGTGGAGATTGGCCCGAAAGACACCCTGAGCAACCTCATCAAGCACATTGACAGCAACGTGGACAGGGTATGCATAGGGGACGCCTCCGCGATCGGCAAGTGGAGGAGCAGCGCTGTCCATCAGCGGCCGCTCGCCGGTGAAGCGTAGCAGGGAGGAGATGCAGAATGCTGGACTTGACTGGCCGCGTCGCTGTAGTCACCGGCAGTTCCCGGGGGATTGGCCGCGCCATCGCAATCAAGCTGGCCAACCTGGGTGCAAAGGTGGTTGTGAACTACAACAGCAGCGCGGACGCAGCCAACGAGGTGGTAAAGGAGATAACAGCAGCTGGGGGCAAGGCCGTAGCCGTCCAGGCTGACGTCAAAGAGACAGAGCAGGCCAAGCAACTCATCGATGCTGCCCTGGAGGAGTTCGGACAGCTTGATATCCTGGTCAACAACGTCGGCATAACCCGTGATGCTCTTCTGATGCGCATGAAAGAGGACGACTGGGACATCGTCATGGAGACCAACCTCAAAGGTACCTACAACTGCACGAAGGCGGCCCAACGTCCCATGATACGGCAGCGGTACGGTCGGATCATAAACATCACCTCGGTCTCCGGAGTCGCCGGCCAGGTAGGGCAGGCCAACTACTCAGCTTCCAAGGCGGGCGTCATCGGTTTCACCAAGGCCGTGGCCAGGGAACTTGGAGCTCGCAACGTCACTGTCAACGCAGTAGCCCCTGGGTACGTACCCACCGACCAGACCGCGGACCTGCCTCAAGAGCTCATCGACTACATCCTGCAACTGACTCCGATGAAGCGACCAGGCACAGCGGAGGAGATAGCCAACGCTGTCGCTTTTCTCGCCTCGGAGGAGGCCAGCTACGTGAGCGGTCAGGTCCTGGGCGTGGACGGCGGCATGATGGCCATGATGCTGTAAGGACAGGAGTAGGCCCATGGAGGAGAAACTCGGCACAGTCACCATCGCCCCGCAGGTCCTGTTGACCATTGCGAGATTGACTGCGCTATCGATTCCTGGCGTGGCATCCATGAGTTCAAGCTTCACCAGGAACGTAGGCCGACTCTTGCGCAGGCAGAGCCTCGGTGAAGGCATTAGGATGCGAGTGGAAGATGACGTTGTCTACCTGGACTTGCACATCGTCGTTGAACCGAACGTGAATCTGCTGGAGCTTGGTCGCGACATCCAGCAGGAAACTGCACGCGCCATCAACGACATGCTTGGTATGCACGTTGGCGAGGTCAATGTGCACATCGACGACGTCATCGCTGCGGGTGTGGACACCCCACCGCACGAGGAAACTGAGGAATGAAAGCCCGACGCCGGGCGAGGGCAGTGGCTCTCCAGACTCTCTATGAGGTCGATCTGGCCGCCCATGACCCATCGCTAGTTCTCCAGGAGCGGCTTCGGGATTGCGATGCGGAGTCCGACGGCCAGGAGTTTGCCCAGCATCTTGTGGAAGGCGTACTCAGGTACCGTGACGACATTGATCCCATATTGCGGGAGATCGCGCCCGAGTGGCCCCTGGAACAGATGTCGCCTATAGACAGAAACATCCTGCGGATCGCAGTCTTCGAGATGCTGTTCGATCCAGACATCCCCGTGAAGGTAGCCATCAACGAGGCGGTCGAGCTGGCCAAGCTGTTTGGGAGCGAGAGTTCTCGCCGCTTCGTCAACGGAGCACTGGGCACACTGGCCAGCAAACAGCTGTCGAAGCAGACTGAGATTGAGAGCGCATGAACATCGCAGGGGTCGGGCCCGCAGAGCTTCTAGTTATTCTCATCATCGCGCTCGTGGTGTTTGGACCACAGAGGCTACCGCAAGTCGCCAAGGACTTGGGAGAGAGCATCGGGAAGTGGCGACAGGCCCTGAGCGAGATCCAATCCGTCGCTGACGGGCCGATGAAGGAAGTGAAGGAACTGAGGGAGGCACTCGACCCTACATCCATGGAGAAGAAACTTCAGGAGTCAGTGCAGCGAATCGTGACACCAGAGCAACAAGACCAAGAGAAGGCCGATCATGAAGTCGAGAAACAAGTGGAAAAGCCAGAAGGACCAGAGGCGAAGGACGAATGACAGACATCATCTGGCTAGCACTGCTCTGTTTTGTGGCATTGATCGTATTGGGGCCACGGAAACTTCCCGAAGGGGTGGAAGCCTTGTGGCTCAGCCTGACGAACCTTAGAAGATCGCAACAGAATCTGGAGCCCCTGGATCTGGAGACGGCCAGAGAGGACTGGCGTCGACAAGGAAGCCCGATATCCGGCATCGTGCAGTTCCTGTATGCAGTGACCGAGCATCTGGGCGAGCTTCGATACCGCGCCATAAAGGCGGGATTGGCTCTCATAGCCGCTTCAGCCGTTAGCGTGCTGTTCACCGGCAAAGTCATGCAGATCCTCGTTCGGCCAGCGGGAGATCTGAAGCCCGTCTTTCTGACCCCCACCGAGCTGTTCTTCACCTACTTCAAGGTCGCCCTGATGGTCGGCGTCCTTCTGGCGCTGCCCTACCTCATCTTCCAGCTCCTTGCTTTCGTCGCTCCTGCGATGGAGGACCCCAAGGAGAAGAGATACTTCAGGAATCTAGTCTTCTTCGGGACGGTGCCCGGCACCATCTTCTTCCTCGCGGGTGTGACCTTCTGCTACGTGGTGATGCTGCCCTTTGCTCTCGGCTATCTCAAGAGCTTCGGCGCGAACATAGCGGAACCACAGTGGACCATCGCGTCGTACATCTCCTTCGTGCTCACATTCATGTTGGGGATGGGCGTGGTTTTCGAGACTCCACTGGTGATGTACGTAGCAGCCAGGATGGGATTGATGAGTACTCGCAAATACATCTCCTACTGGAGGCACGCCGTCGTGCTGATATTCGTGGTGGCAGCGGTAGTCACACCCACGCCAGACCCCTTTAACTTGGTTCTGGTGGCCACCCCGTTGCTCATGCTGTACGGACTCGGAATCCTGCTGTCCAGGTTCGCTTAAAACCCCACACCTCTTGGCTCGAACAGAGGATCGAGGTTCGGCCTCGCACTAGAGGAGACAGGAATGACGTCAGACAAGGTTATCATCATGGGAGCAGCAGGCCGCGATTTTCACAACTTCAATGTCTACTTCCGCGGCAATCCCGCCTATCAGGTTGTCGCCTTCACGGCCACGCAGATCCCCAACATCGAAGACAGAATCTATCCACCGGAATTGTCCGGCGAGAGCTATCCCGAGGGGATACCCATATACCCGGAATCGGAGTTGCAGAACCTGATCGAGGAACTTGATGTCGATCAGGTGGTGTTCGCCTACAGCGACGTCTCCCACGACTACGTGATGCACAAGGCTGCCGAGGTCTTGGCTGCGGGTGCTGATCTGAGACTGCTGGGGCCCAAGGCCACCATGCTGAAATCTGAGCTCCCCATAATCAGTATCTGCGCCGTCCGTACTGGAGCTGGGAAGAGCCAGACTACGAGACGAGTTGCAGATATCCTGGAAACCCTGGGCAAGAGAGTGGTGACCGTGCGTCATCCCATGCCCTATGGAACGCTGGCTGATCAGATCTGCCAGCGCTTCTCTTCTTACGAAGACCTCGACCGCCACCATACGACCATCGAAGAGCGAGAGGAGTACGAGCCTCACATAGACAGAGGTGGCGTGGTCTATGCCGGTGTCGACTACGAGCTTATTCTGCGCGAAGCTGAAAAGGAGGCCGACGTTATACTCTGGGACGGTGGAAACAACGACCTACCCTTCTACAGACCAGATCTGCACATAGTTGTGGCAGACCCTCACCGCGCGGGACACGAACTGGCCTACTACCCCGGAGAGGCCAACGTGCGGATGGCCGACGTGGTAGTGATTAACAAGATAGACACAGCCGACTTCGAAGATATCAGCACCGTACGCCGCAACGTGCGGTCCATAAACCCTAGTGCGGTGATCGTGGAGGCGGCGTCTCCGATCACAGTGGAAGACCCCAAGGAGATCCGAGGCAAGAAGGTGCTGGTCGTAGAGGATGGCCCCACACTGACCCACGGCGGAATGAGTTTCGGAGCTGGCACTGTGGCAGCCCAGAGGTTCGGGGCTGCGGAGACAGTCGACCCCCGTCCGTACGCTGTTGGTTCCATCAAGGAGACCTACGATAAGTACCCGACGATCGGGCCGTTGCTGCCAGCCATGGGTTATGGCCCCCAGCAGGTGAAGGAACTCGAAGAGACCATCAATGCCACTCCATGCGAGTTGGTCGTTGTGGCTACACCGATAGACCTGCGCAGAGTAGCTCGGATCGATAGGCCATGTGACCGGGTGCGGTACGAGCTCCAGGAGATCGGCCAACCTACGCTAGAGGACCCTGTGAGGGAAATGTTTGCATAGTCGTACACCTAGCGGCTGGCCAAGCGCCAGCCGTTTTGCTGCCCCTGTCGGATCTTGCCGCATTGAGCCGCTACGTGAAGCCGATACGGCGGACAGAGGAGTTGACCCGGTTCGATGGGTGCGCTTCGGTCCCGAGAGTGAATTGAGGAGGATCACCGTATGAGAGCAGTAGCCATCGTCGGTGTCGGATACTCAGGTTTCCGATCCATAACACCGGATCTCTCCTACAAGGAGCTTATGTATGAGGCGGCGGCCAAGGCATATGAGGATGCAGGCGTCGATCCGCAGCGCGACATAGAGAGCTTCGTCAGTGTAGCCGAAGACTTCAACGAGGGGACCAGCATCTTCGACGAATACGTCCCCGACCAGATTGGAGGAGCACTGAAACCTGTGCACACCATCCCAGGGGACGGCATCCATGGGCTCATTGCAGCTTACATGCAGGTGCTTACGGGGGCCATGGATATCGTGATGGTCGAGGCACACAGCAAGGCTTCTAACGTGCTCACGCCCAACGATGTACTTGCCTACGCGATGGAACCGATCTACAACCGACCGCTTGGAGCCAATCCCGTCTTCATTGCCGGTATGGAGATGAACCGCTACCTGTACAGCACCGGTACCACCGAGGCGCAATGTGCCCAGGTGGTGGTCAAGAACAGGGGCAACGGCTTCCTCAACCCATCCGCAGCTTACGGTGCCCGGCTCGACCTCGAAACGGTTCTCGGCTCCGAGATTGTATCTCATCCGCTCAAGAAGTTGGAGATCAGCTCCCACGCAGACGGCGCGATAGTAGTCGTTCTCGCTTCTAGCGACGTGGCCGAGGACTTGACGGACCTGCCGATATGGATCAGGGGTGTAGGCTGGTGCAACGAAACACCGTCGCTGGAGACCCGGGACTGGGAGGGCGCCACCTACGCGCGCAAGTCGGCAGAAATGGCCTATCGCACGGCTGGCATACGGAACCCCTGGCAAGAGATCGACTTTGCGGAGGTGGATGATACTTTCGCCTACAAGGAACTGCAGCACATGGAGGCCCTGGGCCTCTGCCGCGAGGGAGAAGCAGGCTACCTGGTGCAAGAAGGCGAGACAGAGCTTGACGGCCAGTTCCCCATCAATCCTTCGGGGGGAAGTCTCGGACTGGGGCACCTGCTGGACGCCTCGGGGTTGGCCCGGGTCCTGGAGGTAGTCATACAACTGAGAGGACAAGCCGGCGAGCGCCAACTGGAGGATGTGGAGACCGGTATGGCTTTTGGATGGCGCGGCATCCCCACCACCAGCGGAGCGGCAGTCGTTCTGGGCGTCTGAGAACAGGTCAATTCCGGCGCCCGAGAGAGGGGCCGGTCCTAGTGTTGAGTAGCGAGGAGGTTAGGAATGGGTATGCGGAAAGTGGCGGTCGTAGGTGCTGGTATGACCAAGTTCATGCGCAGGGCGCAGGAGACGGGAAGGGAGCTGGCATACCAAGCAAGCAAGATGG
>Ga0315285_10004241_pt1 | contig 14889 bp, 10 predicted proteins | sample YL17G09_36_MG_FD_203698 | JGI IMG/M metagenome (GOLD analysis project Ga0315285, IMG submission 203698) | Sediment microbial communities from Yellowstone Lake, YNP, Wyoming, USA - YL17G09_36 | ecosystem: Environmental > Aquatic > Freshwater > Lake > Sediment | place: USA: Wyoming | collected...
CTTCCTGTTCGCGGGGACACTGACGAACCTGGTGGAGTTGGCGGTATCGGTGAAGTTGCGGAGACTGACCGGCTTGGAGTGATAGTACCGGCCCTGACACTGGCATCGACATTGGCGTCGGAGGCTATACGCTATGGGTTTGGTACTAGATGGCTTTACCCCTAATTCGGTGGAGTCCTTTGAGGGCCTGATAACATTACTACAGGCCGAGAAGGTTCCATCGATCGCGTCACCGAACTGCCAAAACGTACAATACTGGCCGGGGTCGGTGGGATCAAGGCCCGGAACATCCGCAAAGTGGGACCTGGGTGCGGGGATCAACGATATCTACCACGCTGAACTCTTCACCCAGGTCGCACCACTCTCCGTGGCGGGAATAGTATCGCCCATCCATAAATACCCGCTGTTTATAAGCGACACACACGATTTATATCATCTAGGGAAGAGGGCGGAGGCAATACTGACATTGGCAGGGCCGCCGTATAATAATCCTGCTGATGATGATACTGTAACCATTGGTGGAGTAGCGTACACCTTCAAAACAGTTCTGGTTCCAGCAACCCCTAGACAAGTGCAAATCAACGCAACGTCAACTATAACCCTTGACAACCTGAAGGCGTGCGTAAATTTGGAACCATCGGCGGATGGCACCAAATATAGTTCCGGCACCGTCACTCCCCATCCAACGGCGTTCATGTTGCCGAGGTTTGCATATACCTTGACAGCACAGGCGAGGGTGGCAGGAGCGTATTACAACTGCATCACGGTATCGAAAAGTTCTGCGGTTCTATCCTGGTCGTCTACTACACTGTTAGGGGGAGACGACCAAGGTTGTACCCGGATTCAAATCATTAATCCATCGGTCACACATTTCCAAGTGGCATCATTATACGACCGGGCTTATTTAACGTTCTCTAATGGATTGATAGGGGTGGCACCGCCATATTATTGGTCACCATCTCAAGGATGGTCAGCGTTGTGTAGTGTAGCGGGAGAGGATATATCATCGATGGTGGTAACCGATGGTGCCTTTGGCGGCGTTACGGCGGGGTGGCATTCATTTACCATAATTTATAGGACCCGCACTGGGTTTGAAACTATATCACAGGATCAGGTACATTTTAACGCTGCCGGGGCTAAAAAAATCACGATCACCGGGATACCAGCACACTCCAATCCAAATGTGGTGGAGATGAGAGTGGCCATGACCCAGGCTAGCCTGGCATCATTTTATGACACCGACGTAATAGTAAGCGCCACTGGTACTGCCACCGTTAATATCTCTGACACCGAATTGGCCGCTTGCAATAATGTAGATGATTACTTCGCCTATATGTCCCCATTACACAACGCTGCCGGGTGCCTAATCTATCACAATCGTTTAGTGTTGTGGGGCAACGATACTGCCACCAGCGCCCTCCTTTTTTCCGAGATTGACCAGCCGGAAACATTCAGGGAGGATGAAGGGTCGATATCGGTGGCAAGGGAGGATGGTCAAAGAGTAGTAACATGTTTCGTTATTAGGGATATATTGTACATAGTAAAGGAGAGGAGTATATACGCCACTTCTGATAATGGTGAAGTACCTAGTTTGTGGCCACTGACCTTGATCGCCAACAACCTTGGCACTTCTAGTATTAGCGGAGTTTGGTCGAGGACCGACACCGAATTCGCATTAATTTTAGACCCCAAGGGACTTTACAGTTTTGATGGCAGACCCGGCAACAAAATTAGCAGGTTAATTACCCCTACATGGTTGACTATAAGTCAAGGCGCTGTTGGTGCTGTTGCGGAGGCTATGGCAACGGCAGAAGTTCACGCCGATTTAACAAATGAGATGATATACTGCCTGGTGCCGACGGGGACCGATACTAGACCATCTAAGATTTTTATGGCGGACATCAAGGAAGGAGTGACTAAGCCAAAGTGGTGCCCATGGATTACAATAAGCAGCTTATGGAGATCAATAATTATAATTGAGGCCGAGACTATATTATTTAACGCCAGCGGTAGATATGTTAGAAAGTTTGATAATACCGCAAAGGACGACAGTGGTAGTGTTATAACGTCATACTACGAGATTGGTGCCATCCAACCAGGAAAGAGGAACAAGGCAATACATCTGGCCGGTGGAATTGGGATGTGTGTGGAGGGGGCGGGGAATCTGGATGTTGTGTTGTATGGATTACACCACGCATGGACTAAGACACCAACACTGGTGGTACTGGAAGCCACTCCCACCAAGGAACCTATAAGGCTGGTGAACCGGACCAGTGAATGGTTCACAGTAAGAGTAGGAACGAATGCACTAACGGAATGGTGGGTGCTGAATAACCTAACGCTGTACACCAAACCTTGGCAATACAGGAACGGGTAATGGCAATAGAATCAAACCCACGGTATAGAAGGTACGCGCCGGAGATGCCGGCCATACGACAGTGGTTGAGTGCCCAAAGAGACCCGGCGGCAATTCAACTGGCAGAGTTGTTAGATCGGATGTTGGAGCAAGTCAGACTAGTACAACAGAAAGTAGACCCAGAAAGTGGGATATTACTGCCACTGACAACAAAGGGTGATCTATTGACCCGTAGTATTAGCGGGGAAAATGTGAGGAAGGGGGTAGGGGCGGACGGGCAAGTATTATCAACACTGTCCACAGAACCGGATGGATTAAAATACATCACCATCAGTACGCTAATAGAGATATTGAAAGCTGGAGCATCCATTGGATCGACTGCAAAGTTAAATTTTACCGAGGATGGAAATGTAGTGTTGACCATTGCGGTGGCCGGTGACAAAATAAATATTGGCATCCAGGCCATCCCCGGCAGTAGCATTCCGCCGTATACGGCACTCTGGGCGTGGAATAAGGCTGACCTTACTCAATTCGCCATTGCTTATACCGGAGGCGGCGGCCCATGGGTGGTTGGCGATGCAACGGCGTACAATAACACTGACAACAGCGCAGGGTCTCCACTTTATGAGCACCTGCCTCATTTAAAGTTTTTCAACCCTGTAGGAACTGCGGCCAATGTTTTCTTTCTGTATTCGAGCAGTTCAATGATTGCCGCAACCGGAGAGTTGTTGCTGGTGGAGGTGGATTACTACAATGCTGCGGCGAACACCACCGGGATCATCATTGGCAAACCAGGATCCGAGACCACCGATAACTACCGTCTACTTGACAATAATAGTGCGATTCAACTCCATAAAGCCGTTGTGGGGGTTGGCGAGGTGCTACAGGCAGATGCGGTAGCTACGCCCGATTATCAAGGACACGGTTGGCATCGAATACGCCTTATCGTGAACACATCGGCTGGCAGTATCGGAGGCATTCCTGCTGGTGGAATGATCGTTTACCAAGGGTCGGTTCCGGTATTCAAGAAGACAATGAAAGTAACAAACGCCACGGTGTTGAGTGGAGCGGTGACAATCGGCGTTCGGTTTTTGGGTAATGCCGGTTTGGGGAATGTGTACGGTTACGTCTCGCGGCTGGCCGCGTACTCGGTAGGCGCGGACATTGAACAGTTCTTCTAATGACAAGGCTCGCACTGATTCTCGCGCTGTTACGTCCGTACTAAGGGGGTTTTGCTATGGCAATGGCCGCAATTGGTGGTCTAGTTGGTCTTGGCACTTCCATTTATGGTGGCATCTCCGCCGCTCGAACACAAAGGAAGAAGAATGAGATGATAGAGCAGCGGAACCGGGAGTTGGCTGTTCAACGCCAACAGCAAATGGAAGAAGCTCAAGGCCGGTACTACAACGAACAGGGAAGATTGGAAGGGCAGAGGGATGTGGTAAATCAATACTACGGCTCACAGCTTGGGGTGGCTGGCCCACAACGCGAGGAGAGCCGTGGCTTAGCCGCCGATGCTGCATCCAACGCCGGAGCACTATACGACAAAATAGCCAACAGCCCCGGATTCACGGATGAGGAGCGGGAGCAGATCAGGGGCGCTCAACAGGGGCTGGAAATGTCCCCCGAACTCAGGACAAAGGTGATGGATGAAATTGGGAAAGTGGCCATGTCACCACAGGAAGAGGCAGCGATGAGGAGCTTGGCCACAGCCCCGGTGGGGAGGACATTCGATGCTGCTACATCAACGGCCAGAAGGACCCTGGCGGCGAGGGGGAATTACGGCCCCGGTATGAGTACTGCCATCCAGCAATTGGCAAGGGAGAAGGGGAGATCGTTGGGGGAGGCAGCATTGGGGGCAGAGGTTGGTATATCCAGGGAGAGAACCTCCAGGGCTACGGGAGCAGCAGGACTATTGGGAGAGATGAGTGACCGGGACTACAGGGCAGCCATGGCTAGGACAGGTTCAGCGGAAACGGCGGCGCAAGCAAGGAGGGCGGATACATCAACGGCGGCATCGGGGGCACTAGGAGTGGCAGGGACCAGAAGTGTACTGTCGGCCCAAGATTTGGCTAGAATGCAACAGTTGGAGTCAAACCAACTCCAAGGGCAACTGAACCTGAGCGGCCAAATGACCAATGCCGGACTTGGCTATCTCCAGCAAGGGCAGAATGTCGGACTCGGGTATTCCAATCTCCAAGGACAGAACCTTGGCGTTGCTGTGGGTCAACCATCACCGGGACAAGCATTTGGCCAACAGGTGATGCAAGGGGCATCACAATTCCCAAGCTGGCAATCCACCAGGACCAGTGGTGGCGGTGGCGGTGGTGGAATAGGAACAGGTGGATTTGACCCAAGCTCCACGCTACCGGCAGCACCATACTCCACCCCAGGTGTCCCGGCACCACCATCATCCAGTGTGGGTACATTATCCACACGCGATGAAGCAAGGCCTCAGACTGCTACCACCGCAGGGAGACGTAGATTGAGGGCGCTGAGATCGTCAGTTGGTGGGTAAAGCAGAAATAGAGTAGGAGATCATCATGACACTTTCTACCAGATTTCGGCTAAATCCGGAGGATAAGAGAAGATTCAAACCTCCGCCCTTTGAATTCACGGAAACGGAGGAACCGGAAGTTGAACCGCCGGAGGAGGAACCGGAACCTGAGCCAGAGCTACCCACCTCGGCAGCACCGGTTTCCCGCCGACCTCTCTCAGCCCGTCTCAGTGAACAGTATGAGGCGCTGGAAAGGGACAGGCCGGTGCTGCCGAAACGTAGGCCCGACATAACAAGAGGGGCCTACGAGACTGACGGCCAGATTCATAAACCGTCAAGGTTGTCCCAAGCCATAGGAATAGCAACGACAGGGCTGGCGGGGTACGGCGGCGGTATGGGAGCGGCGGCGTCGGCAGAGAGAGGCTACTTTGACAGACCATTTGCCGAAGCTATGGGCGAGTATGAGGCCGGGGAAAAACAGCACGCCGGACGAAGGGAAGAAGCAAGACAATCAGTGGCGGCGGCACTACAACAGGAGAGAGAGGACAGGGCGGAAAGAACATTGACTGCTACCGAACAGTATCGGCGTGATATGAGCGCCAACCGGAATACAATAGAAGCGAGGAGGGCAACAGACGCGGCAACCAGAAGAGCTTACACCGAGGCCAGGACCGATAAGCTCAAGAAAGATCCGGCGGATAAGTTGATCGACAAGGCCACAGTGGAACATCAGGGGAAACCAAAACGGGCCTACACGTACCAGAGGCCGGATGGAACCAGATACACCGTCATTGGAGAGGACACGGTTTACCAGAAGCCCACAAGGAGACCAGGAGAATTGTCCAAGTCCCAGGAGGATAGAATGACGGTGAGAAAGGCAACAAACCGGGCGTACCTGAAGATATATGCCGAGGCCATAAAAGATCCAAACCCGGAAAGGAAAGCAAGGGATATGGTGGCAGCGGCGTCAGGGGAGTTGGAAAGTGCCGGGGTGGATGTGATGGAACTCACCGCCAGGCTCAGGGCGGCATTGAGGGATCCGGATATTCTACCAACACCGGCGCCAAAGAAACCGACAACAACACCACCGGCCACCACCAATTGGGGTAGCGGAGTCCAAGCTTTCATTGACCGGCACATTAAGTCGACACCACCAGCGAAGTAGAGGGTGATGAGCTATGGGTTCAATAGTCCAAGGATTAAAGCAGACTGCAATAGGGCTACTCGGCGGCCCCACTATCCATTCTGTGTCAAGGGATCCGGACTTCTGGCGCATGACACGGCATGATAGGGTGAAGGCGTTGGGTGGAATATTCCCCGATTACAACGACCTGAATGACGACGAGAAGATGGAAGTGGTGGACACACTAGAGCCACCAGAATTGGAAGGTGAAAAGAAATTCAAAAGAGAGACGGCACTACCACCGGCAATACCATACAAGCCACCATCCTATCCACGTCAACGTAACCCTTGGATAGCGGCAAAAGTACCAGAACTGGAAGAGCAAAGGATGGCAAGAGGGCCAGAATCAATAGAAGAAGTGCCGATAGTTGGTGGAATCCACCGGATGGCAAAGGGGCTAGAGAGAGTGGTGGCGCCGGTGAAGGAACCGGGGAGGGAGTGGGGGGGGCCAGAGGCAAGGGCGGCGGGAATAGCGGATATTGGGGAAGGGGCATTCAAGGCGATAGAACCAGCAATAATGGCGATACCGGCAGCGGGGCCGGGGGCGGCATGGGGGCTGGCCAAAGGGTTGGCCGGATTCACGGCTGGTGAATATGTTGGTAGAAAAGGGGCAGAAATACTGGGGGCAGAACCAGGAGGACCAACGGAAAGGTTAGCTGGACTTGGTGCTGGAGTTGGGGCCGGTACTGTGGCCGGTGCCGGTAGAGAGATCTTGGGGAGGGTGAGGGGGAAGAGATTTGTAGAATCACCGGATGTAGCAAGGGCAAAGGTAGAAGCGGAAGAGAAACTGAGGGCGGGGACAGAAGCGGAAAGGAGACGGGCAGTAGAAACGGTGAGGGCCATTGAAGGAAAAGAAAGGGAAGTAGGGGTAACAGGGAGACCGGGAATAACACCGGCACCAGTGGTAGCACTACCAGGGCAAGAGAGGGAAAAACCAGAAGGAGTGTCAAGGCGGGGATTCCTGGGGAGGGGGGGAAGGGGAGTTGCGGGGGCAATAGTAAGTAAAGTGGCACCAGGGGCAGAGGCGGCAAAGACGGCAGAAATTACACCAGATGCTGCCAAGCACCTTAGAAGATGGGCACCAGCGTCTGCCGAGTTGATTGTGGCGATGGCAAAACAGGAGAGGGGGGGTGAACCGATAACAAAGGCGCTGATTAATTCGGTGAGTGAAAATTTATTCAATGAGAATAGTGATATTTTTTGGGTACGTTCTGAGGAGGACGTATCTAAAATATTATCTAAATATAATATTTCACGTGTTATACTGGAGGGAGTATTTAAGGAACAACAAGATATATCAATAGCGGATCAAATAACAGAAATGCAACTTGGGGCTAGATGGGGAGTTCCGGAAGGAACAAAACCAGTACCACCACAACCACAGCCAATAGAACCAGGGAAACCAGTACCACCAGCGTTACCTCCGCCACCACCAGTGCCACCAGCATTATCAGGTCCAGATTTGGGTGTTTCCCGTAGGGAATTTTTGGCTAGAACCGGTAAAGGTGCCGCTGGTGCTGTAGTCAGTGGGAAAGCACCGGAACCGGTGAAGGCACCGGGGATGCCGGATATTACACCACAAGCCACAAAACATCTCCTTGAGGGGTATGGATCGGGTGGAACTGCTGAGATGATAAGAATTGTGGCAAAAACCCGCAGTAGAGGTGAGCCGGTAACCAGCGCGTTGGTGGATACAATAGCAGGTGAGCTATTCGGAGAGCGTAGTATTTTCGGCCTCAATGCGTTGTCCGAGGGGGATATATTCGACTTTACGGGGATTTACAATATCCCGTATGAGTTGGTAGAACGGGCGCTTGGGGAACAAAATTTTGGCTTAACAAAGCTAGGGGATTGGCAGCACAAATCATTGTCTGTCGTTTCCCCAATTTCAAAGCCACCAACCACCCCTGCAGTTCAGGAACCCCCATCTCGTATTGATGCCGGCACTCATATTCTCAAGCCTCCCCCCCGTCCATCGGATCGCCCATTGCCGCCGGATCATTATAACCGCACCAGGCTTATGACAGATCTTAAGGCAAGAGGTTATGATGATGAGGAGATTGGCCATGTAGTGATGGAGGTAGAGGCCAGGGCCGCAAGTGCTGGAGAACATCCGGATGAATATTTGGGGAAGAGAATAGACCAGATTACGGTGGGAAGGAAAGGAAGAAGGGAAAAACTGGGAGGATGGGAGGTACTAAGGCAAGGGGAACCAGGCGGCCCTGACCCCAGAGACATCTCAGAATGGTTGAAAGGTGGTATAATCCAAGATCAGGATACACTAATGACCGTGCTATCCGGTGAATATCCAGAGAGTATTATTATATCAACGGATGGTATTATTCACCGTGGCCTTAAATACGGGCCAACTGTTGCCCCCAAGGAACTGAAGGCGCATACCGATCGACTCCAGAAGATAGTAGGTGGAGGAGGAGTAGAACTGTCGGTGGAGGGGGGAACCGTACGCATACTGGTAGATAGTGGGCGTCCCGAATCCATGGGGTTAGTGGAGGAAATTTTACAATCTTCCCGCCCCAAATCCCTTGTAGTTCTGGAAATGTTGGGGAAGGAAGGATTACACATATCAGAGGGGGTTAGGGAGGAATTTCTAGGCGCATTTGGGGCCAGACCGAATGCGGGTGAGCTTAATCAACTTGACCTTGACAGTGCCCAGAAGATTTCCGATCTGGCTAATCGGATGAATCAGATTAAGCGCATCGACCTTGGTGATCCATTTTTAGTTTACCCCGATGGCCGCGTTGTAATCGGTGATGATGTTGGACTTAAGGATACCTACACTCGTCATCATAATATAATGCTTGCTGAGGCCCCAAAATTTGGTTATCCTGCATTCAAACGTGGATTAGTGGACTTTCAAGCTGCTGGTGGTGTCAGAGGTAGAGTAACCACCGGTACCGACCCCACTGCAATTCTAGAGGTTGACTACAATGCTCGTAGAGTTGCATTCCCAAATTTGATTGAGACCATACTGTGGCTACCAGAAGATCAGAATGTGTCGGTCCACGTGATAGATCCAGTCAGTGGCCATGAAGGTGGTCACAGATTCGACACCGTTGGGACAAAAATGGAAGTGTTGGGGGCACTGGAAAATAGATATGGAGCATACCTATTCACTCAGGCATCCCGTCGGCGTAGGGGGCTTATCAATCCTGAGGGTATTGGAAGCACTAGTGGTGGTATTATGATAACCCCCAAAGGTGAAGTTGTTACTGGGGAGGATCACAATAGGATATGCAAATCACTTGGAATTACAGAGCCGGAGATGGCTGTAAGGAAAGGATTCGTCTATATTACAACAGATACACCATTGTATATACCGGGCGTGCCATCCAGCGAGAACGTTACCATGTTCGATGCGTTGGCCAATCCGCGGTCGGTGTCATATATAATTGAAGCTTTAAATTATGTACCAACCGCCAAAGTCAATGTTTACCTTATTCACCCCAAAGCCGGACTTGACGCAACAGCTCCCGGCAACAAAATGTTAAATGTGACTGGTACACCTGCGTATGTGCGCGAAATACTACGTAATCGATTTCCGGGTGCAGGTGAAGGAATATCCCAACCCAAGAAGGGTAGTATAGAGTTCAACCCTGAGACCGGTCGCGCCATTGTAAGGATCCTGAAAAATGGTGATATTTCCACCATCGTTCATGAGCTTGGTCATTTATTCCGGCGAGATCTGGAAGATTTGGATTTGGCCGTTGTTGAGGATTGGGTTGGTGTCAAAGGTGGAGTTTGGACCACGGCAGCGGAGGAAAAGTGGGGTAGAGGGTGGGAGAGATACCACTATGATGGCAAGGCGCCGACGCCAGAGTTGGCCAGCATTTTTGAGCGATTCAGTCAGTGGATGAAGGCAATTTATAAGAGAATAAAGGGATCGGCCATTGCTGAGGAAATACCGGGGCATATAAGGGAGATAATGGATAGGCTACTGACACCAAAAGATAGAGAGGAGATTGGGATAAAAGAACCGGGACCAACACCAGGGACAGAAATAGTGGTGTCAAAGGAAGTGGCAGAAACGATACCACAACTGGAGGAGCCGGTGCCGGTGCCGGTGCCGTATTGGGGTGGTGGGGCACCAGAGGGAATATCTAGACGGGAACTGTTGAAGAGAGGGGGAAGGACAGCAGCGGGGGTGGTGGCCGGTAAACTGATGCCGGGGGCGGAAGCAACAGCGCCTAAAGTTGCGGGGGCCCCGATATCGGCTAAGGAATGGGAATCTACCGTGGTGGCCCTCGAGGAGGCATCAGAATGGCATCAGGGTAGTGGAGTAAACGCCGATACTGCACAGATACAAATGGTCGAGCACGCATTAATGGCCGGGGATAAAGTACCCAAATCCGTTCTTGAGGAATACGGCGAGAAATTCATAGAGGGCATTAAAAAAGATGTAGCACACGCGAATGAACATCGTGCCGCCGCTAGAGCGTGGATGAAGGCACTTTACGATGAAACCAAATTATTAGAGGCTACTGAGGAGGGAGATTTCTCTGAGGATGAGGCGGAGGATATTGTAAGTTTCCTTGAAGGGAGCGGATATCCTAAGACCCCAGAGGGCGAACAAGCTAACAAGAGTTGGAACGCGGCGGGTGATTTAAGTCGCAAACTCGGTATTGTAAATCCGAATATAGAAGCAATAGAACTCCCGGCCCCAACCCCCAAAATAGCGCCAAAAGTAGAGGCAAAACAATTAGGTCCAACACCACTGTCAAGGCGGGAACTTATAACAGGAAGAAGGGAAGAAGCAGAACCGCCAACTGAAGTACAAAAGTTACTACCAGCACAGGCGGCACCATCAGCACCACCACCGGTTACCACCAAACCCCCTGCTGCTCTTCCACCTTCTCCTACCACCCCTGTCCTCCATCCTGACATTGCTGACAAGATCTCTCGTGGTGTCCCCCTTGACACTATCATGCAGATGAAACCAGCGGACCAACAGAGGGTGATGTCCCAAATCGCTGACATGATAGAGAGGGAGAGTGTAGAACTACCAAATATACCGGGGTTATTGAAAAAGTATAATCTGACACCAAAGGAACTGGCAGACTACTTGAGGGTATCAGCATCCAGCGCCGGTAGAACATTGGGGTCTTTTGGTTGGATTGGGCGTAAACTGTTGGAGCTTAAGGAATTCCAGGATCCTGAAGTGCGCCAAATTTTGGATCAAGTGGCAACAAAACCACCGGTACCATGGTCATGGGCTTGGTCTATGGAGAAGTATCAGAAAGTCGAAAACGTGAGACTGGCTGCAATGGTGAGCCAACTTAAGACTGCTGTTAGGAATGCTATAACTCAGGGGGCCAACTATGGGCTTATGGTGGTGGAGGATGCAATCGATGGCGTTTTTCACATTCCTGCCGGCCAGCGTATGAACGCTCTGGCTCAATCGGTGGAAGATTTGATGGCCATCGGCAGGAAATTCACTCCAGAGGGCAGGGATGCCGTTAACCAACTATTATCTCGTTTCCCCGCATCCGCCGAACGTCTCATTCAATCACCGATCAATGATGTGGTGGCTGGTAAGGTTGCGTCAGCCCTCACCATCTTCAATCGCACTCAAGAATTCTTCTTTCGGCGCATGGTGTTTGACGCCAAAGTCAGGGGGATGTTGAGATTACAGGGTCATCACATTGAGGGAATGCCGGATACGTGGCAATTGAAGCCTGGTACTACGGCAGAGAGCGTAGTGAAGGTGGTAGAGAAGGCTGTGGATGAATCCCTTAGACTTACATGGGCCGAGAATCCCCCCCGCAACTCTATCACCGGTTCCATCCTTGGCCTCTATAAGTCTTTTCCATTATTACGTCTGATCCAACCATTCCCACGTTTCTATTTTGGCAATGCACTAAAATTTATGCACCAGTACTCACCGCTAGGATTCCTGTCACCATCCACGTGGAAGGGATTGGCTAGTGGTGACAGTCGCCTTATTACCAGGGCCGCACTCGGCACTACGATGCTGGCGTTTGCCACATCCTATCGGATGCAGGATGATGCACCAGGACATTGGTATCAAATTAACATATCCAAGCCAGATGAGGAGGGTAAAACTACAACATTGGACGTGAGGGCATATGCACCACTACTACTCCCCTACTTCCTAGCCGCTGAGATTATGTTGGATACTCAACGTATATCACAGGGCCTCCCATCCAGGCTTGGGTTTGATGATATGGTTCAATTTGCTGGTATGAACCAACTCACCGGCACCGGCATATCACTGTTGGATGCGCTGACCAACACTGAAAAGAGTATGGAGTTTAGATGGGCAGAGGCCAAAACATTTGCCGGTGCTTACTTGGCATCTTTTCTCACTCCCCTCCAGCAAATTAAGGATTTACTGTCGGCGGGTGTGCCGCAGGAGGCCATTTGGCGTGACGTGAGGGGGACAGAGTTTACCGGCCAGATGTTGAAGAAGACGCCAATACTGGGGCAACGGCTACCAGAACAACCGGCCATGACTAGACCAGGGCCATCTACTGCCATAGCACCGGCCGCATCCCAACTCACCGGCATGTACCTGACATCACAAACTCCGGTGGAAAGAGAAATTAACAGACTTGGGGTAAAGTGGAAAGATACGGCACCAGCTTCCACCGGTCAAAATCATCTGGATAGAGTCCAGAAGTTTATGATGGGCGATCATATTGAGAATGTGGTACGGCCACTCATAGATTCGCCGGGTTACCAGCAGTTGGATGAGGCAGCAAAGTTGGTGGCCATGACTAGGGCACTGGACAGATTAAGAAGGCGAGTCCATAAGTCCGTCATGAGTGAGGCCAACATTCGACCCACCAGGACCATTGAACGTTACCGTGGCGCTCCTAGAACGGTGCCACGTCAGGAGGAATAGTGAATCACATTACAATTCAACAAATCCTCACCATAGCGGGGTTGGCATCCTCCGTTATTGCGTGTATAGTAAGCCTACACATCAAGGGGTCTGCCGCCACAATACGGGCTGATGTCGCAGAGATGGAGAATCGTATCGTGGAGCGGATAAACGGCACTTATACTCGGAAGGATGAATGCTCCCTCCGAATGGAACGAGTCCTGGACCGCGTAGATCGGCTGGAGGAGCCAAATGGACACCAAGCTTGAATCGTTGGATCCAAAGTTCCAACCACTAGCGAGGACACTACTGAAGGCCCTAGCCGATGCTGACATTCCCACCAGGGTCATCAACACTCGCCGCACCGACGCCGAACAACTCCAATGCCTCAAGAACAAGGTGTCGTGGAAGAAGCGATCACCACACCAGGATGGACTGGCCATTGACGTTTGCCCCGTTGCCCTACTAGCTAGGAAGGGTTGGGATCCCGGCAACTTCCTGTGGGCAAAGGTTGGGGAAATTGGTGAAAGTGTAGGATTAGTATGGGGAGGCCGGTGGAAGGTGAAGGATTTGGACCACTTCGAGATGCCTAAGCCGGGGGTGGGGGTGAAGATAGCTCCAACGCCACCGGGTTCATTATCGCCGCCATAGCCTTCAAATCTTTATCCAATTGGTTTCGGTTGGCTATCCACTGTTTCAACATTACACCAGATGCTATTGGTAGAGCCAGAAAGAACCCACAAACTACCGAACACATTAGCCGCCATCCTGGTGTCATATAACCCAATTCATAACGGAAAATGGCAATGGTGAATGGCCCCCACTGTGCCCCAAGGGTGGAAGCCGTCACCATGAACACATCCAACAGAACAGCGGAGAAGTTCTTCAATGCGGACACTTGCCGCCAGCCGGAGAGCATGTCAGGAACTTTGATGTCGAAGGCCACGGTTTAGGCCGACGGTGGCCGGTACGCGGTGGTTGCCGGGGTGCCATCCGGGTTGGTGCTGTAGTTCCAGTGGGCCTTCAACCACGTTGCCGCCGCAATCATCCCCAATACCACCGGCTTCCACTTCGGTGATACGTAATCGGTGGCTCCCACCCCGATCGCGGCAACCCCGCATGTTAGGAACCACAGGATGTTGAGAAGTTTTGTTTTTGTCATAACTCCACCATCTCCTTGTCGGCTTCCTCCAACCCCTTAAACAACTCCTCCACTTTGATTCCCAGGGATCTTGCTATTTTTGTGGCGGTGCTGAATTTGGGGGTACGGTGCCGGTTGAAAATACGCCCCACCCCGGATACCGTCAATCCCGTCTCCCTCGCAATTTGGCGGTATGATTTGCCCTTCCGGAGTTTGAAGCTACGATTCACAATTCACCCACTTCTCCAGTATACCACAAAAAGTTGCCGGTTGTCAAGCCGGTGAACCGGTTTCAGGGGAAGACGATGGAGTAGGAAACTGGCGCTGTTTGTTATCCTCCATCCGCTGCCATGGGGTGCGCTGATCGGCAAAATCCACCAAAATTTGACCAACAGCATTACCCCAATCTTGGCCACGTCGCTCAACAGCGGCACGGATGTCGAATATCAACCCATCCCTCATCCGCTTAACATCCTCCCTGGTGATGTAAGGGTGAAGGAAATCGGCCATCTCCAACCGGTCGGCTACAAACACGATGTCGTTGATAATGGTGGACTGGTCCCGGTATTCCTTAATCCATGGACACAAATCCTCTTCCATTTCCTCAACAACTGGTGCTGTGGAGCACACCACGGAATCCCGGTATTCACGGAACCACTCCTTTACCGGGTGTTGGATATCGCCGGTAGCAGCTTCGGGGCCATCGTGGACTAATGCCCACTCCAGGATTGCGGCTTTGTGGGAAGCACCGCAAAGGTTCAGGAGGTTGGCCAATTCCAATGCTATCACCGCTACCCTAAATGAATGGGATGCCACTGATTGCCTTGGCACCCCCTTCACGATGGTGTAG
>Ga0315285_10004243_pt1 | contig 14887 bp, 14 predicted proteins | sample YL17G09_36_MG_FD_203698 | JGI IMG/M metagenome (GOLD analysis project Ga0315285, IMG submission 203698) | Sediment microbial communities from Yellowstone Lake, YNP, Wyoming, USA - YL17G09_36 | ecosystem: Environmental > Aquatic > Freshwater > Lake > Sediment | place: USA: Wyoming | collected...
GTCGGGGATGTCACGCCGGACCTGCTTCGGGAGTTCACGGTGCACTTGAAGGAGGCACGCTCTCTCACGGCATCGACCATCAACCACTACTTGGACGCTGCCCATAACTTCTTCGGGTACGTCGTCTTCAAGAGGCGGTTGTTGTCGGGGCTAAACCCAGCGGCGTGCGGCCGTCAGGCGCAGCTTGAGCGGTTGCCGAACCGCCGACTGCCCGCACCGACGATTCAGCCAGCTCAGGTCAACGCGATGATCGCGAAAGCGGAAGGGCATCACGATCGGCAGGTTGTCAACCTAATCGTGTTTATCTGTGAGGGCGGCTTTCGCTTTCAGGAGTTGCAGTTTCTCCAGGTCCGCGATATCGACCTGGAGCAACGGGCAATCATCGTAGACATGAAGCGTCCCGACCTTGACAAGGTACGGCCGGAACTGCGAAGACGTTGCATGACGCCGGATGGCCTGTGGTTGCCGAAGACTCGCGCGAGCCGCCGGCCGGTGCATATCACCGACCGATTGGCGAATGTCATCGGCACGATGGGTTTGGGGGATGCATCCGATTGGGTCTTTTGCAACTCAGCGGGCAATCAGGTGGCGGGAAACAAGACGCTCCAGCGACTTAAGCGTTACGCGTTGGAGGCTGAAGTTCTCGTCGGAACCCGTCCGCACACGGCACACCCGTGGTCATTGATCAGGTGGCATTGGCTCCGGCACTACCATCGGACTCGCGCTCACGTCAGTAAGATTCGACGTGAAGTGTCCAAGGTGGCGATGGGCCATGCCGGCGACGCGATCCATGATCACTACCGCGGCCTCGATACGTTTGCTTTCCACGAAGAGTATGCCAAGTTCGACAGCGGTATCGACGACTCGCTGCTCGGTGTTGGCAGTTCACTGGTACCCGTGTTGGTACCTAACGTAACCCGTTGTCAGAGCGCCGGTTAGGAATGTCCTGGCGGGGTTCGATTCCCCCCGCCTCCAATTGTAAGTCGTTTGTTTTCAATGACTTACAACTCGAAAAATCGAGTACCCGATTAGTACCCGATAAAACGGGGCCGCCAAGCCCCTAACTTGTCCCGATCAAGCCCTCGTCCAGCCCGCTGTCGAACTTCGCGTATTCCTCGTGGAAGGCGAAGGCGTCCACGCCCCGGTAGTGGTCGTGGATGCCGTCCGCGGCGTGCCCCATGGCCAGCTTCGATACCTCCCGGCGAATCTTGCTGACGTGGGCTCGCGTCCGGTGGTAGTGGCGAAGCCAGTGCCACCGGAGCAACGACCACGGTTCGCCCGTTTTCGGGTGCGGCTCGACGAGCACCTTGGCGGCGATGGCGTATCCCTTTAGCCGCAGGAGCGTCTTGTTCTCGGCGATCTGCCTGCCGGCCTGGTTCATGAAGACCCAGTCCGACGATTCGCCGAGGCCGATGGACGCGATGGCCTTGGCCAGCCGGTCGGTGATATGGATCACGCGTCGGCCCGCAATGCTCTTCGGCATCCAATAACCCTCGGTCGTGAGGCATCGCCGCCGAAGCTCCGATCGCACGCGGTCCAAGCAGGGTCGCTTGACGTCCAGCCGAATCTCACGCTGGGCCAAGTCGACGTCCCCCACTTGTAGGAACTGAAGCTCCTGAAACCGGAAACCGCCTTCGCACACAAAGACGATCAGGTTGACGATCTGATAGTCCCCGGCCTGGCGCGCCTTCTCGATGACGGCGTTCCCCTGGTCCGGGTAGATCGTCGGCGGAGGTAATCGCCGCGTTGGGAGCTTGTCCAACACCGCTTGGCGGCCGGTCTTCGCGGGGTTCGTGCCGCTTACAAGCTGGCGCTTGTACGCGACAAACCCGTAGAAGTTGTGGATCGCCGTCACGTAATGATTCACCGACGCATTGGTGAGGTTCCGGTCACCTTGCAGATACGCCGAGAAACGCTGAAGAAGCCGCGGGTTGATGTCCTGCAACTTCGTCAGGCTCCGTGCCTGCATCCAATCAGCGAGGCACCTCAACCGGCTCTTGAGCTTGCGGATGTACTCGTGACTGCGACCGAGCTTCTCCAGGTAGTCGACGAATTCAGCGATCCGCGGCCGGAAGGGGACCGGCACGTCGACCGGTTTTTCCAGATCCGGGTACCGTTGCTGAGCGAACAGTTCCTCGTTCTTCTGCGCCGCTACGACTCGGGCCAACCGCAAGTCCGTCTCGCGTGTGCTCTTGACGAACTCGCGTGGTCGCCCGCGGCTCCTTTTCTCGTCGTCCTGGCCGTTCGGTTCAATCCAATACATCCACCAGTACGGGCTACGCGCCGTGCGATACAGCGTGACGCCACCCGCTCGATCGGTTTCCAACCAACGGTTGCGCTTGCTCTCCTTTCTCGCCATGCCTCACTTCCTTTCTGCGGAATTGCGAGGCCTTCGGCGGAATTCGAGATGACCACTCTTGATCCCGTTGAGCCATTTCATCAACTCAGGCACGCGGTGATACCACCGGTTGCCGAGCCGGAAACACGGAATGTGAGTGTACGCGCGCTCCTGGCACCAGTCCACGATGGTTTTCGGGGACTTGTCGAGCACGGCGGCGAGTTCCGCGGACGAGCAAGGGTCGGGCAATCGCGTCAGGTCGGTGCGGATGGATGGCGGTATTTGGGAGCGTGGGTCGGCTGACGTGGGTTCCATCGTTCCTGCGTGCTGTTGCAGCAGATCGTGGGCATCGTTCATAATTCCCGCTCCCTGTCGTTCGGTCCAAGGGCCTATCAGGTTTCGCCCTGCCCGCGAAAACGCGTGTCCGCGCGACCACCGGTCGCAAACCCTCTCGGTGCTCAGGTCGGCTTCGGTGCCGCTCCGCATTCGTGGCCCAGCACGCAGATCCGAAGGCCCGCCAAGTCGGCGAGCCGCCCACGCAGGGCATCGCCGAAACCAAGGTCGCGCGTGAAAGGGGGCATTCGATACTCGACACACTCGGCGACGGCGTTGACGCTCTCTTGCGCGAGCTGGACATCGGTGTAGATCAAGTTGGAATAGGCGGCGTCGTCGACCAGCAACAAGGCGACGGTGAGCGCAAACATCTCGGCCTCGTTGGGCGGACGGATCGGAGTCTCGGCGGCGAACAGCCGCGTTTCAGTCAGGTCGTATTGCATCATGGCATTCCCCTCGCGCAGGCCGGAATCAGGAGACGGTCGCGGCGGTCGGCTCATCGGGTTCGCGCAACGTCAGAAACTCGTAGGCCCGGGAAACGACCAGGGCCAGCTTGGGCAACTCGTCCGGTCGGAAGTAGGTCGTGGTCTTCCATTGCCCGTCCTTGTCGTCGCGGTAGCGTTTCTGGATCCGGATGCTGTAGCTGGGCACGGCTCGGCCGTTGAGCGGCGCGCTTTCGGCCCAAATCGCGGCGACAACGGTTCCCGCACGGAACTCTTTCATTGGTTTGGAGTTTTCGCCCATGTTCGGCTCCTTTCTAACGTTCGCTAACATGCGTACATCGACGACAAAAAAACAAGCGGCTAGGTGACCCCGGACTCGGTCTTCGGCGAGTCGAAGAGGCTGCGGTCTGCGACCACTCCATTTTGGATCGAAATTCCGTCGAAGCGCCGCGGATCATCCGCGGGCTTGAGTAACACCTCGACGAGTTCACGCGGCAGCAAGGGCCAGGACTGCGGCAGATTCGGCTGCAGATCGTTGAAGCGATGAACCGCCGCGGAGAGGGATACCGCGAAGCGGCGCGTAAACTCAGGCAGCACAATTCTGCGCCAAAGCCACTCAGATTCGAGGGTTGCGTCCATGAACTGAGGGACGGCCTTGCCTCGTTTGAGGCCATGGGCGTCGAGAATGCGGATGAGTTCCCGCTCCATCAACGGCACGGGCATGAGGAACGCCGCCGCGAACCGGTCGGCATGGCGTTCGTAGCGGTCCGGGGAGTCGTACGGACCCAAAGTAGCAAGTTCCTGAAAGACTCTCCTTGCGTTTCGGTGAAGAACCAGGTGGCCGAGTTCATGGGCGCAGGTGAACCGGAATCGCCCCTCGTGTTGCAAGACACGGTCGTCGACCAGAATCTTACGGTCGACGACGAAGGCCGCGCCGAGGATGTCCGGACCGAGGTTGGAAAGGTCGGTAAAACCAAAGCGGATGCCGAGCGGCGCCTCGATCCACTGCTCCACGGGCACGGGAAGGGGAATCTCGTCGAGTCCCAACTTCCGGCGGCAGCGTTCCAACCAGCACCACGCCCGCTGGTCGATGACTCGCCGACCGGGGCGAGGCTCGAAGATTCGACCTGTTGCAGGTCGCGTCACGGGTCATTTCTCCGCCTTACGCGACGACATTCGCCGCGCCCGATCGATCAAGTCGTCCCATTGCTTGGGGGTCAGTTTGCGGGCCGTTCGTAGGAATTCGGGGACCTTTTCGGCGGTCACCGAGTCTTGGGTGGCCACTTCCGCGACGACGACATCCGCCCGGCTCCAGCCGCTACGGAGATCGGCCTCGGGAATGCCGTAGGCTCGGCAGATCCGCATGAGGAGGTCCTGCGACGGCGTGCGCCGGCCTTTTTCGATGTCAGTGAGGTGGGCCGGAGCGATGGTGAGAATGGCGGCCATTTCGCGGAGGCCCTTCTTGAGGACCTCGACGCGGCGGGCGCGGAGCACGTCGCCGATGGGCTGCTTTCCCTTGGCACGATCGTTGCGGGCCACGTTTGGCTCCTCTCATTGTTCGCCTATATGCTAACACACGAATCGAGGTTTGTCAAGTCGCATCCTGCCGATGCAGCGTAAAAAGCGGGATGCCGTCGTGGGGTGGGCGGAGGTAGCGGTAGCGGCCAAGCCGGACAACGGCGAGGAGCATCAAAAGGGCGCAGGTCGAAACGTAAGCGGCGTATGTTTTGAATGGGTCTCGGGTGAGCAAAGCAACGGGAGTTTGGACGGAATACACGCAGGCTGCGAGCATGATGAGAGACACTGTAAGTACGGCGGTCACCGATGCGAAGCCCGTGCGACCGCCGGGGTAACGAGCCCGGTTGGGGTGCCGGGACTGAAACACGAGCAGCTCTTCACCCGTCAAGCGGTTGACCATACGTTCGATCTCGTCGATGCGGCGGACGTGGTCCTCCTTTGAACGGGCATGTTGTACGGTGGTCAGCACGAGCCAGAGAAGCGCCAGAGGGAGACCCGCGAGGAAGGCGAGCCGCGTCGGGTCGGGCATGGCCGTGGTACAGCCAAGCATCGTGCCCAAGGTGCCGGCCACAGCGGGGAGGCGACGATCCATGGCGGTCAGCCGAAAGGTGAGCAGCCCATAGAGGGCGTGGAATTCCTGCAGAAGGATGTGAATCCGCGTCTCGGTCGAAACAACAGTCAACGGGCGTTGGGTGTTTGGTGGGTCGCTCACAGTCTTCTGCCTTTCCTACCTTTGCTGCGGGGCAATCCGGCGCAGCCAACATGTATCCAACACAGTTGGATGCTCGTGCGGCCGAAACGGCGCTGGCGGATGGGCAGGCGATGGAGGTTGAAGAGTCAGACGTGCGCTCCAAGGTGCGATGCACATGACATTGCCCCAGGGGTACGCTAAAGATCGGGGCTTGAGGCGATGGCCTCATGTCGTCACGAACGAAACACGTTTCGGTGACGCCATTCAGACGGGGCGCATCACCCGTTAAACCCGGCCTTACCAGCCGGGCTAAGGGGGCGGGCTTACCACCCGTCAGGATGTGACCCGTAGAGCTGGAGTTCGCATCGAGAGGTGCTCATCCAGTTCGACGGAGGCTCGCGGAAGTAATCCCGAGGATGCTTGTGTATTTTCGGCGTAATCTCCGCGTTCTATCCGATCGCGTTGTTGACGGGGCGACGGAGACAGACCTTGCTCGTACGACGGGTTGTTCGCATGGGTAAGGCCGTGATCGTCGAAGCGGGTGATCCGCCGCAGGCGGAAAATCCCGCCCAGGGGGTTCGGGCCAAAGCTCATCATTGTCATGAGCAATTCGGGTGAAAGTCCCGTCAGGTTCGCTCAACCTGGCCGGCGTGGGGAGTTCGCAGCGCGGCGACGCGCACGACCGGGCCGAAGACCGGCTCGGGGATCGGTTCAAACGACCGACCGCGAATAGCTCAACCACGAAAGGCTCGCAAGGGCTTGCCGGTAAGTCCCATGGGAGACGGTGCCAAACCGCGAACGATTCATGTTGAAGGGTAAGCGGCTGCTTCTGCGTTCGGGCCGCTGAAATTCGCAGTGCCGCATTTTGACACTTTGGCTTGCGGGAAACTGCGCCGGGCCGGGAGGCTCGGCGTACGACGTGAATCCGCCTGCCGTTGGCGGGCTAGCGACGTGACCGATGGGAAGACGACGATCGCTAATCCGGGAAGCTGTGCAGCAGCCGGGGTGGTACCCGGTGCGCGGCTTGGTAAGTCGCGTGATTCAAATGCTGCAGAGTGGGAGTGTGGTTTCAGTAGGAGTCCTGAGAAATCAGGGGCGGATATCGCTGCAGGGCAGTGGCGGGCCGTTCGAGTTTCGGGCTGGTAACCCGAAGCGGAAGACGACGAAAGAACGGACGGGTTTTTGAGTTTTTTCCTGTCTGCATGGTGGTCCCGACTTTCGTCGGGATCCTTGGGAAAGGTGGGACGTGGTCACAGGCGGGCTGCCGGGGACGGCGGCTCGCCTGTGGCGATGAATTGGCGGCGATGCTGCACGTGTTCCTTGAGCGTGGGGCGGCATCGTGAAGATTGGATTGCGGGTCTGCTTATTACTGGGCGGGGCGTACTGTGAATGCGGTGCCGCCCCGCCGGTTCGCTGATAGCGGGCTTGCGGTTGTTGTAACTGAGGTTCTTGGTGCGAAAGGAGGTGATGGTTGATGGGCTGGTGGCAGACGGTAAGCGGGGCCGTGATCGGGGATCCGGCGGCGGATTACGTGGATGACCTGATTGGGCAGGGCAAGGCGTACGTTGAGCCGTCGGAGCTTCCGCCGGACGTGCGAAAGCCCCTTGCAGCGATCTACGTCGAGGGGCTGGGGCGTGAGCCGACCGACGACGATTTGCGGGCCGTGCTGGCGTTTTGCCTTTAAGGAGTGGGTGGGGCCTCATAACGCAGAAAGGAGGTTTCACCGGCTTGGGGATTGTGCCGTAAACAATCCCGCTTTTTAGTAGCGGTATTCGTGTCACTCGATGACACGTTGTTGTTGGCAGTATGCAGTATCGTTGTGAGGCGACTTCCGTCGAGGGATTCATTCAACAGGTGGCCGTGCAGTACCTCCGGCACGGCTACTGGTTCTACGTGGCCGGAAGCGTTCCCGCCGCGAAAAACCCGGTTGTCGTCGATCGGAAACTTATCGCCAAGTATGGCATCACCTCGTCGAGCAAGGAGCGGGCTCGGCGCAAACGAGCTGGCCTCGCGAACCTGCACTACATTCGTCATGATCGGTTCTTCCCGCTCATGGCCACGCACGGACGCCACCGCTTCTTCGACGACGAGGCCGGCCAGATCCGCGACGCCCGGCGAGAACCGATCAAGTTCGCGGGCTATGCGATTTCGCATAGGAACGGCCGGGTTTGCGTGCGGATTGAGCAATGCGAATACGCTCAGCTCAAGGCGTGGTTCCTTGATCTGGCGTGTCGCCGGTCAGCCGAAGCCTTGGCCGCCGAGTTCCGCGCCGTGCATTTCGTCCCGTACCGGCCAGTTCGGCAACAGTTGCTCGCGATCTGGCGTGCCGTGAACCGAGAACGGCGGTTGGCTGGATACGAACCGCTGGCGATCGTGTATGTGCCCTGGAAACGTCGGACAGTGCGACCCTTCGCAGACGATCGCATGACAGGAATACTTGGGGCTGCGTGAGATCAGGAACCGTTGCGCAGAGTCGGTGGGTTGGCCGGCATGGCAGCGACCTTCCCGTTGCTCCCGACGTAAATCGGAAGGCCGAGTCGGCGGAGCCGCTGGACTTCACGGCGTACACCCTCCTTGAGGCCGCTGCTAATCTGGTCGAGACGCCGCTGAAGCAAGGCCGGGTCGATGTTACGCGGGTGCATTCGTCATCTTCTCCCCGAGCGTTTCGTATTTCCCCATTGAGTCACCGTCGTTCCGCCGTTTAACTCGCCTGGTAGGGGCCAAGAAACTTGGGTCCATTGAAGTGGATCATATGGTCGGGGTTGTCGGCGATCCACACTTCGGTTTCCCAGGCGATCTCGGCGGCGTACCTCCGAAATTCTGCGACGCTCGGGAATGCGGTTACGTAGATGCGGTCTGCTGAGGAGTCGGCGAGCATCCGCTCCAGTTCGGCATGTCTCTTCGGCGAAATCGGTCCGTGTGAGGTGACGGCCTCGACAAGGTACAGCCAGTTCTTGTCTGCGCGATAAAGCATGATGTCGGGAAGCTTGTCGTGTTCAGTCACGATCACGTTCAAGGCTGCAAGTCGTTCAGTTGCGAGCACGACGTGTTTGTCCGCGGTATCGCCGACGTAGAGAACTTCTGCGCCGGGGGCAAAACGGGGACCGAATTCTTCGATGACGGCAACCTGAAGCTTGTTGTGCCCTCCCGGCGATAGATAGATTGTGGCTCCGTCTGGCAGGCGAAGGGGAACACGATGCGTGTCGCGACTACTGGAATACGCCGCCTGAAGCGCACCGAACTGTTCGAGGAAGCGGGCAACTTGGGCATGGAATGCGGTGTCGTTTCCGAAAGCCCGAAGGACTCCCACGGCTTGGTCCGTGAGCTTGTAGACTGTCTTTCCGCTGTTGGTTGGTCTCCTGGGATCGTCGGGGTTTCGATCCACAATTCGAGCCTGCTCGAACTGATGTATGGTCTGACGGCGGACGGTTTCACGCGTGTTCGGCGCGTAGTCCTTCCGATATCGCGCCCGCATGAACTCCGTAATGTCAACGATGCGCAGCAGCGGTTGCTTGGCGTCCGCCCACGAGTCCTTTGGACCAACGTCGGCGAGGGCAAGGAGCGTAAGAGCAGAACGCTCGTTACGCTGGGCCGCCGGCAGCCCCATAGCGGTAAGAATCCTCGTCGCCTCGTCGGCTTTCTTACTCACATATCGCTCCGCAGGAGTTCGCGGACGATGCTGCCGTTTATGCGAAGCTCGCCAAGTACGGTCCGCTCGACTTTGATTCGATCGTCGAGGTCAAGGCGTTTCAGGACTGCACCAATATGAGCGATAGCTTCCAGGCCGGGGAAGGGCATTGCCCGAATCTCGGTCGCGTTTACCTGGGTATTGCCGCTGATAGTGCGGAAATAGCGGTCAAGCAGGGCGGAGTTGAAGATCGCGGTCAGCCCGACGGTCTCAGCCTCGGTCAGGTTTCGCCGGGCGTGGTAGATGTAGTTCAGGTGGTTTTCAATCGCGATCCGAGCGGGCCAGGTGCCGTGATCCGGAAGGAAGCTGCTCGCAGTGAGTCGACGATGCTCTTCTTTGGCGCTGAAGCGGCGTAATAGCACATAGTTTCGAGCGTGGAGTAATAGCCTCTCCGACGCGGCACATGCGCGAAAGGCCATTGGCTTCCCATTCTTCGAAAGCGGCCAGCGCGTTTCGAAGGGCTGCACATTATGGGGAAACAGCAACGGAACGGCGTCCGGAGCGTCCGTGGAGTCGAGCAGATACTGGGTTGCTCGGAAGGTCACGACAGGGCCGGTGGAAATCCGGAGACCCCGGTCAACGAAAGTTGACGGCCAAGCCTCGACGGCGTCCATGATCTTCGCGTCGGACGAGTTGCCGGGAATTCGGATGACGAAGTCGGAGGTTCCGTCGTCGATGATGCGGTCAGCGGCATACTCAGTTGCGTCGTCCGCGCCGTCGAGGTCTGATCCGTGACTGGTGCTCACGCTCACGGCCTGCTTGCCCTGCGGCGTCCTTTCGCAGAGGGTGATAACGCTCTCCTGCAGTACGTTGGCGTCTTTGAAGGTTTCCGTGCGTGAATCGAACAGGTGGATGTGGCGCAGCGCCATTCTCTTAAAAAACCAGCGGCGAAATTCGCGGAAGTAGAGGCCGTTGCAGAAACTCCTCGGAGTGATGGCGACCAACTGTCCGCCAGGGCGGAGCATCGTAGCGGCGGTTGCCATGAAAAGAGCGTAGATGTTGGGTTGGCCGTGGATGACACGCCCGAATGCGCGGGCGTGGGCCGAGTTCTTGGTGAGCTTGAAATAGGGTGGGTTCATGATCGCCGCATCGAAGGAGTCCAGCAGCGGTCCGTCGCCGAACAGCGTCTCCTGGCCGAATCTCGGGCGGTTGCCAAGGACGAAATCGTCCTCTTCGATCTTGTACGACATGTCGTGTCCGGCGGTGCGAAGTAACGTGCGGCAGCGCCGCATGTTCTCATTCAGCATCGGGAGTACAACGGGGTCTGTTTCAAAAAGCACGAACTCGATCCGCCGCGACGACTGAAGGTTGAGTATCCGCTCGCAGATCGCGGCCGAAAGAACGCCGGTTCCCGCGCCGGCGTCGAGCACCCGCCATCGCTGTGAGGGGGCGCGAAAGAGCCCGGCCATAAAGGCGGCGACGGGGGGCGGCGTAAAGAACTGCCCGCGTTCTTTTCGCTCTTCGGATGATGTCCCCGCCTCATGCCGTCGCTGGATTTCGCCAGCGAAGTCGAGCAAGCCTTCGCGGATACGATGCGCGCTCTGTGCCGTTCGCGGCGTCATAATGGTCCAGTCTGTTGGCGTCGTTCTACCCTATCCGTTCGACGCGTTCAACCTTCGGACGGCGTCCGTTTGAACCCATCCAGCGTGTTCGCATCGCTTGCCCGGCCGCATCGTGTTCCTTTGCGCGGTGGTTGCCGGGTGGGGACTCAATAATTCGCAAAGAACGAGGCGGATTTTTCGGGGTTGTAGCCGCGGCGGTCGTACAGCTTGGTCGTGGAAGGGTCCGCGTGGCCAGCGGCGCGTTGAACGTCTTCTAGGTTGCAGCCGTTGTCCAGGGCGGTGGTGATGAAGGTGGCGCGCATGGAGTGGGCGGAGTAGCCGCGGTCGAGGCCGATACGGTAGGCGAACTTGCGGACGACTCGGCCGATGGCGTCGGGGTTCATGTGGCGGCGCGGCGACTGCTGCTTGCCGTTGTGGCGAAGCGGGCGGAACATCGGCCCTTCAAGGTCTTCGGCATGACCTGCCGCGTCGAGGTAAGCGCGGATTCGCTGGGCCGTCTGTGGGTTGATCGCGAGCGCATCCTTCTTGGAGCCTTTTCGGGTTAACCGAAGCGAATCGAACCCGCGATTCTGGTGTAGGTCGCCGACGCGAAGAGCCGCGATCTCGGCACGGCGAAGTCCGACCTGAAGGCCGACCGACAGAATCGCCCGGTCGCGGAGGCCGGGAATCGTTTCCGCATCCGGTGCATCAAGAACCTTTCGGGCCTGAGCCTTGGAGAAGGCGAGAGTCGATCCCTCGTCTCGGTTGATATTCGGGCGCTCCACGTCGGCCACGGGGTTCCGTTGGACTTCGCCATGCCGCACAAGGTGCTTGAAGAGCGATGAAAGGGCCGCAAGCCGGCGCCGAATCGTCGAGGCCTCGGTACCTTCGCTCTCGCGCATGAAGCGTTCCCATGCGATGACAGCGCGGTGGTCGATTTGGCGAAGCTGGTCCCGGTGGGTGATGCCGATGGTCCGCAGAAAGTGCTGCACGTCGAGCCTGTAGGCCCGCCGGGTGCGGGGCGACTTCTGCTTGGCGAGCCAGATTTCTTCCTCGGGGATGGTGGCCAGCGTTTCAAGCCGCGTGCGCGTCGGCGTTCTGTCGGTTTGTTCGACCAGCAAAACGGTGTGCAAATGGGTGTCGTTCTGAGGCATGTCCCTCCACGCAATAATCCAGTTTATCACACGCACAGAATGCCATACGATGGCACTGCAAGACAAGAGCATTGATTCACAAAACTGCGGGATAATCACGAAGAACGGTGTGTGCCATGCGTTGACACATTGGTCACAAGTGTTGTAAAGACAAAGGGCCGTCCCAACGCGGTAAGCGTCAGGGCGGCCGGGTACAACCTACTCAATCCGTTTCGTCATGTGTCGACCAGCGTGGCACAGCCACTTCTGGTCGACGATCGATGACGGAACGCAAGGCGTGCAGAATCCAACTCGTGGATCCTGCACACTCTTGCTCTTACTCCACCCCTTCCAACCGGTCCCGAAGTTTCCTGTAGTACCGAAGAACCTCCGGGATCAGGACACATTTCTCGTAGAAATACCAATCCTGGCAGACTGCGGGCATAAGTCTGTCCCACGGGACAACGTTGTCGCAGTGCATACAAGGCGGTGTCGCGTTTGGATGTCTAACCCAATATGCCGTGTCCAGCGCGTATATGACATACGGCCGGTCAAAGCAACGAGGGCAAGCGATCATGTCCTTGTACACATACATTAGGTCCGGGTGGAGTTCCCGTACCCCAATGCTGCAGAAGTAGCACCTGTGCTTTGTCCTATGGTGGCGTATCCATCCTATCGCCCTTTTCAGTATTTTCACCATTTTCGTTCTCTCTCAGTTAGGCGTGGTGTTTTCTCGCCTCAAGGCGAGACTCACCTTGACCACGCGAGTTTTGTCTCGGTTACGTGTCTTGCGGGTTGCCCCGCGGGAAAACGTCAACGAGAAAAAAAGAGGAACAATGGAAAATATGGGTTTTTTGGGAAAAAGGATGGATGTTTAGGTGGGGTTGTGAGGTAGGATGTTGAGAAGTGTTGTTTGCCGCCGAAGTTAGCGTCTGGGCGGCGCGAGACGAGGACCGTAATTAGCGTCCCGGTCCAGGGGACAAATCCGCGTCGTGTCCAAGGCGCCCACGTGAATGTGGGAACCAAGAGAACACGACAAAGCGGAAGTTTCCTCGTGAAGAGAGTGTTCGCGACCAGCTTGTCAAAGAGCGCGAAGCAGGTCGCGGCGGCACGAGGAACGCGCCGCTCGCGACACCCACAGAGTCTAGGCAGGCGGCCAGTGCGATTCAACGCCCTGCGGTCGAACGCCGCTTCCCGGTCTAAGGGCGGGGCCTGATGCTGAAGACACTCAAAAAGGGCGAAAGTTAGCTGGGTTCGAGCGAAAAGTTCGCTGAAAAAGCAAAAACGGGCCGCGCGAAACAGCGTCGGCGCACGCGAACCAGCGGGCGGGAGCCAGCGGTCTGTAGCGGGAGAACCGCCTTACCCCGCTTCTCCGTGCCAGCGGGGCATTGCGTAAGATGTAACAACGATCCGAAGAGCGCCGCCTGCCGTACGTTTGGACCCTTTATGGCACCTCGAAGGGCGGCGCTGGGCACTCCCGGAGTCGGTGCCGTCCGGGAGTGCCTTCGCCCTATCGAATCAAACCACCGTGACGGTGGCGTCGCACCGTTCGTCCGCCATCGCGATCGGTTCTTCGCCGGTTTGCGAGTCGTCGCCGTCAATCGGCTCCGCGGACATGGCCGGTGGATCAGGCTCTCGGAAAGCGGGCCAACTCTTGGGCTGGGGAATCGCTCGCCTCGCTTCGGCGAAGATCGCCAGAAAATCCGCTCCGAGAATCTGACACATCCTTCTGGCGTCCTCGGCTTGCGCGGAGACGGTGTGACCGCCCTGCATGTTTAGCCGCTTGATCCAGACTTGGACAACGGCCAGTAGCGCCGCGGCGGCCTCGTGGTTCGTTTCTGACTCCCGAAGCGAATCGTACTCCTTCCACGCCTCGCCGCCGTCGACGAAGTCAGCACGCTTCGTGCTGCCAAACGCGGTCAGCAAGGCGACGGCATCCAACACGGTCGCCCCGGCGTTGCGGTTAAGACGCCGCTGAATCCAGGGTGAGACAATCTCCAGCGTCTTCTCTGGCGTGAGATTCCGAAGCAACTCGTGGACGTGCTTGACGACAAACGCGTCACGCCGCTTCTGCAAACGCGCGCGACGCTCGGGCATCGTAAGTGGCACGACCTTGCCGTCCGGGCGTCGCGGTCGCGTCGCGCGCCCGTTCCCGTCGGCGGTCACCGACTCGCCCATGTCCACGAAGACGAGCTTCCCCGCCTTCGGCCCATCGACCTGCATCACGGGAACGCCGTTCGCTTTGGCTGCCTTGACCAGTTTGGGAGCGTACAGCCGCTCGATGCGATCGCCGAAGGCCTCTTGAATGGCCGGACTCAACGTACCCACTCCGATCTCCACGAGGCGCAGGTTCGGATGTGCGGCCCGGTGCTTGCTTTCGCAGCGCTGCACGAGCACGACGTGTTTCTGATCGAAACACGCCGGATCGAGACATTGATCATTCTTCGCGGCCTTGCCGTTGTTGGCCGAGTCGTCCTCGGGGAACAACATGGGCTGCTGCGATGAACGCTTCGGGCAGTTCGTGCACGAACCGGCCTTCGGTTCGAGCACCTCATCCTTGGGATCCCAGGGCATGGCACCGAGCGAGCGGAGTGCGCCGTCGATGACGCGACGAAGCTCGTCTACCGTCGGGAACCCGCGGCCAAACACGGGCCAGGAGTCACCCTCGGCGAGCGCGTTCTGCGTGGATTCCGGCAGGCGGGCGATCAATTCCAGGTGCGCCGCAGACAGGCGGCTTGCCTCGGAGTGCGGCTTCGTGATCTCGGCGCGCCACGCCTTCGACAACTTCGTCAGCGACGCACGCCGCGCCAGATAGCCGACGCTTTTCCCGAGCCGCGACGCAATGGCCTTCAAGTCATACTCACGGTCAAAGGCGAGTTGGATCGCTTCCGCCTCTTCTAGTGGATGGAGGTCCTTGCGAAGCAGGTTCTCGGCGATCGTGACGGCGAGCGCCTGCTCGTTGTCGAGCTTGCGCACGACAACAGGGATCTCTTTGAGTCCTGCGACCTTGGCCGCGCGCCAGCGGCGCTCGCCGGCCCGAATCTCGAAGCGATCCGCTTGCGCCGGATGGGGACGCACGACGATGGGCTGAAGCAGGCCATCATTCTTGATGGACTGCGCCAGCGACCTGACCGACGCGTCGCTGATCGGCTTTCGCCGGTTGTCGGGCGTCGGCAACAGCTTGTCCACGGGGACCATCTGC
>Ga0315285_10004245_pt1 | contig 14885 bp, 11 predicted proteins | sample YL17G09_36_MG_FD_203698 | JGI IMG/M metagenome (GOLD analysis project Ga0315285, IMG submission 203698) | Sediment microbial communities from Yellowstone Lake, YNP, Wyoming, USA - YL17G09_36 | ecosystem: Environmental > Aquatic > Freshwater > Lake > Sediment | place: USA: Wyoming | collected...
TTGGACCTTTTGCTTATGACTATAATAGAGAAAAAGTCTATCCCGATGTTCCTGTGAATATCCTTGAAGATGCTTTTTCGAGGTTAAGTGATGCTCAAAAGGTTGCCCTTGTCGAGTCAAGAACAATCGATGAGCATTATCTCAAGGGGCTTAAACTTTTTAAACAAGAGAAATATGATGAAGCGATAAAGGAATGGTATATTGTATTATCGATGAATCCTTTACATGCAAGGGCAGCGCTTTGGTTGGAGATTGCCTCCAAATATTTAAATAGACCGGGGACGCCACGTGCGAATCTCAAACCTGATGATGTTCCTGCTAATAAGGCGGAAGAAGCTTTATTAAGGTATAAGGAAGCACTGAAAGAAGAGATGGCAAGGCGTGAAAAGCAGAAGGAACTTGAGCGGAAAAAAGATGAGCTGAGAATTAGGGCTTTAGAACTCTATGCCCAGGATAAGTTTAAAGAATCCTGTGATTTATGGGAAGAGATGTTAAAAATTGATCCATCGGATACGAAAACGATTCTTTTCCGAGACCTTACCTATAAACAATATATAGATCAAAAGAAGAAAGAAGCCCAGAGCCAGAAGAAATAGAAATTAAATAGACCGCGGATTCAAACGAATAATATTAAGATAATGAATTTGAATAAGTAGGGATAGAACAGTGTTCTGTCCCTACACATCTTTTTGAGACTTATTGTTACAATGAGATATTTTTTTTTGATAAATGAGAAGTCACGATATAAAAAATTCAATGAGCTTGAAGAATTTATCAGAGGCGTTTTTTCTCAATCGGATGATGAAATTTTAATCAAGCGAACGAAGGATTTAGACGACGCAAAAAATGTATTAGCTGAACTATCTTTAGAAGATTTTAACTTTGTAGTGGGATGTGGTGGAGATGGGACAATTAATTTTGTTTTAAATCAGATTTATGGGAAAAATGTTTCTTTGGGAATCATACCTATTGGGACAGTTAATGCTCTCGCGAGGAGTCTTTCCTTTCCGAAAAGTATCAAAAAAATCGTGAGGAATATCAGAGATAAAAAAACGAAGATTATTGATGTAGGACTTGTTAATAATAGATATTTTCTATGTTTTGCAAGCATAGGCTATGATGCAATGGTCACATATTGTGTCCCGGAAAGGTTTAAGGAAAACCACGGAAAATGGGCATTTATAGTAACGGGAGTAAAAGCCCTTTTTAAACAGAAAGAAATCCATCCGATACGATTATATTTTCGAGACAAAGTAGGGATAGAACAGTGTTCTGTCCCCACCTCTTTTTTATTATCAAATACTCCTATTTATGCTGGCGTGAAGATGTTTCCTGAAGCGAAAGTTGATGATGGACTTATGGATTTATTTTTATTTAAAGAGAAAGGTGTCTTTGAAACAGTCAAAAATGCTTTGATTGTTGGCTCTATCGGGTTTGGTTTGATAAGGGCGCTGTTGAAAGCTTTTCCTATTGGGAAAAATATTGAACACATTCAGACAAGCACATTAAGGGTAGAAAGTGACAGTGATATTTATCTGCAACTTGATGGGGAACCTGTGAAGATAGAATCGAAAGACAGTAAGGTTGAGCTTAATTTCAATATTATTAAACAGGGAATGAAGATTGTAGGTGTTGATTAGTTGTCCTTAGCCTTTTTTGTAGAGACGCAATATATTGCGTCTCTACATCAATTTTTATCTATTTACATTCCTTGCAGGAACGATTTGAATTCGTTCACATCGAGGAAAGCCGACGTTCTCTTTATCTCTTCGCCTGAGCTGTTATAGAGAATGATTGTCGGTGCGCGATAAACATCTTTTTCAAAAGCCAACTCTTGGGTTGCTAAAAGGTCAATCTTTACACAAACCATATTCGATAATAATTGGATAATTTCTGGAGTGGTGAAAACTTGCTCTTCATACTTTTGCGAATCTTTACTTTTACTTGTCCTGAAGTAAAGAACCAGTTTTTTACTCTCTTTGGAAGCTGAAACTTTTGCAGTTTGATAGTCTGAGAACCATTTAATCTCAGAGGCTGAAGATGGTAAAGTAGCTGTAGGTGTGGATACAGGGACAGGTGTGGTAATAGAAATGGGAGTAGAAACAGGCGCAGGTGTTGGTGTTGCAGAGGTAGTATAAACAGGGGTTTTGGCAATAGTGGCGATTGGAGTTGGAGCTGGAGTTGGGTAGGGTGTAAAAATTGGTACAGGGGTATAAGCGGGTGGTGGAGTAACAATTGTAGTTCCTGATGAGACTGATACGAATTTTACGGTATCAGCGTAGATGCGTGCAAAGTTAATTGGGTCAGGAACACCTGTTATTTCCTTAGCTATGACTTCAACAGCTCCGCCTGTTCCTGGATTAAAGTAATATTGACCGAGAGAAGTCCAGGAGTCTTTATTAGATGGACCTGTTTTCCCCCAGCCATCCATTCTCAAATATCTATCTGTTATTCCGTCTCTATGATAGATTGTGAATTTTACATGGTCAGCATTAGCGGATTGTCCCCAGGTTACAGAGACTTCCATTAGTCCACCTTCCTTAAATTCAGGGGCAAATTTTGCAATTGCCTCTCGACTAACTGTAACATCTGAAAATCTTGAGTATATTCCTGGAGTGGTGCCTAAGGCTCTACTTTTAGAGACGCTATTATCCCATACACCACCAATCTCGCTATACCACTGGCTATTAATACCTGTAGTTCCTGCTTCGATAATGACCATTTCAGCATTGGTGATGATTGATAAGCATAATAAAATTACGCTGATAGCAATTGATTTTTTCATTTTTTACGTCCTTATTTTTTATTCTATATTATTAAACAAAAAAATTAAGTTAATTTTCTTTTAGAAATTGATAATTTATTGATTGAAATGTCAATAAAAAAATGCAAAAGATTACTTTTATTCAATCTTTGGAGTACGGTAGCTTGCTACCGTTTTAATGACAAGACCTTGGTCTCGCCCATTTGTAGGGAACGCATATATACGTTCCCTACAGCAGAAGCAAGCTTCTGCTTCAGAAAGAGAAAGCAAGCTTTCACACTCCACATAATATATCTAACTACAATAATTTCTGGATTCCCACTTTTATGGGAATGACAAAGCCTCACATGCATTAAGATTGTCAGTCTTTTAGAGGTATCAATCTAAATTATATCATCTTTTTTATATTTTCACAACTGAATTTGACAGATGGGTATGGTTAAAAGAAAAGAGTTATTATTCATTCTGACATTAGTGTTAGTGAGTGTTATTTTGAGGGTGTTTTTCTTTTTTTATACAGAGGATGATGCCTTTATTACATTCCGATATGTGAAGAATTTTCTCGATGGGAAGGGGTTTGTCTATAATTTAGGTGAGAATGTATTGGGAATAACTAATTCATTATATGCGTTCATCCTTATTTTATTTGGGAAATGGGAACTGAATTTCATTCTTTTTGGGAAGATAATAAATGTTCTATCTGAGGGGCTTTCGATTTTATTGATTGGGATAATTGTTCGGAAATGGGGTCAATCAAAAATATGGATATTGTCAGTCTTTCTCTTTGTTATTTCGCCACCGAATATTGGATGGTGTGCTTCAGGGATGGAAACGTCGTTTTATATTTTATTTTTACTTTTGAGCTTTTATCTTTATTTAGAAAGAAGATTTATACTTTTAGGGATTTCTTCGGGGATTCTCTTTTTGATTAGACCCGATGGTGGGCAATTATTATTTGTTTTGTTTTTTGATTATTTGATTTTTGATATTTTTAAACCTATTTTAAGTGGGAAAGAGAATTATTCAAAAAAGATTTCAGATTTATGGCGAGAACATAAGTCTGCCCTTGCTTCGGTTGTTGTATTTTGCATCGTTGTTTTGCCCTGGTTAATATTCTGTTATAGTAAATATGGTTCGTTTTTGCCCAATTCAATTCGGGCTAAGTTCATAACTTATCCGGGAACACCTGAAGGAAGTAATTTTTTTGATTCCATTCTTTATTTTCTTTCTCCTGGACCGAGACTAATATTAACAATATTTTTTGTCATAGGTTTTATTGGAATTTTAGAGAATAAGTGTTACAGAGTAAGCGGTGTTTATTTTTTATTTTCTCTTTTGTTAATGGCTATTTCAAGAGTTCATCTCTTCTCCTGGTATTTTGCACCCTTATTACCCTTTTATTATATTATTGCTTCAAGAGGAATGGAATTATATTTAGAAAAAGCTTCGTCTCTAAATAAGTTTCGTGACAGGGAGTTATTACTTCATAGAATTTTTTTAAGTGTTTTCATTTTTATATTATTAGCCCTATCAGTGTATTCCACTTGGAGATTATATAAAAATTTGAAAAGTCATTCTGAAGGATTAGAAGCTTGCCATAAAAACATCGGACTTTGGATAAAGGATAATACACCAACTAATTCTATTATATGTGTAGGGGATATTGGTTATATAGGCTATTATTCTGAGAGAAAAATAATTGATTTTATGGGATTAGTCTCACCAGAAGTCTTGCCTTTTTGGAAAAAAGGGATGCCTGGAGAGATTATTAAGGAGTTTAAACCCGATTATTTTGTAGTGGGTCAATATGATTATTTTTTTCAAATTGTAAAAGATAATGATTGGTTCAATAGAAATTACAAAATGGAGAAGAAATTTGGAGGAAGAAACAATATATATTATGTTTTTATAAGGAAAAATAATTACCCGAATCCAGCGATAAGGAGTGTGAATAGTTGATAATGTTTATCTTTAATGTCACCCTGAATTTATTTCAGGGTCTTATGAGATGCTGAAACAAGTTCAGCATGACATTTTAATGTCTCGTTCCCAAGCTCCTGCTTGGGAACGAATATCTCCCGAAGCCCCTGCTTCGGTAATGTAGGGGACAGAAATGCCTGTCCCCCACAACAAAATGTCAAAGCTGGGGCTTTGACAATAATATTTCTGTTCCCAAGGTGCGCCTTGGGAATAAGACAAAATATGGAACCCTTGATTTGTTAACAATATTTTTAAAAGTCTATTATGCGTTCGATATGGGTCTTCATTTTTCTATTAGCAAGTTTACTTTTTGTTATTCTTCGGAATAAACAGGGTTGGATAAGTACCTCTCTCCAAAGTCAGGAATAACAGCTACGATTAACTTATCTTTGTTTTCTCCTCTTGTTCCAACTTGAATAGCAGCCCAGGTGATAGCTCCTGAGGAGATTCCAACAAAGATTCCTTCTTCTTTTGCTAATCTTCGAGCAATGTTAAAAGCATCTTCTGTTGTAACTGTAATGACTTCATTATAGATTGTTGTATCGAGGATGTCCGGGACGAATCCTGCACCGATTCCCTGAATTTTATGTGGACCCGGTTTCCCTCCAGAAAGGACAGGAGAGTCTTTTGGTTCAACCGCAACAATTTTTATATCAGGTTTTTTCGACTTTAAAAATTTACCGGCACCTGTGATTGTTCCACCTGTTCCTACACCTGCCACTAAAATATCAATTCTGCCATCTGTATCTTTCCAGATTTCTGGACCTGTAGTTAATTCATGAATTTTAGGATTAGAAATATTCTTAAATTGTTGAGGCATAAAGGAATTTGGAGTTTGTTGGAGTAACTCTCGTGCTTTTTCAATGGCGCCTTTCATTCCTTTTTCAGCAGGAGTCAAGACAACTTCAGCGCCATAAGCTTTAAGGATTTGTCTCCTTTCAATTGTCATTGATTCAGGCATTGTTAAGATAAGTTTGTAGCCACGACTTGCACATACAAAGGCGAGACCGATTCCTGTATTGCCACTCGTCGGTTCGATAATAATGCTGTCCTTATTTATTAATTCTTTTTCTTCCGCATCTTTAATCATAGAGACACCAATTCGGTCTTTTACACTATGTGCTGGATTGAAAGATTCAAGTTTTAATACAATGCGAGCGACAGCATCCTTACTTATTCTATTCAATTGCACTAATGGTGTATTACCGACAAGTTCAGTTATATCCTTAGCAATTTTTCCCATAGGCTTTGCACCTTTCTGTTAATTATGTTGTAGGGGCGGGGTCACCTCGCTCCTACAAATCTTTTTCAGAATCCTCAATTTTCTGATGAATCTGATTTCTTTCTCATCGTTTCTTAATTTTCTGTAAGAGTAACTGTAATCCTTCCAAAACTAATCGAATGGCTCGTTCCAGTTCCAGAAAAACTTAATTTAAACTTAATAAATAAGGAGCCATCAATTGTATATGGGGTTGGATTTGTAATAGTATATGTTGTCCAGGATGTGCTTGTTCGGTCTGTAAGGTCACTTATATGGATAACACCGGACCCCGTAACGGTATTAGAAAATACCATCGTATCAGTTATATAACTGCTGGAACTGGTAACTTTATAAGTTACTTGAACGTTGACTAATTTTTGAATTACACCGAATATTTGAATGGGAATATCTACAGGGAGGTAAACATCTGTTGTTCCTGTTATATTTGGTATAACGTCAGTTGATGCGGCAGAGTGGTTATAGTATACATCATTTACATCCACATAATCGGTAACCATATTCATTGGATTAGCGGCGAATACATTATTGGCTCTACTTTTTATTTTACCTGAGCCATCTGCCATTATATCTATTCCAGAAGAAACAGATGTATTTGAGAAGTATCCTGCGTATCCATTGGAGGAACTAACCCTGCCATAAACTCCATAAGTTGTACCTGAACCACTACCTGCTTCTCCATAGACTCCTTTCCCTGCGTCAGAAGAACTTCTAAAATAACCTCCATAGTTGCCACCGCTTTCTCCTTGTGCCCAGCCGAAGACACCAGCCCCGGAACTTGTTGCCTTGGTTACTCCAACTAAACCATGACCGATATTTGAATCGGATGAGGCGACACCAATCAATCCGTTTGGTCCGACAAATCCTCCTCCAGCATCAAAGAAACCTACATCAAGGTTGGTTTCTAAACCAGCTCCTGTTAATCCAACTACACCGTATCCCGGATATGCTCCTGTTCCACTGTAATTTTTAAAATACCCACCAAAACCACCTGCTGAATTGGTTCCTACACGAATTCCTAAACTATCATTACTTAATAAGTTTAATCCTATGCCACTTCCACTCCAGTTACCATTCCAGTGGTTATGAGTCGTTATTGAGGCGCTTATTGTATTGTCTACGTAATTCCTTGTCGCCACATCTTGAGCATTGGTTGGGTCAGCTACATTAACAATCTTTGCATTTGTTGCATCAGGACCCATATCAAGATTGTCGTTGAGTCCGACTTGTCCTGAGACTCTCAAACCATAACTGCCCGGGGAATCAGTATTAATACCTACACCACCGTTTGCACGAACGAGAAATTGATTTTCGCCTGAGGATGCAAAATCTGTATCCTGTCCATCTGCCCAGACAAATGTTCCATTGTGATTAGCTTTAGCGCGGTATCCTGCGGCAAGACTTTTTGTTCCTCCTGCCACATTATCTCTTCCTCCGGGAACTGTTGCACCATAACCACTTGCTATATTGTGATATCCTCCGGAGATTGTTGCAAAAGGAGAATTTGTTGCATCAACATCATCATTCCCTGCCTGATTATACCTGCCTCCACCGATTGTTCCATAACTGTCGGTGACCTTGTTTACATTAGAAATTTTTCCTCCACCGCTTATTGTTGCTCCCATTGTTCCTGAGCTCACGATGTTCTGGTCATAACCGCCAATTATATTTGGGCTTTCTGTATCAGGTTCATATCGCATAACACGATTATTGTTCACCTTGACTTCCAGTGCCTTATCATCAGCAGTTCCGATGAAATTTGTTCCGGGAGTGGTTCCGCTATTTCCTGTTTGATTCCAATATTGATTATCGTGATTATGAGAGGTAAGGGCAAAGGCAGTTGAGTCATTACCATCAAGTTTATCTGCATCTGCAGACTTGCTTGAATATATGGCATAGGGAGCAGGATTAATCTTTTGTCTTGGCGTCAGAATCGTATAGGCACCAGTTTGTGTACCTGGTCTTACCCTAATTTCAAGCCAGCGGTCATAACCATTGAAAGCATTTACTCCAAAATTAATCTCAACTGCGAATAGTCCATTTGTAACAACGACGTCCCCTTTTAATACTGTGGAACCAATTTGTGTCCCTGTAGTTTCTGCATTAAAGAGTTTAAATTGAAAATCGTAGATATTATTTGCGGGAGTTCCGCCATCGGTCAGTTTGCCTTGATAAGTAAAAGTAGTGCCGAGTGAATATCCATCAGGAGTTATATAAAATAGTATTATAATGAGGAAACATATCATAATGACGTTTAATACAAAATTTTTGTAATTAATAGCCATAAGAGATGAAACAGTTTCCTGATTTCTTTTCATAATATATTCTCCTTTTCTTAGTTATTTATAAAATCTAAAACAGGATAATATTGCTCGAATATTTTATAAAAAATCATTTACCTATTTTGATACTTTTTGTAAAGAGAAAATTCGTGTTTTATATGAAGAAAACCTATGAAGTAAAATTAATATTTGACTTAAGTATTTTAAATGATTGTAGAATTTATGCCGTTATAAAAAAATGATGGTGCAGGATATATATCCTGCACCATTGCTAATAGAAAGTTGAGGGAGTTTGACAATGTTAAGATGTTTTATGAAATCAAAAATACACAGGGCAACGGTGACGGGTGTGGATTTGAATTATGAGGGGAGCATTACAATAGATGAGACCCTGCTGAAAGAGGCTGATATTTTACCTGGAGAACAGGTTCAAGTATTAAATATCAATAATGGTGAACGATTTATTACATATACCTTTTCAGCACCAGCAGGTTCTGGAACGATTTTGTTGAATGGACCTGCTGCAAGATTGGCTTTACCCGGTGACATAGTAGTAATCATCACATACTGCTATATTGACGAGAAGGAAATAAAAAACTTTAAACCAAAAGTTGTCTTTGTGGACAAGAGGAATCGTCCAAAAAAGGGGTAAAAATATTACAAAAGACTTTTAAGTTCTCATAAAAAACTAAAGATGATACTTACTCGGAGGCTATATGTGAATTGATATTATTACTTAATTATTCAATATAGAATATTAAGTTATTTAAAAATCATTTTGGTAAAATTCTACTCAAAGAATTGACAGCTTAAATGATTTTTTGTAATCTTATTTATTTATATATTTCATAATGCTTTTTACAACTTTGTAAACATGAGTCCCAACTTTATGGGGCCAAGGTTCTCTTCTGTCTTTATCCATTTTTTCCGCCCTACATGCAGCGTTTTCAATTCTACTCATTGTAAATTGATCTGTTCTTAGATTTGAGCTATCATAGCTTCCCATAATTTTCTGTAAACGCTTTTTAATTTTTCCACAGGTAATGTTGTTCTCTGTTATGTCTTCAAAATGCAATAATAACCAGCACTCAAAACATGGATTACTGATTGCAAGTTTATAACCTTTCTGCTTTGCTTCTTGCACTATAGATGAAAGTATTTTATTACCCCAACGATCTGTATCAGTCATCAGCCAGAGTTGATCTTCTTTAGCTATGTCATATTCTTTTTGATAAACATCAAGACGTTTAAGCACATCTACTGGTGAAGATCTTCCATTCCTTGTTTCTATTATCTTAACTTGAATCTTTTGATTACGAAAAATATCGAAATATTGTTTTTCTGTTTTTTGACCCTCCGTTGCAATGATAATTAACATTGCATCTCTAAAAGCGATTCTTCTGTCAAGAGGTCTTGGTTTCCTATGTTGAAGTACGCTCATTTCGAGCCCTTTAAATTTTCTTTTTTGGGTTGCTCGCAAACCAATCCTAATTGTGCAGGATCCCCGAAGAAAGGAATCGCACCAAAACGTCCTTGCAAGTAACCTTTTTCTATTTTCAAGTCGGTTCGTGGCTTAAAATCAGATAGCGAATATAAAACGCTCGATTGTTCTTTATCTTTCTCCAAAAACCATATCTCATCACGACGCATCAGGTCAAGATCAAGCAAATGTATTTCATGTGTAGTAAAAATTAATTGGCTACGTGAATTTTTAGGAGTGCAATTCAAGAAATACTCGATAAATTTTTTCGTTAACATTGGATGAAGACTTCGATCCAATTCATCAATAACAAAAACCCTTTCTAATTTTGTTAAATCAATTAAAGCAGGAATTAGGTGCATTAATCGATAAGTTCCATCTGACTCCTCTTCAACTTCAAAAGATGCATTTTGATTATCTGTCATCTTATGTTCAGTCATTAATTTGAGTATAAATAGAGTACCTTTTATTTCCAATATAACACTTAGTTTTTTTTCACTAGGTTCACTTGATAATACAATTACACCACGCTTATGAACATCTTTCGCTATTTCTTCTTTTATTTCCTCTGGCATACCAGGGAAATGTAAGTTAAAATCGAGTTTTTCTTTCTTAGTACAAATCTTTTCGATCCCAGTATCAGCATATTTTAAAAATTGACCAAGGAATTTAGTAAATTCTTTATCTTTAAAGACACGGATAGGAAGTGCGACATAATTTGCGCCAGGAGTAATAATTTGTAATACATTTTGAAACCATTTAAACAATGGCTTAAGTTCTTCAACATTTCTATTATTAGCTTCTGTTAGGAAAAGCTGATTGGGTCGTGTTCCTTCCCCAACAAATTTTAGAAATTGCCATCTATCTGATCGCTCTTTTACAAAAGAACTGCCAAACTCAACCATCGCTTTATCTTTTTCATTCGTAGTTCGTTCATAACATTTTAAATTCCTTCGAGACTTTGTAATATATAACCATTCCTCAATGACTTTTTCTCTACTAATGACAAATCCATACTCATAGAATATTCCTTTGTATTTTATTAAAAACTCGAAATGACTTGGCTTTTTATATGGATCTTCCCTAAGTTTGAAAGGAGTAACACTAATAGGTTGATCACCTTTTGTTCCTAATACAATAAAATTTTTTGCAAATTGAATGGCTTTTATTAAATTGGATTTACCCGAAGCATTAGCACCATAAAGAACTGCAGCACGTAACATTGAAACCTCTTTACCTTTATTATCAAATAAAATATGATTTCTATGTTCATTATTTTTTGAAGCAACTATATCCAAAACAATTTCATTTTTAAAAGAAAGAAAGTTTTCACAAATGAATTTAACAAGCATAATATTCCCTTTTCTATAAAATTTGTTGTGAAAAAATCACAAAATATAATATATCAGATACACATTTAAACATAAAATCAAGTAAAATCGTGATTTTTTCTCAATAATAGCAATATTATTTCAGACGGTCTATTATGAAATATTTTCTTATATAAATTAATATATTTAGGATTTTCTCGCTGGAGTCAGTGAAGTTTCTTTATACAAATCTGATATTCCATAGAAATGTTCAAAGTGGTCCTGGATAGTCATACCAGAATAACCGAGTATATGGAAATTGCCTTTATCCGCGCGATATAATATTTTTGCTTTTCTTGAACTATAAGCGGATTTTGGATAAGTTCGCTCTGCTCCGATTTTTTCTATAAGATAAAATGCTGTTAAAGTTGTTGTGTTATTGCGGTGTTTTTTCTTTGGTGGATAAAGCTGACTGAACCAGAACGTGCATTCTCCCGAAGCGGCACGTTGTGCATATTCGAGAAATGGTTTCATTGCTTCCGGGTCAATAGTGTTTGGTTTTCCTTCTAATCGGGAAGCATAAAGCGAATCCGCAAGCACAACATCTGTGATTAAATTCTGAAACTCTTTATATTTTAGAATTTCTCTTACTGCAACATATCCACCACTAAATGATGCAAGACAAATTTTCCCAATTGGTTTTGAAGTAATTCCTTCATTAGTAAGTGTCTTTGTTATTTCCTCAATCAATTTTGAAAAACTATTTGCGTCAACAAAAAGTTCGGAATAATTTTTAGAACTAATAGATACAAGAATAGCATTTTTCCTACTATCGTAAAAATTTTGTTCCGAACACCAAGCGGCACCGTGAAAAAATATGACGACTTCTGTTTTTTCGGTCAATGATGGATCAAAAAAATCAGGAACATAGAGTTGCCCGACTGATAATGTGAATCTTTTTCCTGGAACGTCTCTTTTCGGTGGTGGTATAGGTTGATTTTGCTGTGCACTTTTTATTTTATCCTTATCGCTTTTAAAATATTTTGAACAACTTATTGAAAAAAACAAGAATGATGTTAGGCATATTGCATAAATAACTGTTCGAAATTGTTGTTTCATTGTCAAAATTTCCTTATTGTAACACGAGATTTATCTCGTAGGGGCGGGGTTACCCCGATCCTACATACTTGCGACATAAATGTCGCGTTACAATTAAGAATTGTCAATGTGTATTTGTTTTAAAGGTAGTAGATTGCAAATTGTTTTGTATGTAAATCTATCTATTTTATGAAAAATGGATTCTTGATGTTATTTCGAGCCACTCTTAGCTTGACATTTATAAAAGTATTCAGTATCAATTTTCCAAAAATATTGTGAAGAAGGGAAGAAGCCTATGCATTATCGAATTCCTCGGATGCATCATACTGAAAAGGATTCTCAGGTGAATAAATCACAGTATTTAAAAAATCCCCTTAGAAGACTCAGAGTAATTATATTACTCGTGTTGTGTGTATTTCATATATCTATTTATTCTGTAGAACCGAATAGGAATTACAAGATAAGTTTTACAAATGGTGTTAGTATAGAAATGGTCTGGATACCGGGTGGAACATTTACAATGGGGCAGGGGAGTGCTGATGAATCCTGGTTAAAAGAGAAGAAGCTTGAGGATTCAGATTTATATGATGGTGAAAAGCCTTTACACAATGTTACTCTCGATGGTTTCTGGATTAGCCGATTTGAAATAACAGCGGAACAATATTGTGTTTTTTTAAATGATGTCGGGAATCCTAAAAGCAAATGGTATGATAATATTTACAACACTTATCTCTATGAGTATTATAATGAGGAAAGTAAATTTGCAACTATTAAACGAACTAAAGTTTCAGAAAGAAACTCTAAGCAACCAAAAGAAATTTATGCTCCGCAAGAAAGCTGTGCAAAAAGACCGGCTAATGAAGTAAAATGGATTGGTGCGATGAAGTTTTGTGAGTGGCTAAGTGAAAATACAGATAAAAAGTATGCATTACCGACTGAAGCACAGTGGGAATATGCCTGCAGAGCTGGGGGTAAAGGGATGTTTTGTTTTGGAGATGATATCACTAAATTGGGGCAATACGCCTGGTATGAAGAAAATTCAGATAAAGTGGTTCATCCTGTTGGACAAAAAAATCCCAATAAATGGGGATTATATGATATGCATGGGAATGCAGAGGAATGGTGTTTAGATTATTATGACTCTGAATATTATTATAGAAGCCCTAAAATTAATCCTTATCGGAGCATCGAGCCTAATGAGGATTCGAAATCCGGGATGACTTCAATGAAGATTGGGCATAGAATTTTACGTGGGGGAAGTTATTTACATCCTGCAGAAGGGTGTCGATCTGCAAATCGCGATTCAGAGGACCCTGATTCTCTTTGCCTTTTAAATAATGGATTCCGCATCGTGCGACTAATAAAATAATAATTTGCTAATTCCGAAGTATAAAATTTATTTTATAGAAAATCTTTCTATAAATCAGTAGGGGAGGCATATATGTGTCCCCTACAAAATGATTAATGGCTTGAAATAGGTGGCACGACGACATTAGCGGAAACCTGCACACAACGCCAGGTGAAAATAGTTTGAAAGACGAAGCTGATTAGTCCTGAACTTTGTTGCGAGACAACGCTACTTATCATAACTTTTCCATTATGAATGGAGGCGTCCTTAACAATCATTTCAGTGACAGCACGCGTGCTGACATTATCGGTAAAAAATTTAGGACTATAGCCGATAGGATTACCTGTAATAATCGGATAGGTAAAGATGTAAATCCCACCGTTGCCCGCATTTATATGATAAAATTTTTGATTATCGCTTCCGGAGGTTGTTCCTTCCAAAATCTTTGTCCGCTCCAAATGCGCACATCCCAGTAAAATAAATAGGCAAATAGGTAAAATGAAGAATATTAATCTTTTCATCTATGATACTCCTTGATGGTGCAGGATATATATTCTGCACCATTTTTCATTTTGAATTAAGAATAGTAGAAGCATACTTAGGGGATTTTTAACTGTCAATGAAATATGAGTTTGAAGCGGAGCGGTTACATCTATTTATCAAATATCCTTATTTCTCCTTCACAAATATTAACATTATGGATGAAATGATTGTTAGACAGAGTGAAAAATAAAGAGGTGTGGCAATACTGATTTTATCCCAGAGTAAACCAGCAATAAAAGAAGCTGGCAGAGCAAATAATCCAATGACCATCTGAAATGCTCCCAAACTGCTTGCTCTGAATTCTGTCGGAGCAAGCTCTGCGACAAGAGTTTTCTGCACAGGCTCTAATGCCCCTTTATGCAAACCATAAAAAACAAATGTTAATATAATTGCCACGTATCCTCTGAGAAAAATCAGACCCAAACAAACTAATCCCCAGAAGACGAAAGAGAACATCAAGACTGATTTTCTTCCTATATTGTCTGAAAGTTTTCCAAAAGGAAGTGAAAAAATTGCTGCAATCGCTGTGAATATCAAGTATAAGACAGGGACAAATGTTAGTTTAAAACCAAATTCTTTAGCATATATTAATAAAAAGGAATAACTGAATGAACCTAAGGCAAAGAGCGAACTTAGAAAAAGATACAACTTAAAATTCTTGTCTAAATTTTTTAGATTAAATCCCTTATAGATTTTAACTTCTTCGGCTTTTCTCTCCTTTATAAGGGTGATAATTAATAATGCCCCAATTGCTGACGGTATTGAGGCTAATATAAATAGGTTTTTGTATCCCAATATTCC
>Ga0315285_10004247_pt1 | contig 14880 bp, 14 predicted proteins | sample YL17G09_36_MG_FD_203698 | JGI IMG/M metagenome (GOLD analysis project Ga0315285, IMG submission 203698) | Sediment microbial communities from Yellowstone Lake, YNP, Wyoming, USA - YL17G09_36 | ecosystem: Environmental > Aquatic > Freshwater > Lake > Sediment | place: USA: Wyoming | collected...
AGGTCTTTAAGATAACTGTCTTCGACCTTAAGTTTTTTCGTTTGAGACCAATTTTTTTCTAGGATAAATCGCAATATTTTTATAATCTCTGGCGAAATATTTTTCCCTTTTTTAATTTTTTTAAAACAGTCGGGGCAAATTATTCCCCCTTCTTTGGAGCTAAAAAGAAGATTTCCAGGGCTTACTTTTTTCTGGCAAATGGCACAGTTATAAAGCTGGGGAGAATATCCCAAAAATGAAAAAAGTTTCCAGAGAAAGTAATAATATAATAATTGAATACGAGAAATTGTAAATTGTGAATTACTTAAATCTTTAAATATTTCTTTAAGTAAATTCCAAATACCCTTATCTTTTTCTTGTGCTCTGACTAAATTATTAAATGTCTCAGCAATCTGATAAGCAATTTTTATCCTTTTTAAATCTTTTTTTAAGCCTTCAAATTTATCGATTAAAAGAGTATCGGTTAAAGTTTTATAAGCTTTTCCTTGTATAAATTCAATCTCTGAGATACAGAAATTATTAGCTCCAGATCGTAACTTAGATCTAATTTTTCTAATTGCCCTTCCTAAAATCTCTAGCTTACCAAAATCCTTCGTATAAATTGTAAATAACTGATCCGCCTCGCCTCTGTCCCTTTCCTCGAGGAACAATCCCTTTGTTCGATAATGAATAAACATTTATTTTCCAGCCCCTAATTCCTCTTTTAGCCATCTGATTTGATCATCAATCCGTTGTCTTTCTTGAGGACTCTTTCCTGATTTTTCACGCTCTAATCTACTTAATTCTCTTGATACATCTCCTTGCTTAATATATGAACCATAATTTTTTTCTAATCTTTCAGTAAGTGTAAATCTATCCTTTTCAGAAAGAAGTCTACCAGTGCCAGGGACCTGCCGAGATGGCCCGCGCCATCTATTATGTATTTCTCTTATTGGAACATATTGCCTACCGCCGAAAATTGAAGTATCCTTTGGAGGGGCTGGTGCTGCTTTTGACGGCGCTGTTTTAGCTGGCGGGACTGCTCTAGTAGGATCCGGTATTGTCCTACCAGCTGATGATTGTTGTTGTTTATCATTTAATACCATAATCTAAATTTTTTTAATTCCTAGCCATAATTCTTTTTGGTCGACCTTTAGTTTTTTTTCTACATCGAAGATATGTTTTTGTTCCTTTCCCAAAGTCAAATTCCTAATTTTAGCTTCATCTAAGATAAATTTCTTGTTTTTGGTTAAAATTTTATTTAAATCAGGCGTACCCATATATTGAACTGAGATTTCATCTTTTGGTTTCAAACTATTTTTTTTACGCATCTCCTGGAGACAACGGATTATCTCGCGAACCACTCCCTCCTCCTTTAATTCTTGGGTAATTAGAGTGTCAATTCTAATGGGAATTTCTAATTCATTATCAAAAACAACTTCTTTAATATTAGTTTCTCCTTTAATTAGTTCAATTAGACCTTCTTCAAATTTCTCCCCCTTAATTTCTAATTTTGCTAATGGTTGACGGACCTTTATTCTTAATTTCGTCCTTTCTGCCAAAACCTGAGCAACAATTTCCCTTGTTCTTTGCATTTTTTCTTCTAAATCCTGGCTGATAAGCTCTTTCTTTGGTCTCGGGTAATCTGTCAAGTGGACTGATTCTGCTTCTTTATCTTTTAGCTGAATATAAATTCTTTCTGACAAAAAGGGGCAAAAGGGTGCTAAATTTTTTGCCAGGTTCAAAAGAACAATGTATAGCGCCTGAGAAGCATCTTCTTTTTCTTTTTTTGATAATGGTTTTTGAAATCTTCTGCGAGATCTACGAATATACCAGTTAGATAGGTCACCAACAAAGTCTATAAAAAGTCTGGCTGCGTTTACAACATCATAATTGTCTAAATTTTGAGTAAGCTGTAAATTTAAATTTTGTAAACGAGAAATAATCCAGCGGTCTAGTAAATTAACTGGCCTAAAATTTTTTTCTGGCTGAAAGTTTTCGTCAGTGTAAACTGAAAAGAAAATTAGACTGTTATTTAGAGTATCAAAGAATTTCCTGTACAATGTTTGGAGGCTTTGGAAATCAAATCTTTTAGGCTCAGCAACTTGATTAGTGGTGTAAAAATAAAGCCTTGCAGCATCTGCTCCGTATTGATTAATTACATCTTTTGGCCAAACAACGTTGCCTCTGGATTTTGACATTTTCTGCCCCTTGGCATCTAAAACAATGCCATTGGAAATGACATTTTTGTAGGGATTACCCAGATTTAAAAGCGTGGAAACTGCCAATAGGGTATAAAACCATCCTCTAGTTTGATCAATCCCCTCGCAGATATAATCTGCGGGGAAAGCCTCATTTTTGTCTATTTTTTCTTTATTTTCAAAAGGATAATGCCATTGGGCAAAAGGCATAGAACCTGAATCAAACCAGCAATCAATTACCTCAGGTACTCGTTTCATTAATCCCCCGCATTTCTCGCACTTAAAATTAACCTCATCAATAAATGGCCGGTGAAGCTCCGGAGCTTTATGCCCCGCCAGTTTTTCTAATTCCTCAATTGAGCCAATAACCTTTATATTATCGCAGTTCTTTGTCTCATTTTGACACTGCCACACAGGTAATGGTGTTCCCCAATATCTCTCTCTTGATAAATTCCAGTCTTTAACTTCTCTTAGCCATTCGCCAAATCTTCCTTCTTTTAAATATTCTGGAATCCAGTTTATTTTCTGATTATTTGCAATCAGATCGTTTTTAACTTTCTGCATATTAATGAACCAACTTTCTTTTGCATAGTAGAGTAAAAGGGAATCGCAGCGCCAGCAAAAGGGATAATCGTGTTCATAAATTTCTTCTTTATAAAGCAAGCTTCTTTTCTTTAAATCTTCAATAATTAAAGGGTCTGCATCTTTAACAAAAAGTTTATCCCATTTATATTTTGGCGTTACCATTTTCCCCTCTTCATCTACGGTCATTAATACAGGTAAGCCATTCTGTTTGCCAACTTCCATATCTTCTTCGCCAAAAGCAGGAGCAATATGAACTAGCCCTGTTCCCTCCTCAGCTGAAACAAAATTGCCAGCTATTACATAATAAGCCTTTTTATTAGTAAGGCCAGATTTTACTTCAAACAACGGTTTGTACTCCAAATTGAGCAAGTCTTTTCCTTGAAATTCTTCAACGATCTCACCCTTCACGTTACAGGCCTCAATTCTTTCTTTCGCTAGAATTAAATATTCGTCTCCGACTTTTATTTTTGCATAAATAAATTCAGGGCTTGCCGCTATTGCTACATTCCCGGGTAGTGTCCAAGGTGTAGTTGTCCAGACGAAAAGATATGTATTAGACTCAACCTCAAATTTTACATAGATCGCGGGTTCTTTTATTGTTTCGTATCCCTGGGCAACTTCGTGGGAAGATAAAGAGGTACCACATCTTGGGCAATAAGGGACTACTTTATAGTCTTTGTACAAAAGGCCTTTCTCCCATATTTTTTTTAGGATCCACCAAAGAGATTCAATATATTCATTTGAACAGGTAATATAGGCGTTCTTCAAATCAAGCCAGAAACCAATTCTTTCTGTAAATTCTTCCCATTCTTTTTTATATGTAAAAACGCTCTTTCTGCATTCTTCTATAAATTTTCCTATTCCAATTCTCTCAATATCTCTTTTAGACTTAATGCCTAATTTCTTTTCTGCCTCTACTTCTGTGGGTAAACCGTGGGTATCCCAGCCGGCCTTTCTTTCAATATAAAAGCCTTGCATTGTTTTATAGCGTAAAATTATATCTTTAAAGGCGCGGGCCAGAAGATGATGGATGCCGGGCAAGCCATTAGCATAAGGAGGGCCTTCATAAAAGATAAATTTAGGGCCATTTTTGGTTTTCTCTAGGCTTTTCGCAAAAATTCTTTTTTCTTTCCAGAATTTTAATATCTTTTCTTCGATTTTTGGAAGGTTCAATTCCATAAAAATAAGTTAAATTTTCCTAAGTTCTCCAGTTTTTATATAATTGTCCGTGGAAACTTCTTTTATTAATCTTTTTTTAGACCATTTCTTTACTAGTCCTTGAAACAGCCAAAGAGGATCACCGTGGCTGACAATTAAAATTCTTTTGTTTTTATTTCTCTTATCAATTTCTTTTAAGAAATCAAGCAGTCTCTTCGCCACGTCATTCCAGCTCTCTCCTCTTTTAGGCTTTTGAGAAAATCTCTTAGCTGATAATAAGAAGTCCTGATAAAAATCTTTTTTAAGTCGCCCATGATAAATGCCCAAGTTTATGTCTCGCAATCTTTTATCAAAATTGACCCTTATTCCTAATTTTTTAGCAACAATTCCAGCAGTTTGACGAGTTCTATATATGTCCGAAGAATAAATCAAATCAATTTTTTGACTTTTTAGTTTTTTTGCCGCTTTTTTTATTTGATTTATACCCTTTCTAGTTAATTTAGTGGGTGGTTTATCCGGCCAATTATAGATAAAGTCTTTTTCCTTTTCTTGATGAATCGTCTGACCGTGCCGTAAAATAAAATAGTGGTTATTTAATCTTAGTTTCATTTTAAGCTTAGTTTATTATTTAAGATATCATTTCCGGAGCGGAATTTCAATTTATATTGAAATTCCGCGAAGGCCCCGCTTTAATTTTACCGTGCTAAAAAACAGCAATTAGAGAAACAATAAAGCTTTTCTAGTCATTGTGGTGCAGTGCCCGAATAGGGCCGAACCGAAGGTGAGTGCATCACTATTGGAGAGACTCGTAAAATTATGGTGGGGTAAGGGCTTTTTTCAACTAAAAACCCGAGGTCCTCTCGGGTAAAATTCGCTAGGTCTGTAATGAGATTATGGGTTTTGTGATGCCACACATTCGGTTCCGTTAAAGCATTTTTCGGGACCGCAATCACAAGTTTTAATTTGATGGCTATTTTCTGGCGAACAGCCGCAAGGCCCAATTAAACATAAATCAGGGAAATCACTTGCGCTTTCGCAGCACAGAGAAGTTTCAACAGTCCCACCAGAATTTACACAGGCCCCTTCTTTTGTAGGGTTTTTTTCTGTTTCAATAAATTTAAAAGTAGAAAGAATTTGATTAAATGTTGGCTCGTAGCCTTTTCCTCCTTCTTTGAACGTAAAATAAGAGTCGTAATAATTATCGCCCCATTGTCCTCCAGCGGAGATAGTAATCTTACCATCAAGTTGGTGGGGTGTAAAACCGCTTCCTGGTAAGAATGGAGCTGGGGCTTCCTCTTTTCGTTGAATAACCTCTACTCCCCTCTCTTCCGTTGGAGAAGTGCTGTATCCTATATCGGGGCTGAAGGGTAGACCAACCCCTATAATAAGGTTGACATAAATTCTCCACTTAGGGATTTCAAGGGCTGAATTATTAACTATTTCTAGGTATTGATTTGTCATGACTTCTCGAGGTGTTTTTATTTTAGGTAATGTATCGTTTGTTATGATCCAATCTTGAGGATATTTGAATGAAAAACCAAGCCCTTCATTCTCATAAGTCTTCCAATTGGCGGTTTCATCTTGGGTTATTTTCTCTGGTATTTTTAGCTCAGGGAGTTCAGAAAGATTTTCTAGTTGTTTTTTCACCCACCACTGTTGATAAGCTAAAATTCCTCCACCAATAACAATAGCAAGAATAATAACGATTAAGATATACTTCCAATTAGTTCGAGGATCCTTTAAAAGATTCATAAAATATGAACTACCCCGCCCTAAAGGGACAGGGTATCCCCTTCGGGGCGAGTTCTTTTAACGGCAGGACATTCCCGCCGCTAAAATAAAAACCTCCTTCAAAAGGTAAACCTTTATTCTTATTGCTGTCTAAATTAAAATTGTGCGTAGCTTAGAATCCCCCAGCCCACGACTGCAGCCACAACTATCAAAATCAGAATGTAGGCCCAGTTGGTCCGTGGGTCTTTCAGGAGACTAGTTGGTTTTTGGTCGGCCATAGTTTTTTTTATTATATCACAATTAAATAAGAACTTCTACATCCTCTCTGGAGTGGAAATCCCCATCAAATCAAGGGTGTTTCTTAAAACCTGCTTTGTGGCTAAAATTAAAGCTAAACGTGCTTCCCGCAATCCTTCGACTTCGCTCAGGACTTTACAGTCTCTATAAAATTGATGAAAGGCAGTGGCTAATTCTATAGCATATTGTGGAATTCTCTGAACCTGATAATCTTTGGCAGTGTCTTCAATAATTTCCGGGAACCTCATAATTTCTTTCATAAGGCTTAATTCACCTGGGTGGTAAAGCAGGTTAAAGGTTTTAGATTTGCTTAGCTTTTTTATATCTGGCTTGAGCCCTAATTTCTTCAGGCAGCTGCAAATTCTGGCATGAGCGTATTGGATATAATAAACAGGGCTTTTTTGCGATCTTTCTTTCGCTAATTTAATGTCAAATTCCATTTGGGTGTTTAATGATTTCATCAAATAGAAAAACCTGGTTGCATCTAATCCAACCTCTTCTACTAATTGGGCTAAAGTTATAATTTTCCCTTTTCTTTTTGAAAGTTTTTCTCCTTTTAATCTAACTATTTGGGTGATTAAAATATTTAAGTCGCCTTTGAAGCCTAGCATTTTAGCAGCAGCCTTCATTTTAGGAACATGACCTTGATGATCTGCCCCCCAAATATCTATGATTTTTGAAAATCCCCTTTTAAATTTATCCTGATGGTAGGTAATATCAGACAAAAAATAAGTGGGTTCGCCAGTCTGACGAATAATAACCTCATCTTTTGGAGCATCAAATGATAAAACTTTAAGCCATTCGGCTCCTTCTTTTTTATAAATAAGTTTTTTCTTTTTTAACAATTCATAAATCTTTTTTATCCTGCTTTTTCTATAGAGATTTTCTTCAGAAAACCAGGTATCAAATTTGATTTTTAGTTTTTTCCCAATAAAATTTTTATTTTCTTCCTGAATTATCTTAGCTAATAAATAGCCAGCATTACCTTCATCGGTTATCTTTTTTAATTTTGGTTTCAATTTTCTGATTTTTAATTTTAAATCTTTAGTTAAGTAGGTCGTTCCTCTGCCTAGGACAGTCCTGCCAAGCTCTCTTATTTGATTATTGGCTTTGGCATTGTTAATATAATATTCTCTATATACCCTAAAACCAGCTTTTGCCAAGCTATTAGCTAAACAATCTCCAAAAAAAGCGCCTCTGCCATTACCGATATGCAAAGGACCTGTAGGATTCGCTGAAATAAATTCAACCTGAACTTTCTTGTCTCTACCGAAACTCAAATGGCCGAATTTGTCTCCCTGCTTTATAATATCCTTAATTTGTTCTTGTAAATATTTTTGCGATAAGGAGAAATTTATAAAGATAGGGAAAGCAAATTTGGCATCTTCAAAATACCTCTGAAAATCAGGATCTTTTTTTATATCAAGAATTATCTTTTCGTAATCTTCTTGGGGCATATTGCTATGTGATTCATTCTCTCCAGAGGAATCAGTCCATCTCTTTTCAATGCGGTAAACTTTTGCCGCGTAATCTCCGTGTTCTTTTCTTTCTGGCGTTTCAATTTCGACCTTCAAACCAATGTGGCCAGAATTTTTAACATCCTTATCTAAATGATTGTAATATTTAGACTTTTTAATAAAGTCCTCTATTTTTCTTCTAATCATTACTTTCAGTTTATCTTATTTTAGCTTAAAATTAAAGTATGGGGGTATTAGCTGAAAACAAAAAGGCTTATTATAATTACGAGATTTTAGAGAAGTTTGAGGCGGGTTTAGTTTTGATTGGGCAGGAAGTAAAATCAATTAGGTCAGGCAGAATAAACTTGGCTGGCTCTTATGTTACGCTAAGAGACAATGAGGCTTTCTTAGTTGGCTGCAACATTCCACCTTATCAGCCAAAAAATACACCATCTGATTATAATCAAGGGAGGTCCCGGAAGCTTCTTCTGAGAAAATCTGAGATTAAATATTTAACTGGCAAAACAAAGCAAAAAGGCTTGACTTTGGTACCGTTGAAAGTATATACTAAAAAGGGTAAAATAAAGCTTGAATTCGGAGTGGCCAAGGGCAAGAAGAAGGCCGATAAAAGGGAATCAATTAAGAAAAGGGAGACTGATAGGAAAATTAGAGGAGCTTTATCAGGGAAAATAGAATAAAATTGGGGATGAAAGGATTCGATGAGAAGTTAATTTGAATAGGCAGGTCAAGTTGCCAGCATCTTGTAAAACTACTGGCAAGTAAAATAAGTGCCAACTTATTTGCTAAACCCGCTTTTGCTTACGCTTAATGCGTAGGCCATTCGGCTTGCTGATTCTCGCTAGGTAAGTTCGGGTGTCAAAATGTGCGAGATAGATAGCTCTTTCGATATCCGAAAAGACTATTAAAAATAAATTCGGATTAAAAGTAGGGAAATTTTGTCCAATTAAAATTCCTTGCTTTCACAGAGTTGGACTAAACCTGTAGATCTATTTTATGAAAACTTCTTAGACGCGGGTCCAATTCCCGCCATCTCCACCGTTTAGTCGCAGAAGTGACTTACAGATTATTATAATCCGATTAGAAAACCATTAGCCAACAATCAAATAAGGGCCTCTCGAGTAAGGGTAATTGACGAGACTGGAAAGCAGTTAGGAGTTATGGATTTACAAGAAGCGCTCCAAATAGCAAAGGAGCGCAGTTTAGATTTAGTCCAGGTAACCGAGAAAGTGGAGCCGCCTGTTTGTAAAATTATAGACTTTGGGAAATATGTATATTCGGAAGAAAAGAAAAAAAGAAAGTCAGAAAAGCAGAGTGGAGGCCAGTTAAAACATATAAGGATTTCTTTTAGAATCTCCCTGCATGATTTGGAAACCAAAGCAAGAATGGCCCAGAAATTTTTGGAGAAGGGCAATAAGGTTAGAATAGAAATGCCCCTTAGGGGAAGGGAAAGAGCTCTTCAAGAGTTTGCAAAAGGGAAAATGAAGAGATTCTTAGAAATTCTTGAGGAGACGCTTCCAATAATTATTGAAAGAGACCTCAAAAGAGAGCCGAGAGGATTCACAATAATAGTAACAAGTGGTAAATGAACTACCCCGCCCAAAAGGGATGGGGTATCCCCTTCGGGGCGAGTTCTTTTAGCGACTTTCATCCCCGTCCCGCTAAAGCGGAACAGGGTATTCCCGCCGCTAAAATAAATACTTCTAGATATGAAAACTCGTAAATCAATTTTAAAACGTTTTAAGATTACCAAAACTGGAAAGGTGTTAAGGAGGCCGACCGGTCAAGACCATTATCGAGCAAAAAAGAGAGGAAAAAAAATTAGGGCATCGCGAAAATTGGTTGAAGTCTCAAAATGGGAAGCAAGAAAAATAAAAAAGCTTATTCATTAAATAAACCTATTTTCAATTGAGAAATTATGGTTCGAGTTAAAAAGGGTAAAATTGCCCACAAAAGAAGGAAGCATTTGTTAAAATATGCGAAGGGTTTTCGTTGGGGAAGAAAATCAAAATATAAACTAGCAAAAGATGCTCTCCACCATGCCTGGAGCTATGCTTATAGAGATAGAAGAGTAAAAAAAAGAGAATTCCGAAGACTATGGCAAATAAAAATTAATGCAGCTACTAGAAGCTTAGGTTTAAGCTATAGTAAATTTATAAATTTTCTTAAGAAAAACGGGGTCGAACTTGATCGAAAAATATTGGCTGATTTTGCTGTTAATCGTCCTGAAATTTTTGAAAAAATAGTTCAGGGAGTTAGAGGAAAAGAGAAATAGAATTGACAAAATTCTTTTAAATAAATAATTTAAAATAAGGCATCGTCTCTCGAGATATGAAGTTAAAAATTGACTTTATCTCCCGCGGGGTGGTGTCTTAGGGCAGGGCGAGCCCTCACAGAAGAACCGGGGTTACTAAAGCGGATCGTGATCATGCCCCGCGATCCCACCTCCCATGACCCCTAGTTCTTCTGCCTTACCTCAGGCAGGGAGGCCCCACCCCAGCTCTTTCAAAGACTATAGTTCGTTCCAGCCTCTCCTTGAGGGGCTTTTTTTGATTTAAATAAAAAGGTCGCGTGACAGTTCACGCGACTTTATCACTACTATCCTTGAGAAATATTATTTGGTAGGTCGCAATCTACACAAAGTTTCTTACGAGGCAGTCCAATTGAGGCCACGAGGTCGTCAATCGTGTTGTGCCTAATACTATCAACTCCTAGAAATGCAACACGGTCAGACAAAGAGGGCAACCGAGCAGCGAGGGTTTCTCCTATTTTGGTTGTCTTTCCCCACTTGCAATGGGAAGGTAATGCTGGGTTAGAAAATCTGAGATGAGTTTCTTTCAATCCCAAAGTTCTCAATTTCGGAACTAAATCAGTTCTTGTTTGAGTTCCTCTTACCAAAGAGTCATCTAGGACAGCAGCTACGAGATCACGGAAATCTTCTCCACCCGGTAACATTTTGATGCTGGCTTCTGAAGTTCTTGCTGCTTCCTCTTGAGGTGTAAAACTTCTGCCTGCATAAGGATATTTAAGGAGGGCTTCCTCGTAGCGAGGTATCTTGCTTATTCGGCCTTCTTGGAATTGCCTGCAAAATTCCTCAAAATAACCAATAGCATGAAATCTTCCCGAATCAGGAACAGGAATTACTACGTCTGGAATAAAACCTTCTTCAATGTCTTTTCTAGCCAGACAAGCTCCCAGTCTTTTTCTAACGAGAGAAATTGAGATTCCTCTGAACCTCGAGGCTGGCGAACCAGTATAAACCCATACGAAACTACAAAATTGAGGGTTTTCATTTTTGGTCATGCATTGGCTTGTTTCTAACCACCGGCCGTTTCTTATAAAGATAATTTCTCCTGGTTCAAGATCTCTAACAATAGTAAATCCCAAGTTGCTAAATCCGGCTGATTCAGAAGAGACAGCTACTGCTCCTTCTTTCTCGCCAATAACCAATGGCCACTGCGCACTCGGACAAACTGCGGCATAGACCCCATCTCTTGTAAGGACCACAAGAGAATATGCTCCTCGCATCCCGCTTGTCATCTTTATAATGCCGTCTGTTACGCTATCGCCTCTTGCTATCAATTTAGCAATTATCTCTACATCGTCTCCTTGCCTCACAAAAGAATGGCCTCTATTTTTCAGCTCCTCAACTAAGGCAGGACGATTAATAATGTTGCCAGAAAAACAGACACTAAATTCACCCACCCTTGAATCAATTAAAAATGGTTCTCTATCGGTACCGCAAAAGCCGATTCCTTCAGTACCCTCTAGGCCGTCGAGGTCATTAATAAAATTAGGCCTAAATAGCCCTCGATGGGTTTTAATTTCGATTTTCCCTTCTCCACATTGAGTAGAAAGCCCAGCATATTCTTCACCTAAATGCTGAAGATAAAATGTTCCCCTGAACAAGTCTGTTAAGAAGTTTCCTTTATATTCTTGACCAATACTTAAAGCGAACAGTCCACTCATTTTGCTCCCCCTTTAGGTTGTAAATGTTCAACTTCTCCGTTTTTTAATTAACATTTTTATTTCTTAAAGTAAAGCGGTCTTATATCAGCATTCTCCTGCAATTCTTTGATATTTCTAAATCCCTGTTTTTGGAAGCTTTGTTTAATCCCAGCAATTAATCTTGGCAGAAAATCATAGCCCGATCCCCGGTAAGGAACTTTAATAACCCTGCCTTCAGCAACTTTTAATTTTGCATTTTCAATCCCATATCTCAAAGCCCCTCTTTTCTCCATCGCTTCGAAAGAACCCATTCCTCGGTATTTTTTAATCATTCTATTTTCCTCATAATTAAATTCTTTTTCGCCAGGTGATTCGTCAAGGCCGGCCAGTAGAGATCCCATCATAGCTGTTTGGGCACCAAGGGCTAAAGCTTTCGCTATATCTCCTGGCTTCGCTACGTCTTGATTGGGACTATCAGTAATTCTTATGCCCCCGTCAGCAATAATCGGGAAAAAACCGTATTTTGCTTCCAATCTTTTTGCCTCCTGACTACATTCTAAGACAGCTGAAGCTTGCGCTCTACCAGTACCAAGTTCTTCCTGGGTAATGCAGGCTGCTCCAGGCCCTATCCCTACCTTTATGGCGTCGCAATATTCGGATACTTCAGTAATTATTTTCCTCACCATTTCGGCCGAATCAACGTTCCCCAGAACTACGTCTATTTCGGGGAGATTTTTCTTTACCCATTTAGCGATTTCTAATTGCTCTTTAAAAACTACTGATGCATCAATAACAATGCCGTCAATCCCGACTTGTGCTCCCTTTTTAATCCTCTCTTTCGCAGATTCTAATCTTGACTCTACGGCAATAAATACTCTTAATTGTTTATTGTCATTCTTCGTCGCTAAGGGGTACATTACGTTTTTTTTCATGTCACTATCTGTAACTAACGCAATAATTCTATTTTCTTCATCAATAATCGGTAAAGTGTCGAGATTTTTTTCCTTTAGAATTTTGTTAGCTAGACTTAAATCATTTTTGTCTACCGTATCCTTTTTAGAGGCCACGACCAATCTCTCTTTTGAAGTCATAATCTTGGCTAATTTTGTTTCCATATCATTGCGGTATCTAACATCTCGATGGGTAACAATTCCAACTAATTTTGAGTTTAATGTTCCGTCTTCCGTTAGAGGAATACTAAAGAATTCATATTTTTTAGCAATTTTATAAACGTCGCCGATATTGTTTTGAGGAGACAAAACTATTGGTTTAAAAACAAAACCTGCTTCAAATCTTTTGACTATTTCAGCTTCTTTAATTTGTTCTTCAATGTTCAAGAAATTATAATGTATTACCCCAATACCACCAAAAAGAGCCATTAAGATAGCCATTTCGGATTCACAAACTGTATCCATGGGGGCTGCTACTAAAGGAGTTTTTAAAATTATTTTTTTTGTAAAATTAGTAGTTAAATCAACCCCGTCTCTCTCGAAATCGGGAAGCTTGTTAGGAATTAAAGTAATGTCTTTGTACCAAAATTCTTTATTTTGTAGGTCTGGATGTAATTTTGCCATTTTTAATCCTTCGGTGATGCTCAGGATTAACCCTGAGATTGCCGAATGGGTTAATTATTATGCCTTCTTTCCAGAACACATAAATTATGATTTATATGTTCGGTCGAGCACATAACTAGTTATGTGCTCTGATTTTAATATTTCAATTTTCTTTTTTGCTCCATTTCTATAGCCACCGATTTTTCCATTAGATTTTATTACTCTGTGGCAGGGAATTTTCGGATCTTTATTCTTATTTAATACATTCCCTACAGCTCGCCAAGATCTCGGAGAGCCGACCGCTTTGGCAATTTTTTTATAAGTCATATTTTTCCCCCTAGGAATTTTTTTGACAATCCGATAAACTTTCTCTCGAAAGGAGCTCATGTTCGGGTTAATTGATGGAAAATTTTTAAATAATCTCTTAAAAATCTTGGAATCAAAAATTTCTCTCTTACTCTTTCCCTTGCGGCTTTGCCTAATTTATTAGTTAATTTAGGATTTTCTACCAGCTGAACAATTTTTTTAGAGGCCTCTTCAGGGCTGGAAACCAAAAACCCGCTCTTGCCATTTTCTATTTGTAGCTTAATTCCGCCAACATTTCCTCCAATAACCGGTTTTCCTTTCCACATAGCCTCTGTAACTGAAAGGCCAAAACCTTCTCTAAGAGATTTCTGTAAAATTACATCTGAACCAGACTGAAGGGCATTAATAAAAGTATCAACCTTCAAATTGCTCAGTGTTTTGGGGTCGGCAAAAAGGAAAACATCTTTCTCGTTTTTAACTACTTTCCCAACTTTTTTAAATATCCTTATTGCATCCGGGTCATCTAAAGCTAAAAAAATACCAGCATAGGCTAATTGTAAAGCGGGGATTTTTTTCTTTGCCAATTTCCAAGCTTTAATTACGCCTAAAGGATCTTTCCAAGGATCAAAACGAGAGATTTGGGAAATAAGTGGCTGTTTTGGGCTTATGCCAATCCTTTTTAAAATCTTTTTGGCTTTAATTAAGGATAAAGGTTTATTTTTTTTGGTTAGCGGATCAATAGCTGGTGGGAAAACAACAACTTTTTCCTTCGGTAAATTTTTAGCGACAAAATCTTTAAGAGAAAAAATAATTCTATCATATTGTAAGAGAAAGGGTTCAATGAAATTCCAAGCTGATTTGTTAGGGCAGGAGGTATCAATATGAATATGAGAGATTGAGGGATGTAGATTTGGTAGGCAAGAAATAAGACCGGCTGGCTGCGGATCGTGCAAAACCCAAATATCGGCCTTCATATTTTTAAGAAGTTTGGTTAAATTTTTCGTGTGCTGGAGATAAAGTTTTCTCGAAGACAAAGGTAAGGTGTATTCTTTTCCTTGAAGAGCATTATGGATTTCTTTGGTTAGCAGGCCAGAAAATATTTGGCCAGCAGGTATTACGTGCCAGCGAGCATCAATATCTAATCCTCTCATTAGCGGAATTAAACTATTTAGGATTTCAGCTACTCCCCCGCCTTTAGGAGTGGCATTTATCATAATTACCCTTAATCCCTTAAGGCTTCTAGCTAGTTCCGTAATTTCTGAGAACAGACTGTCTTTGATAATCCCTTTATAATCTTTGAGTTCTTTAACTTTTGTTTTAACTTCGGGCAGCATGTTTTGTTAAAAATTCATTAGCCTTTTTTAATATTTCTTTAGCGTTTTTGAAGGTGAGTTGACTTAAGGCTTCCTCGTAGAGAAGCCATTTATAACCAGTGTGCTCAAAAGAAACTTTGACGTCTTGATCCCCCGTCTCGGCTAAATAGAAAACAACGGTTTTGAAAATAGTCTTTCCTTTGGATTTAAAGAAATATTTAATGAATTCTTTAAACCCTTCAATAATTTTTATATTCTCTAATCCGGTTTCCTCTTTTACTTCGCGAATAACAGTATCCGTTTCGTCTTCGTTTTCTTCAATATGACCTTTTGG
>Ga0315285_10004249_pt1 | contig 14878 bp, 15 predicted proteins | sample YL17G09_36_MG_FD_203698 | JGI IMG/M metagenome (GOLD analysis project Ga0315285, IMG submission 203698) | Sediment microbial communities from Yellowstone Lake, YNP, Wyoming, USA - YL17G09_36 | ecosystem: Environmental > Aquatic > Freshwater > Lake > Sediment | place: USA: Wyoming | collected...
TGGTGGCGCTCTTCAGTGCCCTTGTTGTCGCGTTCGAGTCCGTATCTATCGAAGGCGCCCTCAACATAGCGGACATCGACCTCTTCCTCGTGTCCTCTGTGCCTTCGATCATCGGCGGACTGATCCTTATGGGCATCTACCCAAAGAGGACGGTCGCCTTCACGCGCAATCTTGGACGGCGGGGGTGGCTCACCATGCTTGCGCTTTGCGTGTTCGCCGCAGTCGGCGTGATACTCTGGTTCGATGCGGTCAGCAGGATAGGGGCGAGCAAGGAGGCGCTCCTTGGAGGAGGGTCCTCTGAGGTCCTTTTCGTCGTCATACTCTCCGCAGCATTCCTGTCCGAGCGCTTGACCCGGCTAGAGGGCATAGGCAGTGTCCTAGTCGTGGTCGGTGTGTTCGTTGTCCTCGTGAACATCGAGTCGGTAGGTCTGACCATCGGGGCGGGGGAGGTCGAGGCGATTGTCAGCTCATTGATGCTGGGCTGCTCTGTTGTCATGGCGACGTCCCTGCTGAAGACGCACGATCTCACGCCGCTTTCAGGGGTGGAGTTGTTGCTCTCAGGCATCCTGGTCGTTGTCATCGGCGCAGCCGCCGGCATGATCGTGCTGCCAGAACCGTCTGCTTGGATGATACTGATACTGCTGGGGTTGTTTCCCGCGGTCGGTCTTCTCACCTACAACGCACCGTTGCCGAAGATCGGCGCATCGTTGACTTCAGTGCTCTTCGCGCTCAATGGCATCATGACAGTCGGCGTTCAGCTGCTAGTGCTTTCAGTCGTTCCTGATGCAGACATCATGCTGCCAAAGAACGTGTTGCTGGCGGTGCTCGGCGGGGCGATCGCATTTGCTGGGGTCTACTTGCTCAACAAGAGAGTGGAAAGGCAGAAGGCGAAGCTCGGTCCTCGCCTTACTTAGGTGATTGCCCATCGTCGAAGCCAGTCAATCCAAAGAGAAGGCGCTGAGGGGGAGATTCCAGGCCAGTGACTGCTGGCAGGAAAACGCGAATATTATTCGTATTTCTATATTTTCTTGGGCCTCTTCGATTCGACGCTAGCAGTAAAGGTCAAAACGCTCTTTGTTGCTGGCAAATCATGAGCTCGAGAGAACTGGGTCGAGCCCCTCCTGAGCTGATGCGAACTCTCATCACCTTTAACGGACTCGGAGAATCAGCAAGGAAAGCTCAGGAAGATACGATCTCTTCAGTCCAAGATTGGAATTCGAAGAAGAACTCGGCAGGAACTCAGGGACAATTCGCTGTTTCGACCTTCAAGATGCAATGCGCAAAGGACCGCAACGGCAATTCTAGCGAGGCGCCTCGACGAAAGGGGGAGGATCTCGCATCTATACTCAGCTCTTTGCGCGGAGGGGTCTAGATTCTTCGGTCAACCGGATCAAGACATCGACCGCGGAGAGCCCGCAATCGAACTAGTCTGATCGATTCTGAGAGCTCTGCGCGCGCAATCAAGCATGAAACCTGTCCTCATAGGTTCGCGTCATTTCGTTGCACAGAACGGGCAAGAGATCATCTGGTGGGGGGTCGAGAGTCTATTCATCGGGGGAGGAGACCGCCGATATTCATTCTTGCGGGGTTTTCCTTCGCTTGCAGGTTCCATTCACAATCTCTTGGTAGACTGCGACCAGGGACATCACTCGGTCGTGTTCGCCCTCATACCGTTCGCGTCGTACCTGTAAGTGCCGAGAGTCGTCGAGCTCCGGATCCATCCACCTCGCGCCTATGCTGGCGGTGGACTATGAGCCTCCTCTTCGCTTGTAGGTTCCATTGGCTATCTCGTTGTAGACCTTGACCAGGGACTCCTCCTTCGCGCCCATCTCGAGCCTCCTCCTCATTATCTCGAAGACAGGAACCTTCTGCTTCCCCACGACAAGATACCAGTGTCGGTATGCGGGGCTTATGTAGCCTGCCCAAAGGCAGAAGAAGACGAGGATCCGATTCGGGTATCTCCATCTTCCGCCCAGGTTCTTCATGATGACTTCCGCGAAGTAGCTGCCGAACTTCATGTAGTTGAACCACATAGAAGCTAAGCTCTGGTCCTTCATTTCCTTGATATCGTTCCTGAATTCCTCGGGCGTCTGAGACAACGCCCTTCGGTCAAGGACTTGGAGACTCTCCACACTGTAATCGACAGTCATGAATTGTCGCAGCACTGCAATGCCCATTTCTGATGCCATCTTCAGTTGGTACTTGTCGAATTCGCGACTGAACGGAGAAGGACGGGCTTGAGGTTCGATGTTGTCGTTCATTGTCCCCGCCCACATCCAGATGGCATCTTCTGCTTCAGAAGGTGTCTAGTTAGTGATGCCCCTAGCTCCGAAAGCTGTGAGTCTGATTCAACTGCGTTAGACATGGATGCGTCCACTCCTTTGTCCCGACGTAATAACCTACTATTAAACGTAGGTCTATGTAACTGAGAGTGTCTCAAGGAGACAATCGCTCGCATCATCTCGAGTCAACAGAATCTCGCTATCCCTCCTCCACCGCCATAGCCTGAATAAGATCCGGAATACGGTTGCGTTACTGCAGTTGCAGCGGCCGTGCTTGAGTATCCAAGACCAGACCCTTTTCCCCCAAAGACGAATGATGCATGGTGCCTCACGCCAACCGCGCTACCTCCGACGTAGCCATATGATGCGAGTCCTTGAAGATAGGATGCTGTGCCGGCATTGTGTTTCACTCCTCCAAACGCGGCCTTCCCACCCGCATATGCAGCTTCAATCGGGCCGATTATTTTGACATAATGGCCTAAGCTGTCAGCAAGCAAATGCCAGTCTACGCCCGGCGGCTGAAATGCTGATCCCACAGCATTTGAGCACTCCGCATCCATACTCTCGAAAAACCACGCGAAATCGCTCGCCTCCGAACCAACCCCACATTCGGCATCCATACTCGCGAAGAATCCAGCAAAGTCAGACCCCGCTTCCCCGGCAGCGGCGGCCTCGATAGCCGTTTCCGCTCCCAATCCCGCCACAGTGTCAGCACCGACGTCAGCAGCAAGTTCTCCTCCAATCAGCGTTGCGTCGATCGCCACAACCTCTGGCGTCGCCAACCCAAAAGTGAAGACAATAGCCGCCAACGACACTGTGCCCACTACTATTATGATGAGCCCAGCCTGCCAGCTTCCGGGATGCTGCGTCGCAAACCTGTGAGTAGATTGGCGGTAGTTCGTCATTAGGCCTGTCGGATCCGTAGACCTCAGCGGGTTGTTCGCGCAGTTTGTATACCTGTTCATTGACTGCTGGAAGCTCAGCCTCCCGACGATGGGATCCATCGACACGAACCGCCCCAGCTCCGGATCCATCCACCTGGCGCCTATGTAGTAGAGCCCTGGCGACGTGCCCGCGGCGGTATCGATGAGCTCGCCTGCGTACCCAACCTTGTCAGCAGTGCCAGAGGTTCCCACTGGAGTCCCGAAAGGCTTGTAGGTTGATACTGAGAACGAAGAAGAAGTGCCCCCCTGCTTCCAGACCTGACGGACGCTCCCGAGCGCATCCGACATGTAGAAGTACGTGCCCGGGCTGCTCCCGCCGGCCACGATCTTCGCTTTCAGACCGCCGTTCACATAGATGTAGTCCGTTGTCGTCTGCGTCGATCCCGATTTAGACCTCTCGTACCACGGATCGTGGCCAACATAGACATAGTCGGTGCGTGTCGTTCCCTCGGTCGTGTTCGCCCTCATGCCGTTCGCGTCGTAATGGCTGATGATCCCGGGCCAGACAATCCAGAAGTCTGCATTGGTTCATCCTCTTGACTAAGACCTGGAGAGTCTCTCCATGATTTCCAGGTTGATGGGATGATAACCCCCACTCCTCTTTTCCAACGGAACTTTCTCCGAAACGATCTCCAAGAAGAAACCGATTCCTTGCAGGACAGCCCTTACCCTGATAGTCCCCTTGCTCGTCTTGACCATGTACGACTTGAGACGAGGGTCATAAGAGACTGATTGAACCTCGCTCCATCTCGCGCAGATCTTCCTAGACCAGGGTGACAGCTTCCTGATTTCGGATACAGAAATCATACAGTCCGACCCGAATGCTTCAATGAAAAACATCGAGGGTACGACACCAAGGAAAAGAAAGAAGATGACAAGGGCCGTGACGTCGCTAGTGGATGACTCGGTCGGATGTGGGACGCCTTGCAGGATAGCAATGAGCGCTATCACAAACACAGATATGATGAGACCAAACACAAAGAAGGGAAGAGTCTTCCACATTCTAGGGTATGTCATCAACAATCCTTCGGTGCGGTACCTATCCCAGGATTTCCTGAGTTCAAACTCCCGAAGAGTGAACGCCCTCCAGTACCCCGGCCTCCACTTGGCTGCAAGAACCAAACCGAGCGCATTACCTAACAAAACCGCGATCGCAGCAATCACAATTCCAAGAGTCAAGGTCGAAATAGTGCTCCTCTCCCAGGTTCAGGACGCTCGTGTCAAACGCTGCTGAGCGCTGATGATAGATTTGAATCTTGCAGTATCAAGCTCACCAACCAAACCGGCATCTATCCCAAGAGTCGATAGCTCAGAACGGCCACGCCATTCAGGCCGGTCCAGGCATGATTCCGTCCCGCATCGGAATTCTGGAGACTTCAGAGAGAAGTAGGACTCCTCCACCAACACGGCACCGTCAGAGCCCAGGAGAGACAGAGACTCGGGGTGAGAATCAGAGATATAGTAAGTCCCCCAAAGGGTGCTGAAGACAAGGCCGTTCTGAGTGCGCGACATTTGAGGGATTTCAGCAGGTGCCTGAACGTCTGAAACAACAAAATGATGCGTTTCATCGCCACCGAAGCACTCGGCGCTACCCCCAAGAATATCACCATAGAACGGAGGAGCCGAAGTCAGGTTGTTTGCGTTTGCAGCATTCATCAATGCAGAATCATCCGAACCGACGTCAGTCGGGACCCCAGAGCTTGGCTCCTGCATTACGGCAGTGGCTGCGCTCGCTTGGCTTGCAGCAACCTGAAAAACAACGAGCACCATCAGCGTGGTAGCAGTCCAAGCGAAACTCCTTCGAACATACCCTCTCAGAAAGCAATGCGAAAGCATGCTTTCTGACCCTGTCCTCCACAAGGTCATACCCACTTCCTCCGTTACAGACAACGACGATTTTCGGTGTCGGACAGCCGATCCGACTGTTCGGCGGCTGGCAAATGGCACATAGCATCTGCAATACAAGTATTATTCTATCAGCCATTTCACGACAACGCCATCGCCAAATGAGAACGATATCATATTCAGATGGAGTTGCCAGAACATGCGTGATTGTGGGCATCATTGCGCTTGGTAGGCAAACACTAACACAAAAGGCGCTGAGGGGGAGATTCCAGGCCAGTGACTACTAGTGGTAATATAATATTATTATCCTATTTCCTATATTCTTTTGAAACGCCTGGAATTCAGTGCCGATAACGAAATGGAAAATGCGGTTCATTACTGGCAGAATACTGACTCGAGAGGGCTCGGACGAACTCAATCCATTCCTTGTTGTGAAGACCAACCTACTCACATGTGCGGAAGACTCCAGGATTGCCTATGAGAATGGAGGCTTTCTTCACTTCAGTGGACGCTCTGCGCCTTGACCTTTGTGTCTCGCCTGGGTCCTGCCTTTCGAGACGACCCTAGACTCCATTATTGTCGACCGCACACGAAAACCATCATCTCGATGCATGTTCAGCGGAGTCTGATACTGTATCTTTCAAGGGCTTCTTCTATCTGTGTTCCGGTGCCATCAATGATATGTATCCAATTACCTACTGCCTTTGAACTCAGTCGGACTCGCTCCCCTGCTTGCCCCCGATAACCGGTTTTCTTGATGAACTTCGAATCCGCCTTGCAGGAATTGTGCACGATTATATGTCTCAGGTTAGCCGCGTACTTGAGCGACTTAAGCCTACGGTCTGACAAAAACTCATGATCCCCTAGGATAAGACGGTAGAATTTCCGAATCGATTCCGGATCCGTGAATCTGTACTCATAGATGTCGATATCTGCCATTGCTTCTTCCAAGTTCCAGTTGGTTTCGATTAATCTTCTCTTGAGGCGGGAGGCGTTAATTGAATTGCTCAGTCTTCGACGAATCGCAGCGTTAGCCCTAAGGATATCGGACGCAGTTTCAGAGCAGTAGACCTCGAGAGCGGTCATAGCAGCCACGATAGCCTGTTCTAGCAGTGCGCAGTCCTTGAGAATCTCCAGGTTGTAGATTACTCCGTGGTAACCCGTCGAGAATTGCTCTCGTTTCTTGATGTGGCGTACGGCGGATTCAATCATAGGGCGGAGGGCCAAGTCCTCAAAGTCATTTTCGATAGAAGCCAATGACATGATTGGATCATCAGTCCCCTCCGCCTCGGTTCTGGCATCTTCAAGGATGTTGCGTACGGCAATTAGAGTCTGCTTGCCACCTAGTTCAAGGATATCCTTCAGGTATTCTTGGGTCTTCGCCAAAGCTGCAGCCTTTCTGAGGTCATCCTGGAATCTTGCATAATCATCTCTACCTGTTTTCATTTCAGGAGTCCATAAGATTATGTGGTATTTAAGATTCGATAGATTCGGCCTTAGCCAGACACGCTCCTAGTAGGCTTCATCTGCTAGACGTCCTGACTCAGCAAAAGGCAATTCTTCGAATGTTCACAGTTCTTGCACATCCACTTGGGACACATAGGGAGTTCTCTGTGGTCTCCGGTTGCGATGGCGGTCACGAGCGTTTCAGACCTTTTCTGAACCTCTTCCTGAATAGGCCGCAAGTCCGTCCAAGTGAAGTCATAGACCATGACTTTGGACCTGTCATCCGGAACCTGAGGATAGTGGACAACCAATCGGGATCTCCCCTTGTTTGCGAGGGCCGCGTTGAATCCCAAGCGTAACATGCCATGTTCCAGAGCTGAGGTGAGTCTGTACCTTTCGACAGGCTTCGTGAAACCACTCTTGGCGATCCACAGAGTCCGGCCTTCGTGGAAGTCTACTCTACCACTAACCGCTCCAAGCTGGACAGGTCTCGATGTCAGTTCGCCGGGGGCTCCCAGGCCTCGATACTTGAATTCGCGCCTCGCTGCCATACTCTCGAGTGTCGCCAGCTTCTCCGACAAACTAACGTCCCCAGTCTTCTCTTGCGACCTGAAGAAGGCCTTCCGAGGATAAACCAAGTCATTTATCCTGAGGCCGTCAGGTTCAGACGTGGGCGCTTCCTTGAATCGAGTCGAAAAATCCTCTTCGAGAGTGCGGTCCTCTTGAATGTCGGCAAGATCTGCGATTGGGTATGTTGCCGTTCCCTGGCTGCAATCGCAAATTCCCTCGTATGTGCAACTTCTTCCTTTCCAGGGACAAGCCGGCAACTGCGAAGGATCTTTCTTGTCCAGAGCGTCCCACAACTGGTCTCTGCGATGGACCATCTCCTTCTGGATTCCTCTTATGTCGTTGAAGTGAACCGAGGCTCCTATCAAAGGGCGTCCTGGACCTCTATTGTAGATTAGAATGTGGCCGTCGGGCTTCTCGACCATCGCGCAGTACATTCCCAGTTGTTCGATGTAGCTCGGCCGAAGGTTCTTTAGCTCATGTGGCTCAACTAGGGTCTTGGTGGTCTTCAATTCTAGAGGTCGGTCTTCGAATATGTCAATACGTCCAGAAATGTCCTGATACGAAACGCTCTGCTCAATCCATTCCTCAGACGAGACCTTCCAGCTAAACGCATCATGGAACGCTGAGCCAGCGAGCATGTCTGCACTTCGTTCCATATCGATCTTGACCCCTGGATGGACGCGCGCCCAATACGTTTGCCGCAAGTCAACTAGGGCTGTAACGCTTGTGTTGCGACCGGGATGCTGCGACTGCAGCCTCGCGAGAATCTTGTCGCGGGCGATTCGGTTGGCCTCGATACCCCCACAGTATGTGGCTATGCTGAACACGGAAACGAAGATCAGCTCCTCCTTCGGCTGGAGTTCTGACAGTGCCGTCGAGGTATTTAGTGCTCTCTGGCGAAACAGGATTCTGAGACGAGATACAGACGGAGCAACTGCAGGCAAGGAGATTCAGTCGCTGCAGTCTTGGGTACTACTGGCGAAACATGGATCCATGCCGGGATAATGATTCTTAGCTCAGTAGGATGAATCCATGTTCCTGCACTTACGGCACGGCTTGTTCCGAGAATTCCTATGCCAGCGCAGATCGAGTCCATCTATCTTCGAAACATGATCTTGCCATGGACATAACATCCCCAGCCAGATTCGCGGGCAGCAGGACCATGAACGATTCGCTTCCTCCCAAATCCTTGATGCCATGACCAACAAGAAGTATCGCATCATCGCCCAGGATATGCCGATCATGAAGCTCGTATCGCTTCGGATAAATACGGACTTCCAAGTTCGGCTTGTCCCTAACAAGGTCACGAATTAGTCCAGAGAGCTTCCGGGGGTTCTCTCGTGTCTCCGCTGTAATGAACCGCACCCTCTCCTTTCGATCCGCGAGGATTTCGAGCGTGTATAGCGTCTTCTCTCCGTAGTACCTGTCAGTGACCAGTAGCTCGCCCTTTATTGACTCAGCAAGCGCCTTTAATTCCCTCTTAGCCTTCCAAGGCTTGCCAGGTTCTGCGTAAAGCACAACGATGTCTCCTTTCCCCATGAGATTCTTGAGGACGGTGCGGCCTTCGAAGGCAATCTTGAAAGCGCAGTCTTTGCCGAGTTCAGTTCTTATGACCTTGCCGCCCGCTCTTGAAAGTGCCTTGGTTATTTGAATGTTCGAAATTGCTACTTCGAGTTCCTCGAGCATCATCCGGATCTCGTTGACAGTAAGAGATCGCTTCCACCCTGTTTCTCTGGCGGCGGCAAGTATCCATAGTGACAAATGAAGAGGACTCCGCAAATTATGTATGTCTGGTAGACTGTCGGAATGCATCTCCCTGACTGATGCGGCGAGCTTTCTGATAAGCAGGTCGTTCACTCGAGTTGCGGTCATCGTCATCTCACATATGCTACTACTGTCTTTCCGTTAACGACACGTGTGGCCTTCCTAAGCTCCTTTCTCTTCTGCAAACGGATGAGCGCTGTCGTGGCTCTAGCCGGCTCACAGTAGTACTTCTTCTGCACCTCTTGATGCACCTCGGGACTAGTCTTTGGGGATGAGAAGAACCCGTTGTCCCTCAAAGATATGATCCGATCGGTCAGAGATGCTTCGTCTTTGGTCGCGCTATCTTTCAATGGTTTCTTTTTCTGAGACGGCGAGGGTGGATTCGATAGAGCCAGATTTACAACGCCAACGTAGGTTCTTCCGCGATCGTCTGTGATTTCGACTTTCAACTTCATTGACTAGCTTCCTCCTCATTCATCGATTGACATATTTCCACGTCTTTGTCTTATCTTCCCTGAACCTGCGGAGGTTACGAGTCTTTACCAGTCCAAGCATAACGCCCGAGAGTGTGGTTATAGGGACGATGTGTCCTTCCGCCTGCAACGCGTTCTTGACATCCGTCAACCCCTGTGGCTTCTTGAAAAGCCCAGCCTCTCGAAGCTCAATGATGTAATCCCCAAGCGCTCGGTCAGTCGCCGACCGGCTACCACTGGTCCTTGGTGCGCCTCGTCTGGTTCCGGACTTCGCTGGAATCTTCTCATATCGTTTGAGTACAGTTTCGACGTCGTCAACTGTCCCTTCAATTGTGACCTTCGCTCCAGAAGGCAATGTCATAGTCGCCTTAACCAACCAACTTCCCCCTTCCAATACGGCGATATTACGATAAGCAAGCTAATAGGAGTATAAGCCATTTTCCTGTAATCACTGGACTCTGAGTATCAATCCTTCCTGGGGAAGGGTAAAGAAAAGTGGAAGGGGTTTGGTCTATCTCAGACTAACTTGTCTGGTGTAGACTGGGTTCAGGTCTTTTCATCCTGACATTCGGATTCGACGTCCTCATCTGAGAGTTCTTCGTCGGATTCCTCGTCGGCCTCTTCCTCTTCGAAGTCGTACTCGTCTGCGAAGGACCTAAGGATGTAGTCGACAAGTTCCTGAACGGGCATATCCTCATCCTTGGCAATCACTTTGACCCGATCGAATAGAGGAGCCCTAATCGGAATAGATGTTTTTCCCATGGCGGAGTCACCCCCTGCCCGGGACGGGCGACTCAAGAGCGAGCCAGACCCGTGGCGGTCAGGTCGTCCCGGGGTCCTCCTGACTCGTTCAGATGGAGGATGGAAGAGTGATAGCGCGAAGCGTCGTTCGTTGGCCTGGTGGGCGTGCGCATCAAGAATGATTCCGCCACCCAACACGCTTGACCTCCTCGCCATCCCTTCACTCATTATGAAACCTTGCGGGATTAGTCAGCCACCTGATATTTAACCACACGTTCGGCATAATTTCCTTTACCCTCAAAGGTAATGCTTCCAGAGAGGAGCTGGCTTTTATTCTTGAGGAAGATGGCAACAAGGAAATATGGAAATTAGGAAATCATATTCCGGACTCTCATGTGGTAGTCTAGCGAGCGATCCTGGGCCGCAATCCGGGTTCGCCCGTATTTTAATCATGTTGTTTTGAAGATTGTAGACATTCCGAGGAGCGCTGTTCCCATCAAATCATGCATCACCCATCGATTCCACCCCACCAAGCACCAATCTGGATGATCCTCCAGCACTAAATTGCCCCCAAGTCTTAACTGAGTCCAGACGTTTACCATGTCTGTGGATCGAGAAAAAGTGATTTGGGGATTCATTATCGCAATTCCATCTATCATAATTGGGATGCTGCCGCTCGCGTTTCCCAGAACGGTCATCTGGATCATTGGCGGTCTGGTGGCTTTCTGGATTGCCTGTAGATTTTCCTGGCTGGTTCTGAGGGTGAGAACTCTGCAATCCGAATTGGAGAAAGAGAAGAAGAGTCAGAAACCTCTTGAATCGACTGGCTGGGAGACATTGGAAGAGGTCGACCTTTTCTTGGAGGGCTGGAGATCAACTCAGGTGTTCACTCTTCAGAAGGATGACAAAATCAGAGTGACCGCAAGCGGTCCCAAGAGATTCATAGTGCACCTTGCGAGTGATTTATCGACAAAGAGATTCAAGAGTCTCAAGAAGACCTCGGAGACCAAGAGTTGGACTGGAACTTGGGAAACGAACGCAGAAGGTTCGTATGCGATTGTCCTTGAACCAGCGGGGGGGAGTCCTTTTTGGGTCAGAATCCGAGTTGACAGAAAGCAGAACCGGTTTGCGGTGACCCATTCGGGGAAGGTCAAGGACTAGACTACGACGGAGTCCCGGATCAGGGACCGAATCTTGAACCGAATGCAGCGCAGATGTCTCTGACAAAACTCGCATAGTGGACCGGGCTCTGTGGCGGAGGAGCTGGAGGACCCGTTACTAGCTTGGCTGGTTCTCCATCCACGTTCGAATACTCGACGATTATTACCCCCATCGCATCAATTTGGTTTAGGTTTCCGGAGGCGAGTCCTGAACTTGGAGCGCGGGGCAAATCCTGAAACAGCTGGACAGTCTCAGCTACAAGACGCGAAATGTTAGTGTGAATCGTAGTCTCGCCATTGCGGAGCGGAGATCGGAAACTCGATGCCATGTTTATGACGACTAGCCCTCCGACAATCGTCTTCGGATTCTTCATGTGTAGAATGGTGGCGAACGAATTGATATCTCGCTGGCGGTTCCTACGTGCTTTGCCGTGTTCCGTCATGATCGTCTTCGCGTCTACCGCGACCCACAGCTCGGACGGTGTACTTCTGGCAAATCCCTTAGAGGGCTCAAGTGGCTTGGCTGCAGGCGGACCTATGACAAGGTCGATGTTCCATCCCAGAGGGACGTTCGTGGCGGGAGAGTAGTTGAGATCAAAGCAGACAGTGCCATCAGCGGAAGCCGCACGGAACGCTGGGCATTCATCGATCAAATCTCTCAGCAGCAGCTCACAGAGCTTGTCCCCGTGCTTAGACGATCGTGGATGATATCCCGTCTCAGAGAGATACTTCACGAAGTCCTTGTCGGCATTCAAGGTCCATCCCTTGGGCCAAGAAGTGTTCTCGCGTCATAAAACATTATGGTATTTGCACGCGTGCATGCGCTGGAGAATCAATATTTTACTATGAGTTTCCGGTTCATCTGCAGAGTTCCGACTTCTTTACGAAGTCGTCCCTCTGCCATCTTGAGGTATGATTTGTCTATCTCAATCCCTATGCTGTTCCTTCCGAGGCGCATTGCAGCCAGGTTCGTAGTGCCTGTTCCAACAAACGGGTCGAGCACAGTATCTCCGACGAAGCTGAACATTCGGATTAGCCTTGTCGGTATGTCCGGTGGGAACGGAGCTGGATGCTTTGCAGTGCTTTCGCCCGGGGTGTTCGACCAGACTTGCTGAAACCACTCCTTGTGCCTATCGGCTGGAATGATGCTAAGTAGCCTGGTCTTCGTGCTAGGCGTCCTGTAGGCGCCCGGTTTCCTCTCCATGAGGATGAACTCGACATCATTCTTAATCACACCACCTGGCTCATATGGTTTGCCCAGAAAACCAGCGCCATTGCCTTCAGCTTCGTATGATGCGTTGGCTATCTTGTACCAGAATATCGGAGTCAGATTGTCGAACCCTAGCCTCCGGCAGTGGCTTTGAATGTCGGCATGAAGAGGGAACACCTGGTGCCTTCCGTGCTTCCTGCGGCTGAGGCATATGTCCCCTACCACGATCACTAGCCGCCCGCCTTTCACGAGCACTCTGTAACATTCCGACCATATCTTGTCTAGCTCACTCAGGAATTCCTCGTAGTCCTCGACGTAGCCCAGCTGACCGCTGACCTTGTTATACTCCTTCAGTGTCCAGTAGGGAGGAGAGGTTACAACCAGGTGAACCGATTCGTCTTCGATCGAAGACATTTTCCGGCTGTCGCCCCGGATGAGCCTGTGCTGAGTGGGAATGGAGGCAATCTCCTCTTCGACGGCTGCGAGGAATGCCGGATCCTTGCTTGCCTTCGGAATGAGAAGGTCCACCTCTCGTGGAGACAAGCCCGCGGGCAGAGCGAAGGACCGCGAAAGCTTCTCGACTGACATGTCGATTCCTTCATGCTCCGTAGTCGTACTAATACTGTTTGGGATTCTAGGTTGCGTTTCTGTCAATCGTTTCCCTCCTCGAGTGCATCTGCGAAAGGGTAGTTCGAATCTACTACTGCAGGTAGCATGCGGAGGTTAACGCTGATGTCCAGGGATCCGAAACTAGTTGACTCCGATCTTAGGAATGCTGGCAAGATACAACCTCCTCAGTTGCTCCTCGTCGATGTGATTGTAGATGTCGATGGCGTCTTTGCGCGCGTCTCCCCTCAGTTCCTTGACCATCTCTCGTGGCATGCCGTTTCTTAAGAGGTGGGTGGTGAACCAGTGACGAAGGCAATGAGGTGTGAAATGATCTTCGAGCCTCAGGGACCCTTCGTCGTGGAGTCCCACCCGGGCCGCGTGCTTCGTCACAGCCAAGTATACCCCGTTGTCCTCGAGCCTTCCCCCTGTCTCGGTTATGAACAACGCTGGGAAACCATCCCTCGCATACCTCTCACGCACCCTCAGCCAGTTTTGCAGCACCTTTGCGCACTCCTCGTCGAAGAATACGAGCCTATTGGACCGCTTAGCCTTCCGCTTGAGCATGATCTTCAAGCCAACGATGTCGACGTCGTCAACGTCGATAGATATCAACTCGCCCCTGCGAATGCCTGTTTTCGCGAGCAGGAGGATGATCGCCTTATCTCTGGGAATCATGATGGAGTCGATCAGTAGTTTCAACTGCTCGGTCGTGACGAGCTTGCGAGAGTGTGCGTCCCCAGAGTCACCATTCTTGTATCGCTTCAGGTAGCGCTTCCGCACAGCGAGGGCCACGTTCGACTCAAGGATCCCCTCGAAGACTAGATAATCGAGGAACGAGGAAATGGTGGACATGTGGTTTTCTATCGTGGCCATGCTGACCCGACGCTCCTCGCGTAGAACCCGGATGTACTCCCGAATGACGTCTTTGTCAATTCCTGCGACTTCGCTCACACCGAGACGCTCCAGGTGGCGGAGGAAGTCATTCAGGTTCGATGCGTATGATTGAACCGACTGGCGAGTCATCCCCTGAAGGCCGCAGTCGCTTAGGTAAGCCTTTGCCAAGCTTCCCAAGTCTCCGTCTCCTGCGGACTTCGGCTGGGACTCTCGGTTTGCGTTTGACGCCGCCCAACCACCTCCATTCACCAAAGTCACCTTCTACCAAGCCAATCCTCTTCAGGTGCTCGATCGTCCTCTGTATCTTGATCAGCTCTTCAGGTTTCCCTGAGTCTGCTCCGGCCTCTCTCGTAAAATCGCCTATCTGCCAACTCCCGCGTTTGAGGAATAACGAGACCGCTTTCTCCTGCATCTTCTCGTCGGGAACGTAGCTGAGAACGTCTTCCAGAGACTCTCGGTACCTTGCAATAGTAGCCTCCGAATCCTCGAGACGTGAACGAAAAGAATCTCTCTGCGTGCGAACTGCTTGGAGATCGGAGGTTGCCTGGCTGAGCTCCTTCTCGACCTTCTCCCTGGGAGTAAGGCCTGCTGGATTTCTTTGCATGGCATCGTCAATGACCTCGACCAAGAAGCCTGATAACGACATGCCGAAGCGGTCGGCCTCTGTCTTCCACTTGGCCAGCATCTTCTCCGTAGGGGCGTAAAGGTACACTGCACGCTGTTTAAGCGTCTCAGTCCTGCCTCTGTTGGGCCTTCCTTTGCGCTTCCCCATCGCTAGGGGATACGCACTGGCACTATTTAAATGCCGGCATCGAAGGCGCTGAGGGGGAGATTTGAACTCCCGAGGTACGGAGTACCACCAGCTCTCAAGGCTGGCGCCTTAAACCGAGCTTAGCCACCTCAGCAAGATGACATCAACGCTTGCGCTGATATCATTATT
>Ga0315285_10004253_pt1 | contig 14873 bp, 13 predicted proteins | sample YL17G09_36_MG_FD_203698 | JGI IMG/M metagenome (GOLD analysis project Ga0315285, IMG submission 203698) | Sediment microbial communities from Yellowstone Lake, YNP, Wyoming, USA - YL17G09_36 | ecosystem: Environmental > Aquatic > Freshwater > Lake > Sediment | place: USA: Wyoming | collected...
TCTGCCATCACCGGGAAGATCGCACCGAGGGGCATGTGCTGTTCGCCTGGATCGCCTACGCGATGTACTGGGTGCTGGAACGGACCCACCGGCGCCATGGCGGGACCCTCACCGGCCGCCGGGTGCTGGAAGTGCTCCACGGCATCACCTTGGGGACGATCTCGCTGACCACCGTCCAGGGGCTGAAGCTGCACCTGGAGCGCATCAGTACCCCTCGCCCGGAGGAAGCGGCCGTCCTGCACTCCTTGCGAATCACGCTGCCCCGGCCGAAGACCCGGCTGGAGCGGGTGGAGCTGACCCTCGCGGAGGAGCGCGACCTGTTCGAGAGCCAGCAAGTGTAGTGACTAAAAACGGCCTCCTCGACGGCTAACCCCTTGAAAAGCCACGAGGCGCCTTCTGAAACTGGCGAAAATGGGTTAGTTGAGGGGGTAGACTTGGAGCAGCCGCCTTCGGGTGCAAGCGAGTGGGAGGCCTCAGAAATTATACTCAACGGTGAGCATGGGGGTCACGTCGGTCCGAAGGCCGACGTTTTTGTTCAGGGGAATCTGCGCCGAGGCGGTCACGACCAGCTGCCGGTAGGGATTCCAGCGCAGGCCGGCCGCGAGATCCACCGTGTTGGTTACCGACCGGTCATGGGGTCGGTATCGCCATACAACATCGCTTGCGAAGGTGAGGCGCGAGAGGATGCGGGTATCGAAGCCGAACAGCGTTTTGAGCACTTGGTTTCGTTCGTCGCGGAAATCTTGCGTGAAGCTGACGTTCAAGTGCGGGCCAAACCAGCCGAAGTCTCTGGAGGCGACCAGGGTGCCTGTAGCCTGGATGGTGCCTGTCCCGGTGAGATCCCCGGCGCTTCCTGTTGGGAGCTTCACCTCACCCGCAATTCCCAGGTTGCCGATCCACTCCAGGTCGCGCAGGAAGACGTACTTTCCCACCAGGCGCAGATCCCCGATACCCTCTTTGTCCTGTTGTTCTGAGACAACCTTCTCAACGCCTCCGCTCGGGGAAAACCGGGCGACCGGCGGCCCGGGCCCGAGATATTGTATGGTAGCTGTAGCCGACGCCTCCAGTTTTGTGAAAATGTACGGGATGGAGATCCCGACATCGAGATCATCCGTGAGGCCTAGGGTGCTGGAAAGTGCCAGGACGTGGCGGGTGATTTTGAGGTTGAGGAGAACGTCCACTCTTTCTTGAGGAACCCCGGGAATGCCAACTGAGAACTGAAAACCTGAGAGGTTCTGTCCTCGGAAGCGTGTATACTCGAGATAGGAATACGTCAGTGCCAGGTTCGCGTGGCCCTGGCCCAAGGTGGTGGCTTTCTCTCCGATGGTCGGGCCGAGCGGCTCCCGCACGCGCCTCGGAACGCCCAACTCCTCGTCGAAGATGAACCCAGTGGAAGGCGAAGTGAATGGGGGCAGGACCAACTGGGGGACAAGAGAATCGTTCAGGCGCCGTAGTTCGGGAGAAAAGAATTCCGGGGAATAAATGGTTGTGCAGCCAACATCCAAGCAAATAACTCCTTCTCGCGCAAAGAGTTGAGGCAAGAAATCTCTGAGTCGCGCACTTTGGGCCAGGGCGGGAGTGGATCCGGTGAGGCCTCCGAGCCACCACCCGCAGACAATAAGAATCGGGAGGGTGAGCCGCTGGCACAGCCAATGGCCTTTCTGCAAGGCTCGTGGTCGCGTTGGGTACGCCTGCACCTGAACCTCCTCTGCCGCGGGGCCAGCAGCGGTCGGGACCCGGATTAGGAACACGGCCTGTCAGAGAAGAACTCGCCGATCTGCCGCGGGAAGCGGTCCACATCAATCGGTTTCTGGATAAACCCAGTACAACCGGCCCGGAGGGCCCGGTCCTTGTCCGCTTTCAAAACGCTGGCCGTGAGGGCCACGATCGGTACTGCGGCGAATTCCGGGAGTTGCCGGATTCGCCGGGTAATCTCGTATCCGTCCAGGTTCGGCAGGTGCATGTCCATCAGGATGAGATCCGGCGCATGCCGCCTGGCCCCCTCCACGGCTGCCGCACCGTCATCGATCTCGACAACCTCGTAGCCCTTGTTCTCCAGGACCAGTCGCACGAGACGCCGATTCTCCGCACTGTCCTCGACATACAGCACCTTGCGCCGCACCTTCGTCATCATGCGCCTCCACGCCTCTACCCTGTCTCGCTAGCCGCCTCGATCTGCTTCAACGCCGCCAGGAGCTCCTCATCGTCCACCGGCTTCACCAGGTAGCCGTCGGCCCCCAGGCTGAGACCGCGGCTCTTGTCGCTCACCACCGTGCAGACGAGGACGGGGATGTTCCCCGTCGCCGGGTCCTTCTTCAGCTCCTGGAGGATCTCCCAGCCGTCCTTGTCGGGCATCAGGATGTCCAGGATGATGACGTGCGGCCGCACCAGCCGGGCCACCAGCATGGCTTTGGCGCCCTCGGTCACCGTCAGCAGCTTGTACCCTTCCCGCTCCAAAATGCGCCGGTACAGGAACAGCGCCTCGGGTTCGTCGTCCACGGCGAGGATGATGGGGTGGCGACCATCCGGGTACGCGGGGCCGACCGCCTCGGATCGCGGCGCCTCCTCCTTCTTGGCCGTCCCCTGCTCCACGGGCAGCCGGATGGTGAACGTGGACCCCATGCCATGGGCGCTCTGGACCTGAATGGTCCCCCCATGCATTTCGACGCACTTCTTCGTAATGGCGAGGCCCAGGCCGGTCCCGCCCTCCTTGCGCGTCGAGGAGCTGTCCACCTGGACGAACTCCTGGAAGATCCGGGCCTGATCCTCGGGCTTGATGCCGATCCCGGTATCCTGGACCGCCAGCACGACATAGCCGTCGGCCGTGGTGGCCCGGATGGTGATGCTCCCCCGATCCGTGAACTTGGCAGCATTGCTCACGAGGTTGAGCAAGCACTGACGGATGCGGGTCCGGTCGGCCATGATCCTGGGCAGGTCGGCGGCCACCTCCTCGACGAGCTGGATGGGCTTCTCCTTGACCAGTCCCTTGGTGGTGGAGAGGACCCCGCGGACCATCTCGGGCACGTCGATCTCCTCCATGACGAGTTCGGTCTTGCCGGCCTCGATCTTGGAGAGGTCCAGGATGTCGTTGATCAGGGACAGGAGGTGGGAGCCGCTGTTGTAGATGGTCGCCAGGTCCCGTTGCTGGGCCTCGGTGGTGGGACCGTCTATGCCCTTGAGGATGACCTTGGCGAACCCCATGATGGAGTTGAGCGGCGTGCGCAGCTCGTGGCTCATGTTCGCCAGGAACTCGCTCTTGAGCCGATCCGCCTCCTTGATCTTCTCGTTGGCCCGCTGCAGCTCGGCGTTCTTCTCGCCCAGCTCCCTCGTGCGCTGCACGACCTTGTACTCCAGGTGCACGTTGAGATCGCGGAGCTGGAGGGCCACTTCCTCCCGTTCGTCCATCGTCCTCTTGAGCGCCGCGGCCATGTTGTTGAAGGACTGGGCCAGGCGCCCGACCTCGTCCTCCGTGGTGACGGGGATGTCGAGGTCGAGGTTTCCCGCCGCGATCTGCTCCGCCCCCTTCGTCAGGACCTCGACCGGCGCCGTGAGCCGGCCCACCAGGACGTACACCATCCCCACGCCGAGCGTGAGGAAGGCCCCCGTGACCACCAGCCAGATCCAGAGCACGCCCGCGAGGTGCCGGTTGATCCCCTCCAGGGACAGCAGGATCCGCGCCGCCCCGATGAGCCGCTGGCCGCCCTCCTCTGGCTTCCCGAGGGTGTCCCCCAGGTTTAAGATGGACTCCTCGACAGTCTGGACCGGCCCCGAGGAGAAAATGGGCGCCACGAACTCGCGCAGGTGGGACCCCGCCGGCATCCCGGCCTCCATCACCTGGCGGGCCTTGCCGAACCGCGCCAGGATGTCCGCCGGCAAGGTGTCCGCCACGGCATTCCCGGCTTTTCCCCCGATGCCAGTCCGCTTGCCCACCAGGAGCTTCCCCTTCTCGTTGTAGACGAACACGGCGGCCACATCCGACTCACCGATGATGCCCCGGATGGCTGCATTCAGCAGCCGCTCCTCCTCGCCGAAGACCCCCAGCTCGCTGCTGGAGGCCAGGTCGGCGGCCAGGGCCCGGCCCCGCTTGACGAACTCCTCCTGGAGCTGGGTGCGGTACTGGTAGTACCCCGCTCCGCCCAGCACCACGGAGAACGCGAGGAGGAACGCGCCGATCGGAATGAAGAGTTGTGAGCGAAACGTCTTGGGTCGCCAGAGCCTCATGGGGCTCCTCCCACCGGATGACGCCTACCTGAGGACCACATCCGCCCGCTGGACAAGGTCGGGCGGTAGTTGCAGGCCGATCTTCTCCGCCGTCTTCAGGTTCACGATCAGCTTCGTCTTGTCCACCATGGTGTAGGGCACGTCTTCCACGCGCCGCCCGCCCAGGATGGCCTTGGCCAACTCCCCCGCCTGCTTGCCGATGTCCTGGCCACTGCGGAACGAGAGGGCCAGGAGCGCCCCCATCTTGGCCTGGCTCTCCGAGAGCCCCAGGACGGGCATCTTGCGGCGGAACGCGACGAGCAGCATGTACTGGACGGTCTCCTGGGTGAGGACGGTCGAATCGGGGACGACCCAGAGGGCGTCCGCCTTCCCATCCAGATCGTCCAGTGCCGAGACCGACGCCCGCGGGGTGGTGATCTGCCGGGTGACGAGCGTGAGCCCCAGCTCGGTCGCCGCCCGCTGCGCCGCCGTCACCAAGAATCCCGTCTTGCTGGGGTCGTAGATCACGCCGATCCGCTTCACCTGGGGTGACACCTGCTTCAGCGTCTGGAGCTGCACTCCCACGGGGACATTCATGCTCGCGCCGGTAACGTTGCGGGCTTGGGCGCCGACCACCACCGGCGGGTTCAACACCATCGAGAAGACGATGGGGATGTCCGTGACCTGCCCGACGAGCGCCTGGAGCGCGTAAGTCCCCACCGCATAGATGAGATCCGGCTTCTCCGGGAGCGCCTTGATCTTTCGCACCACGGCCGGCCCGTTCCCGACGTCCCCCTCAAGGTCGAAGGTATCGGCGACGCGGAGGGAGGCGACGCCCTGGAACCCCTGGATGGCCTCGCGATAGACGGCGGCATCGGCGCTCTTGACCACGACAACGGTGGCGGCGTGCCCTGCGGGCGGGGAGAAAACTATCGGAAGGAAGAAGGCAAGAGAGAGAACGAGGAATGACAGACCGCCCCGCCAAAGCTGACGGCGCTGGAACAACAGCTCCCACCTCTGACGCGTGCCCGAGGCATGCCGGTTCCGGAGCGGACCGCTCTCGCACGGCTGCCCAGGATCGCAACCAGCATGCCAAGCGCTTGGCGCCGTGCAGACACGCGCGGGGTCGGGCATGCGTCAGCCCCCGGACCGCGAAAAGACGCGAACCAATTCGTATGCATTCACGGGAGCGATCCGCCCTTTGAGCTGAACATCCGGAAGCTTCCGGGCCACGATATCCGATTCGAGCAAGGTATACGTGGATTCGCCGAGGAGAATCTGGTCGCGCTTGGCCAGCTTCTCCAGTCGGGACGCAAGGTTCACCGCATCCCCGATCACCGTGTAATCCATGATGCGCTCCGAGCCGACGTTCCCGACGATGGCCTCCCCCGTGTTGATGCCGATGCCCAGCCCTAGAGTTCTGAGTCGGGGATCCTTCCAGCAGGTCAGGAGTTCGGTAAATGCCTGCCGCATCTCGACGGCAGTGAGAACGGCATTCCGCGCGTCCTCGGGGCCGCTCACCGGGGCGCCGAAGAACGCCATCAGGCAGTCGCCCATGAACTTGTCCAGGGTGCCCCGGTGTTCGAAGACCACTTTGGTCAAATCATTAAAGATCGAATTCAGGGTCTCCATGACGACTTCCGGCTCGGCCCCTTCCGCGAAGTTAGTGAAGCCTCGCAGGTCCGCGAACAGCACGGTGACCTGCTTGCGTTCGCCACCCAGATGCAAGGCATCGGGGGTGGCGAGAATCTGGTTGATTACCTCAGCCGAGAGGTAACGATTCAAGATTCTTTCCAGCAGGGCATTCCTCTTCAGGAGTTCCTCGCGGTAGAACTTCGTGTTCAGGAGCGATCTGACCCGGGTCAGAAGCTCCGTATCGTCCACGGGTTTCGTCAGGAATTCGTTGGCCCCCACCTCGCTTCCTTTGATCTTCGCCCATGGATCCTGCATGGCCGTGACCAACAGGACCGGGATGTGCTTCGTTTGATCCCAGCTTTTGAGCTTCTGGCAGACCTCAAAGCCGTCCCGCCCGGGCATCATCACATCCAGGATGACGATGTCCGGCTCCTCCTGCGCCACCATGAGCAAGGCCTCATCGCCGTCCTTCGCCTCCACGAGGCGGTATCCCTCGGGCTCGAGGTACTTCCGCATCAGGAGAAGGTTCTCCGGCTTGTCATCGGCCACCAGCACGACGGTCTCTTCTGGGCTTTTCACGCTGTTGACCCCTGCACGCACATCCATGCCATGCCCGTCATCAAATGCCAGAGAGGCGGTTGTGCGCTATTCCACTTCGTAGAACGGTTCTTCAACCAAAGACGTAGGCCCTTTGCAGGGAGGCCCGGAGTTTCCTGCGGCCAGCGACCAATGAGGACGCAAGAATGCGCACCCGCCCATGCCGGTGGGTCGGCCCGATCACGCCTTTCAGCCACGCCTCCCCAGATCACGAGAACTGTGGGTATCTCCTCCGTCCAAGGCGGAAAACTACCCACAGTTTTTCCCGCCTCTCGCAGCCCTGCCCACCGACTTTTCCCAAGCGTCCGCCCATATCCACAACGGGCACTGGCTGTCAGCCACCAGCCCTCAGGCCCTCACGCCACGAGGCGTGAGTTGCGAAACGCCATTCCTCGCGATCCCTCACACTCTCTCCAAATAGAAAGCGCCTCCCCCGCTGGGCCGCGGAGAAGACGCTTCATGGTTTTCTGGGGGTGAACAAATCTACGCATTCAACCCCCCAAGGGTACTGCCGGGCTGCCCGCGATGTAACCTGTTTCGGACCCAACCCCCTTTTAGCAGAACCGTCTTTCGCAGGTCAATCACTTCTTTTTCCCATTCGGACCAATGTTCTCCTGTATTGGATAAGCTGGGCGTCTTGCACCCACCATGGACAAGGATGAGTGAAGACTGCGAATTTCGGATTGCGAAATCCGAAGTTGGACGAGGGACCTTGGGAAGATTGGAAATGTCGGATCACTACTGTCCGGCTAACTTCCCGGACCGTTGCGGTAACGGACCTATTTCTCGGGTGTTACGGCGACAGATGACTGGTATCGATTCGCACAGACGCGTAGGCTTTGGCCAGGATTCTCGGACTGCCCTCCGGCAGAAAGGACTGGCCAATGCCCACGGGTCGCACCGTCTTCGCCCAGCTCATGGACGTCATCCCGCGGCGCGCCTTCGAGACGTGTGTCCAGCGCTACCACGGCGCGCATCGGGTCCACTCGTTCTCCTGTTACGATCAGTTCCTCTGCATGACCTTCGCCCAGCTGACGTACCGGGAGAGCCTCCGCGACATCGAGACGTGCCTGCGGGCCTTGCAGCCCAAGCTGTACCACGCCGGGCTCCGGGGCCGGGTGTCGCGGAGCACGCTCGCCGATGCGAACGAGACGCGGGACTGGCGGCTCTATGCCGACTTCGCCCAGACCCTCATCCGGCGTGCGCGTCGCCTGTACCGCGCCGAGCCCTTCGCCGTCGAGCTGGCGCAGACGGCCTACGCCTTCGACGCGACCACGATCGACCTCTGCCTCGCGCTGTTCCCGTGGGCCCACTTCCGTCAGCACAAGGCGGCGGTGAAGCTCCATACGCTCCTCGACTTGCGCGCCCAGATCCCGGAAATACGTTGCATCCTTCGTCGCCTAGCGCTTCTGAGCCAGGAGGCCCTGCCACTCGGCCGCGCACGGCACGCCCCGCCGCGCCGCCTTGTACACCACGGCCGGGTGGAGGCCGAGCACGGGGCCGAGCGGCCGGCCCGGACGGCGGCAGACCTCCAGCCAGAGGTAGGCGATCCCTTCGCGGGCGCGCGTGACCATCGGGCGGCGGCCGCCGCCATGGAGACTCGCCGGGGGAATACCCACGTGCCGGCAGACTCGGCTGACGAGCGCCTCGAGTGGGATCCCTTGGGGGGTGCGCCGCTTGGCTGGCTCGACCTCCCGCCGAAGCTGCTCGACGAAGGCCGAGCTCCCCAGGACCCGCTCATCCCCTGCGTAGGCCTCCCGCCCGCGGCGGAGGGTGGCCACAGCGGTCCAGCCTCCGAGACTGCGCAGCAGGCCACGCCCTTGGAATTCCGGCCGGCGGCCCTGGGGGATCCCCGCAACGATGAAGGCTCGGTAGGCCCGGCGGGCGCGGGAGGGCGTGGGGCCGAACTGGTCGAGGATTGCAGCCGTCGCCTGCCACGGCCGGGCCACGGTCCCCAGGAGGGCGCTGTGGCCACTCCAAGGATACCGGTCGAGGTGCCGGAGATCGCAGACGATCTTGGCGCGCAGGGGGTTCAGGTGGAGGTAGCGGACGAGTTCGAGGAGGTAGGGCTCCTCCTCCACGACGATGGATTTGTACCGGTTCTGGAAGAGGTGCCCCACCCGGTGGTGCCGGCGGTTGAAGGCCCCCCGCAGAGCGGGGTGAGGAGGGACCGCATGCAGCGGGCGAGGGTGCGATTCCCCATCCGGACGAGGAGGTGGGCGTGGTTCGGGAGGAGGGCCCAGGCGTAAACCGTGAGCGTCCCCTGCTCGGCCAAGCGAGCGAGGCGGGCGACGAAGTCGGCCCGGTCGGCGTCCTCCCGGAAGATCGGGCGCCGTTCGAGGCCGCGCACCATCACATGGTGGAGGGTCCCGGGGGCGTCGAGGCGCGGTTGCCGCGGCATGGCATGGTCACCCTAGCACAAGGCGACGGAGGATGCAACGTCCCCTATTCCGCCGTCCCCCATTCCCCGCCCCACCACGGCCGACTCCGTTTTGTCTTGCCACCGGCCTGCGATCAAGGTATAGGAGATATGTCAGTCCGAGCTTTCCTCTCTTCACCCTCTTTCGCGGAGGACCAACCAATGGTCCAGAAACTGATGGCACCCCTCCGAAAGGCTCTGCGCCAACTGGAAACGGAGAAACGGCGAATCGATCGTGAGATCACGGCGGTCCGAGCCGCCCTTGAGGCGTTGGGAGACAAGGACCGAGGGACCCCCGCCTCCTCCACTCGCGCAAAAGCGAGGCGGCGTCGGATGAGCCTCGCGGCCCGCCGGCTAGTCAGTCAGCGGATGAAGGCGTATTGGACGAAGCGGAGGGCGGCATCCGCCAAGGGCAAAGTGAAGGGGACACAGCAGGGCAAGTAAGCCGCTCGGCACGATTCCCTTGCCGGGCCTCAGTCGACGCTAGGCCTCCCGGTCCGTGTCGCTCCGTGAAGCATGGGCGTGGTCGCCGTGAGCAGGCATTCCGGCTCGACCCTCGCCGGCAATGCCCCCGCCTTCCTTATCGCTCCCGATGCTGGCACTCCCAGTCCGCAGCCGAGTGGCTCAGGCGGTGATATCCGAGGATTCGCAGGGGCGTCAATACCAAGGAGGCGGATGCGGAGTTTGGTCCCCTCCGAAGTGAGAGCCACGAGGGTGTCCCCGTCACTGACGCGCTCCACGGTGGCGATGAGGGTGCGGGGGGTGGCCGCATGGCGAGCCCCCAGAGTAGAGGAAGGCGGGGCGGGACCAGCACGGGAGCTTGCAAAAGTCTACGCATGGAATGGGAAGACTAACGGTTCAAATACGAATCACTCGTTGTGGCAAGGCCGAATTTCAGCTGCGTGATTCGGCAAGTTCTGCTTCGGGGAGATGGCGTTCGATAAAAGCACGCATGGGCTTCCTGTCGCCTTCGCTCAGCCCGGCATCGCCCTCGACCCCAGCAAGTGCGCTCTGCCTATACCTCCTAGCTTCCGCAAAATCTCGCTTCAGCAAAGCGGCTCTCCCGTACGCGACTTCGTGTTCGTAGTGATGGTGGCCGAACTCGTCGCACTTTTTCAGGATGGAGAGCAAGAGGTCCCGTTGAGGTGCTTGCGCTGGATCATTGTTCATCATCAGGTCCAACGCACCGAAAGCCGCCGTCCTCCGAATGGTGTCCACCACCTTTTCAATGAAGCGTGGGGTCCAACCAGAGATAGGTCGGTCTGTTGCGCCCAACATGGAGCAACCTCGAAGAAGGAACGCTCCGAGGAGGTGGCCACTACAAATCCTTTATGCTTCGGTACGCCTCCCACTGGCCCTCCAGCCACGCCTCGGCGATCCGGCGCATGAGCCGTTCCCACGTCACACTCGGCTGGGCCTCCAGGGCACTCAGGCTCTCCTCGGCCTGCTCTAGGGGAGCCCCCAGCCTGTCCGCAATGCCTCACATGGCCTCAGCGGGCCTCTCCTCCCGCCGACAGCGGTCCGGAGTAGGACCAATCCAAGAACGTCCGGGCCCCTCCACTTATTCGGCCTCCGACCGGACCCAATCTATATCCTTCGGGGACCACACCCAAACCTCGAGGGGCGAGAACTTGAGATCCAGCGTGACGGGAAGGGCATGGATCCCCGTGTCCTCGGCGTTCCTGTCCCGGACGAGAAAGTAAACGTGGTTCCGGTCCGTTAGGGGCCGGACGGCGCGGACGAAGGCGTCCAGGTTGGGGGTCGGGGATCCGTTTGCCTTCTCTACCAGGACGAGGTAGCGACCGGTGCCGGAGGCGGACTCGCTTCCAAGTCTCGCCATCGAGGAGCCCTTCTCGGCCTGGGTGAGAAGCACCCCCTCCACCTGGACGTCGTTGGCGAGTCTCACCTCGGGGGTGAGGTCCTGGAACACACCCCCCGCGAAGCGGGCGAAGCTGCGGACCTTCAGGGCCTCGGCGTCCCGGACCGGGAGCCGGACCGAGAACTCCCGCCCGTTTCGGATCGCGCCGAAGGTGACGTCCGAGCCCACCTTCTCATCCACCATCCGGTCCAGGTGGTAAAGATCGTCTCCGATCCACACGCCGTCCAGGCTGAGGAGAAGGTCCCCCGGAAGGAAGGTGTCGTAGGCCGCCGTCCCGGAAACTCTCGACTCGACTGCGACCATGTACTTGAGCCCCGGGCGCAGTCCCAGCACCCTTTTCGCCAGAGGGCTCGGAAGGAGGAAGTGCTTCTCGGCGTCCGAGACCAACACGAGTTTGAGGTCCAACCCAACGTCGCCCCGCCGCACGCGCCCGTCCCTGCGAATCTCATCCAGCGCGTCTTTGAGGTACTCGATCCGGAGCTCGAAGCTGGTGGTATCGGTACCGGCGAAGTGGATGGCCACGACCTCCCCCTTGGCGTTGAACACCGGGCTGCCGCTGGACCCGCCGGTGCGGTCGAACGTGGTCTGGATCGTCGCGGAATGCCTGACCCCCTTGTCCAGGACGAGGTTCGAGACCTTGCCGAACTTGACCGAGTACTCCTGGGCGTCGTTATTGCCGATGAGGAGGACGTCTTCCTGCTCCTGGAGGGCGAAGGAATCCCCCAGCTGGACCTCCCGGAGTTGGAAATCGATCGAGAGGGGATCGATCCTGAAGAGGGCGAAGTCGTGCCAGGCGTCGTAGTGGAGGAGCCGGGCGTCCGTGGACTGGCCGTTTTCAAAGATGATCTTGACGAGGGAGGGGCCCGTCCCGGCGACGTGACGGTTGGTCGCGATGATGCCCCGCCGGGCATCCACGATGAAGCCGGAGGCCTTTCCCCACCCGGCCTGCTCGCCGTTGAGTGCCACAGTCGCCGACCGCTCGACGTTCACGACCGAGGCCTTCAGTTTCGCCACCAGGGCGCCCAAGTCGGCGGACCAGGCCACGCTCGGCCAAACCGAAAGCAGTGTACCCACCCCAGCCATCACGATGAGACCAATCATGGCGTACTCCTTGGCTCTAAACGCAAGCCAGCCTCTCGGCGTCGTTACCGCCTGGGCGTGGCCTGGGGTGCTGGAGGCACCGGTGTCCGGGGTGTGGGCCGCGAAGCCTCCTGTTCCTTGAGCACCCGGAGCATCTCGTCCTTCGACGCGAACGCGCGGCCCGCGAGCGGTCCCCGGTGACAGCGGTATCCTACACATTTCTGGTCATGGTGGCAGCCGTAGGCATCCAGACCGCCTCCGTGGGCCTGCACTTCTGCGACCGGCAGCGGAAACATCAGGATTGTGAGGGACGAGACGGTCGCCTTCATGGGAGATCGCCCCTCGCTATGAGCGTGATTGTTGCGGGTATGAGAACCAGGGGCGGGTGGGAGCCCCCCTACTGCACAACCGAACAGGAAAGGGAACCAGGGTTAGGGTCCTCTGGTGTGGTAGGTGGTGGATGAGCGTCCTGTGGGTTGGTCCCGATTGGGAGGACTCTCACCGCAGAGGCTACCGAAACCGCCCTCGTGAGTCAACAGGAAACCCGTGGCAGCGGGGGGCATGATCGCCACGCAACCCATCACACCCCGACGGGAGGGGGTCCGACTTTTTTGCATTCGATGTCCGGGGACGCGTAGCGCATGGCCATGGTGGGGGCTGCCCTGGGCACGCTGGGGCGCAGTGCCAGCAGGGGTGTGCCGGCGCCAGGGGGAGTGCCAGCAGTGCCAAGGGCGATGGCACTAGGTGGCGCTGGACCCACGGCGCAACCATGCAGGCATCATGGGTCGCGAGGACGCCGCCGGTCACCCGCTCATTGAAAGTGAGTCGGGCGTATCGGCGTGGCGGGGAATACTGAGGGGTCATACCGCTCTTTCCCGCGCCTGGCGGGCCAGGCGCTTGACATACAGGCCGTGAAACAGGGCATCCTCCTCGGAGGCAAACCCGGTGAAGACGACCCCGTGGAGGACGCCCCCTGCGGCCGCCTCGGTCCAGACCACCTCCCCGCGGATCCGCAGGCCGAGCCCGCTGATGTCACACACGGCCTCGATCTTGGTGCCCGGGGGGATGTGCCTGTCCAGGTGCAGGGCGCAGCCGCCCGCGGAGAGGTCGCGGAGGACCCCCTGGGTCTCCAGCCGGCCGTCCAGGGAGGCGCCTTCCACGCGGTGCCGGGTGGGGTAGCGAGGCTCCCGCCGGCGATTCGGGCCGGGGCTATCGCCTGTGCGCGCCATGTCCCGGTCTCCACGACACAAAGAGATTTCTTTGGCTCAGTGCACCCCAATCCGAAATTATCAACCGCCAAGGCGCCAAGAACGCCAAGACCGGATAAGCTCCTTGGGTGAAACAAACCAAGCTTCTGAAGGCCCCACGAACGCGTTTTCGCGTTCTTGGATCGGGAGATCGAAACATCGCATCTTTGGCGACCTTGGCGTCATGGCGGTTCAAGGTTTTTCTCGGATCAGGGTGCACTCACGGTGTTTCCGGGTCGGCTGCGGTGGGCCCTCGCGGCCCGAGAAGAGCCTGAATCCGGGCCTGAAGTTCCTCCAAGGTGAAGGGTTTGTTTAGGAAGCCTTCCGCGCCGGCCTCGATCCCGGCGCGTCGATATTTCTCCCCGATCCCCGTGATAAAGAGCACGCGGATGCCCCGTGTGGTCGGGTCCGCTTTTAGCCGGCGGCAGACCTCGAAGCCGTTCAGGCCCGGCATGCCGATATCCAAGAGGACGAGGTCGGGCGGCTGGGCGGCCACGGCGGCGAGAGCCGCCCGCCCGTTTTGCACCGGCACCGCCTCGTATCCGAGCTTCCGGACCCACTCCGTGAGGACCTCACGAAGGATCAGGTCGTCCTCGGCGATGAGGATCCGCACCTGCTGATGGGCGCCCGGCGGAGCCGACGACGGCCCGACCACTGCTCCGTCATCGGATGCAGGCCGCATGACCCGATCCCTCCGTCGCAAATACGGTCATTACGGATTCCCTGCCTTGCCGGGGCCGCCGAACGGATGCTGCCCCGACCCCATCCATCGGACTCCGCCAAGATGCGTGTCCCATGGAATTCCACCGGGCCCTTGATCAGAGCGAGGCCGTGGCCCGACCCCGTGACGTCAGGGGGTCTTCTGCTCCTTGAACACGATCTTGAGGACCGCCTCGATGTCCGCGAGCTTTATCGGCTTGGGGAGAAGCATGGCCGGGCCATGTTCCAGAGCCGCCAGGGTCTCGTCGTGGTAGGGGTAGCCGGTGATCAGAACGACCACAGCCTCGGGCGCCCGCCGCTTGATGGCCTTGAGGACGCTGGCGCCGCCGACTTCGGGAAGCAGGATGTCGAGGAAGACGAGGTCGAAGCGCTCCTGTCTGAACTTCCGGAGAGCCTCGCGACCGTCGCTGGCCAGGACTACCTCGTACCCCTTTGCCCGCAGAGCGGCCTCGAACGCCTCCCGGACTGTCGCCTCGTCGTCCACGACGAGGATGCGCCTGGGCGGGGGAGCGTCGAGGGTCACGGGGAGCTGATTGTCGGTGAGGAATTTCCGGAAATCGGCGCGGGCGATGCGGTAGCGGCCCCCGGGGACACGGGAGGCCTTGAGCTTCCCGGCCCGGATCCAGAACAGGACCGCCACCGGCGTCACGTGGAGGAGGCGTGCCACGTCCCCTGTGCTCAGGGGCTTCTCGTGGGACACGGGCTGACCCCCTTTTAGCGTTCTTAGCAAACCTAGAATACTTATCGAATAAGGAAATTGTCAAGGCTAAAACCGGAAGCCACCCCTCATAGGGGTGTCCTGCCGGAATGCGAGCTTTCGTATTGACGCTCAGGGGCGTGTTCGACAGTCTCCCGGGCGAGCTTTCCCACGCCGTTCGATGGCCGAGGGAAGGCTTGCCCACGCTTAATCACATCCAATACACCTCCCCCTTGATCCTTCCGAGAGAAGAGGATGACCGCAGCGTGGCTTTAACCCATTTTCCCCAGTTTCAAAATAGTCTCGTCGTTTTTTCAAGGAGTTACCGCTCCGAGCGGGGGTTTTTAGTCACTACAATTGCTGACTCTTGAACAGGTCCCGATCCTCCGGCAGTGTCAG
>Ga0315285_10004254_pt1 | contig 14872 bp, 12 predicted proteins | sample YL17G09_36_MG_FD_203698 | JGI IMG/M metagenome (GOLD analysis project Ga0315285, IMG submission 203698) | Sediment microbial communities from Yellowstone Lake, YNP, Wyoming, USA - YL17G09_36 | ecosystem: Environmental > Aquatic > Freshwater > Lake > Sediment | place: USA: Wyoming | collected...
ACCACGCCCCCGCCCAGGGCGATGAGCGCCGAAGTTCGATCGGCCCCCCGCTCGAGCAGACGCTCGGCCAGCTCCGTGCAGGTGTGAATGTTCTTGAAATCCTCCCCTGCCGGGAACACGATTTTTTCCGCCGCGAGCCCCCTCTCTTGCAGGATCGCAAGGGCCCTGTCCCCGTGAAGAGCATCCACCCGGTCATCCAGGAAGAGGAAGTACCGGCGGGCCCAGCCGTTTTTAGAAAGGATCAGGGGCATGCGGTCCATGATCTGGTACCCGATGCAAATCTCGTAGGAGGAAGAAAACTTCTTGTCGAGGGTCACCCGGAATCGGTTCATGGCAGGATTCTCGCCTCCTTTCTCAGGGCGTTCTCCAAAAAGGTCAGCTCTTCCATGAGCTGGTAGAATTTCTCCGGTTTCAGCGACTGGATCCCGTCGCACAGGGCCTTTTCCGGCTCGGGGTGGACCTCCACGATGATCCCGTCGGCCCCCACGGCCAGGGCGGCCCGGGACAAAGGGATGACGTATTTCCAATAGCCCGTGGAATGGCTGGGGTCTACGATCACCGGCAGATGGGAAAGCTCCTTGAGAACCGTCACCGCGCTCAGGTCCAGCGTATTCCGGGTGGCGGTCTCGAAGGTCCGGATGCCCCTCTCGCAGAGGATCACCTGCCGGTTCCCCGAGGACAGGATGTACTCCGCAGACATAAGAAGCTCTTCCAGGGTGGTCATCATTCCCCGTTTCAGAAGGACGGGCTTGCGCGCCTGGCCGACTTTTTTCAGGAGGGGAAAGTTCTGAACGTTGCGGGCCCCCACCTGGAGAATGTCGGCATATTCCTCCACCAGGTCTACCTCGGTGGTATTCATGACCTCGGTGACGATGGGCAGACCCGTTCTCTCCCGGGCTTTCTTCAATAGCCGTAGCCCCTCTTCCTCCATTCCCTGGAAGCTGTAGGGAGAGGTCCTCGGCTTGAAGGCCCCCCCTCTCAGGATATGGGCCCCTCCTTTTTTCACCACGTAGGCGCTCTCCAGGAGCTGTTCCTCGCTCTCGACCGTGCAGGGACCCGCCATGACCACAAATCGAGACCCCCCGATCTCCACGTTCCCGACCTGTACGACCGTATTCTTTTCCTGGAATTCCCGGCTGGCGAGCTTGTAGGGTTTCAGGATGGGAACCACTTTTTCCACTCCGGGCAGACCGGCAATGGACTGGAGCTGTTCTTTTCCCCTCCCGTCTCCGATGGCGCCGATGAGCGTTCTTTCCACGCCCTGGGAAAGATGGACCTTGTACCCGATGGACTCGATCCATTCGATCACTTTCCCGATCTGCCCTTCGCTGGCGTTGCTTTTCATGACGATGACCATGGCTGCTGGACCTCCGACGAAAAAGGCCATGGGGTTTTTGCCACCATGGCCTTTGATTCCGGAAAATAAAAAAGCCATGGATAGCGTCTTTCGATCTACCCATGGCTTATTTTTTTTAGGTTATGACTTAAGGATTAAGTCTTCCTCGCCGATGGGCAGACCCCTCCGTAATAATAAAACCACCAGCTGAGGTTGTTAAACATTTGGGGCCTGTCCATTACGCCTTCTCTTCCGAAGAATTTCATTCAGGGTTACACGTTCCTTCCCTTCTTGTCAAGAAAAAAATTCATCCCCATGAATTTTTTTCGGTGCCAATAGGGAAAATAGAAGAAAATCCGGGGCTTCAGCGCTAAGGCATTCTGTATGCCAATTTTTGGGTCATCTCCAAATTCGTTGGTCGAATATTTTATGAAAACCTGCCAAGGGCCCGGAAGGAAAGTCAGATTGCGCCGCAAGCATCGGCGGGAAATCGCTTTCCAAGGCCTCCCTGCTTGCCTTCCGCAAAGCGCATCGGGGGCGGGAAAAGAAAACTTCGATGAGGGGACAGAACACCCCCGCCACAGCTAAGAAATAATATGTGCCTCATGATTGCAAGCAATATGACTTTCCTTCCGGGACCCTGGAATCACCTGACATTTCGAATATACCAGCTCTTTGGCTCTCAACTAATTTGGAGATGATCCCAATTTTTTAAATCCAGCTTACCTTGGCCAAATTCCGCCGGATTCCTCTTCTGAAGGGGACTTTCGGATAGCCTACAATCATGGAGGCCAATACTTCGTTGCCGCCGGGAATCTGGAATAGTTTGCGGAGGTCTTGATTCCGCTCCACGGCCGGAGCGATCAGGCCGATGGCGCTGGCTCCCAGGCCGAGAGCGTGAGCGGCCAATAGTCCATAGGTGACGGCGACATGGCTGTCTTCGGTGTGATTTTCCGAGCCGCGGGGTGCATGGAACAGGATTAAGGCCGGCGCTCCTCGCGTAAAAATATCCCTCCCCTTCTCCCTCATCTCCGGCAACCCCTTTTCCATGGCCGGCATCACATGGTTTTGAATGGTGTTGAAGGTTTCCGGATTCATCTTCTTCCTCATCAAAAACCGGGCCAGCGGATTTTTCATCCATTTGTTCAAATCGCCGTAGAGCTTCATCAGGTGGGGAAGGGACTTTTTAATCACCGCCCGATTCTGAACCACGGTGACTTCGACCTTGTGAGGGGGGAAACCCATGGGGGCAAAAGTGACGGCGTCAATGATCCTCTGGAGCATCTCCTTGGGTACGGGTTTGTCCTGAAAATTCCGGACCGACCGTCGGCTGGAGAGGAAGTTAAAAAAATCGCACTCCCCGAGTCCTCCCATGGGAAGGTCGAAGAAATCCTTCTCGTAGGACAGCCCTCCGGCAGTTATGGATTGGGTCGGGCAGACCGCCATGCAGTGGCCGCATTGGAAACAGAGGGAGATCCGATCGGCCCGAAATCCAGGTTCTTTCCCCTGAGTCCAATCCATGATCTGGTTCGGGCACACCTCGGCGCAGAGGCCGCATTTCGTGCAGGTTTCCGAGTTAACTGAATGGGCCATACGGACCTCCATTCCCAAAATTATTATTGGGACGCGGATAAACACGGATGAACACGGATAAGACAACCAAAATTTAAACAACCGCAAATCAAAGGGAAAAAATATAAACCCTCATTCTGGCCAATTTTTTTAGTTTTCGTTTTGATCCGTGTTCATCCGTGTCCCATTAAAATCCCTCAGTTGCGGGTTCGCCGCGCTGGGATCTCTGCGGTTCGTCCGTCTTTAGGGTTTTAAAAAGTCGGGTTTACTGAAAGGCGGGCCGGGGTAGGCGTAAAACCCCTTTCCGCTTTTCATACCCAGCTCTCCTTTTTCCACAATCTTTTCCAGCGCCTCGGGGGGCTTATAGAAAGGGTCTTTGTATTCCTCATAATAAAATCTGTGCACCTGCAGGACCACATCGAGGCCGATGCCGTCCATCATGGCGAAGGGCCCCAGCGGCATGCCGGTGAAGATCATCCAGGCCCGGTCGATATCCATGAAGTCCACCGATCCTCCCGCCCACATCTTCAGAGCTTCCAGACGGGCCGCATGCCAGACCCGGTTGAAGCAGAAGCCCAGCAGCTCTTTGCGGACTTTCAAAGGCAAACAATGAAGTCTCCGGACCCAGCGCTCCGCAATCTCCAGCACTTCCGGGGATGTCCGGGTTCCCCCCATAAGGTCAACAATGTTTCTTTGCTCGATGGGGGGGTAAAAATGGATGTTGACCACTTTTTCCGGGCGCCGGGTGGCGTCTTCCATTCTCGACACCGGCATGGTGGAGGAATTGGAGGCCAGGATGGCTTCCGGCGGGGCCAGCCGGCCCAGGTCGGCGAAGACTTTTCTTTTTAATTCCAAAACCTCCGGCACCGCTTCGATAACCAGGTCGGCGCCGGCCAGGGCGGAGGACAATTCGGAAAAGAAGGTAATCCTCTCTTTGATTCTGGTTTTATCCTGCTCAGAGATTTTTCCTGCGGCGACCTGGCTGGAGAGCAGGGCCTCCCGAATTTTCTCAGCTCTCTCAAAAGCTTCCGGGTTGACATCATAAATCTTCACCGTATTTCCGGCAAACTTCGCCGCCACGATGGCAATCTGGATTCCCATGAAACCGCCGCCGACGATCGCCACCTTCTCGATCTTTTTATTCATTAGCAATTGTCCCCCTCTTCACCCGGGCTAAGGGTACTAAATTGCCGGCAGGGAGTCAATAAAAGACGAATGATTGCCCACCTTTGTGTTTTTTTCTTCTCAAAAGCAACCTTGTTCCGGGCAATGCCTGAAATTCAATAGGGCTTACGCCAGATTGGAGGCCGTGCCCGGCCCGGGGCCAAGGCCGTGGTTCTCGGCATGATGAGGCAGAAGTTCTTTCATAGGTCCGGGCGGAATCGGCCCGGGGATACGCCGATGGCCATGCCTTTACCGCCTTCCTCTGCGGAAGGAAAGGAATCTTTCATCGGATCTTCGCCACCCGCCGATCCTGCCTTCAAACCACGGCCTTGCCCCCGGGCCACAAGAAAAGTTATCTCAAAAGTGAAAGTGGGCAAGAAGACGGATGTTGGGGACGAAAAAGGGGAACGGAGAAATGGCAAAAAAGGGGATCTGTTGCTAGAATATACTGAATCCAATGGGAGAAGGAGAATATGAAAGAGGACCAAAAGCGTTGGGATAAGAGATACCGGGAGAGAAAGCCTGATTTGAATCGGGGCGCAAACACCATTCTGAAAAAAAACCTCCGTTTTCTACCCAAAGGAAAAGCCCTCGACCTGGCCGCCGGGGAAGGAAGGAACGCCGTTTTCCTGGCGGAACACGGCTTTGAGGCTGAAGCCGTCGATATCTCCCCGGTTGCCATAAGCCGGGCCCGGAAATTGGCCAGGGCACGGGGAGTCAGGATCAAGGCGACTGCCGCGGATCTGGATACCTATCCCATTCCCCCGGGACAATATGACCTTATTCTCAATTTTTATTTTCTCGACCGCCGTTTGACCCCCAGGATAAAAAAAGGCCTGAAAAAGGGAGGAATGGTCGTTTTCGAAACCTATACCACGGAGCAAAAAAAACTTGGCCCGGGAGGTCCCGGCCAAACGCAATACGTTCTCAAGCCCAACGAACTACTCCGTCTCTTCCGGGGGTTTCAGGTTCTTTTTTACCGGGAGGGAGTTTTCCGGGAGGGAGGAAAGCGGAGGGCGATTGCCAGCCTTATCGCTCAAAAACAGGTAAGAGGTTAGAGGCATAGCCAGTTTTTCCTCGTACTTCTTTATCCAGCCGTCGGCGTTGCACCCCTGCATCAGTTCGATGGTCTTACTCAGTTTTTCTTTGGCCTGAGTCTAGTCACCCTTTTTCTTGAAGAATTCGGCGTAAAGGGCGTAATCCCACGTCAGATCACATCCCATCCGCTTTGCGAACATGGGCAACTACTGCCTCGATGATGAAGGGCCACGCGCTCCCATGGGGCATGTCGTGACCCATCCCCTCAATGATCATCAACTCGGCACCAGGTATCGCCTCCGCGCTATCTCTCCCCCCCGACACTGGTACCAGCGGATCATCCGCTCCGTGGATCACCAGTGTCGGTGCAGTTATGGAAGCGAGCAAGGGTTTCCGGTTTCCATGTGCAAGAATCGCCACGAATTGGCGAGCTTTACCCGGACCATAAAATGCCCGATCATAGCTGCGACCTGCCAACTTCCTGTGCCAAATCTCATCGAAGGGGAAGCCGGGACCAGCGATCGTTTGATATAACTTCATCATATAATCGACATAAGCCTCGCGCTCCTCGGGCGGGGGGGTAAGCAGGAGTGCCATGATCTCGGGTTTCGGCATCGGAAGCTGAGGATTCCCTGTGGTAGCATAAACCTGGGTCATGCTCCGGACGCGGGAAGGATGTCTGAACGATATCGTTTGCGCGATAGCCCCGCCCATGGAAATACCACAGATGTGGGATTTATCTATTTTAAGCGCGTCCAGAAGCCCGACAGCGTCGTCTGCCATGTGGTCGAGAGTATAAGGCGCGTCCACTTTTTCTCCCTTCATTCTGGCCGTCATTGCTGCCCTTAGGTCGGGAACTCCTGCTTCTTCCATTTTCGTAGATAGCCCCACATCGCGGTTGTCAAAACGGATTACATAAAGGCCTTTTCTCGCCCATTCTTTACAGAGTTCCTCATCCCACCCAATCATTTGTCCCCCAATTCCCGCGATCAGCATTAACGGCGCAGATGAAGGTTCCCCAAAGGTCTCGTATTCGATCTGAATCCCATTAGCAAATACATTGGGCATAAAAATACCCCCTTTTATTATTTTAATTCCAGTTGATATTCCCCCAATTAAGCAAGGTAAAAGCGTCTCTCAGACGATTTTCGAATCACAAGTAATAAGTAATAAGGGGGACGTTGTATATAAGGGGGACGTTGTCCAAATATCTCAAATAACTCTTCCCTCTTCCTTCCTTATGGCCATTCCAATGGCCGATGTACCTACCCCTACCTGTCTAGCAATCTCAGCCATAGGAATCCCCATCTCCCTGCACAAAAAAAGAGCTATTCGACCCCTCACCTCCGATACTTTCCTTCTACGCCCTCCTTCCCGAAGTTCTGTCTCCTCTATTCCAGCTTCCTTACAAAGTTTCTCTATCACTCCTGCAACTCCCCTTTCTTTTCTCTTATTCTTCATCTGCCGCTTTACTCGTTCATTCGCTTCCTGCATAATGCTCTGAACAAATTCACCACCCCCCAAAATCCGGGAGTCATGCTCCACCTTCCCACCTTTATCCCTTAGCGACATCACCCTCGACCATCCCCCAAGGCTCCGAATAAGTCCCCCACCAACCAATTCCGGCCGCCTACCCAGCCTTATCCCCTCCTCCACGAACTTCCGGTAGGCTTGAACCGCTTTCCCTTCTCTTTTCCCAAATTGGCGCAGGATGTAATCTCTCTCCTGCCAGTCATTCCGATTCTTTCCTACCAATATACCATGACCACTCCAGGGATAAATATCCAGTTCTCCCAGCGTCTTTACCACCGAGGCCCGCAAAGGATTCAAATGAATATAGCGTACGAGTTCCAGTAAGTAAGCCTCCTCTTCGCACACAATCGATTTGTAGCGATTTTGGAATAAATGGCCACTCCTGCCATGCCTTCGATTAAAGGATCCCGCATACCCAGTTAGAAGCCGACGCATAAAAGTCGGTAGCCCTAACGGTCCGCTGAATAATAGGAAATGGACGTGATTCTCCATGAGCGTCCAAGCCACAATTCGATCTCCCGATTTCTTTACCAGTTGGACAACCCGCGCGAGAAAATCTCCCCGATCTTCATCATCCCAAAATATCTTCCTCCTTTCGAGCCCCCGAATCATTACATGATGGAGGGCGCCAGGAGTATCTAACCTTGCTTTCCGAGGCATAATCTTTCCTTATCATAATCTTCAGGGGAAGTAAATACCATTTTGCTACATTTGGACAACGTCCCCTTTACGTCCCCTTTAAAGGCACGGGGAGCCAGGATCAAGGCGATTGCCGCGGATCTGGATGCTTATCGCCTTCTCCCGGGGCGATATGACCTCGTTCTCAATTTTTATTTCCTCGACCGTCGCCTGATTCCCAGGATAAAAAGAGGCCTGAAAAAGGGAGGAATAGTCGTTTTCGAAACCTATACGGCGGAGCAAAAAAAAATTGGCACCGGAGGTGCCGGTCAATCCCATTACGTTCTCAAGCCCAACGAACTCCTCCATCTCTTCCGGGGATTTCATGTTCTTTTCTACCGGGAGGGAGTATTCAGGGAAGGGGGCAAACGGAGGGCGATTGCCAGTCTGATCGCGCAAAAACGGGTAAGAGGTTAGAGGCAATGGGTAATGGGAAATTCATAATTTGCTCTGAGCTATATTTGACTTTACAGACACTGTCAAATCAAGTTTTGGCCTCGTCTACCCCCCACTACACCTACTCTGCGGCTTAGGCTCCCGTTACCGATCGCTCATAACGGGTAGAAGTTCTTTCCCGAATACAACATATGGAAACCATCTCATAACCGATTTTGATACGCCGCATTTGATGGAGATATAGCAGTACTCAGAACCATCCCTTACCTTGAAATTATTAAAAGAAAAAAATGAAAGGCAGGGCTATTTCTGACCCTGGCCTCTTTGACAGCTTAATAGGAATTTTTTTAGCCCTTTTAGATTTCAAGGGCCCCAAGAAGCCAGACGCACACTTTCAATCCTGCTTTATGAGAAAGAGCCGGGGCGTTTGCCCCCTCACGACTTGAAAAGTACAAGCAGGGATTGATCCGGTGGCTGTATAGGGGCATAAAATTTCTTATCTCAATCTTGACCTGGAATAGTTGATGGATGGCCATGTGAACTAATGGGGTGGTCGAAATCATTGCCGGGATGAGCGGTTGGAATGCCTTGACATAATAATTTCCTTATCGTATGCTGCACTCACCTAAAAGGGATTGCGATGACTTTAGGAAGATAGAGTATCCCCTGGGAGATCAGGGATGAGGAAAATAGGCCAATATAGAAATACATTCAAGGCAGGAATATCAAGTCACCCCTCTTTGAGATCCTTATGAGTTGACTAATTTGAGAAAAGATGGAGGGAATGAGATGGACAAATTTGACACAGTGATAAAAAACGGCAAGGTGGTTACTCCTCAGGGAATTGTCCTAGGCGGTGTCATCATCCACGACGGAAAATTCATAGGTGTAGAGACTGACTATCACCTGCCGGAGGCTCAAGAAGTCATCGATGCCGCGGGGAGCTGGGTTTTGCCCGGGTGCGTGGACTGTGAAAGCCATATCATCAGCCGTTCAACAGAGGTAGATGGTTTTTGGGATATTACCGATGATAAGAAAGATGACCTTCTTAGAGAAACAGAGGCTGCAGCTTACGGCGGGATTACTACGGTCTCCACCTGGCTTTTACTCCGGAAGAAGCCTTACAAACCTCTCGTTGAATCACTTATCGAATGGGGCAATCGCAAGGCCTACGTAGATTTTGGGTTTTATCCGGTGACCACTTGCCAGGAGCACCTAGAGGAAATGCCTGAGCTTTTTAAGATGGGCGTTACCCATCATAAAGCTTACATGATAGGGGCTCCCGGGTCCGAGGGGGGCGATGTCATCGGGGGAGGGGTCCATAACGGCGGATTGTATCAGATGCTACAAATGATGGCTAAATTTGGTTATCCTGCCTTGTGCCAACTCCATGCCGAGGATGCTTTTGTCGTGGAGTATTTGCGGGAGAAGTATCAAAAGATGGGGCGGAACGATCTCCGCGCCAATACCGAGACGCGGCCCGCCTGCCAGCTTGCCTATCAGGTGATCACCGCAGGTCTTATGGCGAAGGAATTTGGTGCAACCATCATCCCCGTTCACCTGACCTCCAAAGAAGAGGTCGACGCCGTTAAATGGCTGAAGGATCAGCATGTAAAAGTATGGGGGCAGACGAATACTAGCAGGATCACCCGAACCTGTTTTGACGAAGAATATACGACCCGTGGTGTCGATCCGCGTTTGGCGGTGAACTGGACCGCTTTCCGGTACCCCGAAGATCACGAAAGAATGTGGCAGGGGCTAAAAGATGGGATCTTCGACTGCGTAGGAACGGATCATGGTTGTAATACGGCAGCGGAAAAATTAAGAAATGGTGAGGCCACCTTCTGGAATACGCGATTGCCGGGAAATGAATTCGACAGCCATCTTCCTGTATTCTGGACGGAAGCCGTGGGGAAGGACCGGATCAGCGTGGAAAGATTGGCAGAGGTATGTGCCACCAATCCGGCCAAAGCCCAGGGATGGTACCCTAAAAAGGGGGCCATCATAAAAGGGGGAGACGCTGATGTCGTGTTGCTGGATAACAAGCGGCGTCAGGTGATTACGGACAAAGACGTTCGCGGGCGGTCTGATTACACCATTTATAAAAACCTAGAGGTGATCGGCGCCCCTCTAAAGATGGTCATGTCTCGGGGCAAGAAAGTCATCGTCGATGGTAAGACCCTGGGCAAACCCGGTCACGGCAAGTATGTTCCCTTCTGCGGGTGGTAGGGAGAAAAGGAGGTCGCAACAATGGCAAAAGGATACCTCGGAAGAGTTCTGAATGTGGATTTGTCGAATCGGAAGATCGGAGCCAGCGAACTTCCTGAAGAGGCGGTTCTGAGAAAATTTAACGGAGGCTATGGTCTTGGCCTGAAATATCTGATGGACCAAATAAAGCCGGGAACAGGCCCTTTCGACCGGAATTGTCCTCTGATTTTCTTTACCGGACCTTTGACCGCCACAGCCGCGCCGGCAGCAACGAATCTGACTGCTATATCCATAAACGGAGATAACGAATTTACCGCGGCAAGATCCCATACCCATGGTTTTTTTGGTGTAAACCTGAAATGGGCGGGATACGACGGGATAATTCTCACCGGGCGCTGCGAAGAAGAACCGCTTTACCTGCTCATTACGAAGGACAAAGTCGAATTGAAATCGGCCCAACATTTATGGGGGAAGGATACTTACGAAACGCAGGATGCGTTGATGAACGAATACGGTTTGAAAAAACCCGTAGGCAGTGTTTTGGCCATCGGCCCTGCGGGGGAAAATCTGGTTGGGGGAGCGATGATCTGTAATGATAGAAATCACTCCTTTTCCCATAGTGCCGTGGGCATGGTCATGGGATGGAAACGATTGAAGGCCATGGTCGTTTCGGGAAAATCTGAGCCCATGCCTCTGGCCGACCCTGAAAGATTCAAAAGAATCGCCGAAAAATGGCGTTCCGTTGTTCTCGATGGGTCTGTAGCCGCCGTGGTAGCCGGGGGCGCTATACCGAAATCGGAAATGCAAGGGCTCAAAGATATGGGCCTCCTTACGCATAATAATTTCAGTGGAGAACCGTTTCCCGAATATGCTATCGGCATGTCGAAAAATGATATTAAGCCGCAGCACTGCTGGGGATGCCCCATCGGTTGTGCCTATAGGATCGAGATTCTTCACGGCCCCGAAAAAGGGCTAGTGGCCTACCCCTGTGGAGGGGCTGAAAACATGGAAGGTGTAGGTTCGAATCTGGGAATCGCTGACCCTGGAATAAATCATGCCCTTCTGGACATGTGCGATCGCTATGGAATGGAATCTGGCCATGTAGGGTGTTCCATCGGAGTCGCGGTAGAAGCATATAAAAGGGGGATTCTAACCAAAAAGGACACCGATGGGCTGGAATTGGAATTCGGCAATGCGGAAATGATGAAGCAACTGATCAGAAGAATTGCCTACCGGGAAGGCCTCGGCGACTTATTAAGCAAGGGGCCTAAGAGAGTGGCCGATATTCTGGGCCTGCCGGGATCAGCGGTTCACATAAAGGGGTCCAGCATGAATAACCACGATTGGAGATCGGGTTGGGGGACCCTACTGGGGCAAGCTGTCGGCACGGGCTCGGGTTGGTTTTCCGGAGGATGTGACACCTTCGGAAATGAGCCTTCCGTCGGCTATCCAGAAAAACTACCACCGGATGATTGGCGAGGGCAGGCTGCATCCATTAAAGCCACTTCCGAATACAAGATATGGGCCGCAGACTGTGCTGGAATGTGCTGGTTTGGAGTTTGGGGAGTAAAAGGCGGAGCCGATTTGGTTGGCGAAGCCATATCTGCTGCTACTGGCTGGGATTTCTCGAAACAGGAAGGCTTGAAAGTGGGTGCCAGAGTTATCACCATGGAAAGAGTCTTTGCCATCGAGCGGGGGCTAACTCCAGAGGATGACTACAGGCTTTCAGAAAGGCTCTTGGAACCACCCAAGTATGGACCCGTAAAAGGAAAATCCATTAAACCCCATTTGGAGGGAATGGTCCGAGAGTATTATGAACTGAAGGGCTGGGATAGGAAAACAGGGAAACCGTGGAGATCAACGCTTGATGACCTTGACCTAGGGCATCTGGGCAAGAAAATTTGGGCCGAATAGGACATTTATAGAAAGGTTAAACTGGCATGAAAAAATCTACCTTCAACAGATCGTGCCAATTCGAACACCCAAGAAGTCAGCCCGATTTGGTTTCAGGGTCGGACCAAGCAAACTTATTAAATTTCATGTACGTAGTGTTTGGTTTCAGGGTCGGACCAAGCAAACTTATTAAATTTCATGTACGTAGGTCCAAAAAATGGGCATTTTCTAGCCTTAAACCGCTATTTTCACCGGCAAAATTGCCCTTATAAGAACCGTCGCGCTCTCTCAATTCATAAACACTTTCGGTTCCCACCACTTCTCGTCCGGTCGCTTTTATTCCCAGTTCAGCCTTCGTCTTCTCCACAAATCCCTGGCTCCCAACAGCAATACTTTCGGTCCATCTCGATTCACGTCCCCCAACCTCTCTGGCAAGAGTTTCTTCCACCCACTCTCTGTAGCTTCTTCTCAGCTCTCCCATGCTCTTGACACCCAGCAAATCGGCTAGGCTTCCATAATTGATCAAGGAATATCTCTGTCGAAGATGAATGTGGTTCGAAGTCACCGCATAATTCAGGATGCAAGTCCCAAAACGCTTCTTCGCCTCAAAAAGCCATTACAGCCACCGTCGCCGGTCCCGGGCAAAGCGGAGAAGAAATTCCTTCTTATGGCATCGATGGGTAATATGCCACATACAGCCCGGAATGTAATGCCTATTTGCTCTGGCCATCCTTGGAATCCCCCTTAGAAGGGCATTTTCACCCGTGAAAATGCCCTTCTAAGACTCATAACAGATGCCCTTTTCAAGCTTTTGTGAATAACACTGACCAGTTAGCTTGGTCCGACACCGGGAAACGTTTGACATTGGTGCACGGCTAGCAATGCCAAATCGGCATTGACGCGTTAGCTGCAAGTTATGGCAACACCACCGCGTTCACATCTGGCTCTTCAATGATCTTCAGCTTTTCCGGCACCACACCCATTGTATGGAGAATCTGGTGACGTTGCCACAGAGGTGTGCGCGTGAATTGCTTCTTTAGTTCTTGGTTGTTTGCCCCGAACAAATCGTATAGTTCCTGGAGGTGGCGGACGTAGGCCGCTGGGCCGTAGACGGAGATGTAGCATAACTCTGCAACGCCGCCAACAAAAAATGTAATGAGAGAAAGGTTCTGATCCAGGAATCCTTTGTAACCGGTGCCCCAAAGTCTAAGTAGATTGTCGACGTCGAGGTAATTGGCCCAGACGCGGAAATCATGAAGGTAGTCAAAAAGCGTGTATCGCGTGGGTTTCGTTGCAGCGCAGGCACGCTTGCCAAACACCCGGTAAATGTTGTTGAACACATCGATTGGCGTGGAGTGTGGTGCCCGTGGATGGCACGAGTACGCGAATCGGGTGTGGGGCAATGAAGCGAGTGGAAGGTCCCGCCTGTAGACACGCTGTCCGGGAACATAGGTAATGTTAAGAGGGAAACGCCAGAGAACCCGCGACAAGGGGGCGAGAACGCTGTTCTTGAAACAAGCGATCGCTGCGCCGTGCTCCTGAAGGCGGAACCCTGTGAGCTTTTGGAGCACGACCGCGCGGAGATAGAAGTACACTCCGTAATACGCCTCGGTAATCTTCCATGATGGGAAGGCAAACCGGATGTCTGTAGCGGAAGCGTTCAGGTCGATGTCACGGAACGAAAGGCCGAGTGTAGAGTGCTTCAGCGGGAAAGCATAAGACAGTTCGTTGTACCAGCCTCTTTTGAGATCGCTGACCACCAACCGCTCGCCGTAAGCAGAAGGCGGGGCGAATACCCGGGCGACCTTCGCTGGATCGATGCTATTGGATGTAAGATAGCTATGGAAAAGGGCGTCAAGACGGAAGCGGCGCTTCTTGACATTTTCGGGCAAAGCGTAGCACACTTTGAGAAGCCAACAAAGTTCGTCAACTGTCCGGTGCCATTCGTCATAACCTTTTATTTCATTTGGCACATATGGCTTCGGAGGGCGCTCGACGTTCTCTTTGATTCGGGCGACGAAGAAGTCGTTGTTAGCTTGGATTGGGATTACGTACCGCCCGCTGGCTTTGACGGCTTTGATTAGGCCACGCGAAATCCAGCGTCGGACCGAGGCAGGAGTGACCCGAAGGATTTCCGCAAGAGCCGCTACAGTGTGTCCCTTCGAAGCTTCCATTCTGATGGTTTCCCATATGAGTCAAGGGGACGTTGTGCCTTGGGTTGAAAGATAGGGATATTTGACCAAAAAATACTCTCCTGTTTACCGACAGTCAAGGAGACAATTGCCTTTGGAAATGGGTTTCGTTTCCGAGCCCTAATTGCGGATTTGGGTTTGAAATGGAGCATTTTGGGAGAAATTCCAAAAACAACATTATAGTAATGTTCTTCTGCTCGTTTTTACACACTGGGTCAAGGAAATTTCGTCCGATGACACATAATTGAACCTGTGACCCATAACCCATAACCTATTACTTTTTACTCCTGGCCGGTCTTTTTAAAACTTCATCACCTCCTCGTTCTTCAAATCCCGCGAAATGTCATTGGAAGAGAACGAGCAGGCCATGCGCATGACCTCTTTCCCCGCGTTCCGGATGAGATGCGGCACGCCGGTAGGGAGGTGTATCGCATCCCCCACTTTCATGGGAAAGGTCTCTTCCCCGATCTTGATTTCTCCCTGCCCCGAGAGGATGAAGATCACTTCTTCACATTCCGTGTGCACGTGCCCGGGGGTACAGATCGCTCCCGGAAGGACGTCCGCGATTCGCAAAGAAATTCCCCTAGAGCCGACAGTTTTTCCGCTGATTAAATCGCGCGTTTCCCTTCCCGTGATCTTTCCAACCGGAACCTCATTCAGGTTGACGATGTATTTACCCATTCCACCTTCTCCTTATAGTGCCTAGAGTTCGGAGTGTCTAAAGTGCCTAAATTTCCCCCCTCTCCTTTTCCCTCTCCCCCCGTGGGCATAAGCGCTAACTTAGAGGTTTTTTCCTTTAATTCCCCCCTTTTTCAAAGGGGGGCCAGGGGGGATTTCTGCATTCAGCTGATCGGCAATCATC
>Ga0315285_10004255_pt1 | contig 14871 bp, 11 predicted proteins | sample YL17G09_36_MG_FD_203698 | JGI IMG/M metagenome (GOLD analysis project Ga0315285, IMG submission 203698) | Sediment microbial communities from Yellowstone Lake, YNP, Wyoming, USA - YL17G09_36 | ecosystem: Environmental > Aquatic > Freshwater > Lake > Sediment | place: USA: Wyoming | collected...
TAAAGGATACGTTTTCCCTGATCAGGGTATATGGAAACTCCCGGCGTTGTTGAGTATGAGCAACGGTAACATAGATTCCGTCCTTAACACGAATATGTGCCTGGCGGGTTTATCGATAAGCAGGATAATAGGAAATGAAACCTTGATAACCAATATGTGCGAAACGTTGATATATTACTTTGTCCCCGGTTTGCTAATAGGCTGCTATTATTATTTCCGAAAACAGACAAAGACACTGGAACAAACATTTTTTGCTGCAGCATTCATTATCGTTAATGTTGTAATGCTGTATTGGCAGTCATCCAGGTTTCTCAGCAGGAGACATACATTGGCCCTAGTTGCATTTACCGTTTTTTATATACCGGTTGGTCTGCACGTAATCGCCTGTTGGCTAATCAGAAGAACTTCCAAGAGCGATTTGGCTATAGAAGAAAATATACGATGTTGGTTTTTTATACTTATTGCGATCGGCTTGGGCACTTGTGCGGCGAAACTTGTCAGAATAGCCCCTCTGCGATGGGAAAAGCAAGGCTATAGGGACGCTGCGGAATGGCTAAGCAAAAATACTGTTCCCGCTAATATTATAGCTGTTCCAGACAAACGAATAGCTTTTTATGCAGAACGAACAGGCTTGGAGTATGACCAGCAGATTCCTGAGCAAGTTGATTATATTGTAAAAATTGCTGGAAGTGGGGATGAAAAACTGGGGTCTGGCAAAGATTCCAAGGAAGAATATTCAACGTGGATGGATAAGCGAAAAAAGAGTGGGAAACTGGTGATTTGTAAGGTGATTCACTGAGAGCCAGCCCACAAAAGGTGGTCACTGGCCTTTTTTTAACAACATGACAGGGATAGTCTTTGCAAGGATATAAAGATTCAATGGTAAAGAACGCCGCTGAATATACAAATAGTCGTATTTTATTTTGTGTTCGGGGTGTAAATCATAAAAACTTCTTATTTGTGCCAAGCCAGTCAAGCCGGGCTTAACGGCAAGTCTCAACCCCTGAAGTGGTTTGTGATTACTCACTCGGTATAGATTCTCCGGCCTTGGGCCAACCAGACTCATTTCTCCTTTTATCACGTTTAGTAATTGGGGCAGTTCATCTAATCTGGTTCGCCTCAACCACTTTCCAATTTTTGTTATACGCATGTCATTTTCAGTGGCCGGTGAGAAACCTGCCATTTTTTCTGCATCTTTTATCATAGTTCTGAATTTGTAGAGGGTAAAGACATCGCCGTCTTTGCCTACTCTCTCTTGTGTGTATAAAATAGGTCCTTTGGAAGTAAGCCTAATCAATATGGCGGCAAGAATAGTTAATGGCAGAGAAACAGCCATGATAACCATACTACCTATAATATCGAGACCTCTCATTAGAAATTCTTCGGTATCTCGCTTCCTGCCGACAAAAGTTGCCAAAGAATGGGGGAGGTTATTGCCGTTGATTCTTCCTGGCAGCAACTTGGCATAACAAACAGGGCCAAAGACAATTTCTGCCTTCAGCTTTTGTGCAAGATAGGTTATAATGCTCATATCTTTTTCATTTGGGACTTGGTCGCAGATAACAATCTCATCAATGTCTGTGTAATCGGTTAGTTCTTCGACTTTATTGATTTCTATTTTTTCTATGTCGGCTTTCCCTATCATAACATCGTCTATATTACCTTGCCCAATAATTACGATTTTCTTTTTGACTCGTTTGCATAATTTCAAGACAAACTGGTTAGACTTAAAAATCAGTATCAGATTTATAAAAAAGGATAGAGCAAAAACACTGGTCGGAAAAGCTCCCCACTTGATTCTAAAGACGTAGACAAAAGCAACACTCAGTAAAGTCCCCAAAAACAACCCCAGGAAGACCCTCCTGAACAAATCCCAGGAGGATTTGGATCTGCTTTTATAAACCCTGAAAGAAGCCATCGCTGAGATATATATCAATGTAAGAAAAATAAAACTGTTTTTGTAAGGCAGAAAACTACTCTCAGGAAACGGCAAACCGTATCTGATTAGAAAAGACAGTAAAAAAGCTGTATTAATAAGAACTATATCTATTAGAACTAATAGAAATCGAAGTATCATCGCATTATTCAGTTTCTTTTCATATACTGAATTAACTTTGAAGCAGGTTTTTTTAATATTATAAATGGCGTAATCTTCAAACCATTCCTTTTCCATGCCTTGAAACACTCAATATTGGTTTTGATAATCTGCCACAGGTTTTTGTTGCTCTTTCCACCGGTTCTCATTTTTACCAGAACGCTTGGAATATAGCAAGATCTGATCCTATGCTTTTTCAGAAATCGCAGCATTAGTTCATAGTCCGCGCCTATATCATATCTAAGGTCGAAAGAACCATACTCGTCAAAAATACATTTTTTTACAAAAAAGGTAGGATGGGGAGGATGCCAGCCTTTCTCAAACAACCCCTCTTGATAAGATTGAGATCTCCATTTTCTGATTGTCTTTGCCGGGTTATCTTTGGCTACATACTCAAGGTCACCATAACAACAGTCAGCATTATTGGCTCGTATCACTTCCACCATTCGCCGAATAACATTTTCACCTGCATAGAAATCACCCGAGTTTAGAAATCCTATTATATTCCCCGTTGCTAGTCTTAACCCTTTGTTCATTGCATCATAAATACCATTGTCAGGTTCAGATATGCATCTGGCAATTCGGTTTCGATACTTTGCCAGAATCTCAAGTGTGCCGTCAGTAGAACCACCGTCAACAACAATATACTCAATGTCTTTATAGTCCTGCATTATGAGGCTTTTTATGGTATCCTCAATGGTCGCAACACTATTGAAACAAACGGTTATTATTGAAACCTTCATAATCTTCTTGAACTTATATCGTTAGGATCAATACCTATTTCAAATACTTTTATGTTCTCGACAACAAACGTGCCTTCAACTGAAGCGTTTCGTAAAAGAATTTTTGGTGATGTCACGTCCATACCAGGGGAAAATGGAAGCTCTATTGTACTGGATGTGGAGGACGTTGGAATCCTGTCCTGCAGGGGTATATTATCGCTACGATATGGTATTTGTATGACTATCACATGTGGAATAGCATTGCCTACAGTGTGGTATTTGAGTTCCACAAGAAAAACATGGTTCTTGGCGAGAGTCTTAGGAAGTTCGATCATGTGTTCACCATAGGGTTTTCCTCCAAGGACCTCGCGAAGTTGGTTGCTTTCATACAAGATGTGGGCACGGTTTTTTTCGTTTTCCAAGTTGAAGTTGTTCTTGTAGATATACCAGTCATGTTCGCCGATCGATCGCGCACCAGTATCGCACAAATGCGGAGGGTTTTTCCCGAAAAGAGCCAAGAACGAGAGCACTCTGGCGCCTTTGAGTAACAGTAGATTTTGATCGTCGACAAATTTTTTCTCCAAAACCATGTGGCCCGGAAGAGTGGCATTAGATCTCGTCACATAGTAGATGTCACCGCCAAAGAGATCGTGTTTCTGCACGCTTGCTATTCTGTAATCAGTTCTGCAATACTTGGGGAGATACTGGTTGAAGTAGGTAACAACTTTGTCCTCGTATTCTGAGTCGACCACAATGCACACTTTTTGGTTCTGTTTGAGCAAACTCGTGATTTCCATCAGCATTCTGCGTTCCGTATTCCGCGCTACATACTGGCATGCGAACTGGTACAGAAAGTTGTAATAGTTTGCAGATACAAAGTAGAGAGATGCGATTATTACAACAAGAGCAAACTTCTTATTGTGTTTCCATAACTGAAGACTCTGTACGATGCTGACACTTATCAAAAGTGCCAGGAGGTAAACAAGCGGATAGAAATAGCGAAGTACTGGTAACCAAAATGTTAAGGTGATTGCATAAAAAGCCAGAAAATTCAGCAGCAGAAACAGGTAGAAGGTGAATTCTTTATCATACAGTAACATACCGGTCAACCTATCACTGAAGTGCATTAAAGGACATGGGCATTGTTCTAAAATCACTGGATTTGTGCGTAGTCGTTTCCTGATATCTATGGTCCTTCTGCACAGATAGTACAAGACCGGGATGGCAAACATCACACTGAATATTACCGACGTATCAATTAGGAATAGACTCTTAGAGTACCAGATGGCATTGCCTACAGCTGCGTCGGCACTCAAAAGGGCAATCCCATAACCACCGCCACTGAATATACCTAAGACTTTGTAGTAGTGAAAAACAGATATTACTACAAAAGGCACTATCCTGAAAAAGGCTCTTACCCTCAGATTCAGAATAACGACAAAGCACAAACATGTAAAAACCAAAACGAGGAAAGGTTCTTTGGTGAAACCCATAAACATGAAAGACAATAACAACCCAATATAGTTGACGATAGACAACCGGCAGATGTTGCCGTCCTCCACCATAAGTAACTTGCATAAGAAAAACATCGTTGCGGAAAGGAAAAATACTCCCTCCAATTCTTGTGGACACAATCTTGCCTCGGGATTGTTTGGGAAGAACAGGTATATTGATAGAAAGGCCAACACTCCTGCATTTAATACTCGGAGTTTGTCTTTGGTAAAGTATGAAAATATCTTTAATGAGACATAGACCACAGCAAACTTAACCAATAATCGACACAAGTGGTGCAGGAGGGGATTGGAGCCTAATACCGCCCAAGCTATGGCATGGTATATACTAAAGAAAGAATGAAATCGCTCAGGTCCGTAGTAGAGAAATAGTTTTCGAAACCAATCGGAAATTGCGGACAGAGATGCGAACTCATTGGTAACAAGCCAGGTGTTGTAGTCATCGATAAGTGCGAAAGGTGTATTCAGCGAGTACCGTATCGCAGATAAAAGCAGAAGGGCAAACAAAGAATAAAATATCCATACGACAGATAAATTTTTATTGTGCAGTTTCATTTAAATACATTCCACTTTTTCTTATAAAAACTACAAATCTTGGTTGTCGAGTAACCTATCTTACTTTTTCTAAATAAGACTCACTTTTATCTATACAGGGATTGGAGCAAACAAAAAACTGATAGAGAGAAATATTTCTGTTGAGTCCAAAAACGCCATATCGGACATTTGAGAAGAAGTATTGGAGTATCTCTTCAATTTCCTTAGCCGTATTTATATGCTCATGTTTCGTTAGAACACCGTAATCAAGACCATACCTTAACTTAAACTCCAACCCTGTAGTCAGTTTCTGTGCCAATCCCCAAAGCAAGGTACCTTCACTAGGTATACCCACTCTCAATTTTCCCCCATGAGTCAATAGGAAACTAATTCTCGATACAACCTCTGGTAAATTAGCGATATGCTCAAAAGTAGCAATAGATATCACACGTTCGTATTTATAATTTGGGGGTATTTCTTTAATGTCATGGAAAATCTTTCTGATGTAATTTAAACGCGGTGATAGTTTATATAATTCAGAAAATGGCTCAACGATATCGTATGGTTTTATACTTGGTTCATATGGCAGATGGTTTAATGTGCCAGCGCCTATCTCCAGCGTTGGTAATTCCTTATTGTTACACTTCAGATCTGAAGCAACCTTTTTGTGCATCCAGCTCTCAAGCTTCTGTGACCACCAAGATGCCATAGAACAGCCTTGTCGATTCTCTTTATAATGCTTTTCATAAATTCTCTTATAACTATCAGGTAACTCTGGTCTAATTTTGGGGAATCTATTGAGAATGACATCGATAGATTCATCTGTGCAACGTTTATTCATTATGGCCTTTTTCTTTGAAGTCATTACGATTTACAATTTTTTTCTTTTATTATATAATTAGGCCGTTTCTTAGACTCGATAAACAATTTACCTACGTATTCACCCAATATGCCGAGCACCAGCAGTTGTAACCCTCCAAGAAACAGCACACTAACCAATACAGATGACCAACCAGGAATTGTTCTGTTTGTAAGGAGTTTCATAATAATTGCATAGAAACCATAACAAAAGGAAACAAGAGATATAATTAACCCCAACAGTGTTGCAATATGTAACGGTTTAATGCTGAATGACGTAATTCCGTTTAAAGCGAACAAAAACATTTTTTTTCGTGAGTATTTGGCCTTTCCTGAAAATCTATCGTTCGCTGCATATCTAATGCTGTACTGCTTAAATCCCACCCAAGAAATTATGCCCCTTATAAATAAGAAGTTTTCGTTTATGTCTTTAAGAACATCTACAACAACTCTATCCAAAAGTCTGAAATCCGCCGCCCCTTTAGGTATAGTGGTATTCGATATCTTATTAATAAACTTATAAAATATACTTGATGTAAGTCTTTTAGATATTGGTAACTTAGGACTATCTTCTCTAATGGTATATATGACTTCGAATCCCTCTCTCCATTTTTGTATCATTTGATCTATTAATTCTACCGGATGTTGCAAGTCGCCATCCATCGATATTACACAATCACCTACTGCGTGATCAAATCCAGCTTTGAGAGCTTTCTGATGTCCAAAATTTCGTGAGAATGATATATATTTAATTTTATGGTCTTTAACCGCCAATTCTTTTATATACTGTAACGTCTTATCTGTACTACCATCATCAATAAATAATAATTCATAGTCTTCATATTTTTCCAGTACACAAATTAATTTATCCGCGAGCACAAGAACGTTCCCTTCCTCATTGAAACATGGAATAATAACCGAGATTGTAAAATTACTCATAATTGTCCTCGCATAGTCCTATTAAAGTCTGGCCGGTGGATACCAACTCCGGATAGAATAACTGGCAGAAAACTAACAATTCCGGAATGTCCTGTTTTTCAGCTTTTTTTTGCATTTATTATTTGTTGTCCGTGGCAACAAGTGTATCATTTATAATGTTTCCATCAACAACGTATCCAATCTTTTCATGATCTCACATCAGGATGCTTTTTATGGTATCTCCAATCGTCGCAGCACTATTAAAACAAACGGTTATTATTGAAACCTTCATAATCTTCTGGGGAATTTAGTTTCCTAATCGATATTTACTCGGCTTGCGAATTGACAGTTCATTTATTTTTTGAATTACAAGTTCTGCAGGGATAGCGTCCATACAACTGTGTCCAATGTTTTTACAGTGACCATATTCACAAGGGCGGCAAGGAAAACTTTCATGCAGAAGGTCAAAATCTATGGAATCTTTTGATTGATATTTATTCGGTATGTGGATTAACATCTCTTCTATTTTTTGGAAAGTGCAGTTAGGTTGAATATAACCGCAATAATTTTCAAGCTCGTGCTCCCAATACTGTCTTGAAAAATGTGCGTATTTTTGTTCACCTTGTTTCCAAAAGTCTATTTCCGCTTTTTGACTATTACCCCATTTAGCTTCTTCAAGCATTCCGAATCTCCTATTCTATCTATGGTTTATTTCCAGACCGCAATTCCTTGATGAACAATGTCAGGCCCGGAAGTGTCTGCTGATCTTAGCATTTTCAAGTGCCCGAGAATATGTGTCAAGGGTCTCTTTCGCCATTTTCCCCCATGAAAAGAGTTTTGCTCTTTGTAACCCACGATGCACTAAATCATTTCTGAGCGATTGATTAGACAATACCAAGAGCATTGCGTCAGCAATACCCTGTGTGTCTTCAGGATCAAACAGGACAGCCGCATCACCAACGACCTCCGGTATGGAAGTCCTGTTCGAAGCTGCTACAGGACAGCCTATAGCCATTGCTTCCAATAACGGTATTCCGAACCCCTCAAAAAGAGAAGGTAGAACAAATAATTCAGCTCCTTTATAAATAGCTGCCAAGTCTTGATCCGAAATATAACCTAATATGGATACTCTATCCGGGTGATTGAGCTTATTTCTAATCGTTCTTCCGATATCATCCAAGGCGTGTCCTTTTATACCGACACAAACAAGCTGGTGGTTTATTTTGTCTTCTAAAAGGGCAAATGCCTCGATCAATCTATCCAAATTCTTGTGCGGCAGTAGTGAAGCCACCGACAAGATGTAATTATCCCGGATATTGTATTTTTTCATCACAGTTGGAAGAGAATCACCTTTGTTTGAGTCAGCACAAAACTTTGGTGCCTCATAGGTAACAAAGACTTTGTCTTTGGAGATATTCAGAAGATTAACGATGTCGGCTCTGGAATTCTCGGACACCGTTAAGATAATATCCGACTTCCTCGCACTTATCGGCAGAAGGTATTTCCAATACAATAATTTTGCTTTGGGAAAATAGTTAGGATAGTAAATGTATTGCATATCATGGATTGTTACTACCTTTCCAAACTTACCTGCTATTGGAGATATATAACCGGGAGAATGAAGAACGTCTATCTCGTGTTTTGTAGCAAGTTCAGGCAGAAACAACTGTTCGTATACAACACGTGTGATTCTGGACTTGCCTGAGCAACGACAAAGGTAACGTGTGAAGTTGGGAGCGTTTAAGTCAAGACTGTCGTGGTTGATGGTGTTTGTGAATATGACATATTCGTTGTCGCCATCCACACTCGCCAGACCAGTGAGCAGGCCTCGCAGGTATGTCTCAGTCCCTCCGTGTTTACTAGGAGTCAAAAATAGCGTGCTAATTCCTATCCGCATATTTATCCTTTGGCGTTATTACTTTACGAAGTTGCTTGCATGAGGTGAGATTTTGTGGTCTCTGGACGTTCCTTTAGGTTATTCATATATGTACTCAAAACTAAGAATGGCAATATATATCCGGGGTACAACCAAACAATGTCAAAAAAAATATGAACGGAATAGCTGTTGCATCAACTCCAATTCGCATGCGTAAAACCTTTGAAGTAATTATGCGATCCGTCGCTTACGGCCTTTAAGCACCACGAATAAGCTAAATATCGCAAAAACATAGAATGCATTTACAAAATGTGACAAAACAGAAAAGGCGTTCATAAAAAACAACCATGTCCATGGAAAAAGGAAAACAATATATATAAACATCCACATCCCTCCCTCCCTCTTTCTGAATTTCATATAAAATCCGTTTACTAATGCCGCATTGATTATGGACCCTATAATACAGAACATCACCCCGCCTTCTATATATAAATCCCGAAGAAATGTTCCAACATTAGCCGCACCTGAAACTACATACAAGTTTTCATAAGGCCCCGCTAGTAGTGCATCTGCCACATCCCCCTGCATTAATGCCGAAAGAAATGGCCGTAATAGTGATGTTCCGATATGGAATCCACCATCGCCGTATTTTATATAGTTGCTGAAGTTTTGAAAACCAAGAGACATATACCCATAGATGATAGCGACCATCTCATTCACTGGGAAAACAATTTCCTCCGAATATTTAAATTCAATCAAGCCCGCGTATCCACCCTGGCACCCAATCCCGCGTACCCGAATGAAGGTAATTGATACCATCAACATACCTACCAACAACATAAGGATCACTAACCATTTAGGTATACGTACTTTTTTTACCCGAAAGTGATAATATGATAAAGCGGAGTAGGACAACAGGGGAATAAATATATCCGTTTTGGATGCCTTCATTCCACCTAAAATGGGCACAAAAATAGCCAAGCCCAGAAACAAGATCCGGGAGGCCCACGCACGCGAGTTTATCCCCAAATAAAAAGATAACATCCCCGCTACAAATATACCAAATGCAATAACTTGTAATTTTGAATCCTTGCCGGCTTGGTGCAAGACTGGGTTCGAAGTTTCCGAAGCCATATATTTAAGCAGTGGCGACCCCTCCCGAAACTCGGCCAAGTACAGCGCGATAAACGCAACTATATAAAACCAGATAACAAGCCACGACCCATTACGAATGAGCATCAAGGAATAGTTGGTGTAACGAATCGTCAATGGCTTACCTTTCAACAGCACCATTGGCACCATTGAAATACCAACTAAAATCATTGTTGAGACTACAATGATGAGCGCCGCCTCTAGTGACAACCCATCCTGCAATTCAGACAACATCATAAAACTGGCAAAAAAAGGAAGCACCCAAAAATATAAGAGTAGATTAAAAGGGGAGAAAAAGTCTCTGAGATACCTCTTATTCAAATAGTTCCATATCAACCACACAATAACGCAAATAAATATGACTTGTATCGGCAGTAACACGAAACCATTCCTCCTTAAATTTTACTTAATCCTTCCTCTTGAGACGGGTTTTTCACACATTCTTTTTACCTAACCGTCAGACTTTGATAGACGAGCTTCAGTTCACTTATTTCTATCCCCTTGATAACAAGCATGATGCCCACATATCCAACCAGGCACATGGGTAGAACAAATAAGATGTTTACACCATCAAAGTATCTTAGAGAGAAAGCAATTACCAATGACGCCAGCGTGGGCTTGACAAGGTATCTGTAGAACTCAAAACGCACTACTTTGTTGTAGAGATACTTGCACATACAAATCGCGAGAGTCTCGACAAGAAGCCACGCAACGGATGCACCTATACCACCCGTCGAGGGGACCAAGACCAGGCACAAAGCGACAAGCGAAACGGCCTGCAATCCTACTACTCTCGCGTATGCCTTTTCTCTGTCAGAGATGATAAGCCCTTGGACAAATATCCCGTTGAATACTCCGAGCACTGCCACCCATATGAGCAGTCGCAATATCGTGACACTCCTGACATACTCGGAGCCATATATATACATTATTATAGGCTTGGCCAAAAAGAACCCTATGATACCGATGGGGATAACTGCTACAGCGACTACTTTTGACACGTGACCTTCAAAGACAGCCAGGAGGCTCTTGGACTCCGTGTGCATACGCGCGAGGGGCGGAAATATGACCGACCAGAAAACGCCTGCCACACCAAAGAAGAAAATGATAATTTTCTGCACACTACTGTAGTATCCTGTCTCCTCTGTTCTGCCGAGCAGGCCGAGCAGTACTATGGGGAAGCTGTATACCAAGACAATAAACAGTTGTGAAATCAATATCGGATATGACTTTCGCAGAAGGCTCTTCCACAATGCGCCATTGATGTGCAAACTGAACCTCAAATTCATTCTGTAAACAATGACAGACAACAATATGACAACCGCGATCAGCATTGCGGATACTCGAGCAACTGGAACCAAGTAGAGGTTGTTCGAGTACACAAGAATCGCGGCAATACCGACCAGATAGCACGCCTCTCTTAGCGCTCTGAAAAGTCCCACGTAAGCCATTCTCTCGACACCTTGGAACACCCATTCTGGAGACAGGGCCAGGGGGAGAAGACACAAACCGTACAGCAGTGTCAGGTATTTCAACTCTCCTGCGAGCCCTGTAACGGAGATCGCGACGACCATAAAAAGATAGGCAACCAAGCCAAGAACCACTTTCAGTAACAGAACGTTGCTGAGATAATCCGCCAGCAGTGTTCTGTCTCTTGCTATCTCTCTTGTGGCAATTGTATCAACACCAGCAACGCCGATATAGAGGAAGTAGGCTATGAATGCTTCGGCAAAGCTCAACTTTCCAAAATCAACCGTTCCTAACTTTCTTGCCAAATAAACAATCGCAAGAAAACCGAGGAACTTGGCGGTCAGGTCACCTGCCATAAGACTGACGTAGTTAGTAATAATTGTCTTCTTGACGTTAGCCATCTACTGTCCCCGCATCGTGAACCTGCGATATAAATTCCTGTAATGGTAGGCGATCTTGTATAGCCTGCCTTTAAACAAGGTGTCTATTCCAGAAAACACAACTATTGCTATGCCGACACCAATGCCGTATTGCTTTATTGTTTTCAAGGGGTGTCTCATCCACGCATAGTACTTCATATAGCGGGCTAACCATTGTGCTTGTGCAAACGAGAATGGAGAGCTTGCAAAGTTCTCCTGACAGTAGAAAATATACCCATCCCTTTGCCTTTCGAACCATATGGTATCTTCTATCTCTCCCTTTTCTTTCAGTTCATTATAAAAGGATGTTCCCGGCAGCAGGTGGAGGATGTTCGTCATGAAAGTGTCAGGCGCATTCGCCAATGCCAAACTTGCCCTGTAATCCTCCCTGCTCTCACCTGGAAGCGAAACAATAAAAGAACCAACTATCCACAAACCGAGCTCCTTGCAAGAATTGATTGTTTCAATTATCTGTTGACGGGTCGTGCCCTTCTGTATCCTCTTCAACATCCTGTCCGATCCACTCTCAATACCTATCCCGATAGACTCACAACCGGCATCCCGCAGGGCTTTAAGGGTATCTTTTGAGATACCCGCCCGGGCAAGAACGCGGAAATGCACATTTAACTTTCTATCCTTAAGAATGCGGCAAAACTCTAATGTCCTGTTCTTATTTGTGGTAAAAAGGTCGTCATAAAACCGAAAGTACTGGACACCATAGTTTCTGACCAGATGTTCCATCTTGTCTACCGTTCGAGATGGGCTGACCGCGCGCCAAATGCCTTGCCAGTGCTGATTGGCGCAATACGTACACTTAAACGGACATCCACGCGATTCAATCATATAAGCGGTCTTTAACCTTCGCATGTCCAATGGCGCCTCTATATCTGTCTTATAAAGGCTCATATCAGGAAGAAGCCCGTAATCGACATACAAAGGATCAATATCCTGGATTAGTGGTCTGTCAGCATTGCGAATAATTTCACCGCTTGAATGCTTGTATGTGATGCCCGCAATCTCCTGCAAAGATGTACCTTTTACGATTTCGGCTGCCGTCTGCTCGCCTTCTCCCCTGACAATCACATCGATAAAAGGGTAATGTTCTAATATCAGTTTATCGAGGAAATATGTATGTGCTCCGCCTAAGATGAGAACGCATTGCGGATTGTGCTCTTTAATCTTCTTAGCAAAATCTATGCAATAGAACCGAGTATCTGTATAGATTGATAAACCGACAAAATCTGCATCTGCAACCTTCGCCAGTACATCACTATCGGTGAGACCCTGTGGTACTGGGTCCACAATTTCCACATCACAATCCGTATGGTCGCGAACAAATGTCGCGACAAAACACAAACCAAGAGGGGGGCTGTGTGTTGCTCCTTCTGTATTGTTCGAGACTTGACCCAAATATGGATTTATCAGTAATAGCTTCATACACTCTCCTTTTTATAGCCAGGGCAGTCTACACATGGCGCGGGGCATTTGCCTTTGTGTACGGCGTCTCTTAGAGCTTTGATTTTACCACTCCAGATTTCTTCAAAGGGCTGTTCAAAGATATTTCCCATACTGTGCTGCATTTGATAATCCCTTCTGTTTGCCTCGTTTCCGCCACAACAAGGGATGACCGTCCCATCTACAAATATGAACGGCATAGTCCATTCCGTACATTTATAAATAAGCTGTTTCTCCTCCCTGACATTCTTACCCCATATAATTTTTATACCATGCTTTTTGGCAATGCTGACAGTCTGCTGACGGATATCAGGCGGCAACTCAAAAACCATATCCTTAATCTGCTCAAAACTGTGCAGCAGGTGGGAGAACATAATACCTATATTGTCTCGGCCTGTGAGATGGTGTATTAGTTCGACAAATGCCGGTACTTCAAGATAATTGTCTTTCGATATGATATAATGGAAAGATAACTCTGGAAATGAGGTTCTATACTTCCTCTTGGTCTCAACAAGGGTCTTGATATTTCCAATCACCTTGTCAAAATTGGCGCCGACTCTTATCTTCTCGTAAGTCTCCTTTGCGGCGGCGTCAATTGAGCAGATCAGCCTGTCAATCAACCCTTTCTCTACTATGCGATTGATCATCTCCTCGTCGAGTCTATGGAATGGGTCAAAGAGTTCCACATAGATTGCCTTAGACTTTGCGTATTCGAGCATTCTCATGTAGTCTTTGTTCAGGAAACTCGACCCAATTCCAGTTGTGCCCACCCATGCCAACTTAGGGAATTCGTCAATAACCTTCTTGAATTGCTCGAAGCTCATATCTCTTGGTTGTTCTTTCCAATAGGTATGTTCACACATCTTGCATTTGAGATCACAGCGTGTTGTGACTTCCACTTCGATATACCGAGGATAAAATACAAACAGTGGATAGAGCTTGGTTAGCAGAATATCTCTGATCAGGTCATTGTTGTATGTGCCCGCCAAGAAAAGATATTTTCCTGTATACCCGGCGCCTTTTTCACTGAGCATATAACCAATTCGTCTCAGTCTAGTTCTGATTTTGATGAAATCCATCTGAACTTGTCCTAAAATTATCTTTCGTTAAGCAGCGAACTATACAATGCCAACAACTTGTCAGCGCACGATGCCCCGAACAACTGGCTTGTGGATTGCTTGGCGTCTTTTCCCATCTTTGATGCGGTTTCGGGGCTGTTCAGTAATTGCCGCATTCTCTCGGCAAAAGCCGCAGGATTCCTGAAGTCATCTACTAGAAAACCGTTCTTGCCGTGATCTACAAATTCCTCAGTTGCTCCTATTTTACTTGTGATAACTGGTTTTCCCAGTGCCATGGCTTCCAGCAGAATAACAGGGCCGAACTCCTTTGCCCATTGATGTGGCACAACAACCACATCACATTTTGAAATAATAGAAAGAGCTTCCTGATTGTCTCTGTTTCCAAGAAAGATTACATTGTCGGTGACATTACCTGCGGCTATATGCTTTTTTAGCTGTTCTATAAATGAATCGCTGCCTGTTCCAACAAGATAAAGTTTTGCGTGAGGAATTTCTCTGACTGTTAAGGCAAACGCTTTTACAAGTATATCGGTACCATTTTCCTCGGAGAGCCAACCTGCAAATACCGCCGATGGATTCAAAACACTAACATCGCTCTTTCTGGGTTTTGCCAACCTATAATGATATATGATATTTATTTTTTCATCAGGTATTCCATATCCAACAAGTCTCTGTTTTGACAGTTTGGTTAGAGTTATGTACGCACTAACCTTTTTCAGGAAGTAATCAAACTGCTTCGCTCTCAGGGCCAACACAGCTTTTGAGAAACACTTGGGAATACG
>Ga0315285_10004256_pt1 | contig 14870 bp, 11 predicted proteins | sample YL17G09_36_MG_FD_203698 | JGI IMG/M metagenome (GOLD analysis project Ga0315285, IMG submission 203698) | Sediment microbial communities from Yellowstone Lake, YNP, Wyoming, USA - YL17G09_36 | ecosystem: Environmental > Aquatic > Freshwater > Lake > Sediment | place: USA: Wyoming | collected...
AATCGAGCAAGCCGATTAAAAAGATTAGAATTATCGCCAGCCCGAGATACCACGAGTTCGGCCTCTCTTTAGAAATATCTTTACTTTTCATTAAAAACCTTCCTCGTCCCTTCCCAACATCTCAGACACTGATTCGTCTGGATTCGCGTGGATTTTGAAACCCATTTTCACAACTATTTTCTTTAGCCAATTGTTTTCCGAATCCGTTCATATCCGTGAAATCCGTGTCAAAAAATTATTTGTCTTTTTTCGGATAGAGCTTCCGGGCGTTGCCAACCCTGAGGGTGACTCGGTTGGCGTCAAAATATTCCAGAAGGGGGATGGCCCATTTTCTCGTGATTCCAAACAGTTCCTTGAATTTCGGGACTTCCACCGTGACCCCCTTCTGCAGATATTCCACCAGTTTCCTCTCGATTTCTTTCAGGGTTGGAACCGGGTAGAAAAGGCCCTCGCCCACCCGCACCAGGGCCCCCTGGCGGACCAGGAGGCGCAAAATTTTCTCCAGGTTTCCCTTGTCGGTCTTGAATTCCTGGATTAACTCGGCCATTTCCGGGGGTTGGGGCCCGGCCTCCCGCAGACGCTTGAGGATCCGGTCTCGCAAAGCCCGAAGCTCCGGGCTTAATTCCGGGCTCCGCCCGGAAAGGCGGATGGTTTCCCCGTCGAAATCAACCTTGCCCGCGTTTTTCAGGAGGTTAACCGCCTCCCCCAGGGCTTCGGGGTTGGCCTCGGGAAAATATCCCTTCAGCTCTTCCCGGATCAATCCCGGTGCCAGCGGGTTGGACTGTTGAAATTCCTCGACCTTTTTCCAGACCGCGTCGGCTAGGGTCCGAATCCCCTCCGCGGGAAAATACCTGCCCCGGGAGGAGGAAGCCACCTTTCCCTCCCCCCCCAGCTTCTTCAGTTCTTCCTGGATCTCCTGCCGGTTGAGTGGAACCCGCACCATCAGCTCTGGCGCTTCCGCACCCCGGAGCCCGGCCCGCCGGACGTGGGCCAGGACCAGGTCCGAATTTCCGGAATCTTTCAGGCCCTGGAGCCAGCTGGTCACGCCCGGGTCCCGCGGGCGGTGCTTGTGCCCCGGCAGGGGATCCAGGATCTCCCCGCCGCCGATGGTGATCATCGGGCTCGCCTGCCGGACCACAAAACGGTCCCGGGCCACCACCACCACCGGCTCTTTCAGTAAAATCTGGGCGAAGCCTTCCTCGCCGGGGGCGATTTTTTCCCGGCCCAGGAGCCGGACCTTGCCGATCACCTCAGCGGTCCCGGCATGGAAGCGAATCTCGGCCCAGTTCTTCAAACCCCGACCCTCCCCGGGCAGAACCTTCAGGCTCACATCCAGGAGCCGGCTCGCGTCCAGGGTGTCGGGATGGACGAGGACATCCCCGCGCTTGATCTCGGCCTTTTCCACCCCCGAGAGATTCAGGGCGGCCCGCTGGCCGGGGAGGGCGAAATCGGATTTCCGTTTATGCGTTTCAATCCCCTTTACCCGCGCGGAGACCCCGGCGGGAAGAACCACCACCTGATCCCCGGAGGAAACCCGGCCTCCCAAAACGGTTCCGGTCACCACGGTTCCAAACCCCTTGATCGTGAAGCTCCGGTCCACCGGGAGACGGAAGGTGCTCGTCTCGCCCCGGGGCCTGATCCCGGCGGCCGCCCGGGCGATCTCCATCCTCAATTCGGGGATTCCCTGGCCGGTGCGGGCCGAAACGGGCACAATCGGGCTTCCGGCCAGGAAGGTACCCTTCAAATATTCAGCGATCTCGGACCGGACCAGCTCCAGCCAGTCGGGCTCGGCCAGGTCGATCTTGTTCAAAACCACTAGTCCCCGCGGCACCCGTAATAATTCACAGATAGCCAGGTGCTCCCGGGTCTGGGGCATGATCCCCTCGTTGGCCGCGATCACGAGCAGGACGAGATCGATCCCGGTGGAGCCGGCCAGCATGTTGCGGACAAAGCGGTCGTGCCCGGGCACATCCACCACCCCGGCCCCGATCTCCTCCGAAACCCGGAACTCGGCAAACCCCAGGTCGATCGTCATCCCCCGCTCTTTCTCTTCCTTGAGCCGATCGGTATCCACCCCGGTCAGCGCGCGCACCAGCTCGGTTTTCCCGTGGTCGATGTGACCGGCGGTCCCAATCACCAAATAACGCATGGTTTTCTCTAAATGGCCCGGCCGGAAAAGTTTTTGGACAATTCGGTGAAGACCCGCGCCACTTCCCCGATCTCCTCGGGGGCAATGGTGCGGAGATCGAGGAGAAACCGGTCTTCCTGAACCCTTCCGACCACGGGAGGGTCCCCGGCGCGGAAAGCGGAAGCGATTTCTTCCGGGTTCAGGGCAGGATGGGAAAGCGCCACCGCCAGGGTCGGGAGCTTCACTCCCGGGAAAGAACCTCCCCCGGGGGCGGATTCTTCCTCGGCCATGTCGACCTTGAACTTGCCGGCGGACGCGGCGGCCTGTAAACCCCGGGAGAGTTTCCGGGCCCGGCGCTCAAGCTCGGCGCGGGAAACCTGCATGGCCAAAATCACCGGGGGCAAATCCCCGGCCCGGTAAATCCGCAGGGTAGCTTCCAGGCCGGCCAGGGAAAGCTTGTCAATCCGGAGGGCCCGGGCCAGGGGGTTTTTCCGGATCCGCTCCAGGAGCTCCTTCCGGCCGAGAATAATCCCGGCCTGGGTCCCACCCAGGAGTTTATCTCCGCTGAAGGAAACCAGGTCGACCCCCTGCTTGAGCGCGAGCGAGACCATGGGTTCTCCGGCCAGTTCTAAGCCCGGGATCGGCAGGAGCAGTCCGGAACCCAGGTCCTCAAACACCGGGAGTCCCTTTTCCCGGCCCAGGGTCGCGAGTTCCTCCCGGGAAGCCTGCGCGGTAAAACCCTCAATCCGGTAGTTGCTCGGATGGGCCCGCAAAAGGAGCGCGGTCTGGGAATTGATCGCCCGGGCATAATCCTCGATATAGGTGCGGTTGGTGGTTCCCACCTCTTTTAAAATCGCCCCGCTTTTCGCCATTACCTCGGGCAGCCGGAAACTACCGCCGATCTCGATGAGTTCGCCCCGGGAAACAATCACCTCCCGCCCCTCGGCCAGGGTGTTTAGAACCAGGAGAACAGCCCCGGCGTTATTGTTCACCGCCAGACCGGCTTCCGCCCGGGTGAGTTCCCGAAAAAGCCCCTCGACATGGTCGGAGCGTTCCCCGCGGCCGCCAGGTTCCAGCGCGAATTCCAGGTTGGTATAGTCCCGGGCGGCCTCGATCACCTTCTGGACCGCCAGGGGAGCAAGCCGGGCCCGGCCCAGGTTGGTGTGGATGACGATCCCGGTCCCGTTGATCACCCGGCGGAGCGAACCCCGGCGGGCGGTCTTGATCCCCTCCCGGACCCCGGAAATGAGCTCCGCCCGCTCGAGGAGTTTTTTCCTCTCCCCTTTCCGGATCCTCTCCCGCTCGCGCGTCAGGACCTCCCTGATCGCCTGAACCAGGGTCTGGCGGGTGGGCAAACCCGGGATTTTCTTCAATTCATCCCATTTGAGGACGTCGTCCACGCTCGGGAGGGACCGCAGCAGGTTTGTGGTCTCCTTTTTTTTCATTGATGTTTCCTCGTTTTCAATTCCTAATCGTAATTGCTTCTTTTCCAATGACTCAATTTACGATTGTAGATTGACGATTGTAGATTACAAAACTTTTATAATAATTCAAAAATCTCTTTATTTTCTTTGTTTTTCATTCGTCAATCGTAAATCGTCAATCGTCAATTCTTTTCAGTTTTTATTCGTCAATCGTCATTCGTCAACGTGTCCGCCGAAGCCTTGGCGAAGGTGGATCGTCAATTTACTCCGTTCCCCAATCGTCATCGTTCAGGTACAGAGCGATCTTCAAACCCAGGGTATCCAGTTCGTCCTGGAGGGTCTCTTCCGCCTCATCGAGAAAAAATCCCAGGTCTTCCTGCCGGCCGAAGGCCGTGATGCATACGGTAATCTGCTCATCGCTCTCTTCGGAGGGCAAAGATTCCAGGCGCACCTGGGGCAACCTGGCCATCACCTGGTCGAGAATGGGCGAGAGGGTTGCCACTTTTACAAAATCCATGGAAACCATTCTTTTTTGCTGGCTGTTTGCCATCAACTTTTATCCTAATCAAAATGGTTTGTCGGGTTTCTCTGGTTCAACTCAAAACTCGAAATCTTTTTCTGACCTGCTTTGTTTTCATTCGTCAATCGTCATTCGTCATTCGTCAATTTTAGAGGCTCCAATCAATCTGGTCGCCCCGGGGCGTATAAAAAAGCTTGTTGGCCAGGACGAAGAAAAATTCCAGGTGGGGCAGGATCTGGTTCTGGACCCAGTGGGGAACAAAGTACTGGCTGAAGAGCAGTTTCTTCCAGAATTTCACCTCTGCCGGGGTCAGGGCGAACTCCTTGACCCGGGTTAAAAGCTCGGGAGGAAACTGCTCCGTACCCTGGACCCAGGAGAAGGTGATCCCCTGGCCCTTGAGATTGATCTGGGCGTATTTCACTTCCTCGAAGGGATAGCCCAGGAGGATGGACCCCTGCTGGTCCGCCGCCAGCATGTCGTTGGAAACGATCAGGTAATTCAGGCGGATCGGCACGCAGAGATGGGGCCCGAGTTCCCCGCAGACCGCCCTCCCCCCGATGATGGAAATATCCGGGTTCATGGCCCGGGCCGCGGCCGCCACCACCGGGTCAATCTGGTCGAACTTCCGGTGGAAGATGGATTTCTTTCTTTCCGAAATGGCCCCGTACATGTTCTTCTCGGCCAGGGAGACCCCGCATTCCCAGTGATGCTTCGGCTGGGCGACGCTGATGATTTTATTCTGGGGATCTCGCAGGGGGGCGGGAACATCGAACGGGATGGTCCCGTCATAAGGGTGGAACTCCACCCGCGGCAGGTCGGAAAGGTTGACGAAATCCGCCCCCGTCCGGGCCAGGATCACATCGTAGCCCCGCTTCTTGAGCATGTCGTCATTCATCGTGTAGGTGCGCATGTTGGCTTCGCAGACATGGGGGATTCCCCCGATTTCCTGGACCGCCCGGATAATCCCTTCCACTACCAGTGGATCGGTATACGAAGCGGGCACGCCGGGAATCCCGCCGCCCAGGTTGACCTTGATGTAAACCTGGTCGCCGGGATTAATGATCTGGTCGATTCCAAAATTCTTGAGCAGCGCCTGGGTGGATGCCGCCACCTGGTTGGACAACTTTCCGATATAAACCCTGATGGTGGGTTTTAAAACCGGCTGATCGGTTTCGAAATAGGTTTCGCCCTCGCTCCGGGTAAACCAGGAGCTGAGCAATTGATTGAGCAGACGGTTCAGCTGGAAAGAATCCGCCGGACGGTATCCTGAACCGTCGGTATTAACCTGGATGAGCCCGCCCAGGGAAGGATCCGGCAGGGCCAGGTAGTAAAAGGATATTCCCACCGGGATGGCCGGGCTCGGGCCGATGTCGTCTTTGGGAATGCGAAGACCGGAAAACGCCTTCCCTCCGAAATTAACCGAATCGGGGAAATGGGCCGAATCCGAATCGAAAATCACCTGGCCGTCGGCGTCCCCGGTTTCCGCCCGGGTCTCGCCCTCGACCAGAAATTCATATTTCCCCGGCGAAACCTGGACCCAATAGGGCACCAGATCACGGATAGGCTTGGGGTTTTTAAAATACTCGGAGGGTTTGGCCCCCAGGGATTCCGGCAATTCGGCGATTCCGAGGAGGGTAAGCGCCGGATTGAAATCCGCCAGCGAAAAAACCTTGTCCTGCTGGAAAGCCTCGGCCGATTTCTTCAAGCTCCTGGCCAGCTCCTGGAAGAAACCGCGGGTGAATTCTTCGGTAAGCTTGATCCGGATCGGCCCGCTCCCCTCCCAATCGAGGAGCTTGAGCTTCTTGACCCCGATCACGATCTCGTCCCCGGCATCCAGCCCGTCGTTATCCTGGTCGGAAACGGAGAAGATCTCGGCGGGTCCGGGATTTTTCACCTGGCTTTTCTTCAGCAGCAGGTTTATCACCTCCGCGATCCCGTCCAGGCCGCCCGCGAACTCCCCGGGCACCAGTTTGATCCGGTCCCAATTCCTGGAGTCGGCGGCCAGAAATTCCGGATTGTCGGCAAAGACCTGGGCCAGGGGACGGATCATCCAGACCGGGTTGGAATTCTGGTTGGGAATGGAGGAGAGACTGAGGAGGTCATCGAAACCCGCTTTCAGGCTGTGGGCCGTGAGGAAATCAAAAAGCCCGAGCAGCAGTCCGAAAATATTGGCCAGGTGCTTTCCGTCGAGCCCGTCCCAATTGTCCCCGAGCTCGACCTCCAGGATGGGGGCGGAATTTATCCCCAGCCGGAGGGGAAGGGAGGCCAGCTCGAACCGGCAGTTCCGGGAATGAATCTCCTCCCCCTGGTTGACGATTTCCTCGATCAGCGCCCGGAGGTTATCTGAGTTCCCCCGCAACAGGGATTCAACCAGGTTGGAAAGATCCAGAAGCGACTGGATATCGGCCAGGGTTGATCCCCAGAGCCCTGAGCAGTTATGCGGGTCTTGAAACAGGATTCTCTGGAATTCTGTTTTGGCCGCGGAGGCGTCCCCCAGGGCCAGGTATGTCTTGCCCTGTTCGACCGTCTGCGAAACATCCGGAGAAGATTGTCCGCATCCGAAAACCGTCAAGCAAACCAATAAAAATGTCATTGCCCGATTTATCGGGCTTTTAAAGGCAAATATTTTAGCCCGACATACCCTGATAAAAATACTCCACCCCCAGTCCTTTCCACCTATACCTATGTTTGAATGTAGTCGACCGATTTATGTATCCTAACGTTGGTTCTCCTAGATAGATTCATTATAATTCCCCTCAAACTTTCTTCAAGGAAAACACCAGGTAACCGTATGCCAGAGCTTCCTGAAGTTGAAACCGTCCGCCGGGGAATAGAGCCCGCCATCCGGGGAAAGCGCATCCTCTCGGCCGAGGTTCTCCCCGACCCCAAGGGGATCAGAACCCTGCGACGGGTTAAATCCACGCCGGTTTTCCGGAAGAGACTGGCCAATCGAATCATTAAAAAGGTCGACCGGAGGGGTAAGTACCTCCTTTTATATCTCGACCGGGGTGAGATCCTGATTATTCACCTGGGAATGAGCGGCCGCCTGCTGATCCGCAAGCCATCGGATCCTCCCGATCCCCATACTCGAATGATCTTTCACCTGGAGAAGAAACTCGAGCTCCGGTTCGCCGATCCGCGGAAGTTCGGCGAGGTTTATCTTTTTTCACCTTCCCGGGGAGAAACCACGGTCAACCCCTTGAATCTCGGGCCGGAGCCCTTCGCCCCGGAAATCACCGCCGCCTGGCTCCTTTCCCGGTTGGCGAAAAGTTCCCGGGCGATCAAGGCCGCCCTCCTCGATCAAAACCTGATCGCGGGGATCGGCAACATTTACAGCGACGAAATCCTCCACGCCTCCCGGGTCCGTCCCGACCGCCAGGCCTCCTCAATTACCCGGGTGGAAGCGGATCGGATCGTGCGAAACACCCGGCGTATCCTGAAACTGGCCATTTCCAAGCGGGGCACCACCGCGGGGGACGGTGTTTACCGCGATTCCCGGAATCAACCCGGCTCCTTCCAGAACCATCTCCGGGTTTACGCCCGGGAAGGGGAAGGCTGCTACAACTGCCGGGGAAAGATCGCCTCCCGCCCGATCGGCAGCCGCACCGCCCATTTCTGCCCCGAATGCCAGAAGTGAAAGGAATTTTATGGTACCTTATTATTTATTGATGACGAGAATGAATCCTCGAAAGTTCGCGGTTCTGATAACCCTGGCCGGGCTCGGGATGGGGGGGTTCGCGGGATGCCCCGGGCAGGGAGGGGGCAGAAAATGCACGGTTAATTCCGATTGCAACTTGGCGGCTCTGGAGTTCTGCGACCCGGCAGATCATGAATGTAAAACCTGCCAGCCGGACTGTGCCCAAACGGTTTGCGGGCCGGACCCGGTTTGCGGATCAAGCTGCGGGGATTGCAACCAGGTGGCTCTGGCGAACGGGGGCTTTGAGCTATCCGTTGAAAGCGGGGCGGAGCATCCCCCCTTTTGGTATATGGGATTTCGCACTTTACCTCTGCCTTCCGGGACTTATATTTGGTCCCTGGACTCGAGCGAAGCGGCCGAGGGCAGTCAGAGTCTTAAGCTTGAATTCAGCGAAGATTTCTTTTTCAGCCAGGTTTTACACCTGCCGGGAGCCCTGCTCGAAGGAAAACAAATTTCATTTTCTCTTAAAGCCAGGCATGAGGGGGCGGTGGAACCGCCGATATTTTTTATCGCTGGTTATAACCCCGAGGTGATAGAGGCCGATCCTCTCCTCGGCCCGGGAGTAGTGGGAAGCTATGTCGCCCAGGCGGATCCCGAGGAGGGAGTCTGGAAGGAATATTCGGGATCATTCACGGCGACCGCGCCGGCCGCAGCGGTCTCCTTGATCCTCGGGGCTTTTGGAGCGGGAGGGACCGTGTGGTACGACGATGTCCGCGTCGAGGCCGATCCCTGGCTTCCGGGGGCCGGGCCGGATCCGGACCAGGTGGACGTGCCGCTCGCCGCGCGCGCTTTTGAGACCGGATTTGTCTCCGAGTCACCGATGGATGTGTCCGATCTGGGCTATGAAAACCTCCTGGAAAACACGGCGGCCGCCGGAAGCGTGCTGAATATTTTCTTCCACGTCCGCTGGTGCCGCCACCGCCTGAGCACTACCCCCTGCGAAGAGGATTATCCTCACTTCCTGAATCTCGAATTGGGCCGGAAGGCGCGGGCGCGGGGCTTGAAACTGGCCCTCACCCTCGATTTTACCCATGGCAGCCCGGAGGGGATTGGCAATCTTAACCCCCTGCCCGATGGAGGCAGTCCGGGAACCCTGCTTGACCCCGAGGTACGGGGGGCTTATCAGCAGGAGCTCCTCTGGCTCTTTGATGAGCTATTGCCGGAATATGTCCTGGTCGGGATTGAGGTGGACATTATGTATGGCCGGCACCCCGAATGGTGGGATGCCTACCTCGAGATGGAGGGGGAAATCTATGATCTGATCAAGGAAAGAAATCCCGCGACCCATGTGACCGCCTACCATACCCTGTCCTGGTCGGTGGCCGAGGATGGCAGTTTGCGGGAGGAGGCGGCCCGGGTCTGGCGGCGGCTCATCCCGAAGATCGATTCCATTGCCTTCAGCACCTATCCCAATGTATCCCTCGACCCTCATCCGCCCCGAACCTTCCCCAGCGGCTATTTCTCCCGGCCCCGGGAGATCGCCCCCGAGCTGCCGATTCTGGTGCCCGAGTTTGGAGTGGCCGGCGGGGGAGACACGGGTTTTTCCGAGTCCGAGCAGGCCGGGATTCTTCGGCAGATGCTCAAAGAGTTCGCCGCCGCGGATCCGGTAGCCTTGATCTGGTATTCGCTCTATGATCAGACCTACCTGGGGAGTCCTTCCTGGTTTAAACAGGCCTTCCGGTACTTTGGTATGTATGATTTTTCCGGCACCCCCAAGGAGGTTTTTATCCTCTGGAAAAAGGTTCACGAACTGCCGGTGGAATAGAGAGAGGCTTCCGGAATGATAAATATATTTTAAATAATTCCGAAATCCTCATTCAGCATTCCGAATTCTGAATTCCGCACTCCGCATTATTTAAGTCCCTTGGACCCTCGAACCCTTTATTTTCACCGCCTCCCGGGCTCTTATTGGCTTGCAATTTGACGCGAATTGACATAAATTAAAGTTTAATGATGCTTACGCCTTATCAATTTACAATGGTAACCCGGCCCCCAACCGGGTTGTTTTTTCTTGAGGGGAAGGAAAAATGAACCCCGTAAAAATCATCAAGCGTTACCAGAACCGGAAGTTATACGACACGGAAACCAGCTGTTATATCACCCTGGAGGAAATCGCCGAGCTGATCCGGAAGGGCCAGGAAATCAAGATCATCGATAAAGTCACCGGCGAAGACCTCACCTCCATCACCTTCTCCCAGATTATTTTCGAAAAAGGGCGGACCAGCCGCCAGATCCTCCCGATCAACGCCCTGAAAAAAATCATCCAGGCCGGCGGGGAATCCCTGGCCGAGATCTTCGAGATGGGGTTCTCCGGCATCCCCAAGAAAATCGACGAACAGCTCAATGAAATCATGTCCCGGCTCACCGTCATCAAGGAGATGGAAACGGACATGAAAAAGATGAGTAAAAAACTTCAGGAACTGGAAAAGGAAGTAAAATACCGGAAGTCCGGCTAGTCTCCCAGGAAGTCCAGAGTGCACGGAAAAATTACCGATATCCGCAGCCGCCTGAATAAAGGCAAGATCGCCGTGGTCTGCGCGGGCGGGGGAATCACCGGCGGGGTCTACGAGATCGGGTGCCTCCGGGCCCTGGATGAAATCCTGGTCAACAAAAGCGTGGTGGATTTTGACATGTTCATCGGGATCAGCGCCGGATCCATGATCGCGTCCGCCCTCTCCTTCGGGGTCACACCCGACCTGATGTTCAAAACCCTGATCGGCCCTACCACCGAAATCCAGGGATTCAACCGCGGGAATTTCTTCACCATCAATTACCCGGAATTCATCCGGAAACTCATTTCCGCCCCGTCAGTAGTATTCAACATTCTGAAAAGCTACTGGCGGAACCGCAAGGACATGCACCTTTTCGACGCCCTGACCTACCTCCAGGAGTTGATTCCCTCCGGTCTCATCGACGGGGGCAGCATAGCCAAGGACATCCAGGCCAGCCTGGCCAACAACGGACGGGAGGATTCCTTCCGGAGCCTGGCCAAGGAGCTTTACGTTATCGCGGTGAATCTCGACACCGGCCAGCGCGCCGTCTTCGGGGAAAGCAATTTCCGCGAGGTTCCGATCTCCAAGGCCGTGCAGGCCTCCTGCTCGCTCCCCCTGCTTTTCCGCCCCACCCGCATCAACGGGGCCGATTACATTGACGGCGGGGTGTTCAAAACCGTCCACCTGGATGTGGCCGCCCGGCACGGGGCCGACCTGATCATCTGCATCAACCCGATCGTCCCCCTTTACAACAACCCGGCCACCCCCATCATCCCCCTGGTGACCGGGAAATCCCGCTACCTGCGCGACCGCGGAATGATCCCGGTGGTAGACCAGGCTTTCCGGATCCTGATTCACTCCCGGCTCCGCTACGGGATTGAGCAGTTCCGCCTGGAGCACCCCGACATCGACCTGATCCTCCTCGAGCCCGACCCGACCGACTACATGATGTTTTTCTACAATATCCTCCGCTTCTCCTCCCGGGTCATGATCGCGGAGCACGGTTTCGAGCAGACCCGGAAGAAAATCAACGAAAACTTCGATTCCTACGCGCAGGTCTTCGCCCGGCACGGTTACGACATCTCCCACAAGTTCATTGACGAGGAAGCCGAGGAAACCCAGAGACATGGAAATTCCCTGACCGCCATCGCCAAGAAATTCACCCAGCTTCCCCTGGTCCGCCGCATCCGTGGGTAAAACCTCGGGCCGTAGCCCCCAAAGGCAAAGGGCGGAGCGCAAAAAGCCAAGCGTTTTAAAATTTTAACAACCGACAGATCACGAGAACTTCCAGGCCCCGCGATCAAGACGGGGCTTTTTGCCTGGCTGGCTCTCCGGAGCGCGGATATTGTTTGGATCGCGCGGGCGATTGTCATATAATTCCATTCAATTCTTTAAAAAGAAATGAAGTCCTGCCTGCCGAACGGCGGGAAACATACCAGGGGGACGATCCAATGAAAGATTTTAAGAACAAGGTAGTAGTCATCACCGGCGCGGGATCGGGTATCGGCCGGGCCACGGCCCTGGCCTTCGCCCGGGAGGGCGCGAAGCTGTATCTCACCGACATCAACGCCGAGCGGATCGAGGCCGTGGGCCGGGAGATCCAGGCCCTGGGCGCGGAGGCGAAAACCTACGTGTTCGATTCCTCCAACCGTGAGGCGATGGAGAGATTCGCCGCCGACGTTTACGCGGCCGCGGGCCGGGTGGATATCCTGCACAACAACGCCGGCATCGGGGTAGCCGCGCCCTTCGAGAGCATCCCGCTTGACCTCTGGGAGAAAATCATCAACGTCAATCTCTGGGGTTACATTTACGGCATCCATTATTTCCTGCCGCGCATGATCGCCCAGGGCGGAGGCGGGCACATCGTCAACACCGCCTCCAGCGCCGGCCTGACCGCCGTGCCTCTGCTCGGGGCTTACAACACCACCAAGTTCGCCCTGGTCGGCCTTTCCGAGACCATGAGCATCGAGCTCCAGAAATACGGCATCTACACCACCGCCGTCTGCCCCGGCGTGATCAACACCAACATCGTCAAAGACACCCTCTTCGTGACCTCCACCCCCAAACTGGCCAGGAGAAGAAACCAGATCATCGATTTCTACCGGAATAAGGGCGTCTCCCCCGAAAGGGTGGCCCGGGATGTCTTGAAAGCGGTGCGCAAGCGGCGCCCCCTCCAGCTCTCCCCCTTCTGGCAAGTATTCCCGGGGTGGTTCCTGAAAAAGATCTCCGTCCGCGCTCAGAACGCCTTCACCCGCTTCCTCGCCTCGAAAGTGATTTAAAGTGGAGCTTCCCGGACCGAAGATAAACTAACCCCATAAAATCCGTTGGAAGAATATCGCACAAAAAATAACGCCCCACCCGCGCCGGAAGGCACTCCCGTGATTCGCTGCCGGGACCTGGTCGTGGCTTACGGAAGCCTTTTGGCGGTCAACGGGCTCTCCCTGGAAATCCTCCGGGGCGAATGCTTCGGCCTGCTCGGTCCCAACGGGGCGGGGAAAACCACCGCCGTCGAGGTATTCGAGGGCCTCCTCCCGCCCCGGGCGGGGACGGTGGAAATCCTGGGAGAAAGGTGGGGGCGAAGCGAAGCGGATGACCGCCGCCTCCGCCAGCGCCTGGGTGTGGCCCTCCAGGAAACGCACCTCCCGGAAAATCTCACCGTGTTCGAGATCATCCGGCTTTTCCGGAGCTTCTACCGCGGCGGCCGGGAAATAAACGAACTGATCGCGCTCATGGGCCTGGAGGAGAAAAAGAACGCCCGGGTGGGAAAACTCTCGAGCGGACAGCGCCAGCGCCTCGCCCTGGCCTGCGCCCTCGTGGGGGCTCCCGAGATCATTTTCCTGGACGAGCCTACCACCGGTCTCGATCCGCACGCCCGGTTGACCATCTGGCAGGCGATCGAGGCCCTGATCCGGGACAGTTGCACCGTGCTCTTGACCACCCATTACATGGAAGAAGCCGCCCGCCTTTGCCAGCGGGTGGGGATCATCGATAAGGGCCGCCTGATCGCCCTGGATTCCCCGGCCGGCCTGGTCCGGACGCTCGGGGCCGGGGAGATCGTGGAGCTCAAGGTGGAAGGCGAGTTCCCGCTCGAATCCGTGCGCCGGGTCCCCGGCGTTCACCGGGTCGAAAAGAGGGAACAGCAATGGATCCTAATGGTAAACGATTCCACCCGAACGCTTCCGGGGATCCTTAGCACCCTCTCCGTTCAGGGAATGCGGGTGGATTCCGTTTCCACCCACCAGGCCACCCTGGAAGATGTCTTCGTCCGCCTGACCGGGAAAGGACTCGGCGATGAATAAGGATCGCGCGCGGAGAACCCATCCCCTGCTCGAGCTGACGAAAGCCAGGTTCCTGGAATTCATCCGCGATCCGTCCGCGATTTTCTGGGTTTTTATCTTCCCGATCCTGCTCACCGTGGTGCTCGGAATCGCTTTCAAGAACCAGGGGCCGGAAAAAATCGAGGTGGGGTTCCTGGGTCCCGCCGCGGAAGAACTCGTTGAACGGGTCCACGCCCAAAAACCGGCGGGTGACCTGGCGCGGTTGAAGCTGACCCTGATGGATCCGGGGCAGGCCTCCGCGGCGCTCAGGTCCGGAAAGATCGATCTCATCGTGAGAGCGGAGCCCTGGGCGGGCGGAACGCCGATGATAACCTACCAATACGATCCCACCCGGCCGGGAGCCCGGATGGCGCGGCTCGCCGTGGATAATTTGGTGCAAATGTCCTATGGACGAATCGACGCCGTTCAAGTCATCGAAGAACAGGTCGAGGAAAAAGGCGGCCGCTACATCGATTTTCTCATCCCGGGGCTGATCGGGCTGAATATCATGGGAAGCTGCATGTGGGGCCTCGGGTATGCCATTGTCGACTCCCGCCGGCGCAAGCTTTTAAAGCGTTTCGCGGTCACCCCCATGAACCGGTCCCATTTCCTTCTCTCGTTTGCCCTCTCCCGTCTCATTTTCATGGTGTTCGAGGTGGGGATGCTGGTGGCTTTTGCTTACCTGGTATTCGACGTCCGGGTGCTTGGATCCATTCCCTCCCTGGCCCTGGTGGCGCTCCTGGGAACCGCCGCTTTTTCCGGCCTGGCCCTCCTGATCGCTTCCCGAACGGCGAGCACCGAAGCGGCTTCCGGCTGGATGAATTTTATTCAGCTTCCCATGTGGCTGTTGTCGGGGTCGTTCTTCGCCTATTCCCGCTTTCCCGAGTTTCTCCACCCCTGGATCCGCCTCCTGCCCCTGACCGCGCTGAACGACGCCGCCCGCGCGGTGATGAACGACGGGGCCGGGATGGGCGCGATCCCATTGGAGCTGGCCGTTCTCGCGTTCTGGGGCCTGATCAGTTTCTCCGTCGCCTCGAGGATATTCAAATGGCACTGAAAAAAGCATGGAGCAAAGGGCAAAGGGCATAGAGCAAAGGCAAAAAACAGGTCAAATGACCAATTGGGTTCTTATCGGCGGTCGGCGGTCTGCCGTCGGCGGTCGCCTAAAGTTGGGAGGCTAAAATGACTGATGCGACAGTTCAAGCATTGAATGGCCTTCGTGACCTATCCATGCTCAAGTGGTATGTCATCCCGCTAATGGCGATCGTGTTTTACATCTACACCAAGGAGAT
>Ga0315285_10004257_pt1 | contig 14863 bp, 10 predicted proteins | sample YL17G09_36_MG_FD_203698 | JGI IMG/M metagenome (GOLD analysis project Ga0315285, IMG submission 203698) | Sediment microbial communities from Yellowstone Lake, YNP, Wyoming, USA - YL17G09_36 | ecosystem: Environmental > Aquatic > Freshwater > Lake > Sediment | place: USA: Wyoming | collected...
ATGGTCACCGGAATGAACGAAGCGGATCCTATGAATGAGGCTGACGGAGTCCTTCCTGACCTTCCGGACATAGTGGAGGAGCGCTCCGGCCGCGGAGATCGCCAGGTCCATTCCATCCAGGCCGAAGCCCGTCAGAGATCTTACTCGAAAGTGCTCTTCGAGCAGTTGACGCGCTTGGGATAGGTCGAAGGCCCACGCTTCCACGGCGCTCGTGGGAACGGCAAAGGCCCCTTGTGGACGGAGGACCTGGAAAACGGCTTCTTCCTCCCCCTCGGGAAAAAGAATCTCACGGGGAGAGGTCTTGAAAAGTTCGTCGGAGGCTGTCCGCTTGTCCTCGGGCCGACCTTGGAGCGTCCGGACCTCTCCTGAAACTAGATCGACGAAGGCCAGCCCCCATCCATTTTCCCTGAAGAGGACGCTGGCGATATAGACATTCTCTCGGGCCTCGCCGTTCTCGACCTCAACAGCCGTCCCCGGCGTCAGGACCTTGATGACCTCACGACGGACGACGCCGCGCGCCGCCCGCGGGTCTTCCATTTGCTCGCATACGGCGACCTTGAAACCGCGGCGCAGGAGCTTGGCCAGGTAGGAGTTGACGGCATGGTAGGGGACGCCGCACATAGGGACCTTCTGACGCGAAGTCAGGGCGATCTCGAGGACCGGAGACGCCGTCTTGGCGTCCTCATAGAACATCTCATAAAAATCGCCCAGGCGGAAGAACAGGAGGGCGTCCGGATGCTCCCTCTTGATCCGGAAGTACTGCTCCATCATCGGGCTTAGGGAGTTCTTATCGGTCATGGCAATGTTCAACTATACCCATAGCCGAAGGCTTTTTCAAGGACGCAGCGTCGTCATGTCAGCAGGCCATTGGGTCGGCCAACCGGGGAGGACATTTTTCGACCATCCGCTTTGCCGCCTTGACGGCATGATTTTTGGCGTTTTCCCAAAATCGCAGATTGGATTTTTTTCGCGTCCTGTCGGCAATTTTCGGCTTTTTGGCGGCGAAAGCATCTCTTTTCGTATGACTGAATCAATAAGGGCCGGGGGCCAAGGGCGGCTCCAGGCCGCTCGCACTTCCCCTCGCCGGGGCAAAGAAGTGTGCCGACGAATCCCCCGACCGGCCTCCAGACATAATCACATAAAAAGAGATGCTTGCTTTAACGGCGTTCTGATTGAACAAATCGGGCGCGCTATAGTATAATCTTCCTTCATGAAACTGAACGCGCCGAACATCCTGACTCTCCTCCGTATCCTATCCGTCCCGGCCATCGTCGTCATCCTCCTCACGGATTTCAGGGGCCGAGAGATTACGGGTTTCGCTATCTTCCTCTTCGCGTCCCTGACCGACATGATCGACGGGTTCCTGGCCAGGCGGAAGCAGATGATCACGGTCTTCGGCCAGCTCCTCGACCCCATCGCCGACAAGCTCCTGATCGCCTCCGCCTTCATCTGTTTTGTGGAGCGGCAGATCGTCCCCGCTTGGATGGCCGTCATCATCATCGGAAGGGAGATTGCGGTCACCGGTTTCAGGGCCATCGCTTCATCGAGGGGACACAACATCCCCGCCTCCCCCTTGGGTAAGGTCAAGATGGTCCTCGAGGTCGTCACCCTCTGCCTGCTGATCCTCGGGCCGGATCTCCTCGGCAAACTTTATTTGCTTTCCAAACTGGGACTTTGGCTCATCATCATCTCGGCCGTGGCTTCGGCCGCGGAATATTATATCCGCTTCGGACCCGCTATCCTTTCAAAGGACCCCTAACAGCGCTCCGCGCGCTTTTTCCAGGCTCTCCCAGTTCTCAACATTGACCATCGCGGGCGGTTCAGGCCAGCCGCAGCTGATCCTTTTCATCAACCCCGAGAGAACTTTGCCGGGACCCGTCTCCACACAGAGTTTGATCCCCGCTTCCCGGAGGGCCTCCATCGACGTCGCCCATAGCACGGGCCGGCTGACCTGCTTCTTAAGGGCGTCCCTGGCCTCCTCGCCCGTCCGGACCGGCCGGGCGTCAACATTGGTGATCACGGGAAATTTCGGATCCTTGAACGCGACGCCGTCCAGGTCAACCCCGAGCCTCTCCTCTGCCGGCTTCATCAGGCTGGTATGGAAAGGGGCGCTGACCGGAAGCATGACGTATCTCGCCGGCTTGATCAGGCGGATGGCTTCCTCGACCGCTTCCGTGTGACCCGCGATCACGATCTGCTCAGGGCTGTTCCAATTGGCGATCTCCACGGTCCCCGAGACGGCCTCGAGGACCTTCCGGCGAACGTCCTCATAAACAGCGCCCATCAGGGCCGCCATCGACCCGACACCCAAGGGGACGGCCTCCTGCATGTATGTCCCGCGCTTGTGGACAAGCCGGACAGCGTCCTCGAAGGCGAGAACACCCGCCGCAACCAACGCCGAATATTCGCCCAGGCTATGTCCGGCCGCCATCGCAGGATCGGCCCCCAGCAGCAAATAGGCGATCGTGCTGACCGTTAGCAGCGCGGGCTGGGTGTTCCGGGTCAACCGGAGTTCCTCTTCAGGTCCCTCGAAGCAAAGCTTGGAAACGGCATAGCCAAGAGCTTCGTCGGCCCGGCTGAAGATCTCCCGCGCTAGGGAGGAACGGTCGTAGAGATCCTTCCCCATGCCGACGGTTTGTGAGCCCTGGCCCGGAAAAAGGCACGCGAAATGATCCATGGCGGTCCTCCTCTTCTGGAACGTTATTTCAGACAGTCCCTATTGATGCGGATGTCGGCCTGGGCCTTGAGGTTGCCGATCCAGGCGGCGATCTGCTCCTCCCGCTTCTCGTTCTGGATAAGGGCTTCGATCCGGTCCAGGACCTGGATCATGGGGGGCGGCACGGTTCCCTCCCGCTTCCGGGCGGGAACATAGACGTCCTGATAATAGGCTTCGATCTCCTGGAGAGTGACGGGAGCGCTCTGACTGAACCGGGAAGCGATGACCTTCCGGAAGATCAGCTTTTCTTCGACATAGGGTCTCAGGTCGACCTCCTCGAACCCGAATTCCTCGAGCCCCTTCCGAAAAACCTCCGGCCCAAGCGTCCGGACCAGGGCATTTATGGCCGCCGCGATCTCCTCGCCTCCAGGGACGGCTTGTTCCCGGGCAATATAGACGACGAGTTTCTGCTCCACAAGCCGGTCCAGCAAGCGCTCCAAGGACCCTTCCCCCGCATCGTCGGAATAAAGCCTGAAGCGGCCCGCGATCCTTAGGTCGATCCGGGTGATGACCCGCTTGTTGACGACGGCCGCGACACAGTCCTCGACCTGAGATCCGGCCGACGGGACGAGGCCCGCGACCAGCACCAGTAAAGACGCCCCGATTTTTTTTATCATGTCATTAGCCTGGCATATTCATGAGTCGAGGCGGCTGCAGATGCGAGGCGCGGAGGGTGAAGCTGTACTCCCGGTACTGCGAACCCTTCGCAACAAAGCAGATGCGGCCGGATCGGCTCGCCCGGAGGGTAAAAATGCCGGTTTTCTTGAGATGAACTTTCGGAAACCGAATGATAAATCGGTTTATCGGAGATATCGCAGATATCGCTTGAGTTAAATAACGCATCGGCATTTTCATAAATAAGTCAGGTTAAAACATGTTCCCGATCGTGATGAACAGCAGCGGCCGGCCTTTTTTCTTTGGGTCGTCGAGGTTCCAGCCCAGGTCGAAACGGACGGGGCCCAACGGCGTCCGGTACCGGAGACCGAATCCGAGGGCGCCCTGGAAGTTGAACAGGCTGAAATCCTTCCTCTTGGAAAAAACCTGGCCGATGTCGTAGAAGACGGCGCCGGAAAGGTCCCTGAGGATGGGAAACAGCGGGAATTTCATTTCCAGGTTGGTCAGGAACATCGCCTTTCCTCCAATGGGCATTCCCGTCTTGGGGTCCTTGGGACCGAGCTCGTCGAACGTGTCTCCCCGGAAGGAGTTGCTCCCTCCGGCGAAGAACCTTTCCGGAACGGGCATCCTCCCCCGGCCCAGTCCGAGCCGGAAGGTCGTGCTGAAGTTCAGGTGGGTCAGAACCGGGTAATAGTGCTGGAACTTAAAGAAGCCCTTGAGGTAGTCGGACTCGGTCTTGAACGCCGGGTAGGCCCACTCCCCCACGAAGCTCAAGAAGAAGCCCCTGGCAGGGTTGAACGTGTCATCCCGCCGGTCCCAGATCATGCTCCCCGACACCAGGGTCGTCGAATAAGGCTGGAGCTGGCGGTCGACCTCGGACTCCGCGATCTCCAGATAGGTCAGCTTCGTCCTCAACAAGCTGATCGTTCCGAGGAGGAGAAAGCCGCCGGCCAGCGGTTTGACTGTGTTCAGGCTGATGCCCCTCCGGTCGAACCCAAAGCTCTTCCGGTCCTCCCCCTCGAGCCAGGCGTTCATCGAGGACTGCATGGGGATCCCGAAGAAATAGGGTTGCTCCCAGGAGATGACTCCCCGCTTCTCGATAAGGCTGAACTGGGTGACCAGGATGACCTGGGAGGCCGTGCCGAAGACGTTGCTCCTGATGAACTCGGCCGTTCCCCGCAGCCGGATGTCGTTCTCCCAGAGGGCCAAGGACCTTGGCTCGTTCCTGGTCTCGAGCCCAACTCCCAGGCTGGCGTAATTCCGTTCTCCTTCCCGCACGGTGATGACCAGGTTCTCGCTCTCTTCCGAGACCGGAACCTCATCGACCTTGACCTCGGAAAAGACTCCCAGACCCTCGAGTCTCCTCTTGGTTTCGAGGATGAGTTCCCGCGAAGCGTCGTCCCCTTCCTTGAGCCTCACCTCCCTGAGGATGCTCTTCTTCCGGGTCACCTTGTTCCCCGTGATCACAATACCGCCGATCCGGACCCTGCGGCCCTCGTTGACGGAGATGGTCACGGAGAAGGAGCTTATCGAGATCGGCTTGATCTCGGAGACGATCTTCGTCCCGCGGACGCCGCGATCGAGGTAAAAAGCTTCGATCCTTTCGACGTTCCTCCGGACATCGGGCGCGAAGAACGGCCCTCCTTCGGTGCTCACCATCGAGGCCCGGACCTCATCCGCGGAGAATATGGAGACCCCCTCGAGTGCGAGCCGGGTGATCCTATCCTGCGGTCCTTCCCGGATGAAGAAGACCGCCGTCGCCGCCTTTCCCCGGCTCTTCAAATTGATGTCGACATGGCAGTCGGGAAAACCGTTCGTCTGATAGAAGAGCTCGATTTCGCGGGGGATCTCGAAAAGGCGCTCCCCGTTCAAGAGGGCGAAGAACGGAAGCTTTTCGTTGATCCCGACCTCAGCCCTGATCCGGGGGGAAGAAAAAGAGGACAGGCCATCGAACTCCACGGAATCGACCCTGTATGTCTCTCCGGGGTTGACATCATAGATCACGCGGATCTCGTTTTCCAGACGCTCGATCCGGGACCTCGTCGAGGCGAAGACATGACCTTGTTTCCTGAGATAGGTCAGGATGCGCGCCTCCCCTTCCGCCAAACCCCATTCTTCGAAGATCCGCTCTTCCCAGATCGGCGCCAGCAGGCTTGCGGGAACGCTCGCTCCCCGGATGAGGAAGCTGATCTTTTCCCGGGGGAGGACGCTGATCGTAAGGGCAACGCGGCCGTCGGCTTCGTCAAAATCCTCCCGGACGATATCGAGCGCGGCCCTTTGGTAGCCGAGGCTGTTGTAGTAGACCTTCAGCCGCTGAAGGTCTTCCTGGAACTTTGAGGGAACGTAGATCGCGCCTTCTCGGTTCCGCAACCGCTTGCTGAGCTCGCTCTCAGGAACGATGGGACTGCCTGAGAAAGCGATCTTTCCGATCGTAAACCTCTTCCAGGACCCGATCTTGAAACCGACGTCGGCGACGGATGCGTTGGTGTCCTTCTCGGTTTCCGCCAGGATCTCGGGCTCAAAATAGCCTTCTTTTTTCAGGAGCTCCCTGAGCTCCCCGACCGCCTGATCGATCTTGTCCTCGGAAAAGATGCTTCCCGGCCGCAGGACTTCAATGGCTTCCCTCATCTTCTTCTGCGGCAGCTCTTTTCCCCCAAAAAATGAAAGGCTTCGCGTAGTGAGGTTATGGGTCAGGACGAACGTGAGGTCCACGCGGGCGTCGCCGCTCCGGAGGACCCGGATGTCGGAGAAGAGGCCGGTTTGGTAGATCTGTTTGATGCTCTGATCGACCTTCTTCAAAGAATAGGGTTCACCCTTCCGGATGGAGATAAGCTCCTCCAGGTTTTGTTCGCCGGCCTGGCCGTCAGCCCGGATGATAACGTTCTCGATGACCGGCGGCCCGGACTCCTGGAGGAGGGGGAGCGCGACGGAAGGGAATGCCGTGAGCAGCAAAACGGTCCAGGTCAGCCGCGGGAGCTTCGTCTTCGTCCCCGGACGCTCAGAACCTTTTGCGAATCTTGACATCGAAGCTGATCCGTCCCAGTTCATTCCTCATGCCCACGAGAGAAAAATCATTGCTCAGGTCCCATTCCATCCTGACGATCTCTTCCCTCTGGGTCGTCAGGTTGGTGGAATATAGGATCGACAGGTTGCGTGAGATCTGCCTTCCGACCGTGAGCCGGGCCGTCATTTCGGCCGAGGAGCCCAGGACGAAAGGATCAACCCTGAACCGGGCCAAGCTGAATAGCCCTTCAGCCCTCTTCTGGGCCTGCTCCGCGATCTGGAAGGAAAGCAGGGAGGCCGTGCTGAGCCGGGTGCTCGTGTCATAAGAGTAGGAGCGCCGGAAGGCCTCGCCCAAGGCCAGAAGGGCCAGGACATCCTCGGGAGGCAGCGGCGGCGAAGAGCCGAACTCCGGTCTCAGGCTGTTGACGAGCCCGTTCAGGGAAAAGGTGACCCGATAATCCTTGACGTAGGTCTCCCCCCGGAAATCCAGGTACGGCTCGACCGAGGCCGGATTGAAGAAGCTCAGCAGACCGCGCACGACCTTGAACTTCCGATCCTGAAAGTAGACTTCGCCGCCCAGGGCTTCGATGTCGCCGAGGATGAGCGGCGAGTTGATGTTCCCCGAGATAGTGAGGTCGAGCCGTCCGCTGATCCTGCCCAGGGAGTTCTCCATCCAGGCGTTCTCGCCCGCCCGGAGCCTCAGATTCAGGGACAGGTCGTCGAAGAATCCTTTTTCCCTTCTGCTTTGATAGGTGGGTGTCGAGGAGAACCCGAACTTTTCATAGATCTCCCGTCGCCAGGAAAGCCGGGAAAAGGAAAGTTCCCCGTCCAAAACAAAACTCCGGCTGTCCTTCGTCAGCCGGACCCATCCGTCCGTCAGCGCCCTCGTCCGTTCGAATGGCGAGAGGGCCATATTCTTCCCATCCATCCGGACATCGATGAATTCGACGCCTTTTCCGCCGATGCCGATCTCCCCGCCGCCCCGGACGTCCCCGTCCCCCAGCTTTCCCTGGAACGAGCGCACGGAGATCTTGCCGTCCTGGATGAACGCCAACCCGGTGAAATCGTTCAGAGCGTGGGCAAATCCCGGCAGCGGAAGAAGGGATCCCTGAAGGTCCACGGCCCCATTAATTCGGGGAGCCGTCCTCAAGCCTCGGACCTCTCCCAGATAATTGAGGCGGCCCTTCGCCCCTTTCCAGGGCAGGAGAAGGTCGAGGTTGTTAATGCCCCCCTTGATGTCCCCTAAGATCGAGTCCTGGTGAAGAGGAAGTTTGAAGAGCATCTGGAAGTCGTTGGATCCGGGCAGAAAGCTTCCTCGGATGTCCAGGTCGATCCTGTCCTCCAAATAGCCCAGGACCCAATTTCCCCTGGCTTCGGTCTTCTGAAAGGGCGGATACAACAGGTCCAGGACCTCGAACTTGCCTGACGGCCGGTCCTTGCCGAAAACGCCCTTGCCTCCCAGACCAAAATTGAGCTTTCCGTTCAGCCCGGCCTGCACATCGGCAAGGTCCAGGCCTTTCCCGGCAAGGTCGATATCGAAGTCGCCGCCGACCGGCTTTAAGGAGAAATCCCCGCCGACCGTCCCATTGAAAAGCATGAAACCGAGGCCGCTCAGGTGCAGGGTCCCGTCCTTCCAGGCCAGGCCGCCCCTGACGTTCGTGGCCGGCCGGCCGAGGATCCGGAGTTCCGGGCTCGAGAAATCTCCTTTGAGCTGGAGGCCTCCGGCGTCCTGAACGAGTTTGAACACTCCCCTGGCCCTTCCCGTCAATGGCAGAAGGACATCGAGAGGCGGAAGGATCGTTTCGACCGCTCCATCGGCCAGACGAAAGCCGGCCTCGACCCGGTTTCCTTCGACGGCCAGGTCGATCTCTCCTTTCATGTTCGCGTCGTTTGTCCGGAACGTGCCGAGGACGTTTCCTCTTAGGATATCGATCGTCCCCTCGACGGAGGCCGCATCGTACTTGGCGAATCCCGCGGGCGCACAGGAAAACACAGCCGTGACGCGCGGCTGATCATAGTCCCCGGCGATCTTGATGTCCGCGGTTCCCCTGCCCCGGATCTCCGGGAACTCGAAGGTGCGGTTCAAGATGAACGACGTGAAAGCCCTGGCCTGTTTGACGTCTTTGATCTCCCCGCGGATCGCCAGGTCCATGTCCCGGCCGACCCTGACCCCTCCCCGGACCTCGACCCTGCCGAAGCTGGAGTCCAGGTCGGCGGAAGAGAAGGTGAGGTCCTTGGCCTGAAGGTCCATTTCGAACCGCACCTTCCCCCGGAAAGGGTACCTGGGAGGCTCGGGCGTCTCCAATTCATCCCTGAACTCCCCATCGGACGTGAGCCGTTTGTTCTCGAGAACGAAATTCCCCCAGATAGGAGACCGGACGGGCCAGGGTACCTTGTAATAGCTCAAGATCGGGTCGATGAGGACTCCGCGGACTTGCCCGTCGACCCGCCCCCCGCCGAATCGGATGAGGACGGACTCCGCGGGCGCGTATCTCTTTTGGAGATTGAGTTCCACTTCTCCCCCGGCCTTGCCCCGGACCGCAACCCGGCCCGTGACCTCGCCCAAGGGCACTAGGTTCATCGTGACCGCCCGGCTGGAAAGGTCCGCGTTAAAGAAGAGTTCGCCGCCCTTTGTCTCCAACCGGCCGCGGCCTTCCGCACGGCCTTCCCAGTCGAAAGGAATGTTCAGGAGGCGGGCGATGTGACCGGTCTCGACACTGAAAATCGTATCAAGTTCCAGGACGGGCCGGGCCTGATTGCGCAGCGTCCCAACGGCCTTGATGACGAACCCGGTCCCTTCCACGACCAACCCACGGATGGAAACCTCTCGCCCTTGTCCGAAGACCGAGAGCGAGGCTCTGCCGCCGAACGGGACCTTTGAAGCAGCCGGCGTAAAGGTATACTCGCCTGCGTCCGCCTGGAAGGAGAAGCTGTCTCCCTCCTGAGCAAAGAGGACTTTCAACTTGCGGGAATGAAGAGAACCCTCCATCCGCCGATAGAGGATCTCACCGTCCAGGATCAGGCCCTTTTCGATCAGGAAAGGGAGCGGCCAGAAGGACCTGGACTTTCGCTTCGTCCTGCCTACCCCTTCCGATACCTTCAGGACCGGCCCTTCGATGACGACGGTGAGGGGCTTCTCCTTGCGCAATAGGGACATGTAGGAGATCCGGACGGTCACTTTCCGGGCGGTGAAGAACGGCGACGAGGCGACGGCTCGGACGTCCTCCATGACCAGGGCCGGCGGGAAGTATGAGAGGCGCAGATGGGCGTAGGTGATGATCGTATCGAGCTTGGCCCTGGCTTGGAGGAGGAAGATGTTTTTGCCGACAACGAGGGCGCCGAAAAGCAGGGCCATAACCAGAAAGAAAACGATCAAGCCCTTGAATCTCTTCAGAATCTTCATCGTGGCCTTGGGAAAAGGCTGATGGCCGAAATGGCAGGCCCCCTTATTTCCTGACCCTGGCCCAGTCCATAAGGAACTTCTCCATGCCGGCGTCGGTCAGAGGGTGCTTGACCATCTTCTCCAAGACGGCGGCAGGGATCGTGGCGATGTCGGCGCCGAGGAGTCCGGCCTCGATGACGTGCCTGGGGTGGCGAATGCTGGCCACGATGACCTCGGTCTCCAGACGATAGTTCTCGAACAGGGCCACGATCTCCTCGATGAGCCCCATACCCTCCTGGGAGATATCGTCCAGCCTTCCGATGAACGGGCTGACGTACCTGGCCCCCGCCTTTGACGCGAGGAGGGCCTGGCCGGCCGAGAAGACAAGGGTCATGTTGACTTTTATCCCCTCACTCGACAGGATTTTAGTTGCTTTGAGGCCTTCGACGCAGACCGGGATCTTGATGATCACGTTGGGCGCGATCGCCGCCAGCTCCCGGGCCTCCTTGACGATCTCCCCGGCCGCGGTGGAAACGCACTCCACGCTCACGGGGCCCGGGACGATCCGGCAGATCTCCCGTATGAGGTCCTCGAACTTCATGCTCTCCTTGGAACACAGGGAGGGGTTGGTCGTCACGCCGTCCACGATACCCCAGCCGGCGATCTCACGGATCTCTTCTAGGTTCGCGGTGTCCAGGAAGAACTTCATGGCCTCCCTCCTCGTCTCTTATTCCGTTATCCTCATGACCTGGTTCGATAGCGTCCCGATGCCATCGATCTGGACGTCCACCTGGTCGCCGGGCTGCATGGGCCCGACGCCGGCCGGAGTTCCCGTGGAGATGATGTCCCCAGGAAAGAGCGTCATGATCCTCGAGATGAACCGGACGAGGAACGGGACGGTAAAGATGAGGTTCCTCGTATTCCCGGACTGTCTAAGTTTCCCGTTCAGGAAGGTTTTGATATGGAGCGCGGACGGATCGACGTCCGTGGCGATGCACGGTCCGCAGGCGGCAAAGGTGTCGAAGGACTTGGCCCGCGTGAACTGGACGTCCTTGGTTTGGAGGTCCCGGGCCGTAATGTCATTGAAACACATGTAACCCAGGATGTGCTCCTCTGTCGGGTCGTCGTCGGTCAGCAGGCTCGCTTTTTTCTTGATGACCACGGCCAGTTCCCCCTCATAATCCACCTGTTTCGACATCCTGGGATAAGCGATGATGTCCCCGGTCCCGATCACGGCGGATGAGGGCTTGAGGAAGAGCATGGGCTCATCCGGAAGAGGCCTCCCCATCTCCTGGGCGTGGTCCTTGTAGTTCGCACCCACGGCGACGATCTTCGTGGGCTCGACGGGGGGCAGGATGAACACCTCGCTCATGGGCACGGGGCTGTCCTCGATCCTGAAATCCCTGAACACGGACCCTTTTACGGGAAAGAGGAACTCCTCCTTGAGGACCCCGTACATGATCTTTTTTCTGTAGCGAAAACGATAGATCTTCATCAAGGCCCGTCCTTTAAGCTGTCGGCAACGGCCTCCGTTCTCGGGCTTTCGTTCCCGTTCCTGTCCACGGAGCTAACAGCATATCGATAACGCCGGCCTTTTTCAATCTCGGCGTCCGTGTAGGCGTTCTCGATGAGAAGTTGAGGGGTCAGCAGTTTGTCTTCGGCCTCCCCTTCCACCCTGCGCCGGACCTTGTAACCGGCAAAGTCTTTTTCCCGGTTCGCCTCCCAGCTCAAGGCGATGAACCCCTTGCCCGTCACGGGCACCAAGCCTATGGGCGCGGCCGGCGGAAAAACGTCCTTGGGGACGATCTCCCGGCGCTCGGAATCGTCGCTCTCCAGATAAGGAGCGGTCTCGGTGGCCGAGGACCTGACAAAATAACGAAGGGGAAGGCCGTATTCGAATTCGCCGTCCTCATACTTAAGCTCTTTGACCAGACTCAAGTTGAGGAGCTTGACCGGATCGTCCTTCGACTCCCGGTAGACGTTGTAGCCGGCCACACGGGGAGGTGTGGACATGTCGACGTTCGCGGCGGGCGCCTGCCAGGCGAGGCAGATCTTGTCCTCGATGGAGCGGAGCTCTAAGCCCTGAGGCGGAAGAGGGCTCGTCTGCGGCTCTATTTCGGCGATGGTAGAGAAGGCGGATTCATGGGACCGCCGGTCTTTCACGCGAACGGCAAAAATGAACTTTGAGACCCCGATCTTCTTATCGGCGAGTGAGTATGGATAGGAGAAGCCCGCGGCGTCCGAGTCTTTCTCCTTCCGGTAGGTCGTGAGCTGTCCCCTCTCGATGACGGCTGCCGGCCGGGCCTTGGCCTCAAAGTCGTTCGCAGCCGCCTCGGTTGTCGGTTGGATTGCGGGCTGGACTGCGGCCGTCTCGCCCTTCGGCTGTTCGAGGACCCAGATATCGACCTCGGCCACGGCGTCGAGAGGGGCGCCGTCCACGTTGGTCACCGGGTTTTTCCATTCCACGAAGATCTTGTCGCCGCGCTGGAAGAGGGTCACGGCCTCCACCTTCTGCGGCGTGCGGATGAGCGGCGGCAGGAGGGGGCCTTTCTTGCCGCAGCCGGCCGTGAACGCGCAGACGAGGAGCACGGCGAAAGCGATGGGCTTCTTCATCACAAAATGAACCGTTTCAGGTCCTGGTCCTTGAGGATGTCCTTGAGCTGCTTCTGGACGTATTCCCTGCCGATGAGGATGTTCTTCTTTCGGATGTTCGGGGCTTCGAAGGAAATATCCTCCATGACCTTCTCCATGACCGTATGGAGCCTGCGGGCGCCGATGTTCTCCGTGTCCTCGTTGACCTTTTCCGCGATGTCGGCGATTTCGTCAATGGCCTCCGGAGAGAACTCGACTTCGACGCCCTCCGTGGCCATCAAGGCCTCATACTGCTTGATAAGGGCGTTTCTGGGCTCGGTTAGGATGCGGATGAAGTCCCCCTTGTTGAGGGGGCTGAGCTCGACACGGATCGGGAACCGTCCTTGGAGCTCCGGGATGAGGTCGGACGGTCTGGAAACGTGGAAGGCCCCCGCACCGATGAAGAGGATGTGATCGGTCCGGACAAGGCCGAATCGCGTGTTCACGGTCGTCCCTTCGATGATGGGCAGGAGGTCGCGCTGGACTCCTTCGCGGCTGACCTCGGGTCCATGGCCCGTCTCGCGGCCGGCGATCTTGTCCACCTCGTCCAGGAAAATGATGCCCGAATGCTCCACCTTTTCGATGGCCAGGCGGGACACCTGGTCCATGTCCACCAGACGTTTCTCCTCGTCTTCCAGCAGGACTTCGCGGGCCTCCTTGATCTTCAGCTTCCTCTTCTTGGTCTTTCCCCCCATGAACCCGGGGATGAATTCCTGAAGCTGGATCCCGATCTCTTCGACGCCGGAATTCGAGAGGATCTCGAATGGAGCGGCGCTCTTCTCCTTGACCTCGATCTCGACCGGACGGTCCTCCAAGAATCCGGCCCGAAGCTGCTTCCGAAACTTCTCCCGGCTCTCCTGGAACCCCCCGGTCTCCTCCTCGGACATGGAGTTCTCGCGCTTGGGCGGCGGCGGGAGGAGAAGGTCCAGTATCCTCTCTTCGACGTTGCCCTTGGCTTTCTCCTCGATCTCCTCGATCTTCTCGGACTTGACCATATCCACGGATATGCGGACGAGGTCGCGGATCATGGATTCAACGTCCCTTCCGACGTAGCCCACCTCGGTGAACTTGCTGGCCTCGATCTTGAGGAAGGGAGATGACGTGAGCTTCGCCAGACGGCGGGAGATCTCTGTCTTCCCGACGCCGGTCGGACCGATCATCAGGATGTTCTTGGGGGCGATCTCGTCGGCCAGCTCGGCGGGGAGTTTGCGCCGGCGGTATCTGTTGCGGAGGGCAATGGCCACGGCCTTCTTGGCGGCTTTCTGGCCGATAATGAACTTGTCGAGCTCGGCGACGATTTCCTGAGGAGTGAGCTCGGTGTCCCTGGGGTCCGCCGGAAGATTTTCCATCGATTCGGGCAGGCGGATGGCCATCTAGAGCTCCTCGACGGTGATCTGATTGTTGGTATACACACAGATCTCGGAGCTTATCTTCATCGCCTCCAGGGCGATCTCCCTGGCCGAAAGGGCCGTGTGGCGGACCAAGGCCCTGGCTGCGGCCAAAGCGTAAGGCCCGCCGGACCCGATGGCAATGATGCCGTCGTCCGGCTCGACGACATCTCCCGTTCCGGAGATGAGGAACGAACTTTCCTTGTCGGCCACGACGAGCATGGCGTCAAGCTGTCGGAGGGACTTGTCCAGCCGCCAATCCTTGGCCAGCTCGATGGCGGCCCGGGAGAGGTTTCCCCGATATTCCTCGAGCTTGACCTCGAAGCGGGAGAAAAGGGCGAATGCGTCCGAAGTGGAGCCGGCAAACCCGGCCAGGACGGCCCCCTTGTGCAGCCGGCGGATCTTCTGGGCGCTCTTTTTCAGGATGGTCTGGCCCAGGGTGACCTGGCCGTCCCCCGCCAGGACGACGCCGTCCTGGTGGCGGACGCAGATCACGGTCGTCGAACGGATCATGGAAACGTTTTCCCGTGTTTTTCTCATCTCGAATTCCATGATAACGGATAGCTCCCCGCAAGTAAAGCGGCCTCGGGACAGAACCCGCTTTCAGAGCGACGTCCGGATGTGCTAGAATTGACGCTCGGAGAGGAGGAAGGAAACGATGGCTTCATTGACGCTTGTCGTGATGGCCGCGGGAATCGGCAGCCGCTACGGCGGACTCAAGCAGATCGATCCTGTCGGCCCGAACGGCGAGATCGTCATCGATTACTCCATCTATGACGCCCTCCGGGCCGGCTTCGACAAGGTCGTCTTCATCATCCGTCGGGAGATCGAGGACGCCTTCAGGCGGCAGGTCGGCCGGACCGTCGAGGGCCGGGTGGAAACGGCTTATGTGTTCCAGGAGCTCACTCCCTTGCCCGAGGGCTTCCATCTCCCTCCGGAAAGGACCAAACCGTGGGGAACGGGGCACGCTATCCTCTGCGCGAAGGACGAGGTCGCGACCCCGTTCGCGGCCGTCAACGCCGACGATTACTACGGCCGGACGGCCTTCGGATCGATGGCCGCCCACATGCGGAAGGCGGTGGACACCCCGGTTTTCTTCGATTACGCCATGGTCGGCTATATCCTCGA
>Ga0315285_10004260_pt1 | contig 14859 bp, 9 predicted proteins | sample YL17G09_36_MG_FD_203698 | JGI IMG/M metagenome (GOLD analysis project Ga0315285, IMG submission 203698) | Sediment microbial communities from Yellowstone Lake, YNP, Wyoming, USA - YL17G09_36 | ecosystem: Environmental > Aquatic > Freshwater > Lake > Sediment | place: USA: Wyoming | collected...
TGTTGCCTGAGAATTGCTTTCCGAAGAATCAGAGTCTTTGAGGTATCCGTAAGAATGCGAATAACTATAGTCACTGGCCCTTTTATGCCGCTGCCTCCCGCTCCCTGCGGGGCTGTGGAGCGCATTTGGTATGGACTCGCGGCGGAATTTGTGAAGAAGGGCCATCACGTGACGTTCTTATGCAGGAATCATCCATCGCAAGTCCCGGACGAGACAACAAACGGCATTCGTTATATCAGAAGACTGCATCTGCGACGTACCAGCAATATATATGTTGATCTATTGAAGGACCTCCTCTACGCGACAAAGATGGCTACCTTGCTCCCTCGAGCCGATATATGTGTCACAAATACGTTCTGGCTTCCCGTGCTGGCCTCAAGATTTCGAAAGAATATCGGAAAAATAGTTGTCGCTGTGCATCGATATCCAAAGAACCAGATGGGTCTGTACAGGAACTGTGATCGCCTGACCACTGTTTCTAACGCCGTATGTGGCGCAGAAACATCATTGACAGTCCTTTATTCCTGTCAAAAGTGATGCAACAGCGTTTTACGATGTCATGGCACAATGGATCTGAAATGTGTAAACAAACTAAGCAAGGCAGGGCTAATCCTCATGATGATACTGCACCCTCGCCCAATGCAAAACGAGATGATTTACATTGATAACGTATCGGAGAATCTTCTTTTGTATCCAGACAGATGTGATGGATTCGATATATTGCGAAAAGATGATTTTGTTAACGTGCTTTCTTTAGACGGATTTCTAATATGGTCTTTTATGCCAGCTTGATTGTTGACAATAATAGTGCTCTTGTTATAAACTTAAACGCCGATAGACGGCAATCAAAAGGAGATTGCTATAAACCAAGAAGAAAACCGGCACCGTTAGGCGGTTCGGTACTTTTACGAAGTTCAGCCGGGACCCGCCTTATTCCTCAACGACGCCGGTCTGGGAGGGTCGGTTGTTCAGACCCTCCCATTTTTCCTTTATCGAGTGCCAAAGGCCGATAAATTGATACTTAGGCATTGATTATGGTTGATTTTGTATATTGATCTTGTTAAAATAGGGATAGTTAATCATCATAAACTTACATCATTATCTAATGTGGAGATTGGAAAATGAAGCGAAGATGCCTGGTTTTTATTGTTGTTAGCTGTGTATTGTTATTGAATGCGGGCTGTCAACAGCAGGCGAAAGTGGCCGAAGTGCCCGCAGCCGCGGCCGAATCGAAGAAGGGCGGGCCGAAAATCGAATTTGAAAGCATGGTTTACGATTTCGGCAAGGTCGGGCCGGGCCAAAAACTTCTCGGCGAGCTTAAGTTCACCAATACCGGGGACGGGCCCTTGAAAATCACAAAGGTCGAAAAATGCTGTGGGGCCGTCACCAAATTGGATAAAGACAAGCTTGCCCCCGGCGAGTCCGGCGTGCTGAAAGTTCAGTACACTTCCAGCCGGACGGCGAACAAGATAATGAAACGCCTGTACGTTAACAGCAACGACAAAGAGACGCCCAGGGCGACTTTGACAATCAAGGCTGAAACCGTCCTTCGGGTTGATTATGAGCCAAAGAGCCTCAAGCTCATGCTCAAGGAGGAAAACGCCGGCTGTCCTAAAATCACGCTTACCAGCACCGACAATACCCCGTTTTCGATAACACAGTTCCAGGCCACCAACGATTTCATAACAGCCGACTTTGATAGCTCGGTGCAGGCTACGAAATTTGTCCTTGAGCCAAAGGTCGATATAGCGAAATTGCAGAACAGGAGTAGTGGACGCATCAATATTGGCCTGGCTTATTCGGAAACAAATGTTCCTCCTGAAACGGTTACAATCATCTTTCAAGCACTTTCGAGGTTCACGGTCAGGCCGTCAATGCTCGTGGTGTTGTACAGTAATTCGGCTGAATCGGTCAAAAAGTCGCTCTTGATAACGAACAACTACGATGAGGATTTCGAGGTCGAATCGACGTCCTCGAAAGAAGGGCACATAAAGGTGCTCGATCAGAAAAAGGTCGGCGATCGCTATCAGTTCGAGCTGGAAATCACACCACCGACCGGCGAGGATGTAAAAAAGTTCACCGACACATTCACCATCAACTTAAAGGATGGCGAAAAGCTGGAAATCCCCTGCCGGGGCATCTACAGGGCTCCGACCACAAAAAAAGCCCCCCAGTAGGCGTAAGGCAAGAATACAGAATACAGGAGTCGGCGTGGACGCGTGGATTTGCCTATTACCGGTCTCGTAGGGTGGGCCTCGGCCCACCGTTCCTCGCTTTGTCATTCTGAACGGAGCGCAGCGCAATGAAGAATCTGGGCAAAGTATGTAAGTAATGTTTGCTCCTCGGCTCTGCGCAGATCCTTCGGCTTCGCCTCAGAGCCCCTTCTTGAGCAAAGTGAAGGAATGACAAGGCACGCACAGATCACGCAAGCGAAAAAGTAAAAGGGCCGCCCTAAGGCGGCCCTTTTTTAAGTACTGACAAAACTAATACGCTCACTAATAGTCGTGCCCTTGGTTGGGCAGAAGACTTAGTTAGCCAGCGCAATCGGGATCGAGAGCATCGTCCACGTATTCATCGAAGTCATCGTTGCAGCCATTGCCGCAGATCTCTTCAGTTGGGCAAGTGACAATCTCTGCGCATTTGTCGAAGGCTTCGTTGATGAAGTCTACAGCGCCGTTGATCTCGCTGGGGCTAACACCAACGTCCGCGCCGCCTATAACTTCATTGGCCAGGGCAAGTATTTCCCCTACAGGCATGCCGACGAAGCCATCGGGAGTTATGTGCTGCTTTGGACAGCCGTCTTTACCCATCGTGCAGAACTCTTCCGGCAGTTCCCAGTCGGCCAGGTTTCCGGTGCCACCCTCACCCACACAGTCGATGTTGTACAGCCGCAAGTTCAGCGTCAGAGCCACAATCTGGCCGATCAGAACGTTGTTGAACCTGGAATCCTTCTTGCTGAATTCCGTTATTAGACTGTCGGGGATGTTGTTGGTACCTTCGTCACAGACGAAATCGCCCGCTGGCAGTACATCGGCTGTGCCGCCTGCCGGCAGCAGGTCGATAATGCAGTCGGAGGTGCCGAGCGTAATCAAATTCCCGGGTACACCAACTTCAACGTCGCCATAAGCGAGCAGAGCATCGATCAGGTCCGCAGTCTTAAGACCGCATGCCTTTCCGCCTTTATTGCCGTAGAATCCTTGCGTTAAAGTGCAGAACGCACCGCCGCATGGCTCTACCGGCACGTCGATACTGCACTCATCACAGCATAAGATTACATCGCCTGCGTTGCAGATCCTCATTCCAAGTCTGAAGGTGCCTTCGCCTGTGGCGTGAACAACAACACAGTCGCCGGTTGTACTTCCGACTATCTCGGCATATTCTTCGCCGACAGCGATGACCCACTCGTAGCTGTACGCATCGGAAACGGAAGCACAGAATTCAGCTTCATCACCTACACACATTGAAGCCGGGCCTTCGATTGAGCAATCCGGAACATCAATAACGGTCAGTGTCGCGCAGGCTGTGTCTTCGCAACCAGTATCAGTATCGGTGACGGTGACACAGTATTCGCCGGCCTCACTGACTGTGATGCAGTCGCCGGTTTCACCGACCAGTAGGCTGCCGTCTTTGGTCCAGGAGTATGAGTAATTTCCGAGACCTAATGTTACAACAGCACAAAACTCCTGTTCGTCGCCGGCACAGATTTCAGCATCCGATGGACTTACTTCAACAGATACATCATAGGCAGTAACCGTTGCTGTAGTCTCATCAGTTACTTGATTACCTGAAAATACTCCGTAGCCAGCAACATCGACCGTATTGGTGGTTGTATCGTAAAGACTCGTTGAGCACGTGTATATCCAGGTTTCACCAAGCTCAAGAATATTGTCACCATCGTCGCCAGAGACGTAGGCGGGGTCAAAGCAGGTGTCGTCTTCTACAGACACGTTTTTGAGGTCTTCATCGCCGGTAGCCGTCACTTCATACGTGTACGTAACCTGAACAGGAATGTCACTTAAACAGAAGTAATCGATATCAGGATACTTTACAACGTGGATTCCAGGAGTACATGGGTTGACAGTCACATCGATTGTGCATTCATTGCAGCACTCGATTACTTCACCATTGTTGCAGATTAGCAGCCTCAGCGTGAAACTGCCCGTACCTGTGGGATTGACATAAACGCACTGACCGTCAGTAGCTCCAATGATCACGGCGTCGCCGCCTTCATCAATCGACCAGCTATAGCTGTCCGCTGAGGATAAACTACAGAATTCGACGTCGGTTTCAGTCTCACAAATTGTATCCCGGCCGTTAATTGAGCATGAGGGAACAGAAATGATGGTCAGCGTCGCGCAGGCTGTATCTTCGCAACCGGTAATATTATCGGTAACAGTGACACAGTATTCTCCGGCTTCGCTGACTGTGATACAGTCGCTAGTTTCGCCGACCAGCGTACTGCCGTCTTTGGTCCATGAGTATGAGTAATCATCAGAACCTAATGTTACAACAGCACAAAACTGAACAGGATCATCGCCGGCACAGATTTCAGCATTCGCTGGATCCACTGTGACAGCTAAATCAACAACGTCAACAAATGCAGTATCGCTATCTGTAACCTCTGTACCCGTAAAGACTCCGTACGCAACGACAGTACCCGTATTCGTAGTTGCGTCGTTAAGAACCGTTGTACATTGGTACGTCCATATTTCGCCAGGACTGAGTATATCATCATCACCATCGTCGCCCGACTGGTAGGTGGGTGAGCTGCATGTATCATCGGTCACGTCCACATTTTCAAGGGGTTCATTGCCCTTGTTTTCCACGAGATATGTATATGTGACCGGAGCAGGAACGGGAGGGTCACTCAAACAAAATTCATCGATATCGGCAGACTTGGTGATACTGATATCGGGAACATATTGGACGTTACCGAAGTTGTTGTCAAGGTCCAACTGCCCGTTACCGAGGCTGATTACGTACGTTCCAGCGCCACCCGGATACGTCTGTGCCCAGCCGGGTTGCAGCACCTCGCTGACGGTGTAATTGCCCGGAAGGGCAGTGAAGCTATAGTAACCCGGATTGCCATCACCATCATCGGCAGTGACCGTGGACATGGATACGGCGTGAGCATGACCTTTGTCGTCGATGCTCGAGCCAACGAGGTTGATGGTCCATCCATTCAGACCCGGTTCGCCCACGTCCCAAACACCATTGGCATTAAGGTCGTTGAACTTGTAGCCGGCCTTGGTGGCGGGATATAAAGCTACGCCCCATTCCTCAAAACCGGAATCAGAAATCCAGTTACCGCCTTGAGCGCCGTGGCGGGTAAAAAGCACGACGTATTCCAGCTTCTTTCCATCAAAATCTGATTCGGGCACGTAAACTTTGTAGTCGCGCTTGCCGCTGCCATTATTAGCTCTGTAGTCCATCTTTATCCAGGTGTCTCCATCATCGTCAAGGTCATAAACCTTGAGAGCACCAGATGCGAAAGAGTGCGTCCCCTCGACGTAACCCAACAAACTCGCATCATCGGTGGTCCAGACCTGGAACTCGTCAAGGCTCATATACCATTCCGGATCAGAGCCTTTCTCGTTAATATCAAGCTGGAACTCACGGTAGATAATCCCGCCTATCTCAATCTGCGGCACATCGTGTAGATGAAAGCTGTGGGTGAACGTTGCCGAAGTGTTTTCGTCGAACTGGAGCTTCCGCCCGTCAGTATTGTAACCCCTCTCGGTGGGGCTTGCCTGGACGCGAAGGAACGAGAAAAAAACGCCGCTGCCGGTCGGGTCCGACGATTGAAAAATTTCCCAGATGGCGCCGTTAATGGTGGCTGAGCCGATCCCCGAGGGATCGGTGGTCAAGTCATAACTAGCCGCAGATACCGCACCGGCCGGCCCCGTTGTAACCATCACAAGCGAGGCTGCTAACATTCCTAACATTAAAAATTTTGAAATCTTCATAATATTCTCCTTCGTAAACAAACCGTTATATTTCTTTGCCCGCAATCACTGAGTTGATATTTTTGTGTTTATTAGGTTGCTTAGCGTGGGGCTTTATGCTGTGGACAATCCACAGCAAACAATATTTTCTTACTTTAGTTTTCCTTTCATCTCCTTTCTTTTTTAAGTCACCATTTGTTAAATTACTATCAGCTTTTATATCAAGTCATACTCTTTCTCATTAATTTCTCCTTTCTGCTATGCTTTATGCAAAGCTTAAGAAGTTATCCCTTCGATAATTTCTCGAATTTGAATAATAAGCTCAAACTCGTACTTATTGTATATGAACCACTAATCGCTATACTATCGGACGTATAGATTCCGCGTCGTAAGAAGTACGATGAATGGATAATTTTCCGACCCGTCCTTACCTATTAATTTATTACCCTCTACACCTGATTAACTACTAAAACCTTACAACTATAAGACTTATATGGGCAATATAGGCAATATATAAAAGCCAATTTAAAGCCTTATAATCTCCATACTAACCCATAATAACTGAATTATCACAAATTTCCTACTTTACTGTCAAGAAAAAAGTTCAGAAAAACCGAAAATTTTGGGGTCCTTCCCAGAAAAAGCTCCTTATTGCAATTATCGTGTTTTAAGTAGTATTTTAAGAAAAATATATAAATATTTTAATTTTTTATGTGCATCGATCAACCGTCGGTTACTTGCAACTACAATCATTAAAATTTTAACCATATAAACCGATTAAAAATATTCAAACTATCCATAATTCCCCAGACTCTCTAAAGTAACTTATTTTCGTCCTTTAATATACTTTACAACGTACGAACCGGGCAATAGGGTATAACCCTACCTATTGTCAAGACAGAAAACTGGGTTCTTTAAGGTGGATTCATCACCGTGTATTAAAGCAGTTGGCTATGGAGGGAGCCCGGAGTGCGACCGGAGTGCCAACTGCTACGCCGTACACCTCGGCGGGGGTGCGGTAGCCCAACGCCTCGTGCAATCTATCGTTATTATAAAACTCAAAATATCGGCCAAGGTAATACATCGCCTCAGTGACCGTCTGATAGTCCCGCAGATAGACCTCCTCAACTTTTACATTTCGCCATAAACGCTGCGAAAGAAGAAAATTGAGTTGATCAACGCCGCCAACCCGGAGTGGCGGGATCTTAGCGAAGGTTGTTACGATTGAGATTCTTTGGCTACGCATCAGACGCTGTCCTGAGCAAAGTGAAGGAATGACAGAGTGGATTATGCAGGTAAATTCCCTCTTGCAAACTCGACGTAAATCTCTAATATATCGCTATGCAGAAGTTTCTTAACAGGATAATTTGCGGCGATTGCATAGAGGTTTTGGGCAAGGTCGATGAACCGTTTGCCGACCTTATCTTTGCCGATCCGCCGTTCAATATCGGCTACAAGTACGACAAGTACTACGACAATGTCAAAAAGAAAAACTACATCGCCTGGACCAGGGATTGGATGAACATCTGCAAAAAAGTCCTCAAGCCGCACGGCTCATTTTACATCGCCATAGGCGACGATTACGCAGCGAACGTCAAGATAATCGCCGACGAGCTTGGCCTGATTATGCGAAACTGGATAATATGGCATTACACCTTCGGCCAGCAGACAAAAACCAAATTCGCACGGGCACACACACATATCTTTTACTTTGTCGGCGACGAGACGAATTTTACTTTTAACGACTATGCGGTCCGCGTTCCTTCGGACAGGCAGCTCATCTATAACGACAGGCGGGCCAATCCCGCCGGAAAGATGCCTGATGACGTCTGGGGCGGATACCCGCGGGTATGCGGAACATTTAAGGAACGTGCCGGCTGGCACCCCTGCCAAATGCCGGAGAGCCTGCTAAAGAGAATCATCGCTGCAAGCTCAAATCCGGGTGACTATGTGCTTGATCCTTTCAGCGGCTCGGGCACTACAGCGGCGGCGGCATATCAATTGGGAAGGAACTATATCGGCGTGGAAATCTCTGAACAGTATGTCGAAAAATCAAATAAACGTCTGGCCCAGTTGAAAAAACAACGTTCCCGTGACCTTTTTTTCAACGTTATTGAACTGGATGAAATTAAGCGGCTTTCGGTTGACATCGGAAGATCGCCAAAAGAAATCACCGCTGACAAAGAACTACTGAAGCTTTTCACAAGTCAACTTACAGTGCGAATGAACAACCAAAAGCAATACAGCGAAAAGGTCGTAGCGACGGCTTTAGAAGGATTAACCGATTGAAAAATGTACGAATGAAAAAAAATCTGCTCGTTATTCTGCCGTTTGTCGGCACTGCTGTGATGCTGACAGTGATTCAGGCGCCGATAGGCTTGGCGCCGCTGGCCTGGGTATCGTTTGTGCCTTTTATTATTGCCTGCTCTCCGAAGGCCAGGGCCCGGCGATTATTTATTTTCGGCTACGTCATTTCACTGTGTTACTGGCTCGGCAATTTGTACTGGGTCGCCCCGGTGACGATTGTCGGCTGGCTTCTGTTCTGCCTGTACACGGCGCTGCTGTGGCCCGCGCTGGCGTTGTGCCTGCGTTTTTGCCGGAAAAAGAATGTGCCGCTGTTTTTGGCGGCGGCTGTATTAATCGTCGGCGTCGAGCGAATGCAGGGCTTCCTTCTGGGCGGTTTTTTCTGGCGGTTTCTGGCACACAGCCAGTACCAAAATGTCACGCTGATTCAAATCGCCGACATATTCGGCGCCGGAGGCGTCTCGTTCCTGATAGCTATGGTCAACGGGCTGCTGGCTGAGCTGATAGTGGCCGTTCACCAAAAGAAGAATTTTACGCTGGTTCAGTTTGCCGGCACAGTAATCGTTTGTGCGGCGGTGGTCGGCACCTTTGTTTATGGGTGGTGGAGGATCGACCAGGAAGCAGAATGTGTAACAGAGGGGCCGCCGGCTGCGTCGCTTCAGTCTAACGTCCCGCAGTCCGTCAAGAGGACGTTCGAGTCCGGCGACGAGTTATTCGCAAGCCTGATGGAACAGAGCAAGGCCGCCGCACAGGCCGGAGCCGAGTTGATAGTCTGGCCCGAGACGATGGTGCAGGCAACGTTAAATCCTGAAATATTGAAGCTTTTGGATTCTTCTCACTCGTGGAACGTTTTTGATAAGGCACTTCGGGAGCACGCCAAAGATACGGCTTTCGTGCTCGTAGGCGCGTACGGGGGTACTCCAAAAATAGAGGACAATTTCGAAATCCACCTTACCCAGAGATTCAATTCGGCTTTTCTGTACAAGAGAAACGGTGACAAAGCGAAGGAAGTTTACAACAAAATCCACCTGGTTCCGTTCGGGGAAGTTTTGCCGTTAAGGAAGTCTCTGTCGTGGTTTTATGAGCTGCTGATGAAGGTCAAGTTCATCCCTTACAATTTCGATTATTCGCTCGATTACGGCAGCGAATACACGATTTTCGAGATGACCGGCGCCGAAGAGAGCCGGACGCGGGATTACAAATTCGGCGTGATGATTTGTTACGAGGACACCGTCCCGGCGATCGGACGAAGATTTGCTCTGGACGAGCAGGGGCGCAAGAGGCTCGACTGGCTGGTGAATATCAGCAATGACGGCTGGTTCGTTCGATTCGAGGACGAAGAAGTGATGCCGAGCGTGGAGCTTGCCCAGCATGCGGCGGTTTGTGTGTTCCGTGCGGTCGAGAATCGGCTTGCCATCCTGCGAAGCGTCAATACCGGCATCAGTTGTCTTATCGATAGCGCCGGACGTATAAGAAACGGTTTTATAGCGGGTGATTTACCCGTAGATGCAAAAAACCGGACGGGCATGGCGGGATGGTTCGTAGAAAGAATACAGATCGATAACAGGGCAACTATTTTCAGCAAATACGGTGAATGGCTGGATTTTTGTTGTGAAACCTGTGTTGTTATCCTCATAATAGTACTGCTTTCGGGAAGATTTTTCAGAACCAAAAAAAACTTGTTTATCAGGGACGGCCAAATGGCAAGCAAATCCACAAAAAATAAAACGCAAAAGCACAAAAATATAGTTGCTTCCATTACTTATGCCTTGCTTTTCGCGTGCCTGGCTGTATTTGTCTTCGGATGCGAAGAATCCTCACAATCAATGTTGGGAGATTTCTACGTTACTAACGTGACTTCCCCCGAGACCGAAGCCTTCCAGATTATACAAAATGCTTTGGCGGATACTAATCCGCTGGCCAAAGTTAATGCTATCGAAGTGATTGCCACTACCAGGCAAGTCAAATTCATGCCTCAGGTACAGCGACTTCTGCAGGATGAATTTACGCCGGTTAGATTTGCGGCAGCCCTGGCCATTGGCGATTTAGAATACTCTTCTGCGAAAAACTCGGTAAGCCGATTATTGAAGGATGAAGATGTAAATGTCATCATCGCGGCCTCTTATGCGATGGGGAGGCTTGGCTCTACTGAATATTTCGAAGTAATTCGCAAAGCGCTGAACAGCAACGATCAGACGGTCAAATCGAACGCCGCTTTTCTGCTCGGTAAAACGGGGGACAACAGCTCGTTGAATTTACTGAAATCGGTTCAGGAAGACAAAAATACCAGCGATAAGGCCAGATTTCAGATATTAGAGGCCAGGGCCAGGCTCGGCGATGAAGAGGTATTACAGAAGCTATGGGCAATAGTTTACAGCGCCTTTGCTGACGACAGAATTTTGGGGATAAGGGCAATAGGACTCCTTGGCACTTCAAAAGCCAGGGACATCCTGGTTACCAAGTTGGATGATAATGTATTGGAGGTCCGCCTGACGACTGCCGAGCAGCTTGGCAAGCTTAACGACAGGATCGGTGAGGCGGAAGTACTCGATGTTTTCGAGAAAAATCTTACAATTGGCCTGGATAAGGAGGCCAGCGAACGGGCTAATATGCTGACAGCACTGGCAATCGGCCAAATATGTTCACCGGCCCTGGAAAAAAATCTGCCCCAGTTATTGAAAAATGAGTCGAAATTTGTGCGTATTGCTGCCGCACAGGCCGTTTTTCAATGTAAAATGAAGTAAATAGCACCTGAAAATCATATGTTATCAGACCTGATATCGGGGATTTTTACTCCGCATTTTAATTTAGGCTATTTACTAAAAATAACTTGACCTTTCCGAGCTTTAAGCGTACAATTATACTATACACATAATATCAGGGCTTGGGTTCCAATATAGCGACCCGGCATGAGTTGAGCCAGTTTTAGGCTTGTAACTATTGGTGAGGGGTGGAATGGAGCCTCCCCTAATATTCTTCTATGAGGTTGGGACGCCTTGTATAAGGTAATGGGTGTATTGAAAAGAAAACACAAATATACTGAAAGGAGCTTGTTTTGAGCACTCTTACAAAGGTCTTAATAGTTCTGCTGACAATAGCCTCAATTTTCCTCTGTGGTATAGTAGTAACTTACGTTGCAAACGCCGATAACTACAAACAAAAATACGACACTCTATACAACGGCTATCAGGCTGCTAAGAAGAATGAGGACAATGCAAAAACACAACTGAACAATACAATTGAGGAAAAGGACAGGGACACTGGAAAGTTAGGAGAACAGATTGCTTCACTCGAAGAGGATATTAACAAGTTAAAGAGCGATCTCGCGACTGCTGAAAGAGACAGAGACGATGCAAATCGTAAAGTCAATAACTGGGCAGCAATAGTAATGGATTTCTCCAAAACTATCGAAAATAACGAGAAGTTGGTAAAAGATGCCCTCACTGAGCGGGACTTGAAGGAAGCTGAGCTGATCAAGCAGGGGAAAGAGCTTAAAGACACCACAGCGGCTCTCATGGAGAATATGGCGATAGTAAAGCAGTTACAGGAAGGATCTAAACGCCTGCTCGAAGAAAAAACCGAGTTGCAAAACAAGCTGGACCAGTACTTGCGACAATATGGCAAAGCAATCGCTGAACCGATACCTGTTACACCGGGACAAGAGGCGGTTCGCTTGACACCTCCCACCAAAGATATCGATTTGAACGGGTCTATCACCGAAGTGGATTTGAAAAATCTCCTTGCCGAAATATCCATCGGTGCAGCGGACGGTGTCAAGGAAGGTATGAGATTTCACCTCACTCGCGGCGATAAATTTATTTGCGATATTGTGGTTTTGGACGTTTGGCCCGAGAAGGCGGTTGGCTGGCTCGAACTTATACAGGACCAACCGCAGGATCAGCCGCAAATCAATGATAGAGTCAGCACTAATTTGTAGAAAACGCAATTTTGGCTAATTGCTATGTGAGGTTGATATATGAGTCCCGTTGTGCAGAGTCGTGGTAAAAAAATAGCGGCAGCCGATAATCTTTATACGGTGATTCTTGCCGTGGCATTTTTAGTAGTTCTAACGGCAGCGGTGTTTGTCGCCTATCAATGTTACACACAGTACGATACAATTTTTAAAATACAGTAGGCGAATCGCTATTGACAATAACTCTCTCGGCGGTTATATAACAAGATAGCGAAGCAGGAATTTTAAGCTCTCCAAAACCTTAAATTGGGATATCAGAAAGGAGTCGAAAGTGCTACTGGACACAGTCTTAGGTTGGTTCAGTATGGATATGGGTATCGACCTGGGCACCTGCTCAACCCTTGTTTGTGTCCGCGGCAAAGGTATCGTCCTCAATGAGCCCTCTGTAGTTGCTGTCCGCAAAGGAACCAATATCGTCCTGAACAACGGTGAAGCTGTCGGGCTGGTTGCTAAAGAAATGTTAGGCAAAACACCGGGCTCGATCAGCGCCATCAGGCCTCTGAAGGACGGCGTGATCAGCGACTTCGAAATTACCGAAGCGATGTTGGGCTATTTCATCCGGAAAGTCCACGGCCGGGGCGGGCTTGTCAGGCCGCGAGTGGTCATCGCCGTGCCGAGCGGAATTACCGCCGTCGAACGCAGGGCGGTAATCGACAGTGCCGAACGGGCCGGCGCTCGCAGGGTATATTTGGTCGATGAACCTATGGCTGCTGGAATCGGTGCCGGACTGCCCATCACGGACCCTACCGCCTCGATGATTGTCGATATCGGCGGGGGGACTACCGAGGTGGCCATTATGAGTCTGGCCGACATAGCCAATTCCGAATCGATCCGCATCGGTGGTGACGATATGGATGAAGCGGTAATCAATCATCTCAAGAAGACTTATAACCTGCTCATAGGCGAGGCAAGAGCTGAGAAAGTCAAGATACAGATCGGCTCTGCCGCTCCGCTGGAAGAGGAATTAACGATGGAAATAGCAGGTAGAGATACCATCTCCGGCCTGCCGAGAAAAATTGTCATAACGAGTGAGGAAATCCGTGAAGCCCTTCGCGATCCCATCGCCGCGATTATTGACACAGTTACGGCAACACTGGAAAAGGCCGAGCCGGAACTGGCCGCGGACTTGATCGATAACGGCATACACATCTGCGGCGGCGGATCGCTGCTGCGGAGAATGGATACGGTTCTGGCCAATGCGACCGGCCTGAAGGTCCAAATCGTCGATGACCCGCTGAGCAGCGTCGCTCGAGGTACCAGCGTCTATCTGGAAAACCTGGAGTTGTGGAAGGATACAATGGACCATAACGAATACGGGTGGGAATGATTCGTTGAGGGCAGCGCCTAATACGGATTTCGTGAAAAACTGACAGCATAGGATTATGGCAAGGAAGCAAACGAAAGTCTCCAGACGAATGTTATTTACCTGGTTTATGCTGACCGGTTTTATCTTCCTTTTTGCCCCGCAAAATCTTACGAGTAAATTCCAGCTTGCTTTCGTTCACGTTTTTCGCTGGCCTTTAAGTATCGGCGGTAACCTGGTAATGACGGCACAGACACAACAACCGGTTGCAGGTGCCGTCAGCCGGAGCGAAACCCAGTATCTCAATTATATTGCCAACCTCGAAGAAACGCTGGCCCAGGAACGTAAGAGGTTCAAAAAGCTGAACGAACTATATAATACGTATGTCTGGGAAGGCACGGATTTTGCGCTAGCCGACGTCATCCCGGTCGACGGATCCCGCAACGAGTTGACGATTGACTGCCGCAAAACCACCGGCCTGGCAAAAGGCCAGTTCGTCCTGGGCGATGAAAGTATAATCGGAACGATATCCGATGTCTTTCCGCAAATATCCAAGGCCACAGTCGAGCTGGTCACTGATCCTACATCGAGAATATCTGTAAAGATAGCGGAATTTAAGGGCATAATGAAAGGCACCGGCAATAACTCGGCAAAGATCGAGATGGTCAAGAACAAAGTAGAGGTCGGCGAGAATGTTTTTGCCCTTAAAAAGCCCGGATTCCTGGACGCCCCGATGATTGTGGGAAAAGTTTCCGAATGCAATAGGAACAAGGATCCTTTGCTTTGGGACATAACAGTCGTACCGGCTTGTGATATAGCACAGCTCGAGGACGTAGCCGTGATCATAATGAATCCGCAAAAGTAACCGCGTTCGGACCCACTGAGGACATGAAATGCGATGGTTTCGGTTTGCATTGCTAATTCTTGCTGTGACTGTTCTGCAAAAGGGTCTGTTGGCGCGTTGGAGCAGCAAACCTGATTTGCTGGTCATTTTTTTAGTGTTCTTTGCGATTTACTACAATACCTCGGATGCGATAATCAGCTCTTTCACAATAGGTTTTGCCGCCGATCTTGTCGGCTCGCCGATGCCGATGGGTCCGCAAATGATTAGTTTCGGCCTGTTCGGTACACTGCTGGCATACCTGCATCGTGTGATCGCGATCAAAAGGATGCCCTTTCAGGCACTTGCGATCTTTGCCACCTCGGTTTTGACCGGCGCCATGACTCATTTGCTGGCATATATGACAAAGGGCGAGCCGGTTGCGGCAAATGTCTATGCTGTTATTTTCATTACATCTTTATACTCGAGCATTGTGGGGCCGTTTTTATTCCTG
>Ga0315285_10004261_pt1 | contig 14857 bp, 13 predicted proteins | sample YL17G09_36_MG_FD_203698 | JGI IMG/M metagenome (GOLD analysis project Ga0315285, IMG submission 203698) | Sediment microbial communities from Yellowstone Lake, YNP, Wyoming, USA - YL17G09_36 | ecosystem: Environmental > Aquatic > Freshwater > Lake > Sediment | place: USA: Wyoming | collected...
GCGCCCTTCGGCTTCCCCATGCGTCTCTTGATGAAGCTGCCGACCAGGTCTCCCAGGAGCGCACCGACTGGCAAGAGTACGATGGGTGCCAGGGCGCCGGGGAAGGCACCGTATTCGAGCGGCTCGTACACCAGAGCCGCCAGCCCCCAGAGGATCAGGCCGAGGATGATGCCGCACATCACCCCGCCGCAGAAGCCCCGCCAGGTCTTGCCATCGCCGAAAAGCCTGTCCCCATCCTTGAGAACCTTCCCGAAATCCATCGGCGTGCCGCCGCCGAAGAGGACAGCCGTCGGGTTCGCGACATACGCGGGAAGGAAGAACCAGAAGGCCTGGAACAGTTCGAGCGCGACCACTGAGCTGCGAAAGGAGTAGCGGGATATTAAGGGCTTGGACGCGAATCGGCCAGCAATCAGAGTGCGACTGGCAAAGAGGCTACTGCCCGTAGAGCGCGCCGAGCTTCTTGAGCGAAAACGATTCACTCGCGAGTTCAAGTGCGTCTTTCAAGTTGCGGCGCAGACACTGGACGAATACATCCTCACTCTTCTCTCCGATTTCGACCTTGAGCACGTGAAGGATCCTGCCGTACCTGACCGCCTTAACTTTGACTACCCTCGCCAGCTCGGGATGCTCGACCGCATCGCGCGAAATCATTTTATTGCCTTTCTTCTCGAGGCGGTAGGCCATGAAGAAAATTCCGAGCAGGAAGATCAACCCCAAGGTTCCCACCAGCTCGGGATGAGGTTTCCAGAGTGATGATTGAAGTGCATCATTGCCGAACAGGGCGGCGAATATGGACGAACCGAATATGATGTAGAGAAAGATGGGCAACAGCATGCGCCCGGCCACAGATCCTGACATGGAAATGAGTCTAAGGCTTCCCCATTTCGCCTCCAGAATGAAAGGCGGACTCTCCTTCTTTGGGACGCCGATTGTCGCCGTCAAGGAATACTCAGACTTCATTGAAGCATCTCGGCCGCGAACGAGACATATCCTCTGCCACAATATGAAAATAGCGTGAAGAGCAACGGACTCACCAACCCTTCATCGGTTCTCGTGGGTGTTGACCCAGCGCTTAGCGATTCGATATCCTGACGATGCTGGTTCGGGTCATTGCCAAAGATGATAATCAACCCGCTGTCATTAAATGGCGTCAGCACGTGGAAAAGGATGCGATGGAACTGGTGCAAACCTTCGTCGGAGGCTTCGATGAAGTCCTTGGCGGGGGAATTCCGAAGGGGAGCATAGTCCTAGTGTGCGGCAGCCCTGGCACGATGAAGACCAGCCTCGCCTTCTCGATTGCTTACAACAACATCAAGAACAATGGCTCGAAGGGGCTCTACATCTCGCTAGAGGAGAGCACGGACGATCTCAAGACCGACATGGAGAACATGGGGCTGTCGGGACTGGACAAGATGGACCTGCACATCCTCGATGTCGGGAAGATCCGCCTCGAGCACAAGGAAGAGGAGATGTCAAAGAACTGGCTCGAGGTCCTGATGAAGTACATCGAGCACAGGGTCGGCGTGAACAAGTTCGACATAGTCGTGATCGACTCCCTGGCGGCGCTGTACGCCCTGACGAAGTTCTCCAATCCGAGGCGCGAGCTGTTCCACTTCTTCGGGTTCCTGAAGGAGCTCGGCGCGACGGTGCTGCTCATCTCGGAGATACCTTCCGGTCAGAGCAAATTGGCGACATATGACGAGGACTTCCTCGCCGACGGCATCATATTCCTCAAGCAGTACGAGATGGGTGAGACCGACGTCCAGCTCAGGATCCGCTGCATCAAACTGAGAAGGCGGAAGCACAAGCACGGATATTTCGCTCTGATATACGAGAACGACAAGTTCGCGGTCACCAACGTCATCTCCGAATAGGCGGTATCAGAATCGGTAATGAGAACCGACTCATCGCTCCTTAATATCTTCACAACGGTGAGAGCATCCAGCACATGACGGACGGCTTTTCTCTTCTGTCGACCTATGTCGAAGGTCTCGACAAGGCGCTTGGTGGTGGAATCCCCAAGGGCAGCACGGTCGTGGTGGCGGGCACGCCAGGCACCATGAAGACCTCCCTTGTCTTCAACATGCTCTACCACAACTGCTTTCACGGTTCCAGGGCCCTGTACATCACGCTCGAGCAGAGCGCGGAAAACCTCAAGATCGCCATGAAGCGGTTCGGCCTGGGCGATTTCAACGAATCACAGATCTACATAGTCGACATCGGGAGGCTTAGGCTGGAGCTGAGCAAGAAGGAAGTCACCAGGGACTGGATCGACATCCTCGTCGAGATTGTGAAAGAGGCTGTCAACACCAACCACTACGATCTGCTGGCCCTGGATTCCCTCGACGCCCTCTATTCCCTGATGGGGCTTCACAACCCGCGGCGGGAGCTCTTCCATCTGTTCGGCGCTCTGAAGGAATTCGGCCTCACGGTCTTCCTGATAGGGGAGGTCCCCTTCGGCTCAAGCCAGATCGCCCAGTTCGGCGAGGATTTCCTGGCCGACGGCATCCTGTATCTGAAGCACGTGGAGCTGAACGAGTCGGACGTCGAGCTCAGGCTGAGGTGCGTCAAGATGAGGATGGTCGATACTGAGCACTCCTCCTTCACGCTGCTCCACGACGGCGGCAATTTCTCGGTCGTCAAGTCGATCCCGAAGTCGCGCGAGTCCGAGCAGCGGGTTGTCCTGAACGTGTGAGTTCGTCTTTAGTCTCGGCAAAGAAGGATGCAATGTCGTTGATGAACTCGATCTTCGTCTTCATATCCGGGAGGGAATCCCGAAACCTTCTTGCGCGGGCGTCGAGCACGACCGCGACGCCCCTGTCAGTCTCGCTTCGGATCAACCGCCCAATCGCCTGCATGAGCTTCCTTCGTGTCGGGGCTTCGACGGCGTACTCCCAGCCCCGCTGGAACTTCGCGTCGTAGAAGTTGACGATCGACTTGAGTTTGGCCGTCGGCTTGGGGTACGGCACGCCGACGAGCACAGCCAGTTCGAGGTCCTCGGCGGGGAAATCCATGCCCTCGCTGATCCTCCCGCCAAAGACCGAGAAGAGCACCGCGTTGTCCGCCCTGAATCGTTCGACGAGCTCCATCAGGTCCGATTGCTCCATGTTCTGCTCCTCGACATAGAGCGGCCTCTGCAGTTCGCCCCTGATGTCCAGGAACTGCCTCATCAGGTCGTGGGAGGGGAAGAACACTGCGGTGTTCCTCTCGACAGCGAGCAGAATCCTGAGCAGTTCGTCCTTCAGCCGGGCAATCGCCGAGGGATCCGCAGTCAAGACCTCGTATTTCGTCGTGAGTCCCTCCGCCACGAGCACCAGCCTGTTCTCCGGAGGGAATGGGCTCGGGAACCTCCTCAGCAAGGTCTCTGGCGGGAGGCCGATCGAATCCCTGTATTCCTCGAGCGGCGTCAGCGTCCCCGACATGTGGATCGAGGCCCAGCAATCGTTGACGGCCTTGGTCACCTCGGACGGATCCAGGCAGGAGCATTCCAGCGCCGGGTTGTCGCCGCCGGTGACCAGCCTGACGTATTCCCACCCCTCCTCGTTGAACCAGAAGAGCAGGAAGGAGCCGAGCGCTCCGATGTATGACCTGGGGATCCTGCCCGCCATCACCTTCTGCTCCCTCACTATCTCTCCCTGGACGATCATGTTCTGAGCCATGCGCTTGACGCGCGTGCTAGTCGTGCCGAATGCGCTCATCAGGGCTTCTTCAAGCGCGGACGGAGGCAACAGGCCGTCCTCGTCCCTCACGTATTCCTCGGCCAAGTCGACGAGCACATTCTTCGCGAGATCGACGACATCGGTGATGGAGACACCATCGGAGACCTCTGGATCCCCGAACTCCTCGGTCTCGATCATTGCGTTCCTCAGGGCGAACAGGCTCATTCTCGCGGAGCCGAGCATCCTCGCGTAATCGGGGAGGTTGTGTGCCTCATCCACGATGAGCACTATGTCCTCGAGCGGAACCGCCATCCACCGCAGCAGCGCATGACGCAGTCTCGGATTGAAGAAGTAGATGTAGGGAGCGGTGACCACCTTCACTTGCGGGAGCAGGGACTTGGTGAACTCATAGGGGCAGACGTCAGCGGTCCCGCAACGCGCTCGGACCTCCTCGGCGGTCGGAGTCTCCTGCAAGGCCCATTGCCTGAGTCCTTCGCTTTCACCGAAAGTCAGCTTGTGATAGTACTTGCATCCCTCCTCGCCCCTCAGTGTCCTCGCCTTCCGGTCTTGGCAGGCCCTGGAGAGTTCCTCGGCAGCCGCATTTCGAAATTCCCCATCGGTATGCAGGAGCGGGCAGAGGTTGTGGCGACCCTGAAGCGCGGCGGTCTTGAGACCGAGCTTCCTCGCCTCAAGGATGACCTGGCGCTGCTGCGAATTCGTTCGCACGAGGTAGAGAACAGACTTGTCGCCCGCGAGAGCCTCCGAGCCGGCTGCGTACAGCGCGCAGACGGTTTTCCCGATTCCAGTCCCCGCCTCCAGGACGATGTGTCGCCCGTGCACCGCCTCGGTCATCGCATCCACGACATCCTTCTGCGATCTCCGAAAAGAGTACGGGAACTCCATCGCAGCCGCCATTCATTGAGAGTAGTAGTCCGCATCGGTGGGGTCTGCGAAAGTGAGACGCTCCTGACCGGGAAGCTTGACAGCATTGGCGCGCGGTCCCATGGACGGAATGCGGGGCGGCCATGGCATCGACAAGTGGACCGAGTTCGAAATAGCCCGCGTCGATCGCGGCGTTGTTATTCGGAAGAAAAGGCTGAGTGCCCTGCTCAATGAGGCAAAGCCCCAATTCACCACGAGAGACGGGGAACCCTACATCTTCGATTTGGGCATTCTCAAGCGTCTGGCGGCGGTGCTGCGCGAGGGAGAGGACCTCCAGCTCCCGATCACGCTGCACTTCTCGACGATTGCCAAGGACAGCAGTTATGCATCCGACGAGACCGCCGCGGAAGTCCTGAGGCGCCTGGAGGAATTCGGCGAGGCCTATCCATACCGCGACGGGAAGATGCGGCTGCCGAACTCACTGGCTTACACTCTCCTGTTGAAATATCCAACTGCGATCCAAGGATTGTTTCTCTAGTCGCGCTTACGGGAGGTTCTTCGGTCTTTCCTTGCGGCCGCCCCAGAGATCCTCGGGGAACTGATCGTACACGGTGGCGTCCTTCTCCAGCGCCTCCTTCTCCTTCTGCGCCCTGACGAGCTCCGCGATGCGCTCCTTGCGGAACATCCAGTAGTGGATGCGCCACTCGCGGCCGTCGTAGAGGGTCGTCTCCTCTCTCTCCGTCGTGAGGATTCCGGAGTCCTCGAGCATGTAGAAGGCGTCTCTGTCCTCGGGCTCGAGTACGTTGTCGATGATTCTTTCAGAGTACCCGAAGAAGTTGAGAACGTGCTGGGCCATGACCCTGGCCTCTTCGTCCTTCATCCCGGCACGGTCTATGGAGTTCTTGATTGCACGGGTGAGGTCATCGACAGTAAGCGTCCCTGCCACCCCCCTACCCGTCTTGGTCTTAATCGCCATGAAACCTACGCAACTATTGGCCGTCCGAGTTATTTATACTTAGCGTCCGTGGGACGCGTGAGTGATAATCGCGCGAAGACGAGTTGCCAGCTCGGAAAGAGCTAAATGCCAGCTGGCGATTACTGGCATTGCTGGCATAAACCCGGGGCAGGAAGGGGCGATCGGTGGGGACCGACAATAACCTCGATGGTCAGGCAATGCTATTGGCCGAGTTGCGGGCGATCCGCGAGCAACTCGCGCGTCTGGAGCTCAGGGTTGACGCTCTCGCCGGCAAAGGAGCGCCGGCCGAGGCGGTGGTCAAGACGTTCGTGGACGGCCTCGACGAGGGCCTCGGCGGCGGCATCCCTAGAGGACATGTGGTGATGCTTGGCGGGCCGAGCGGGACGATGAAAACGTCGCTGGCACTCTACATCATGCAGAGGAACCGCGCGGAGGATGTGAGGGGAATCTACGTCACGCTGGAGGAGAGCCGCGAGAGCCTGCTCAAGACGATGACGCGGCTCGGCATAGGCCCCGATGAGGATTTCATCGTCGACATCGGGAAGCTTCGCATGGAACATGAGTCAGCGGAGGAACCCCGCGACTGGCTCCAGATCTTGAAGGATTATCTGTCGCGGCGGCTGGAGAAGGGGAAGCTCGACCTCGTAGTCATCGACCCGTTGAACTCTCTCTACGCGCTTGCGGGGATCAAGGATCCGCGGAAAGACCTGTTTCACTTCTTCGCGTTCCTGCGGGGGATTGGTGTCACGAGCATTCTCATCATGGAGGCTGAGGCCGAGGACAGGTTCTTCCCGAATCACGAGGACTATCTCGCTGACGGTGTGTTGACTCTCGACTTCCCCAAGAACGAGGTCGGCGAGCTCTCGCCTCGGTTGCGCTGCGTCAAGATGAGGCACACTGAGCATTCGCGCGAGCCCTTCCACCTCACATTCGGAAATGGTCGATTCGCGGCAGACCCATGGAGCGCCAAGGCTGACAGTAACCCTGTGCGATGACGGAATGCGCCGCTCAGCCCAGCGGGCCTGCCCTGATCTTGTTCCTGTCGACCTTGATTCCCGCGGGGGTCGCGATTATGAGGTTCTTGCCGACCCCGGCGACGTCTCCGCCGGTGTCCCTCGCGACGTTCTTCAGCTCCGCGGTTATGCGCTTCAAGGCGAGGTCGTCCGAAGCAATCGCGCTGTAGTCTATGAGGAGAATGTTCCCGTTGTAAACGTGAGTCGTGAGGTCGGTGATGTCCTCGTAGCGGTACACCTCGGCGACTCTCACCATTGACTTCACTGGTTCGCCGAGCGGTCCACCGCCCTCCTCAAAAACAAGTTCTCCTAGGTCGATGTAGCCCCCTGTCTCAGCACTTCCTTCTGTCAGCTTCTTGAAGGGTTTCTTGATGAACGCCATGCCCATCCCTTTGTCCAAGTAATCTGGCCTCGGTTATTAAAACTATCGAAGACTCGCGAGACGCGAACGGTTCATGCGAAGTCTGGCTCGGCGATGAAACGACAGAGCGCGTTGAGTCACGAGATAGTCCTCTCATTCACTTCATGACAAGGGTTAAATGAAAGATGATGTTTGGGCCTCGCGGCATGCTATACGATGTCATTATCGTAGGCGCTGGCCCAGCCGGACTCACGGCCGGGATCTTCGCGAGAGCACGCGAAATGTCAACTCTGATTCTGGAGGCAAGACAGGCTGGCGGCCAGCTGGCGGTGCTGTATCCAACGAAGTCGGTCTACGACTACCCGGGCTACATAGCGATCGAGGCCGAGGAGCTCGGCCGGATCTTCGTCGAGCACGCGAGACTGAGCGGCTGCGAGCTCCACGAGGGGGAGGAGGTCACCGAGCTCAAGAGGAAGGGCGAGCACTGGAGGGTCGGGACCACCAAAGGATACTACGAAGGGCGCTCGGTTGTCCTCGCGATGGGCATCGGTCTCTTCGAATCGAAGCGTCTGGCCGTGCCGGGCGAGGATGCGTTCGAAGGAAATGGCGTTTCCTATGGGGTGAGGGACAGGCGCGAGTACAAGGGGAAGCGGATCCTGATCGTCGGTGGCGGCGACAGTGCTCTCGAGGCGGCACTGCAGATTGTCGTGCACGCGGCCGAGGTCTACTTGATCCACCGCAGGGAGCAGTTCAGGGCCATGGAGAAGAGCGTCGACGCCATCGCGCGGTCTCACATCAAGATCCTGATGAACTCCGAGGTCGCGCAGATATCGGGCGACAAGGAAGTGCGTCACGTCGTGGTCTACAACAACCAGACCCTGGAGAAGCGCACGATAGATGTGGATGCGATCATAGTGCAGGTGGGTTTCGAGACCAAGTCCGGCTGGCTGAAGAAGTGGGGTCTCGAGATGGAGGGAGAAAGGCTGATCAAGGTCAATGTGGACATGAGCACGTCGCTGCCCGGCGTCTTCGCGTGCGGCGACATAGTGTTCTACACGAGCAAGGAGAAGAGGATAGTCACGGGATGCGGCGAGGCGGTCACCGCGATAGCGAGCGCGTACAAGTTCGTGAAGAGCCCGTATTGGGCGTGAGCGCTGAACCAGAGAGGTGCGTCGGATTCCAGAGGCTATTCCTCGTCAATCTTCCAGAGGTTGTCTCCAACGTGGTGGATGGATTTGACGGCCTTCCCCGATTCAGCTGCGATCATCTCATCTCCCGTGAGCAGCGCTTCCCCGATTGCGAGGGGCTGCTTGTTCTTCTCGTCCCTCACCCAGACAAGGTCTCCAACATGTATCGCGCGGTCCGCGTCGACGATGCCGGGCGCCATGATGTCAGCGCCGTTGTACACGAACTTCACCGCGCCCATGTCGACGGTGACGTAGAGACGTTCCGGCTTGAACGCGAGGAGGCCCCTGACGGTCAGGAACGGGCGGTCGTTGATCATGAATCCGATAGACTTGTCCTTCACGAGCAAGATCTGCCAGCTGTCGGCCTCGGCCGTGTCGATGGGCTCTTCCGCTCCCGCAATCTCGATGCCCAGCGAAGCCTTCAACCGTTCGACGATTGCCGTTGCTTCCTTTCGTCGGAGTCTCTGGCGGCGGCGGAGCCTAAGCACGGCGGCGCTTCCTCCACAGACGTCCAACCGCCACGACAATCAGGATGGGCACCATGATGGCGGGGAATTCCGGGATGTCCAGGTGGCCCCAGGTGTCAGGCTTGTTTATGTCCACGTTCGTGGAACCCCAGTAGTCGTTGAACGAGTTCGTCGCATTAAACATGTGAATCGCGAAACCCGCTTCATCATGACCCGTAGCCCAGACGTTGGCCTGATTGAGATTGAACTCGTAGTTCTCGTAACCGTTGTAGAAGGATCCTTGGGCCCGATCGATCGGGGCAGTACATACCGCATCGCACGTGATCCACTGAGTGCCATCTCCGCGATCTCGTATGGGGACGCTGGAGCCGCTCGCTATTCTGGTGTGCCGGTCGTCAATTTGCGGAAAATTCGTGCCATTGTGCGTCGTGTCGAGCATGACCTCCGCGTAATCGAAATTGCCATCGTTGGTCGTGTCGTGGAAAACGACGCAGATCCAGACCCTGCCGCCCCCGTGCCCTACATATAACTTGTAGTTCGGTTTATCCACCACGGTCGCGCCGGCGTATTCTCCCGAAGGAAAATCGCATTCGCCATTGAGAATCGGGAGACCACTGAGTTGGCCAGAAGTTACCGTCTCGGCGTTGTCGCCGTGAAGGACTTTTGGCGAGTCATCGCCCCTCGTCCCGTCGCGGCCGCCAGAACGCGTCCCCATGTCAATCGGCGGCGGGAGGTCGCCAATTCCGTTCCAGTCCGTTGATTCCACGAGCATCATTGGATTGTCGAGCGTGCCCAAGACTGACAGGTCGACGGAAATCTCCATCTTCGAGCCGGAAGTCATCGCGAGAAGCACCGCACTTGGGACTTGAATCCAAACGGCCCCGGAGCAACCGTAGAGCGTTTTCGAATCCACCTTCCGCTGATGTCCAACCAGCTCCAGCTTGAAATCTGCAGTCAGAGTGCCGGCCCTGCAGCCCATGGTATCAGTTGAGTTTGTGTCGATGAAAATGGTCAGCCTATCTTCACCGGACACCCTCTTCACCGGAGCCGGGGCGGCTGGTGGGGACGGCTGGCCTGCCTGGGCCCACATGACCTTCGCCGGCATCGCATCGCCGGCCATCGCCTTCCCGAGGAATTCCACGTAGAACACGGACTTATCGTAACCTGTGCCATGCGACGTGTTGGAGGAGTAAGCCGCAATATCGACATTTGGGTTTGGAATGGGCGGTGATGCGTCAGTCTGGAACGGAGGCAGCCAATCCCCGAACCAACCGTCCACGATCTTGTTCTGCGGTGCCTGGTTCACGTATCCGACGCCGCCATCCCCGTTGATCGTCAGGGGGACGTCAACGTCAAGGCCGGTCAGGTTCAGCCACAATGGAGTCTTGGATGTGAAAACCGTGAGATCGACGCCCACAAGGACGTCCAGTTGCTCGCCGGCCTCCAACTCAACGCGGTTCGGAAGCTGCAGCTCGTCCCTCAGGTTCGTCGGGGAGCACTGCCAGGTGGCGCTTGCCGCGAAGTCTTCGATCACGACCTTCTTTCCCTGGGCGTGCATCTTCAGGCGGAGAATCTCATTGCTGGATGGAGTCAGGGCGGTCATCAGGCTGCTTGGGACCTGCTCGACGCTGATGGCGCCGTATTCCTTCCCCATGCGCAGCGAGGCAACGGTCGTGTGCCCTTCGAAATCGCGTCCAGCCAGGCGGACGGTGTATGTCGTCTCCAGATCTGCCGCCAGCATGTTGACTGCGAGTTCAACCGAGCTGGATGACGCTGCGGCAGAGGCGTGGGCTGCGCTCTTCCACGCCGTCCAGTTGAGCCGGTCTCCCGTCGATTCGAATTTCATGAAGTCGGAGTTTGTCACCTTCCCGCCAATGCCGTTGATCTTGATCGCGTACTCTGCTCCCAGGTCTCCTGGCCAATACCCCGTGGCGGGATTCCCGTCGGAGTCGATGAATGCGTAGAAGCCGTCGTATCCCTGGGTCTCCGCGAACACCTGCCCTCTGACCTTGAAGTAAATGAACAGCGTGTTTGAGTCCTCTACCAAGGCGTACTCAGTGAACGCGATGTTGTCCACCGCACCGCCATTGTCTTCAATGTATTTCGGCACCGCATTCCAATCGCCGAAGACGCCATCTATCTGCACAGCCGCCGGGCGCGGGGCCGGCGTGCTCATCAGGAGGTAGAAGGAAGGAAGGAGAAGGATGAACAGGAGCGTCAGACTGACCCCCACCTTGATATCTCGATGAGTGACAATTCCGAAGGCGTTTGTCCGCAGCGACCTTCTCGTCCCGTTGACTAGCCCGCGACCGTTCACGAGGCCGTTCCCGTTGACGAGTCCGTTCGTGAGTCCGTTGATCCTCCCGGTCCCGTTGACCCTTCCGAGACCATTGACGAGGCCGTTGGTGCGCCCTCTCCCGTTCGTCCTACCGAGGCCGTTCGTGAGCCCGTTGGTGAGGCCATTCCCGTTGACCAGCCCTCTCCTGGTAGAAGAGCTGGCCCGGTTCGAAGCTCTCCCTGGAGAAGACTTCCCTTCGGCCATCAGGCGCCTCCCTCGCTTTCCTGGGCATCTTTGGCGTCTATCGCACCGCCACGCAACGACAGTGCCAGGAAAATGCCGCCGACGAACGCCATGAACAGGCCCGCGATCAGGGTGATCTGGTTGATCCATCCCCACGCGTCATAGGCTTCTCCGACCAGGGGAAATCGCATGATCTCATGCAGCCAGGAGCTGAGGATCATCCCCGGGAGCCCCAGCAGTAAGAGGACCAGACCGGCGTAGAAGAGGATGCGGTCTCGTCGGAGTCTGGAGCTGTCGATTTCCATGGTTCATCCCTCGATGAACTGCGGCTTGATTACCCTATGCACCTGATTCTCAATATATATTCATTGCGCCGTGGCAATTCGATTGCAGGCTACGCGTCAGTCGCGTCGGGACGTGGGCGCGCGCGTCAAACCGATTCAGGGGGCGTCGCGGATGGAGCGGACTTCTCCGTCCGATTGGATCCATCTTTGACGCCGGCTTTCGCGAAGCATTCACTCGCCTCGCTATCTCTGTCGAGGGCCTCTAGCGCCCTCCCCTTGTAGAGCCAAGCCCTCGAGAAGTCCGGCCTGAGCGTGACGGCGGTGTCGAGGTCCTTCAGCGCCTTCTCCGGCCTGCCGGCCTCCAGGAGGATCACGCCCCTCTCGCACCAGTTCTCCTCCTTTTTCGGGCTCTGACCGAGGGCGACATCGAGGCAGCCCAGCGCCTCCTTGAGCCTTCCGTTCCGCGCGAGCAGCTGAGCTCTCCTCAGGTAAGCGGTGTCAGAGACGTACTTGTCTTTCCCCGCTTCCAGGTAGGCTTCGAGCGCATCCTCGACGCGCCCGGCCGCTTCCAGCACCATCCCCCGCCAGAAGGCAGAGAGCCTCCCGCTCTTGCTCGCGCGTTCCAGCGCGTTCATGGCCCCGGGGAGGTCCTTGAGCGCGATCAAAGCCTGGGCCAATCCCTGCCCCGCCGCGACGCCGGCGCCGAGCTTCTCGGCCACTTCGAAACTGTGGCGCGAGTCCTCGAACCTTCCGCTCTCCAGGAGAGCCTTCCCTCTCGCGAGCCATGCCTCGGCCGACTTCGGGTCAGCCTTCGTGGCGGAGTCGGCCATCGCGACGGCCTCATCGACACTTCCATGGTCGAGGAGAATCTCAGAGAGCCTCTCGGAGATGCGCGTGTTCGATTCCAGGTTCGACGCCGACTTGAGCATGTCGATGGCTTCGTCGCTCCTTCCAAGACTGACCATCAGAGTCGCCTTCGCAAGGAGTATGTCGGTGTTCCCCGGTTCGAGCTCGAGCGCCTGGTCGTATGTCCCCATGGCCTCGTTGTAGCAGAAATGAGCCTCCGCCTCGTGGCCCATCTTCAGCATCACGTCGGCCCTCAGTATCCATGCCTCGTCGTACGCGGGATTGAGGATGAGCGCATTGTTCAGCGCGTCCCTTGCCTCCTCCAGGCGATAGAGGTGGATCAGCACCTCGGCCTTGGCGAACCACGCCCTGTCGTAGTTGGGGTTGAGGATGAGCGACTGCGTAATGAACTCGAGTCCCTCCTCGTGCTTGCCGAGCTCGCTCAGCGAGTGACCTTTTGCGTAGAGGGCGTAGTCGAAGTCCGGCCTTATCTCGAGGGACTTGTCATGGTAGGGGAGCGACTCCGCGAACTGGCTCATCTTGTCCAGGGCGTTCCCGATGTTGTTCCACGCGATCTCGTATTTCGGGTTGACCTTTATCGCCTCGAGGAAGCAGGGGATGCTATCCTCGTACCTCCCCAGGTTGTAGAGGGCGTTGCCCAGGTTGTTCCAGAGGACCTCGTCCTTCTTGTCCATCTCCAACGCCTTGCGGTAGCAGGCGATCGCCTCCTCCAGCCTGTCCATCCCGTGGAATGTGTAGCCCTTGTTGTACCATGCATGCTTGTAGTGCGGGTTCACCTTGAGAGCCTGGTCGTAGCAGCGGATCGCCTCGTCGTGGATACCGAGCATGAAGTAGGTGAAGCCCTTGTTGTTCCATGCCTCCTCGTTCCTCGGGTTGATCTTGAGGACGCGGTCATAGGCGTCTATCGCCTTCTCGTACCTCTCCGTCGCGTAGTAGGAATTCCCGAGGCTGTTCCATGCCTCCTCGAAGGTCGGCCTGATAGCGAGGGCCTGGCGGTAGGCCTCTATCGCATCGTCGTACTTCCCGACATCCTCCAGCAGCAGTCCTTTCCTGTAGAGGAATGTCTCCTTGTCTTTCTCGACCTCGGCCAGCCTGTCGTAGCACTCTACGGCCTTCTTGACCTTGCCAAGCTGGACAAGGGCGAGCGCCTTGTCGAAGAGGGCGGTGTGGTAGTCGGGGTTGATTTCCAGCGCCTTGTCGTAGGATTCGACGGCATCCCTCATCCTGCCCATGTACGAGTGCGCGTTGCCCATGTTGTACCAGGCGACCTCGTATCGCGGCTTGATCTGGGTCGCGTGGAGGTAGCTGGCGACTGCATCGTCGTGCCTCCCGAGCGCGTCGAGGGCGACGCCTTTGTTATTGAAGATGACCTCGTCGCGCAGTCCTTCCCTGATCGCGTTGTCGTAGTGCTTGAGCGCCTCGGAATAGCGCCTCTCGTCGCAGGCGGTGTTGCCCTTGAGGAACTCCTCCTCCGCACGACCCGCGTCTCCGGCGGCGGTTGTGCCGGGTGTGTGGCGGGAGTTCACGGCGGGCTGTTTAGCCTCTGCCATCCGCCATCAAATCTCGGCGGGGTGAGATATAGGTTCGCTTCCAATCCTCGCGTTCGGCAAACGATTGTGACCGCCAATGTAGGTCGGTTCTCCGGTGGCGGCTCAGTGCGGTGAATCCTTCCTCGCCAGCAACCAGCCAGCGTCATTCTCCCTGAACTCAGAGCGGACATACCTCATGACTTCATCGGAGACGCGCTCTCGGGAAGGTTCCACGTGCCATCCATTCGTTGTTGGTGCGAACATCTCGCTCACTTCTGAATCATGCATAGGTTGGTCACGGCTATCGAGCGAATCGGCAAGACGTGAGCAGTGAGTGGCCATTCTCAGAAATCGAAGGCGAATCACTAACCCTAAATAACAGCCCCAGAATGGCTGCGAACATGGCGGTGGTCCGCGTCGAGGGTGTCACGAAACGCTACCGCAACGTGACCGCTCTCGATGGCGTCTCTCTCGAGATCGAGGCGGGCGATTTCTACGGTTTCTTCGGTCCGAACGGGGCCGGCAAGACCACTCTCCTCAAGATCCTCACCGGGCAGCTGAGGCCGACCTCCGGCATGGTCGACGTGCTCGGCATTGACGTGGCGCGAGAGCCGCTGAAGGTGAAGGCGGTGGTTGGCATCGTGCCCGAGGTCGAGTCCCCGCCGTCCTATCTCACCGCCTTCGAGTACCTCTACTTCGTGTCGCGCGTGAGGAAGATCGACGACGCCAACGGCAGGGTCAAACGCTGGATCGATTTCTTCGACCTTGGGGACTCGAGGGGCACGCTCTGCAAAGACCTCTCCAAAGGCAACCGCCAGAAGCTGATGATCGCCAGCGCGTTGATCCACGAGCCCAGGCTGCTCTTCCTCGACGAGCCGTTCATCAACCTCGACCCGGTCTTCCAGAGGAAGCTCAAGGACCACCTGAGCAGGTACTCCCGCGGCGGCGGCACGGTCTTCATGTGCTCGCATCTCCTGCAGATCGCGGAGAAGCTCTGCGACAAGGTCGCGGTCATCAACAAGGGGCGGCTGATAGCGACGGGGAGCCTCGCCCAGGTGAGGGGGAGCAGCCCCGACCTCGAGCAGGCGTTCCTGCACCTGGTGGAGGGAGA
>Ga0315285_10004263_pt1 | contig 14851 bp, 12 predicted proteins | sample YL17G09_36_MG_FD_203698 | JGI IMG/M metagenome (GOLD analysis project Ga0315285, IMG submission 203698) | Sediment microbial communities from Yellowstone Lake, YNP, Wyoming, USA - YL17G09_36 | ecosystem: Environmental > Aquatic > Freshwater > Lake > Sediment | place: USA: Wyoming | collected...
ATAGGGTTATGAAAGCGGTCGGGAACGATCGTCAGGACCGATTTTTTCGTCTCCGGCCCAGGATCCCTCCGCTCAGGAAAAGCCCGGCCCCCAACACGAACCCAAAGTTATACCAGGAGCCGTTGTTATGAACCTCGTAAAAGCGGACATTCCTGCTGAAGATCGAGATAATGAAGGTGACCGGCGAAATCAGGCCGTGCCAGACCCCCTTCAGGAAACCCGTCGTCCGGCCCTCCCGGTCGGACGTTTTTTCCAACTCGTTCGGTCCGGGAGCGCAGCTCAGGCTGGCCAGAAAGAGACACACAAGAACCCCGATCATCATGATTCGAAAAGACCGATTCATATTCCCTCCTTCAAGTCCCGGTCCGCTTCGTCGGGGCGTTTTTAAAAGGCCGTCGGGATTCGAAGCGGTCGGCGATGATTGTTTCAGTCGGCCAGGCCCTCGACGGATTCGCCCTTGACCTTCTTGACGCCTCCGGCCGGGAGCGGCTGATGGACCTTGGACGCCCGGATGAATTTTTCTACGTGCGTCATCGTCCCTGCGATAGCCAGCTGTTCGAACAGGAAGCGGAACTGCTTCTCGAGGGCGGCGCCGATGGCCGCCCGGCCGCTCTCCGGCAGCGACCAGAACTGCTTCTTGAAGGGACCGATCGCTTTTTTGCGGGCTTTATAGAGGAACTGGGCCTCGGTGTCCGCGGGCTTGCGCTCGTCGGCGGCGTGGACCTTGAGCCAGTCGTGCATCTCCCGGCGCAGGGCTTCGGGCGTCGCCTCATGGTCCATGATCAGGGTTTGGAACGCCGTCGCCAGATGGACCTCGCAGGCCCCCGCCTCGACGAATTTGTGGAAGGCCGAGTCGGGGAGCGTGCTCGCTCCGTGCTGGACGGCGCCCCCCATCCCGTATTTCTTGCGAGCGTTGTCGCTCAGTGCGCGCAGGACCTCGAAATCGATGGCGACCTTGGCCAGGCTGCCGTCGGGGAGAACGACCCCGCCGTGGCTCGTCCCGGTCTGGACGCTGATCTTGCTGATGCCGGAGAGCCTCCCCACGCTCTTCCGGTAGCCGTCCAGGAAGGCGTCGAGGTCCTCGGGCGTCGAGTTCTTCTGGCCGACCTCGCCGATCTCGCCCCCGACCGAGACCGTGATCCCCTTCGGCTCGTGATCGCGGATGAAGCGGGTGAACTCGGCGCACAGGCCGTAATTGAGCGCCTGTTGCTCGACCAAGGTCGGCTTGGAAAGGTCGACCAGGGTCGAGGTGTCGATATCGATGTTGTAGAACCCGGCCGCCAGGGCCTCGAGGATGAGGTCGCGGATGGCCTTGAGCTCGCCCTCGGGAGCGGCCGCGTACTTCTTGGCCGAAGTCTGGAAGTGGTCGCCCTGGATGAAGACGGGTCCACGGACGCCCTCCTTGACGGCCGCGGCCAGGATCGCCGTCGTGTATTCGGCCGGCCGCTGGTCCGTGTAGCCGATTTCGCTCCGGGCGATCTCGAAGATGAAGGCCCCGGCCTCGAGGGCGCGGGCGGCCCGGAACACGGCCCGGGCCGAATCGTAGGCCAGCATCCGGAGGTTCACGGCCGGGACCGTGAAGGCCCGGTCGAGCGACCCCCGGCCGCGCGCGAGGTAGAGGTCCTGGATCGAAGCCGGCCGGATGCCGAGGGCCTGGGCCGCCTCCCAGACGATCCAGCGGGCGGCGGCCCGCGCTTCGTCGTCGCCGAATACGGCTTCCCGGACCAGCCCGTCCATCCGTTCGCGCAGTCCGGCCTCATCCTTGATATTAAGTCCGCCTTTCGTCTTGGCGACGAGCCCGGACATATTCTTCAACAGATTTTTCAGCGTCGTTTCTGGCATGATCATGTCTCCTTTTCTCGGCCGTTTCTCTCCTGTAGTATATCAAAAAAGCGCGTTCGGACTCCTCCGTTTTTTTAGAGACTCCCTGGGCGGACCTGAAATTGGAAAGGTTTCTCGGGGGCGGCCCCCCTCAGCGATCCGCCTCTTCGTAGCCGACGGCGGCATAATAGATGGCCCGGTGCTTCATAAATAGGCCGGGAGCCTTGGTCTGTCAACCCTTCGACACTCATGGAAGCCCTGAGTGCTGCAAGGCTGCTCCCCGGCCGAAGCTCCACGGACTAATGCTCATTGGAGCGCCAGTACTCACGAACCGTTTCCGGTTCGTGAGTGCATGAATGCCGGCACCCAAGGAGCCGTTGTTTCGGCTCCTTGGGTACTGCAAGGCGGGGCTTGTTCGGGGTTAACCCTGAGCCGCGCTTCTCGTCCCCGCCTTGAAAGGCGGGGCTCCGATTTTAAGCCCCGCCTTTCAGGGCGGGGTAGCGTCGGCGAACGGGTCAACCTCTGGATGAAGATTTGACCCTAGCGAAGGGCGCTGAAGAGGCAGATCAGGACGCCGGGCCGGAGTCCGTAGTATTCGATTCGGTAGGAATCTTGGAAAAGGGGCGCGAGCTTTTCCGCCTCATCGGCCGAACAGATGACGGCCGGAACGCCTTCGAATCCTCCCGCGTCCTCCGCCCTCGTCCAGTACCCGACCCGCCGGAAGCCTCTCAAGTACCAAGGCAGGGGCCAGGTCTCGGAGGGGTCCGCCACGACCTTGATGAGCATGTCCTTTCCGTCGGGATGGCCGAGGCTGAGTCCCTCGACGCGGTGGACGAGTTTCAGGAAGTCGGGGACGGTCTGGGCATAGACCCAGGGGTTGCGCGGGTCCGAATGATGAACAAAGCTCGCCCGGTAGCTCTCCAAGCCGAGATGACCGACGCCGGCCGTCAGGACGATCGCGGCCGCGATCCGGGCCGCCCGTCCCCGCAACAATTCGACCAGGACGATCACCCCTTCTCCCGCCAGGATGATAAATCCCGCGTAGAATGGAAGGAGGTTCCAGGGCGTCTTGTAGGGAATGAGCGAATAAACGGCCGTCGCGACGAGCGTGTAAACGGCGATAAAGCGCATCAGGCCGGACGACTTCCGTTTCCCGAGGGCGAAAGCGGCCGCTCCCCCGATGACGGCCAGGATCAGGATTAGAGCCTCGCTCCAGACCGGCCCCCGCCCTTCACGGAAAAAGGCCAGCGACTTGAGATAATAATGCCAGGGTTGACTGTGGAAACCCGGATCCCCGGCTTTCTGGAAATAGCTGCCGAAGCTGAGGACGGAATCGATGATCCCTCTCGGATGTCGGAGGAAGGACGAAAAAAACAGCCCGGCCGTGACCGCGAATGCTGCGAGCCCGGAAAGGAATTGGCGCAGCCGCGGCCTCTTCTTAGGCTTCACAAAGCTTGAATCCGGCTCGCGCCGGAGCCTGACGAGTACAAGCGCGACGCCGGCCGCCGCGAACAGGATGACCGACGTCTCCTTGCTGGCGAACATGAGGCCCGCGAAGAGGCCCGCCGCGGCGCCCCAACCCGCCGACCGACCCGCCGACGCCCGCCAGAGCGAGGCGAGAAAGCCGATGCCGAAACCCATCAGGAGCGTCTCCTGGATGTAAAAACGGCTGTAGTAGACGAGGACGGGCGAAACGGCCGCGAATAGCGCGCCGGCAAGCAAGACACGCCGGTCCATGGCCTTCCCAAACATGGCCAGCAGCAGGAGGGCGGCCGCCCCGAATAAAGCCGGGACGAGCCTCAGCGTCCTCTCGTCGAGCGCGGCCAGGGTCGTCCGGCCCGCCAGCCGGGCGACCGGCCATGTCAGGTAGTAGAGTGCGGGACCGTGATGCTCGGCGGGATCATAGCGGTACTCTCCCCTCTCGAGCAGGGCGCCGAACTTGACGGCCTGGTTGGCCTCGTCGGGGTGCATGGGCCGGAGGCCGAGATCGGCCGTCCGGAGGAAAAGGCCGCCCAGGGCGATGAGCCCGAGCCCGCAGACGAGGACCGTCCGTTTCATTTGGCCGGGAGGCCGTAGACCTCGACCTCCACATAATGGTTCATGTCGTTCGAGGTATTGCCGCTGCTGGTGAGGCGGACATATCGGCCTTTGGCTCCCTTGGGATCGATGAAGCGGCCCTCGTTCGTCTCGATGTATTCCTTGTCCTTGCCGGCGCCCAGCCCCGACGAATTGTCATGATCGTTGTTGAACAGGGTCTGGACCCCGCTTACGAAATCCTTGTCCTCGGCGACCTGGACGACAACGTCCCGGTAGACGCGGGCCTGGCTGTGATAGTGCCAGACGAGGATGGCGCTCAGACTGAAGCTTCCCTTGAGGTCGATCTGGACCCACTGCTTGCCTGGGCCGAGCTCGACGAAGTAGCCGTCCTCGCCCGATTTCTCGCCGTCGCTGACGTAGCCGAGCTCGCCGATGACCGGCTGCATATCGCTCGAGCCGACCGGCTTGCGGAGCGATAGGAGCACGGTCCCCTTGGCGACGAAGACCGGCCCGCGCGCCTTTCCGGTCACGGGCTCCAGGTTCGGCGTCCGGATGTTCCGGGGCGTCCCGATGAACATGGGTTTGGGGAGCTGGAGCTTGAGCTCGACCTTGCCCTGGTCCTGAGCCTGCAGAGAGAATCCAACGGCATTCATTGAGCCATACATCATGACGGCAATTACGAATAGCGGGCGCCAATTCCTGCGCATAGTTCCTCCTGATGATCTTCTCGAATCAACCCTTCGACTCCCCGGCATGAATGCCGGCACTCATAAGCCGTTTCCGGCTTATAAGTGTTGAAAGGCGGGGCTCCGATTCTAAGCCCCGCCTTTCAGGGCGGGGTAGCGTCGGCGAACGGGTCAACGCGGCCGTTGCGTTCATTTTTCCCGGCTTTCTTCTAGAAGCCCTCGGTTGTAGATCGTCACGCGCCCTCCGTCCGCGACGACCAGCGCCCAGACCTCGGGGCGGCGGCGGCAGAAGTCCTCGACCTCGGCCGTCGCCATGACCATGAAGGCCGTCGACAGGGCGTCCGCGGCGGCAGCCGACGGATGGGCCGCCCAAGCGGCGATATGCCCCCGGGCGGGCCGGCCCGTCCTCGGGTCCAGGATATGGGCGCCCTTGACTTCGGTCCCGGAACCGCTCAGGGCCATGTCGGCGAGGAGGACGCTTCGCGGATCGCCCGGCCCCGCCCAGGGGCCTCCGACCCCCACCGGCCATCCCTTTAAGCGGCCGCCCGGCTCGGGACCCGGCCCGAGGCCGAAGGCCGTGCTCGTCCCGGCGTGGACGAGGGCCCGCTCGACCCCCCACTCGGCCAGGACGGCGCAGGCTTTTTCCAGGGCGTAGCCCTTCCCGATTCCGCCCAGGTCGAGCTCGAGCGGAGACCGAGAAGGCTTGCCCTCGACCGCCTCGGTTTCCCGTAGGCGAATCTCGAACCCTCCGCCGGAGGGCTCGATCTCCCAGCCGTATTGTATCAGAGAGCGGAAACCGATATCAAAAGCGCCGGCCGTCTCCAGGCGGACGTCCTCGGCCGCGGTCAGGCATTCGAAGGTCTCGATCCCGATCCGGAGGGACTCGCCCGGCCGCAGCCTGTTGATCCGACCGACGTCGCTCCCGGGGTCGAACCGGCTCAGGATCCCCTCTATCCGATCGATCTCCCGGAATGCGGCCGACGCCGCCTGGCGGAGATAGTCTTCATCCCGGCCCGCCGCCACGACCTCGAAAGGCGTGGACATGGCTTCGTGTCCGAAGCGGAAGACGGACTTCGGCTCGGTCATAGTCAGGCGCGGCGCGGAATGAGGTCGAGGTCGACGAAGGCCATGGCCGCGAGAGTCGCGGCCAGCGCCGCGTAGCGGTGGACGCCGATGAACGTGAGCTGGGCCGTGTAAACGAACCAGGGGAGCATCGAGAATAAAGCCGTCGTAGTCAGGACCAGGCCGGCCGCGACGAAAATCCAGAACGCGAGAGCGCGCGCCAGGGGAATGGGAACGCGCTTCACGACCGGACAGACGAGGCACTGGACTTCGGCTTTGCCCTTGCTCGGCTCGAAACCGTAGCGGCGCGCCCTGAGGACGACGACGGCGGCCAGGCAGACGGCAAACAGCCCCCCGGCCATGACGTGGAGAAGCAGGGGCACGCCCCACAGGCCGCGCGGGACGAATAGGGCATAGCCGAGCCCGCTCACCGCGGTATAGGCGAAGCTCAGGACGAACCCCGCCCAAATCCAGATCCTCCAGCCGGGATAATGCAGTTTCAGCCAAGCCTCAACGACCTTGACAAGGCGCGTCAAGGATTCGGGCTTGGCCAGCGAGGACAGCCGTTCGCCGACCCAGGCCAGATAGGCCTTGGGACGAAAGGGCTCCGGCGTCCGGCCCTTGGGCGAGGTTGCGGCCTGGAAGCGGAACAGGCTCAGCCTGAAGATCATGGCCGGGAGGGCAAGTATGGCGATGAGCCTGAAGATCATTGCGTTCATCTCCTCTTTTCCAGAAGACCGGACAGGCGGCCCAGACCCAGGAGCGCCGCCAGAAGCGCCATGAGCCCGATGACGGCGACGGCTGCGGTCAGGACCACCTTCAACACGGGCCGGGCCGCGAAGCTAAGCCCGAACATCCTGTGGAAGAGTCCTCCCAACTTCATAAAGGACGAGGCCGGGCGGCCGATCGCCCTTTTCATGAGCAGGGGCCCTTCGGCCTTGACCGTGCCGAAGAAAAACTTGGAATCCAGCGAATGGCAGTCCGTGCAGCCGTGGACGCCCAGGGCCTGGCGGGCCGGACGGACGTTGTGGCCAAGCGGCCAGGCGACGAAGCCGGCCGCCTTATGGTCGCGGGACTTGAGGCGCCCGTTCTTATCGAGCTCGTGGAGCTTTCCGCCCGAGATGTAGACGGCGTCAAGAACGCCGGCGGAGTCTTTGATAACGGCGGCCTTGTTGAGGTCGGCCAGCGCCAGGGCGACTTGTTCCTCGGTCAAGGCTGAATCCTTCCCGGCAACGGCCGTAACGGTCCTTCGTTCGTAGTCGGACAGGAGAGGCTGGAGCTTATCGCCGACGAGATATCCGAGCTCGGGTTCGGTCCGGGCCGGGCCGGAGATTTCGGCTTTATCCAGGTAGCCGTCCCTGAGCTTATAGATGAAATTCTTGATCGCTGAGACCGGCGGCCCGGGAATGCCGGGGTCCGACCCGAGCGATTCGAGGATCTTCCGGACCTTCGCCTCCGCGTCGAGCTGCGGCTCGGACGCCGCCGGATCTATTTCCGGGACGAGGGGCTTGAGGATGCCGTCCGCGCCGGCCGTCCACAACAACCCTTTCAAATCAGCCGCGACCTGAGTCGACGAAGGCGTCAAGCCTCCGTCGACATTGAGCTCAAAAGCGTTCGCGTCCAAGACGAGAACGGCCCTCTCACTGTCTCCAAGCGCCCCGGACAGTAACGAAAGGATCCGCGCCGCTTTTTCCAGCGGGGCGAAGACCGGCCCGGCCGCCGCCAGAACGGCCTCGGGGCTCAGCGGGACGATCGTCCCGTCCTTCTTGCGCTGAGCCCAGTAAGCGGGCCAGACGATGCGGTGCGGGGTCAGCTTGCCGGCGCCGTCACGGATATAGACCGGCTCGAGAACGGCCGGGAGATCGGTCGCCCAGCTGGCGATCCCGAAGATCCCGAGCCGGTTGGCCCGGGCCGTCCGGACCCGGACCGCCTCGCGTGCCGGGAGCGGTCCCGAATGGCAGACGGTGCAGCTCAGTCTTTCGAAATGGACCTTAGGCAGGCCCTTGTGGAGAGGATAAGGCGCGCCCATCCGCCCCGACCAGCCCTTGCCTCCGCCGGCGGCGTCCTTCCCCAGGTGGCAGCCGGCGCAGGTCAAATCCTCGACTCCCCGGCCTGAAGGCCGGGGCTTGTTCAGGATTAACCCTGAGCCTCGCTCATCATCCGCACCTTGAAAGGCGGGGCTCCGATTTTTAGCCCCGCTTTCAAGGCGGGGTCGCGTCGGCGAACGGGTGAATTCCTCGGCGGGCTCGTCCCCGCTCTCCCCTTCGTAGCCGCGGGTCATGTCATGATCGATCCCGTTCCGGTGGCAGCTCACGCAGCGAAGTCCGGCCGCCGCGTGGACGTCGCCGTCGGTCCCCGACTTCGCCGCTCCGACCGGAGTCACGGCGTGGCAAGAGAGGCACCGCTCGTCGGCCGGCCTGAGGGCGATGTCCAGAAAGGCGCGGTGCTTGGAGTCGAAGATCGTCCGGTCGTAGCGGACCGAAGGCGCGACGGCCCATTCGCTGTCGTCGGGGTTGGGGCCGTCGAAGACATCCCATGTCCCGGCCAGGCGCGAGGCCATGCCGCCCACCTCGCCCAGGCCGGCGGCCGCGGTCGCCGCCCAGCGGAAGTTCTGGCGGAGGACCTGCCTGGCCCATTCGCTGTGGTCCTGGAGGGACGAGCCGTTGTGGCAACCCATGCAGTTGATCTCGATCCGGCCCGAGACGTCCCAGCGGGATCCGGGCGTTGCCTCGCCGTCCGTGGGCTCGGCGATGCCGCCTCCGGCCAGGTGCCGGCCGAACAGGAGCGTGAAATCCCAGGTCGAAAGCCCGAGCGTCTTCAGGTCCCAGGTTCCCGGCCATTTCCGGAGCGAGACCGGGAGGATCGTCCCCGTCTTCTCGTCCAGGCGTATCCAGGGCTCTCCGGGACGGCCGTCGCTTCCGCCGCGCCCCGCGCTGAAATGAAGCCCTTTTTCGATGACGGCGTAATCATGGCAGGGCGCGCAGGAATAGCGGGACGAGAACGGAAGCGGATTGGGCTCGGTCGGGACGATGCCCTGGTTGAGATCGTCCTTGAGCGGGATGCGGTGGACGGGGCTTGTCCGGCTCCCGGTCCACTTGGCCTGCTTGTCCGCCGCGGAAAGCCCTATCCCCACCAAACAAAGAAGAACGCCGGCAACAAGGGGACATGTACCGAATTTTCTTAAATTCGGTACGTGTCCCCAGAATTCTTCTTGCGCGTGTCCCCGGAATTTCCCGCGGCGCCTCATGCTCTGAACTCCCCGGGCCGGAAGCGGATGAGATTCCGGGACCGGACGGCGTCATTGACCTTAAGGACGGCCACGGCGCTTTCGTAGGCGAGCTCGGCCGGACAGCCGAGCGGCGTCCCGTTCCGGACGGCGCCGAAGAAATTCTCGAGATGGGGCTGGTGGGCGGGCTTGGCCAGGTCGACCGGCAGCGGCCAGCGGCCGGCCTCGGCCGTGACCCGGACATCGACGAACACGTTCCGGGTGTCGACCTTCTGGATGGCGGACGCCTCGCTCAGGAGCAGGCCCTCCTTGACCAGGGAATCCCATTCGGGAGCGTGGGCCTCGCGCATGGCCCAGTTCCCCCTCTGGGCGACCTCGGAGATGACGAGCGACCCGTCGTCGCCCATGAACGTCTCGTAGAAGCCGCCGTGCTTGGTCGTGGTCTGAACCTGGTAGAAGGCCCGGGCCGCGCCCTGGGCCGTTTCGAACTCGAAGATGGCCATGACGTTGTCGAACCATTCGCGGCCCTTGTAAGTGTCGACACCGCCGCTGGCCACGACCGAGCTCGGGTTCGTCCCGAACACCCAGGCGAACAGGTCGATCTGGTGCGAGCCGAGGTCCACGATCGGTCCGCCGCCGTATTTCTTGTACCAGCGCCAGTTGCGGAACTCGGTCATCGAACCGTAGCCGTAGCGTTCCAGGATCGTCGCGTCCAGGGTGTACTTCTTGGGCCAGCCGAGCATGTCGGCCTTGGAACGGTTCCACTGGGCGTAAGCCAGATTGACCCGGCCCAGGACGCGCCGTTCCCGGATGAGGCGGTCGATGGCATGGAGATAGCGGGGGTTGGAGCGGCGCTGGTGGCCGATCTGGAGGAGGCGGCCGGTCCGCCGGGCCGTCTCGACCATGGAGCGGGCCTTGTCGAGCAAGTTCGACATTTCCTTCTCGCAGTAGACATGGAGGCCGGCCTCCAGGCAGGCATTGGCCTGCTCGGCGTGCATCCAGTCCGGCGTCGCCACGATCGCCGCGTCGAGCCCCTTCTCCTTGGCCAGGAGCTCACGGTAATTCTCGTAGAGGGTCACGGGCTGGCCGTACTTGCGGAGGTAGCCGCTCGCGTACTGGCGGCTGTACTCCCAGATGTCGCAGACGGCGACGATCCGGATGCCCGGAATGCGCAGGCAGGATTCGATCAGGACCCGGCCCTGCTCGCCCGCGCCGATCAGGGCGACTCGGAGGTCGCCGGGGCTATGATCCGAATCTCTTGAATCGGTGCTAGCCCCCTGCATTTGATTCGGCGCGTCCTCTCCCAAGGCACCGGCGGCCAGCGCGGCGCCTAGTCCGGCCGCGGCCGAGGACCTCAAAAAGGCGCGGCGGGACACGACCCGAGGGGTTTGGCTCGTCTCATCTTGGCTCATTGAACATCTCACTATAAAAGTTTTATTTCTTGGCTTTCATGTCCTTATCGAAGGCGACCCCGGAGGGCGCGAAGTTGACGGACCGGACGAATTCGAGGGATTCCCTGGCCCCCGCCTCGCGGTCCATGCCGTTGTCCTCCCACTCGACCGAGAGCGGGCCCTGGTAACCGGCCGCGTTGAGCTCCCGGACGATGGCGTCGAAGTCGACGTCGCCGTGGCCGAGCGACCGGAAGTTCCAGCCCCGGCGCAGGTCGCCGAAGGGAAGGTGGGAGCCGAGGATGCCGGTCCGGCCGTCGAGCGTCAGCGCGACGTCCTTCATGTGGACGTGGTAGATCCTGTCGTGGAACTCGCGGATAAAAAGATGCGGCTCCATCCCCTGCCAGACGAGGTGGCTGGGGTCGAAATTAAGCCCGAGGGCCTGGCGGCCGTTGAAGACCGCAAACAGGCGCTGGGTCGTATAGAAGTCGTAAGCGATCTCGGTCGGATGGACCTCGAGGCCGAACTTGACCTCGCACTTGTCGAACTCGTCCAGGATGGGCGTCCAGAGCTCCCTGACCCGCTCGAATCCCTTCTGGATCATCTCCTCGGTCGTGGGCGGGAAGGAGTACCAGGCCTTCCAGATCGACGATCCCATGAAGCCGGTGACGACCGAGCAGCCCATGGCCTGGGCGGCCTTGGCCGTCGCCTTCATTTCGTTGACGGCCCAGGCCCGGATGTCGTCGGGCTTGCCCTTGTGGCGGGCCGGCGCGAACGCGTCGAGCCGCTTGTCGTGGCTGTCGCCGACGCACTGGCCGGCCAGGTGGGCGCCCAGGGCCCAGCAGCCGAGCTTGTATTTCTTGAGGATCGCCTTCTTCTTATCGACGTAAGCCTTGTCCGAGGCCGCCTTGCGGACGTCGAGGTGGTCGCCCCAGCAGGCGATCTCGAGGCCGTCGTAGCCCCAGCGACTCGCCTTCTTGCAGATCTCTTCGAAAGGAAGGTCCGCCCACTGTCCGGTGAAGAGCGTCACGGGTCGCGCCATTTTCGTCTCCTGACGGGGACATGTTCCGAATTTTCTTGAATTCGGCACGTGTCCCCTGAATTCAAAACTTCACCCAAACCGCTCCCTTTTCGGAGCTCTCGACGCATTTCTCGATGAAGTGGACGCCCCGGACGCCGTCCTCGGCGTTCGGGAAATCCAAGTCGTCGGACGTCAGCGGCTCCCCGGCCAGCGTCTTGGCCAGAGCCGTGAGATAGGTCGCGTAGATGTTGGCGAAGCATTCGAAATAGCCCTCGGGGTGGCCCGAAGGGATCCGGGACAGGGCCTGGGCCCGCGGCGCCATCGGGTCGCGGCCGCGCGAGAGGGTCATGACGGGCCGGTCGAGGAAGCTGACCTTGAGGACGTTGGGAGTTTCCTGGACGAATTCGAATGAGCCCTTGGTCCCGTAGACCCGAACCCGGAGGCCGTTGTCGTGACCGACCGCGATCTGGGAGCACCAGAAGAGCCCCTTGGCGCCACCCTCGTAATTGACCATGATCGAGGCGTTGTCGTCGAGGACGCGGCCCTCGCCGAAGCGGTCGAGCCGCGCCAGCAGGGACTCGATCCGGAGACCGGTCGTATAGGCGACCATGTGCTCGATGTGGCTCCCGATGTCGCCGACGCAGTTCGAGATCCCGGCCCGGGCGGGGTCGGTCCGCCAGGCGGCCTGCTTCTGGCCCGTCTTTTCCAGGGGGGTGGCCAGCCATTCCTGGGGGTACTCAGCGCTCACGAAGCGGATCGTTCCCAGCTCGCCGGCGGCGACCAGGGCCCGGGCGTGCTTGACGAGCGGATAGGCGGAATAGGCGTAGCTGACGCAGAAAAGAAGGCGGCGCGAAGCGGCCAGGCGGGCCAGCTCATCGGCCTGGCGGCTCGAGGTCGCCAGCGGCTTGTCGCAAACGACGTGGAAACCTGCTTCGAGGGCGCGCCGGGCGATGTCATAGTGGGAGTCATTGGGAGTGACCACGACCAGGAACTGAATCCGGTCGTCGCGGCGCGCCTCGGCCTCGATCATCTCCCGATAGGAACGGTACAGGCGGCTCGGGTCGATCCCCAGCGCCTCGCCGGTCGCTAGCGTGTTCTCGTAGGTCTGCGAGAAGCAGCCGGCGACCAGGGCGGCCCGGCCGTCCATGGCGATGGCCTTGCGCTGGACGTCGCCGATGAAGGAGCCCCGTCCGCCGCCGACCATGCCGTAATGGAGCCGCGCCGTCCGTCCCGGGGCGTCCTGACCTTCGATCATGGCCCGTCTCTCCTTGGCCGATATCATAGCATAAATACGGCCGGGCCTTCACTGAAGCTCCACGGATTTATGTCCGCGGGATCATCCCTTTGCAGGCATTGGAGCGCCTGTCCCCGAAGCGGGGAATTCGCTATACCTCCATGGACTAACGTCCGTGGAATCCCGCGAAGGGGATTGAGAAAGAGCCGTCCCCTGCCGCGTCTTAATCTTACGGATCGGGGAAAACGCCGCGGCGGGTAGACTCCATGTCAAGATCGCTTATGGGCTTGAAGCGGAAGACAGCGCTCCCCTCCGTCCACCTCATCGTCCAGGAGGCCGAATCCGTCATGCCCCTCGACCCCGCCCTGTGCCGGAAAATCGTCCTATTTCTGTGCGAAACCTGGAGCGGAATCGGGCGCACCGAAATACTCCGACATTTCCGGCTCAGCTCGGCGGCCCTATCCAAGAACCGTTCGCGGTTTTTGAAGGAGCTGGCCGAGGATCCCGGGCTTGCCCTGACCATGGAAACGATCCGATCCCGGATTTACTTAAGGATGCGCCGACCCTCCTGTTTTCTGATGTAACCATTCGGGGCCATAACCATTCGGGGTCAAACCTACACTTTGTCAAAAAGTGCAATCAATACTTCTATGCTTATTAAAATCAAACCTGTTCTTTACACTTTGTGACAAAGTGTAGGTTTGACCCTGTTTTTACTTGACTTCGGTCAGCGGCCGGCACTATCATTTAAATACAGGCTCGAACGCGGTTGATGATTTTCTTCTTTGCGCCGATCGCTTCCTCAGCTACGAAGCTTCAGATACGATAAAATTCCGACTTCTTCAGGAGGCGCGAGATGAAGAATGGGGTTCGAATCGTGGCCGGTTTAGTTCTCCTGGTCATTCCCCTGCTGATTCCTGTGGGAGAGGGGCGCGATCTTGCACCCGTGTGGTCAGCGAGGTACAACGGGCCGGATAACAGCGGAGATCAAGCACAGGACATTGCGGTGGACGGCTCGGGCAATGTCTATGTCACCGGCAACGTCGGAATTATCGACGGTTCGGGCGACTATAATTGCGATTATGCCACCATCAAGTACAACACAAACGGTAAACGGCTCTGGGTCGCAACATACAACGGGCCGGGTAGCAACCTGGATGAGGCGTGCGCCATTGCCGTGGACCGCTCGGGCAATGTCTATATCACCGGAAGTAGCAGGGATTCAGGTTACGATTGGGACTACGCCACCATCAAGTACAGCACAAACGGCAAACAGCTCTGGGTCGCAAGATACAACGGGCCGGGTAACGGCTCGGATTATGCCGTGGCCATTGCCGTGGACGGCTCGGGCAATGTCTATGTCACCGGATCGAGTACACGTTCGGACAACACCAACACCACCGACTACGCCACCATCAAGTACAACACAAACGGCAAACAGCTCTGGGTCGCAAGGTACGACGACGGCGGTGGTGATGCATGCGCCATTGCCGTGGACGGCTCGGGCAATGTCTATGTCACCGGTACCACCGGAATTCTCGATCTTAAAAACAACTATAGTTGCGACTATGCCACCATCAAGTACAACACAAACGGCAAACGGCTCTGGGTCGCAACATACAACGGGCCGGGGAACTACTATGATGAGCCCTACGCCATTGCCGTGGACAAATCCGGCAATGTCTATGTTACCGGATTTAGCTACGGTTCGGGCACCGCATGCGACTATGCCACCATCAAGTACAACCCAAACGGCAAACAGCTCTGGGTTGCAAGGTACAACGGGCCGGGTAACCGCTGGGATAATGCATACGCCATTGCCGTGGACGGCTCGGGTAATGTCTACGTCACCGGAAGTAGCGAGGGTTCAGGCCCCCATGGCGACTACGACTATGGGGACTATGCCACCATCAAGTACAACACAAACGGCATACAGCTCTGGGTCGCAAGGTACAACGGACCGGCTAAAGACCCCTCGTCTGATGATCCGAATGATATGGCCTTGGACGGCTCGGGCAATGTCTATGTCACCGGATCGATCACAGTCTCGAGCTTCGATAGCGACTATGCCACCATCAAGTACAGCCCCAACGGCAAACAGCTTTGGGTCAAAAGGTATAATGGGCTCGGTAACAGCGATGATTCTGCAAATGCCATTGCCGTTGACAAATCCGGCAATGTCTATGTCACCGGAGAGAGCTTCGGCTCGGGCACCTCTTACGACTACCTCACCCTCAAGTATTAACCGGCCAGACTGATCGGTACAAAAAGCGGATACGGAATTTTCACAAATTCCGGCACTCGACCTTCACGCCCGGCTTCGCGAAACAAGGCCCGCGCTACTAATCCGCCTTCTCCCCTTTGACGACCTGGTTC
>Ga0315285_10004264_pt1 | contig 14849 bp, 13 predicted proteins | sample YL17G09_36_MG_FD_203698 | JGI IMG/M metagenome (GOLD analysis project Ga0315285, IMG submission 203698) | Sediment microbial communities from Yellowstone Lake, YNP, Wyoming, USA - YL17G09_36 | ecosystem: Environmental > Aquatic > Freshwater > Lake > Sediment | place: USA: Wyoming | collected...
CCATCGCCGCCTGGAGACCAAGTGTGTTCACCAGTATCAGGGCGAGGGGAATCATCGCATCCTGGTGAAGGTGGTCGATATCTTTGGCAACGAGTGGAGCAAATCATTGAATATCTGAGGCTCGGCCAGCTTGCTGGCAGGGCTTCGAGGGAAAGGAGAGGACAGATGATGGAAACCAAAGGAAGGGCTGAAAAACCTGAGGACCTGGTGGCCCAGGCCTTAAGGCTGACAGACTTGGTGGATTATCAGGCGGGATCGGTGGTGAGCCGGGAGATCCTCAAAAAGGAGACGGGAAATGTAACCCTCTTCGCCTTTGACGCCGGGCAGGGACTGAGCGAGCACACCGCCCCCTTCGATGCCCTGGTCTATCTTTTGGAGGGCCAGGCGGAGATCACCATCTCCGGGCAACCACACCGGCTGCAGCCCGGCGAGATGATCATCATGCCCGCCCATCAGCCCCACGCCCTGAAGGCGCTGGGCAGATTCAAGATGATGCTGGTGATGATCAGATCATAGCCCTTGCTATCAAAGAAAAGATGATGGATAAAGCCTTCATCTTCATGGCGGGGGCTGTCTGAGAGGGCCTATGGCGAACCGATTTTGCTTTGGGAAAAAGGGGGTAGCTATGAACAGGGGAAGGCAGGCTTATCGTCTGGCGGTTTTCCTAAGCTGGATCTTCGCGAGCACAATCCTTCTGCAAGGGTGCGCCTCTCTCCTCCTAAACAAGGGGTTCCCTCACTACGCAGGCCAGATCCAGAGTCTACCGCTCCGTAGCTCGGTGGAGGTGATTCGGGATAAGTGGGGGGTCCCCCATATCTATGCAAAAGACGAACACGATCTCATGATGGCCCAGGGATTCGTGCATGCCCAGGACCGCCTCTGGCAGATGGAAGTCACCCGCCGCCTGGCGCAGGGACGCCTTTCCGAAATAGCAGGAAAGGACGCCTTGATGGTTGACTACTTCGTCCGCCTCCTGGGCCTTCCTGACCTAAGGAGCCGGGCCGCCCAGGCTCTTTCCTCTGAAGAGCTCGATTTGATGCAGGCCTATTTGACCGGGATCAATACTTACCTCAAGCTCCAGGGAGAGGACCTGCCCCTGGAATTCCGCTCCGCCGGCCTTAAACCTGAACCGTGGGCCATCGAGGACCTCTTCAGTTCTCTCGCCTTGAACGCCTGGTTTCTGCAGACCAACTACAAACAAGAGGTCCTGGCCATCAAAGCAGCTTCCAAGATGGGGCGCCAGGGGTGGGAAGATCTCTTTCCTTCCCATCCCGGAGCCCTCCTTCCCAAGGATGAATACTTCGACTCGATTGGTCACCTGAAGATCGGGCCACTGCACCCTTCCGCCTTGGTTTTCCATCGAAACCTGCCTGTTTCGCCTTCCCCTGCCGCAAGCAACAACTGGGCGGTCGCGAAAAGCCAAGATGGCAAGCCCCTTCTGGCGAACGATCCCCACCTTGCCCTGACGGTCCCGGGGATCTGGTATTTCTGCCATCTTTACGCCCCGGAGTTCCATGTGGCCGGGGCTTCCATGGCGGGGACGCCGGGTATCGTCATTGGCCACAACGATTCCGTCGCCTGGGGCCTCACCAATGTGATGACGGACTGTGTAGATCTCTTCGTGCTGCGGGTGGATCCCGATCATCCCACCCGCTATCGCGTGGGCGATCGGGCCCTGGAGATGCAGAGGGAGAAGGTGATCTTCAGGCTCCCCAAGGGGAAAACAAAAGAGATGACCATCTTTCGAACTATCTACGGGCCGGTCATCACCCAGATTCAAGAAGGGATGGAGGCGGCCGTGGCCTTGAAGTGGTATGGGACGCTGGCCAGGGAGGATCTGGAGGATCATACCGAGGGGGCGTTTCTTTCCTTATGCCGGGCCCGGAGCGTGGAGGAGGCCCTGAAGGCAGGAAAGGGCATTGCCTTCACGGGTCAGAATTTAGTGGTGGCAGATAGAGAAGGTCATATAGGTTGGCATGTTACCGGAGCGGTTCCCATCCGGCAGGGATACTCGGGATGGCTGCCCGCAGATGGATCCTCCGGTATCATGGACTGGACGGGGTTCCTATCCTATTCCGATCTTCCCACCCGCGTCGATCCGCCTGAGGGGTGGATAGCCACTGCCAACCAGCGCGTGGTCTCAGACCAGGATGCCTACCCCATCTCCTTCGCCTGGACTGGCCCTTATCGCCACCAGCGCATCGCACAGCTCCTCCAGGAGCTAAGTGCCCCCTCGAGCGAGGATTTCCGGCGAATTCAGATGGATGTTCATTCCCTCCAGGCGGAAAGGATCCTTCCCCCTATCCTCTCCTTTTCGTTTCAAGCTGAAAAGGCGAAGGCGGCTGTCGAGATCCTCCGGGGATGGGACCGTAAGGTGGAGCCGGAGAGCCGGGGTGCCGCCCTCTATGAGGTTTTCCTCACCCAGTGGGTGAAAACCCTCTTAGAGGACGAACTGGAGGAGGACCTCCCTCTCTATTTCAACCTTACCGAATTCTATTCGATCCAGGATGTGATCCTGGACCGGCCCGATTCCCCTCTCTGGGATCGGATCGATACGCCCGAGAAGGAGGGGCCGAGAGAGATCCTGGAGATCTCACTGGCCCGGGCCATGGAATGGCTGGGGAAAAGGCTTGGCCCCGATGCCGGGAAATGGACCTGGGGGCGTCTCCACACGGTATACTTCCAACACCCCGGGGCCAAGGGGGGCGTGGCCGCTTGCCTTTTGAATCGCGGGCCATTCCCTGCCCCGGGTGACTGCCAGACGATCAATGTGGCCGGCTTCGTCCCGGCCGAGGGAGGATATGAGGTATTGTGGATCCCATCCCTGAGGATGATCGTGCCTCTGGGGGATCTGGATAAGACCCGGTTCATCGGAACCATGGGCCAATCCGGCCAGCCCGGACACCCACATTACGATGATATGATAGAGCCCTGGATAATGGGGGAGATGGCGATCCTCCCCTTCAGCCGAGCGGAGGTGGAGAAGGCAGAGGTCAGCCGATTGCTGCTCAAGCCTTAATCAGGATACCAGGGTTAGATTTGAGGCGGACTTTCGGTCTGACCTCCGAATAAAGACCTCGTTACCCTTCTTGCGCTTTCTGATTCTGGATTGAGCATAGGTGGGGCAAGAGACCATCAAATCACCGGAAGCAGGACGAAAGGCCCACGGCAGGGTCACCTAATAGCCTCGAGGACCAAGGGAAAACTCGAAGCCATCACGAAAAAAAGGGGAGGAGGGAGCCAAACTGACATATGAAGATGACCCCAGTCCGCCCTTTCAGGATGCCGGAGGGGCAAGCAATTCCTGTGGCGCCCCAAGCAGCTTTATTGGTCCAAGGAGGACCGATCAGAGAAAGGAGAGTGACTTTCGACAGAGTGGATGGAGAGGATATCCATTGAGTTGACACGATGGATGGGTTTGTCTGTTTTCTCGGTGGTTATTAGATCTTCAGCGCCGGCCGATGCTGCAGCAGCGACATGCAAAGCATCCATAGCGTTAAGCCCGAAGGCGCAGGCCTCAGCATATGCATTCTTTACAATATCCTCAACAGAGTCAGCCCAATAAGCCACAGCATCGAAAAATGTTTCATAGAATTCGACTTCATCCTGGCGTTTTTCATAGACCGGTTTAGGGAGGACTTCCAGTCTAAGAAAAGGGCTGGCGACGAATTCACGGTCTGGGTCGCCAAGGATTTTCATGGCTTGTTCCGCCGAATCATCCTTTCCCCTCGCAGCCGCAATAAGCACGCCCGCATCTACAAAGGTCTTTCTGCGGCTCACTCCTTATTACCTCGTCGTGCAGCAATTTCGCTTTGAATCTCTTCCCAGCTGAGGAGAGGTACGCCAGACGCGACTATTCTTGCACGAATTCCCCAGAGCTTCTGTCCAAGGGGCGTCCTTGCCTTATGTGAAACCGCTTCCCGCCAAGTGGATTCTGCTGATTTCGCTGGACTATCTTCCAAACCGGTTAGGGCAATGTCAGAGCCAGCTGAGCAGTGTTCAATCGAGAGAAGTGTTTCCCAACCCGAGAAGCTCTGCCCTGCAAACAAGAACCACCGTGAAGCTTTGCCAGAGAGATCTTCAGGAATCTGGGACAGAAAAGGTATATCGAGAGTTCTCGCCTCCGTTGAGTATGCTACTCTCATTTTATGCCTCTCTTGAATTTCTCATAGAGATCAGGGTTCAGCGATTCAACGAAGCATCCGTAAATGACGTCATGGGCTTGGTTGAGCCAGTTCTCAACTGCCAGCTGATCGGTAACTCCTTCAAGCTCCTGGGAGCCGAAATCCAGATCTAACATAAGCATCGTTTCTTGATCTTTTTTCTGAATTCCCGTTTGATGAATAAGAGTACCTCTTGGCGAATCGAAAGGGATCTCATAGCGCTGATAGAACCCCCCTAATGACCGATCTAATACACCCTTTAGGGAAGGAGCGATGCTGATCAAGCTCTCTAATTCGCATTTACTCTCGGGGAGCGGAATCTGATTGATATATCGCAAACCGACTCTCTGAAGATTGCATGCTCCGCACAGTTCCATGTACTTCTTGAAAATCCGAAGAATGAGTGTGCGAAAGGTCTCCCAATCGGGATAGAGACGGAGGTAGTTAACGGCCAAGAGGTAGGGGCCTATCTGAACCATTGCAGATCCGTCTGGTCGCTTCATCCGGAAGCGGTTTGTCATTTGAGGAAGGGGCGATTTCCCTGGTTCTAACTGAATCACTTCCACTGCCTCAACCTGGGATCGCTCAGCAAATTCAGTCCCAATCTGATCATATAAGCGCCCAGGCAGAGTCCAATCCCAGGGGCCGGTAGGCCTAAACCTGAACTCGCAGAGGGCCTCGATCAGGGGCGGGGAAAGTAATTTTTCACCCATTTCAGTTCCTCCTGGGCAATTATACTACACTTTCCGAACAGATTTATCAATACCCTTCGCTTCCTTTGGGCCAAACAAGAGGTACCTCCTCAGAGTGAAAGGCAGGATCAGACCTGCAAATTATACAATGCCAGCTTTCCAAACAAGCACAGAAATCTCATTATTCCCCCCTGATCTAATTGACGTCCCTCAACTGCCCCCTCCCCGCATCCCGATTTTCTCCCCTGGCTAGCCCCTCAAGATCCCTCAGCCAGATGACAGTGGATGGCGAAGGGCTTGTTGGTGATGAAGAGGACCGTCACATCTGCCTCTGGGGTCGCCCCATGCTCCATGACCATGCCCTCGGGAAACCAGAGGAAGTGTCCCGGGCCATATTGGCCCGCATGGGTAACCAGGGTTCCCTCCAACACATACAGGCCGTGGGCGCAGGGATGGGTGTGGCACGGGTTGATGAAGCCGGCCGGATAGCGGACCAGGCGGACCTCCATACCGGTCTCCGGGTCCACGATCAGGTCCTTTCGGTAGAGCGCTTTCCCCACCTGCTCGTTGAATCGCTCCTGCCATGGCATCGAATGGGTATCGATTGCCTTGAGATCTTTCCCATCCATCCTCTTCTCCTTCCATCCTTTCCCCTGGGCGATGGCCCTCAGATGACCGGTTGTCTCTGTAGGGCAGATTGAGAACATCTCCTTCCGCGTCCAAGCAGAAAGGCTTCTCCGAGAAAAATTTCGAAGGCGTTGAACTAAGTCCCGTCCCCTTGTCCATCCCCTTCCCCCGACTCCTTAAGAAATCATCTCGGCACCATACAGAAGCGAATGAACCCCGCTCCAAGGTCGCTCACCCTGCCTCGCAGCAGTTCGAGACCCTGCCCGGCCGTCATCGTGCCGAATATGGTTTGGTCAGTGTTAATGAGTCCGTATCGGAACAACTCTCCGAAAGCTGACTTGATCACCTGCAACTGCACGCCGCGAATCGCCACAGGAAAGAACTGATTGAAACCGCCCTGGATCCGATCTTGTGCAATGCCCATTTCCTCAAGGTATCGCTGGGGCTCCGCCATGAACTTCAAGATTCGGATATGCAGGACAGAAAGGGAGTTGGCTAGATTGAGGAAGTACTCTTTCTCCTCCTCTGTAAGGTCGGCTCGAATCGCAGCGTTCACAAGGATGCCGCGGAAGGCCTCGATCTTCTCACGCTGCGGATTCTCGGCTGCTCCACGGAAGCATTTCTCAAACATGAAGGCGAAGTCGTCTGTGAGAAGGTATTCTTCCCGAATGCGGCTCCCGAGTCGGTCAAGATCTTCTGCCAAGGAGCGGGCAAATTCCTCGAGCCTCTTCGCACGAGATGAGGGGATGTAGTCCGATATCAGCGAGGCAATTGCCCCCCCAAGAGGTGCCGTACTAAGCCCGGCCTTGAGGACGTTCAGTATGTGCTCTGAGATACCGCGACCTTCCCTGTGTAAGCGCTCCCACCGCTCGAGTGCTGATTCGCCACGGTATCGTCTATCTGTAAACAGCACGTCCGGATGTATCCAGCAATCCACGTATGGCTTTTCTCATTCTTTCAATTTCCCGTGATAACACTTCAACGGTTGTTCTTCTGAAGCGATCATACAGTAATTACATCGGATACATCGTGAATGTTCCTGTTTCCCTTCTTGAAATTTCTTCACAAGATTGGGTTCGATAATAAATGGACGGCACATGGACACCAGATCGGCTTGATGACGCTCAAGAATATCACCAATACCACCAAGAGAAGTGATTCCGCCTACGACAATGACCGGAATGGTCACATTGGCTTTTATCATTTGAGCCGCAGTTACATTATAGTTTGTGAACGGTTTCACTGGACGCGAGATAATATTCGCAAATGGCTTCATGAGCCTTTTTATCCAAGCAGGTAAAGATTTAAATTTGAACGTATACCTGAGGGCGGCATCAATAGGAACCTCTTCTCCTCTTGATGCATAAAGCCCATCCTCTGCAGTTCCACAGGAGACTTCAATCGCCGCGCAACCCGATTGTTCAAGCAGTTGGGCAATTTTTATCGCTTCTTCGACTCTCATGCCCCCGTTACGGCCATCGTAGGCATTCAGCTTTATAAAAATGGGGTAATTACTGACCACTGTTCTCGCTCTCGTATAGATCTCGCGAATAACTCTATATCGATTTTCTGTTGTTCCTCCCCATCTATCTTGGCGACGATTCGTATAGGGGGATAAAAACTGCGAGAGTGAATACCCGTGAGCCGCATGCAGTTGGACACCATCAAACCCGGCCTCTTTTGCTCGCTCAATTGCTTTCACAAAGTTGTTAATGATCTCGTCTATCTCCTGTTCGGTTAACTCTTTAGGCAGATCTTCATTGTAGAACTTATCGCGAATCGCCGAAGGTGCCACCGTCGGTTCGCCGGTAATTCTTGAACGTGTTTGCCTTCCGCAATGCGCAATTTGAAGAATAATCGGCGTCTGCGGTTCGTGAACCGCGTCAGTAATTGCCTTGTAGGGAGCAATGAAGCGGTCATGATCGATCATCAGCATCCGATACAAAGGACTTTTTCCATTCTGTTGGACTCCTGCATATCCCGTGATAATCGCCCCGACTTCACCTTTTGCTAATCGGAGATAGTACCCTTTCAGCTGTTCTGTAGGACATCCGTCTTCATCAGCCATCCCTTCGTGGGTAGCCGAGCGAATAATTCTGTTCTTCAAGGGGATTCCTGCCAATACCGTTGGTTCAAAAACCGTTTTCATCATCAAGTACTCCTCGTTCCCTAAAGTGCCCAACCCAGGCAGACAATGACTTGTTCGCAATTTGCCCGAGGCCCTAGCGGCGCCGTGTTGGTCTCGGCGAGCGGTGGGCATGGGGCATACAGGCTACCCCTCCGGTTCTGAAAGATCCTGCTACCGTATCACAGATGGGCCTGACGCTCTTGCCCCGTTGTGCCCCAGCGGTCATTTGTCCCATGTCAGGGCTGACCCCATTCCTCTCTTCCTCTCCCGAGCTTATTATTGCGGCAAGAGTCCGTCAATGAATTGAGTATGGTGTCCCCGGCATTAGACGAGGGAAATTTGAGCGGCGTTCTTCATTCCTGTGAAACACCTCCATCGAGCGGACGCCCCGTTGGGTTACATGGTGGGGGTAACCCGGAACAACGATGCGTGAGATACGGGCGATACTGGTATGCTGTGAGAATATGCTGACAAAGGCAAGGGAAGAATCGGTATTATGTCCCCTGATTCCCCTGATTCCCAGGTATTATGTCCCCTGATTCCCAGATCGTGCCCCTGGGGGATCTGGATAAGACCCGGTTCATCGGAACCATGGGCCAATCCGGCCAGCCCGGACACCCACATTACGATGATATGATAGAGCCCTGGATAATGGGGGAGATGGCGATCCTCCCCTTCAGCCGAGCGGAGGTGGAGAAGGCAGAGGTCAGCCGATTGCTGCTCAAGCCTTAATCAGGAGACCAGGGTTAGATTTGAGGCGGACTTTCGGTCTGACCTCCGAATAAAGACCTCGTTACCCTATCTTGCGCTTTCTGATTCTGGATTGAGCATAGGTGGGACAAGAGACCATCAAATCACCGGAAACAGGACGAAAGGCCCACGGCAGGGTCACCTAATAGCCTCGAGGACCAAGGGAAAACTCGAAGCCATCACGAAAAAAAGGGGAGGAGGGACCCAAACTGACATATGAAGATGTGACCCCAGTCCCACCCTAAATCGATTTTCTGTTGTTCCTCCCCATCTATCTTGGCGACGATTCGTATAGGGGGATAAAAACTGCGAGAGTAAATACCCGTGAGCCGCATGCAGTTGTACACCATCAAATCCGGCCTGTTTTGCTCGCTCAATTGCTTTCACAAAGTTGTTAATGATCTCGTCTATCTCCTGTTCGGTCAACTCTTTAGGCAGATCTTCATTGTAGAACTTATCGCGAATCGCCGAAGGCGCCACCGTCGGTTCGCCGGTAATTCTTGAACGTGTTTGCCTTCCGCAATGCGCAATTTGAAGAATAATCGGCGTCTGCCGTTCGTGAACCGCGTCAGTAATTGCCTTGTAGGCAGCGATGAAGCGGTCATGATCGATCATCAGCATCCGATACAAAGGACTTTTTCCATTCTGTTGGACTCCTGCATATCCCGTGATAATCGCCCCGACTTCACCTTTTGCCAATCGGAGATAGTACCCTTTCAGTTGTTCTGTAGGACATCCATCTTCATTAGCCATCCCTTCGTGGGTAGCCGAGCGAATAATTCTGTTCTTCAAGGGGAATCCTGCCAATACCGTTGGTTCAAAAACCGTTTTCATCATCAAATACTCCTCGTTCCCTAAAGTGCCCAACCCAGGCAGACAATGACTTGTTCGCAATTTGCCCGAGGCCCCAGCGGCGCCGTGTTGGTCTCGGCGAGCGGTGGGCATGGGGAATTAGGGGACACATCCCATTTTGCTTAAAGCCTCGCGGAAGACCCAAGATGAGGATCAAATACGAATAAAATGGGATGTGTCCCTTTTCCCATTGGGCCTGACCTCCGTATGAAGAACTCGTTACCCCCTGCCCTTTCTGATCCCGGATTCAGCATGGTCAGGGCAGTGACCCTCGAATCACCAGAATCAGGACGAAAGGCTCAAGGCAGGGTGACCTACCAACCTGGGGGCAAAGAGGGAAGAGTGCAGCCATAACGTCCAGAAAAAAGGGAAGAGGGGCTTGACTTGGTTAAACCAGATGTGACCCCGACTTCCCCCCTGGACCGGAGAGGGGCTGACTGTCCGGGAAGTGCTTGACTTTTGCAGTTAATCTTCTGCTCCTTCCCCCAGTTTCTCCCCCACCATCTCAAGATCCATGCTGACAAACTCCATCTCAATCCTTCCCTTATTCAAGAATTCGCTCAGATAGCTAAATGCGTCAACCTTCTCCCCGACATGTATGTCTTCAACAATAACACGTTTCGAGGCTGGAATAATGCTCTCACCGATTCTCAGTGCTGGATCATGACTTCCCACATACCAGCATCGTATGTTGCTGCCGTAGAAGTCGTATACTAACCTTATGCCTTTATCTACTCTACACTCAAATGCGGATCCATTACTTCCCTGTATTCTCTTGGAATGCAGACCAGGGTGCCGGACATTCGCGGAAAGTTGACTCAAGCACTTTATTAGCTTTGCCTTGGCATCCTTTGGTAATGCAGCAGCATTCCTCAGAAACTCCGGCGATATCAGAAGCGAGTATTTCACGACCCCTTCATTAGGCACCACTGTTGCTGAAGCCGAAGTAGGATCGGAACCAATGATCAAATATGGCCCTAAACCCCCTACCCGTGGGTTTAACCTCGGCTCCAACACTTATATCATCAACAGTTACGCCTTTACTCTTGTATTTCCGTGATCTGGGTTCCAGTATTGCTTTGGCGTCGGTTGGAATTGAGAACCCGATGAATAGGGCAAGCCCCATGTTGCCGGCAGCCAAAACATGGGCGACAAAAGAGGAAAATATCCCTAGCACTATTATGGAAATAAGATACGGAGGAAAGTTCTCCTTCGGAGGAAGAGGCTTACCATCCCAAGAGCATTTATAGACTTTCAGGCCCTCATAGCCTAAGAACCCCAGAAGACCACCTACATAATCCATTATTCCTCCTCCTTTAGTAAACGCGTTTTCTTCTTGGCTCCGTCCAAAATCAATTTTAGGTTGTTATCAGTCAAAATATTCCTCCCGACTATTCCTTTCCTTTCTGGGCAAAGGTCTTGATCAGCATTCCTGAGATAGGGAGCACAATGCTGGCGGCATATTTTCTTAAATGAAGACCTGATCCATTCCCTTACTACCCTACCCTGAAGCCTAACTATTCTTGTTGCGCCGCTTTCCTGACACTTGATGATTGTCGACAATTCCAATTTGTTGCATCTCTCTCGCCCGTAACCCTCTCGAACAATCTTACCGAATTGTCTAGCAGGAGGGATAGCATTTACCTGGAGCAACTCTTCATAGCTAAAGAACGTCTCTGGCGAACCCGTGTCAAAATGCACGGTGAATTCATGGTTCTTTCCGTCAACTAAACGGTCTGCAACTCGGAGCGTGACAGTCGGATAGTCCTTGAGGCTGATTTCAGCGCCACAGCTAGTCCACATCTCTTCTGTCTTCATTTCCTTGAAGAAATGGAATGGCGCCCTATTAAGCTCCATTGCGAAGCGCAACATTTGTTCTTCTGACATGATTTCACTACTATCGAGGGCGGCGGCGCGGATAGTCTCGCTGTCGCCGCAGAGCAATATCCAGATCTTGCCTCCGCGAAAGGCTTTCTCGATAGTATCCTTAGCCATCTCTTCTGCCGCATCAACCAATCTATCCTTTTCCAGAATCGGCAGACGCATAAAGTCATGGTACTCAACCGCAAATGGATCAGGGCCTTGTACAGTCTTCTTCTCACGCGGAAGAGCCCTTATCGAATTCGTAACACCTCTTTCGCTCAGCGTGGAAATCGGCTCAATGAATCTCTGGACGAATGCTTTGTCGTCAGTACTCGGTAAGTCTTTGTCAATGATTTCAACGTCAAACCCCAGGTTCCTCAATGATGCTCGATAATTCGGCAGATACAGATATGAAGATAAAGCGGCCAAGGCTGCATCGGGCTGAAGCGGATGAATGCGTCTTAGCAGTTCTATACCATCGGGATGAGGCATGCGAATATCAACGAGGATTACGTCAAATCTTTCGGCTTGGGCTAAGTCTAATGCCATATGGGTCGAATCTGCAGTGACGACGTTGAATCCATAATTCTTCAAAGCATCGACGTACGATCCTAACTTGTCAATGTCGTCGTCAACCCACAAGATTTTCTTTGGGGCTTTCATCGTGTCTCACCTCCTAAGCGGGTAGTCTGACTGTAAATTCTGTAAAGGATCCCCACTCACTGACGACAATTATGGTACCCTTATGTTGTTCTACTATCCTTCTCGCTATCGCGAGACCGAAACCCATGCCCTTACCTCCCTTGGTAGTAAAAAAGACATCAAACACTTTGTGTTTGACGTAGGGATATATCCCAGGGCCGTTGTCCCTGAATTTGATCTCGACAGCGTCACCGATTTTCTCGACCTTTATTTCTATTGTCTTTCTCTCCCGGGAAACTGTTGCCAAAAAATAAATTGAATTCCCGAGAATGTTCGCGAAGACTCTTTCCATCTGTTCTTGGTCAATCACAACGCTGATATCCTCAGGGCAGGTGATGTATATCTTTGCTTTTATCTCTTCAATCTGATTAAGAAGATCACCTCTTACCTTTTCCAAAACTGATTTAAGATTACAGCTCTTAGCATAGAACTCCGTCAGTTTGGCCCTCTTAGCCAAAGCTTTCATGGTTCTGTTGGCGTTTTCTATATGTCTGCTCGCTTGTCTCGCATCGTTGAGCGTTGAACTCTTGGGTTGTGTCTTGAGTCTATCAATAATGAAATTCATGCTGTTCTGTGCAAAGACAAGCTCATTATTGATATCATGAATGCGCTCAATGGCTAGCAGACCAGTTTCAATTGCTGGTCCTTCAAGTTGCACTTTTTTCCGCATTTCCTCGAGGTCTTGAATGTGCTTCGATTGAACATAGCTTGTAGTCAACAAATGTGCGATTGTTCTTACAATGTTCTCATCGATCTCCGAAAAAGCTCTTGGACGAACTCCGTATGCCGCAAATACCCCAGCAGCTTCGACATCTCCCACGTCGAGAGGGGCAAAAATGCCAGAGCGAAACCCTTTTTCTCTAACTATCCTAGGATGCGCCGTATCGTCTGCCATGAGCCATAGATCATCTACGTTCATGAGTTCAATCTCTCGGGCACACCTGCCGGCAAATCCTTCCCCTATTCTCATGTCAACATCTAAGTTCTCGCAACCTTCGCCGGCACTTACAAGAGTTTTCAGCTCTCCAAATGGCGTTGTCACCCATACGATAACTGCTTTACAAGCAAGCGCACTGAGACACAGTTTAGCTGCATGCCCAGTAATTACAGGAAGCGAGTCCATGCTCCTCCATATTGGCTGGGCAAGGAGATTGAAAGCGGTGCTCGCTTTATTGTTCATGATGCAGAGGGAAGCTAAGACTGAGCAGTACCTCACCAAACTCTTCGCGACTGAAGCCTCGCGTTCTTCAACTAGAACCCAAAAGTAACCTATTGGTTTGTCAAAACCGAGGGAAATCGGCGACACGATGAGCAGATTGTCGGAACTGCCAGCGAGAGATCTTATCCGATACGCCACTTCTTCCGTTCGTACAGTCTCCCAAAAACTGTCAGTCGCTTCGCGCACAGAGTTCAGATCTACCGCGAGATCCGTACTGGGGTCTTTATGAATGAAAGGCTTCGGGAGCCCCGAGCCTTCTCCCAATTGTGGCACCAATAGCCCGCCGCTACCTAGAATCTTTCTGTGCTCTAGAACTAAGCTCAATAGTTCCTCAGCCCATTTTTCAAGAGATTCTCCCCCTCCACTGATTCGTCCAGTGTCAGTAAGAATGCCAATGAATGCGTCGGCTTCCAATCTACTGGCCATGGAATTGCTTCTCATGCGAGAGGGCCCTGAGTGATGCCTGGGGTGCCTGGAGTCAGGCCTAAGTAACTAAGTATTCTGACCCCTGAAGTGGGAAGCAGGGACAGCGCCCGTTATTTCAGTCTCCTCGCCCTACCTTTCGCAATCTTCTTCGTCCCTTCAGTTCAGTAATTCCAATAGTCGGTCCGTCTTTCTCGAGAACGGGTAAAAGTTGGTTCTAAAGCGACTTATCAACTTGTCTCAGAACCACCCACCCTCCCCTTTCAGTGCGTCCCATTCTTGGTATCCCAGTCAACTCTCGACCAGAGTAATGTCCTTTAGATGCACGGTCTTGCCCTTCATGATTCCGGTAACGGTGACCGTGTCGTCCCACAGCGGACGGACAATGTCGTTCATCATCCCCTCGGGAACGGCAACCGGATGCGAGGCACCAGACTTGTCCACGAGTTGAATTCTGCCTTGTGGGCGCCGCGCGTCGGCAAGAAGGAGTCGGCCCGTGACTGATACGAGCTTGGCCTGTTCGCCAGGAGGGAGGACCCCCGTTGCCAGTGAGATGTCCTTCTGCTTGCGAGAAATCGCAACATTGACTTGCTTGCCTCGGGTGATGGAAGAGAGTCCGACAAGGCTAACGCGTTCCCCGTCTGGAGCGATCCGTTTGGCCAAAGCCAAGAAGTTCTGATAATACGGCTCTTGTGGAATCCGTTGTTTCAGACGGTCTTCCTGAGCGCGGGAGAGGAGGGAGAAACACTCGAGGACCTCATCGACTACCTCTGCAGAGAAATCGAAACCTGGGAGTTCCATCTGGCGTCCAAGGCGCAGGGTCACTTCGAAGCTTCCGGCCCGGGGAGCGGTCAAGTACACGCCGCTGTAGAGGCTTTGGATGCCACGTCTAAGGGCCCCTCTCTCTCGGAAGACGTTACCGAGGAGGCGTTCGGCGGTTCTAAAGAGCACCCTCTCCAAGTCCTTTACGCGGTCAATGAATACATCGCTTAGGGTGATGCCGTGCCCGACTGCGTCTCCGGCGATGGAGAGACTTAGTCCCGCGGCTTGGAGGTCGATCTTTCGTTCCTGTAGCTTGCGCCGAAACACTGCTTCGCCCAGGAGGTCGTGAAGCTCCTCCGCGATATCCGCGGGCGGCTTGCCTGCAAGCCCAGCAATCGCGAGTTGGTCGGCCATCTTGTAGTCGCCGACTTCAATCGCAAGAGATGATGCGCTCCTGAAGAGCACGGAGCGAGTTGGTTCAGATAAGAGATCATGCCGGAGGCGCTCGGCGGCTTCCCTCTCCAAATGAAACGCTCGGGCATACAGCTCTCGACTGTATCCTTCGTCGCCCTGGCGATTCGCGAGAAATGCTTGGTCAGCAAGCTCCATTGCCTTGTCATGCAGCTCTAGAATTTCATTCATGGCGACACCATGTGAGATTGAGGCGC
>Ga0315285_10004265_pt1 | contig 14845 bp, 14 predicted proteins | sample YL17G09_36_MG_FD_203698 | JGI IMG/M metagenome (GOLD analysis project Ga0315285, IMG submission 203698) | Sediment microbial communities from Yellowstone Lake, YNP, Wyoming, USA - YL17G09_36 | ecosystem: Environmental > Aquatic > Freshwater > Lake > Sediment | place: USA: Wyoming | collected...
TTAAGGAAGGTTCTGCCGAAAGTATTTTATTACGATTATATGGTGCCTTCATAACAATTTAAAGGTAAATCCGCTTTTCTGACAGTAGAGAAAATACCATTTTCGCGCTTTTTTCAGGTATGAGTATTGTTGGGGCCACCGGCCTGATGTATGCAATCCAGGGTCTCAAGAATGCGGGCCGAAACCTTACCGTTGAGAACATGATCAAAGGAATGGAGATGATAAAGGACTGGAAACCCGAGGGGATGGGGGCACCCGTGAGTTTTGGACCTGACCGACGGGATGGAGTCAACGGTATTCGTCTGATGCAAGCCCGGGAAGGGAAGCATGTTCCCATTACCGACTATGTCGTCTTTAAACCCAAATTCTAATCATCCAGAACTACTCAAAATCAACGATCTTGCCATCCGTTTCGGTGGGATCATGGCTCTTGCCGGGATCGATCTCCAAGTGGAGGACGGAGAGATCGTTGTGGTCATTGGCCCGAATGGTTCGGGCAAAACCACGCTCTTTAATTGCATATCGGGTTTCTACCAGCCTGATCAAGGAGAAATTCTATTCCAGGGGGAGAGTCTCTTGGGGCTCTCCCCTGATGCTGTTGCCTCTCGGGGGATTGCTCGTACATTTCAGAACCTTCGTCTCTTTCTTCATGCGACCGTCCTCGATAACCTGCTTCTTGGAAGACACATCAAGTTCAAGAAAAACCCGTTCCATGCATTGTTGAGAATTCGAACGGAGGAACTTCGCCATCGGGAGGTCGTCGAGGAGATAATCGATTTCTTAGACCTCCAGGCCTATCGAAACACCCGAGTGAGTGATTGCCCCTATGGGATTCAAAAGAAGGTCGAGCTGGGAAGGGCTCTTTCCATGGAGCCTAAGTTGCTGATGCTCGATGAACCGATCTCCGGGCTGACAGCAGAGGAAAAGGAGGAATCGGCATACCGAATCAATGAAATTCGGGGCCGATTCAAGGTGACCATTCTCTTGGTGGAACATGACTTGAAGATTGCATCCAGACTGGCGGATCGGATGGTCGCGTTCTCTTACGGTCAAAAAATGGCTCAAGGAAGCCCTGCGATGGTACAGCGTCACCCAGGGGTCATCCGTGCTTATCTAGGAGAGGAATGACTTCCCTTCTTGAACTGAAGAGCGTCGAAACCCTCTATTTCGACCGGATCTATGCCTTGCATGGTCTTTCCTTACAGGTGAAGGAGGGGGAGATCTTCACCGTTTTAGGACCGAATGGGGCTGGGAAGAGCACCCTCCTCAAGACGATTGCGGGATTGCTCAAAGATCAGCCCAAGAAAGGGACGATCGAGTTTTCAGGCCGCCGAATCACCCATTTTCCCCCCGAGCGGGTTTCCTCTATGGGGATCGCCTATGTCCCGGAGGATCGAAGTCTCTTCCGAGAACTGACCGTAAAGGAAAACCTTGATTTGGGCTGTTGGGGAAGAAAGGATCGAAAAATCAAAGACGATTTCAGATTCATCTTCTCCCTTTTTCCGATCCTTGAGGAAAGAAAGAGCCAACAGGCCGAAACCCTCTCCGGAGGAGAACAGCAGATGCTTGCAATTGCCCGAGCCCTGCTTCGGAACCCTCGCCTGCTCATGCTGGATGAGCCCTCCCTGGGGTTGGCACCCCTTGTCGCCCGAGCCGTCTATGATGCCCTAATCCAGATCAGCCAGGTTGGAACAACGATCTTATTAGCGGAACAGAATGCAAAATTGGCCCTGAAAATCGCCCACTACGGTTATATCCTTGAATCAGGAAGGATTGTTCTAGAAGGAGCCTCCAAGGATCTGGTGGAAAATGAAAGTGTTCAGGAACTCTATCTCGGAATGGGCGGAGAGACGGCCTCTCCGAAAGGATGGCGCCTCTACAAGAAGAGGAGAACATGGTGATCTCAAAAAGGATAGAAACGATCCCTGACCTCTTCTTGGAACAGGCGGACCGATCAAAAGATCGTCTGGCTCTTCGACATAAAAAATTCGGGGTATGGCATCGAACCTCCTGGAGAGAATACAGCGAGAAGGTAACCCAGGTGGCCGCAGGCTTGATCAGCCTCGGTCTATCCCGAGGAGAATGTGTCACCCTCTTGGGGACGAATCGGCCGGAGTGGTTGATCTGCCATTTGGCCGTGATGACAGCAGGAGGAGCCACCTGTGGCATCTATCCCACATCCGCTCCAGAGCAGATCCTTTATGTGATCGAACATTCTGGGTCGAGGATTCTTTTTGTGGAGAACGAAGAACAGGTCGATAAGGTCTTACAGATCCTTCCTCAACTTAAGCTCAAACAGTTGGTGGTTTGGGATCCCAAGGGCCTCTGGGGATTTTCCCATCCCGAGATCATCTTTTTCAACGAATTTCTGGAAAAGGCAAAGGCCTATCTCCAAGAAAACGCGGAATGTGTCACAGAGCGAAGGATGGCCATTGATCCGGAAGATACGGCCATGATCATCTATACCTCAGGGACAACGGGAAGGCCTAAGGGAGCCATGATCTCCCATGCGAACATCATGGGGATGCTGGAATCCTTTATGAGCGCTCATCCTACCTATGAAACAGATGAAGTGATCTCCTATCTTCCTCTGGCCCACATCTATGAAAATTTCGTTTCTCTCTTCCAGGCCGTCTGGTCTGGAGGCATTGTCAATTTTGTTGAGAGCCTGGATACCCTGCCCCAGAACCTGAGAGAGGTCTCCCCCACGATCTTTGCTGGCGTCCCAAGGATGTGGGAGAAATTTGCTTCGATGATAGAGATTCGAATGTCTGACTCGACGCTCCTGAAAAGGACCCTTTACCAAATCAGTGTTTGGGTAGGACTCCGTTATGTAAGAACAAAGGGAAAACCAAGGGAGCATTTTTTCTGGAAGATCCTCTATGCGCCTCTCTATGGGTTTGTCCTTTATCATCTCAAGAGGCAGTTAGGTTTTGAGCGCGTGAGATGGGGGATGAGCGCTGCAGCTCCTGCTTCTCCTGAGCTCTTCGAATACTACAATGCCCTTGGGATCCCCCTCCGGGAGGGCTACGGCCAGACCGAATCGACTGGTTTGATCACAACTCAGAGACTCAATCGTCCTAAATGGGGTTTTGTAGGAGAACCTTTGCCCAGGGTGGAGGTGAAGATCGCCGAAGACGGAGAGATCTTGGCCCGCGGTCCGAATGTTTTTAAGGGATATCTTAAGGAACCCGAGTTGACGCAATCCACTCTGGAGGGAGGCTGGCTCCATACAGGGGATGTGGGCGTGATGGAGGATGGATTCCTCAAGATCCTGGATCGGAAAAAGGATATCATCATCACTTCAGGAGGGAAAAACATCACGCCTGCCTTCATTGAGAATAAGCTCAAATTCAGTCCCTATGTTCAGGATGCCGTCGTCATTGGAGAAGGACGAAAGTATTTGATTGCACTGATCCTGATCGATGAAGAAAATGTGGCCAAATATGCCCAAGACAAAAGAATCCCTTTTACCACTTTTTCGGATCTCACCCAGAATCCTCAAATTCACAGGTTGGTCGATCAAGAGATCTCCAAGATCAATAAGACCCTCTCCCAAGTGGAGTCCGTAAAAAAATTTGCACTCCTGCCCAGACGTTTCTATGAAGAAGACGGAGATGTGACGCCAACAAAGAAGGTGAAGCGGCGTGCTCTCGAGAAGCGTTACCGTGATTTGATTGAATCGTTATATAAAGGATGAAGATGAGAAAAGATGGACCTGGTTGAGAGTTATCGAAAAGAATTGAGATTGATCCGACGACCTTGGACCGGAGTTTGGATCGGGCTGTTCATGATCGGACTGATTCTTCTCCCTTGGTTTGGTCCAGAATCATTTGTCTACATTGGGACCCTGATCTTCATCTATTCCATCGGCGTTCAGGGCCAGAACCTCCTGATCGGTTACACCGGGCAGATCTCTTTTGGACAGGGTGGATTCTTAGCCATTGGAGCCTTTACCTTTGGCCATCTTGCTCGCCTTGGTTCACCCCTGCCCCTCAATCTCCTCTGCGCAGGCCTGGTGACTGGCCTCTTTGGAATCGTCGTTGGATTTCCATCGCTTCGGCTGAAGGGTCCCTATCTCGCCATTGTCACATTGGGCTTCGCCATTGCGATCTATCAGATCTTCGCCAACAGTCCGTTCATATCAGGAGGAAGAATGGGGCTTACGGTTCCCAAGCTTACTCCCTTCTTCGGTCTTTCGAGAGTCAATGCTTCATACTATGTTAATCTCTTCTTGGCCACCCTCTTCACTTTGACCTCCTATAACCTCGTTTCATCCTATGTCGGTCGCGCTTTTATCGCCATTCGCGATAACGACATCGCAGCGGAGGTCATGGGCGTCAATCTCACCCACTATAAACTCTTCTCGTTTGCCATCAGCTCTTTTTATACCGGGGTCCAAGGAGGTCTCTATGCCCTTTTGATTGGATACCTTGAACCGAATATGTTCAACTTTACGGAAGCCATTACCCTTTTGGTGGCCGTCATCATCGGGGGGCTCGGATCGGTGGAAGGATCGATCCTCGGAGCAGCCTTTGTGATCCTCATCCCACAAACCTTTAGTGGTTATAAAGGTTTGGTCCCTGTTCTTTTTGGAACAGCCATTGTGATCGTTCTCATCTTTGAACCCTTGGGACTCTCGGGAAGGTGGTTGAAGATCAGGCTTTACCTGAGAAACTGGCCTTTCCGATAATTGTGAAGCTCTCCGCCCTAAAGGGCGGCGCTTCCCGGTAAGATAGTTTCCTTTTATGTTGTGCCCCTTCCTGCCTGCCGGTAGGCAGGGGCCCCGTCCTGAAGAGCGGGGCTTGCGGGGCACTTGCCGGTCAATTGGAAATAAGAATCCCTTTCTCAAGGAATGGACCATGGAACGTTTCTTACAGTACGTGATTTCAGGTCTCTCTGTTGGTAGCCTGTATGCCCTCGTCGCCTTGGGATTGGCTCTCATCTACCGATCCACACGCATTCTAAATTTTTCCCACGGGGACATGGCTACCGCTGGGACATACTTTGCCATCACCCTTTTGGGGTTAAAGATGGGATTCTGGCCGAGCTTCATCCTCTCCCTTCTTTTTGGAGGAGGGTTGGCGATGGCGTTCTATTTTGGCATCCTGATCCCTGCACAGAGGCGAGAAGCCACTCTGATCGGCCAGATCATTTTGACCCTTGGTCTCAGCCTCATCCTCCAGGGGCTCATCTTGTACCTATGGGGGGCAGAAACAAAAACCTTTCCCTTTCCGCTCTCCGACACCAAGGTCTGGAATGTCGGAGGCGTTGTCATCAGTGAACTAGGTATAGGAACACTGGCGATCGGTTTTATCGGGAGTCTTTGCCTTTACTTCCTTGTTCAGAAGACTCGGCTGGGGCTGGCCATGCGTGCCACCTCTGAAAATCTCACTGGCGCTCAGACCCTTGGAATTCCGACTCGAAGGATCCTTGCCCTCTCTTGGGGGTTAGCCGCTTTGTTGGGAGTGCTCGCAGGGATCTTTTTAGCCCCTGCCTTGCTCCTCGACCCATTCTTCATGCTGGAGCCCTTTCTCAAGGGCTTCACAGCGGCCATCCTGGGAGGTTTGAATAGTCTGCCGGGCGCCATCCTTGGAGGGATCATTCTTGGCGTGGCTGAAAGCCTTGCCGGCGGTTACATATCCGTGGCCTTTAAGAACAGCTTGGCTTTCCTCATCATCATCGTGATCCTCCTGGTGCGTCCTGAGGGCCTTCTGGGAGAGATGTTCAAGGAAAGGATTTGAAGAAACAAAAATAAGAATTGAATAAGGAGAGTAACATGGATTTTAGTCTTACCGAAGAGCAGAGGCTTCTGAAACATTCTCTACGGGAGTTTCTTGAGGGGGAATGCCCCCGAGACCTCGTCAGGGAATATGACGAAAAAGGAGAATACCCGCACAAGTTCTTAAAGAAATTGGCAGATCTGGGATACATGGGGATCTGTGTTCCAGAAAAGTATGGAGGAGTCGGTGGTACGGCGATCGATTCCCTCATCGTCTACGAAGAAATCTCAAGAGTCATGGCACTTTTGGCCTGGTCCATGGGGAATATCACCCTGTATGGAAATGAATTCATCCTTTACAACGGGAATGAAGAACAGAGGCAATATTACCTTCCAAAACTGGTGAAGGGAGAGATAAAATTTGCCTTTGCCCTGACGGAACCGGATGCCGGGTCAGATGCTGCGAGCATCAAGACGAGTGCCTTTTTCAAGGATGGGCATTACATCATCAATGGAAACAAGATGTATATCACGGGTGCGGGTGTGAGCGATATTGTGATCACGGCCGCTAGGACAGCGGAATCGAAGTATGAAGGGATCACGCTCTTCCTGGTCGACTCAAAATCCGAAGGATACAGCGCCACTCCTTTAGAAAAATTGGGTTACCACGGCTCAAACACCTGTGAAGTGGTTTACAGCGATGTCAAGGTTTCGCTCGAAAAGATCTTGGGGGGGCGCGAAGGGTTCAACCAAGGTTGGAACCAAATGATGAAATTACTCAACGGGGAGAGGCTCGCCCTTTCGGGCTGTGCCCTCGGAATTGGACAGGCTGCCCTTGACGATGCCCTTCAATATGCAAAAAGGAGAGTACAGTTCAATCAACCTATCGGAAAGTTCCAGGTCATTCAACACCGGTTGGTCGAGATGGCCACGGAACTTGAAGCGGCAAGGCAGCTCGCCTATTACGCGGCCTGGAAGGAATCCATGCATATGGAATGTATCAAAGAGACCTCCATGGCCAAATATCTGACCACGGAGACGGCGAAGAGGGTCTGCATCCAGGGGATGCAGATTTTAGGCGGATATGGTTATATGATGGAAGTCGATATGCAGAGGTATCTGAGGGACGTAGTGGTTTTAACGATCGGCGGAGGGACGACTGAAATTCAAAAGAACATCATCGCAAAGACCTTAGGGCTTTAGAAACCATCCGATGAAAACACGGATAACAGAGTTACTGGGGATCAAGCATCCGATCATTCAAGCGGGGATGAATTTCGTCTCTTACGTTCCTTTGGCTGCAGCCGTCTCTAATGCCGGTGGGCTGGGTATTCTCACCGCAAGCGACCAGACCCCTGAGGAGCTGAGGGAGAATATCCGCACCCTTAAGAAGCTGACCAGCCATCCCTTCGGAGTCAATCTCGTTCCGTACCTTCCTCGATATCACGCCTTTTGCCGGGTCGTTCTGGAGGAGAGAGTCCCCGTGTTCAGTCATGGCCTTGGAGACCCCTTCAAACTCTTGGACATGAAAAAACCGGGAGATATGATCTTCATGCCCACAGCGGGAAGCCTTCGGCAGGCGATCAAGATGGAAAAAGATGGAGCCGATGCCTTGATCGTCCATGGCATGGAGGGAGGGGGGCATGTGGGATATATCGCTTCAAGTGTGCTCATTCCCGGGGTATCTGAAAGCGTGAAAATCCCCGTTGTGGCCACCGGTGGTTTCTGTGATGGCAAAGGGTTGGTGGCTGCACTGGCCCTGGGCGCTGATGGGATTGCCATGGGCACCCGATTCATCGCCACCCAAGAGTGCCCTGTGCACCCTGATGTCAAAGAGGCTTTTTTGAAGGCCAAAGAAGAAGATACGACTGTCTCTTCTAAGTATGATGGGTTTCGTCTCAGAAGCATTCCAGGAGAAAAAATGAGGCATTATAAAGGATGGTGGACACGTCCCTGGGAGATCTTCCCGAGCTTACTGGCCATGAAAAAGGGATTCAAAACTTCTTTTGGAGAACTGGTCCGAGCCGCCAACGACCTCCGTCGTTATCACGCCCCTGTCATCCAGGTGGCGGTTGGGAGTTCCATGGTAAGAAATACCCTTTCAAAGGGAGAGATCACACATGGGGTTCTACCCAGTGGCCAAGTGGTAGGGCGTGTACATGACATACCGACCTGTGAGGAGCTCATCCAAAGGATCATCCTGGAAGCCGAAGAGATCATCAAGTCGATGAACCTAAAATTGAATTCGGAGAGGACACACTAGAATCATGCCGATCTATCAATTAGATGGAAAATCTCCAAAAATCTCCAAAACCTCCTATGTTCACCCTCAGGCAGTGATCATCGGCAACGTAGAGATAGGAAGCCATTGTTTTGTCGGGCCCGGCGCAGTGCTTCGCGGGGATTTCGGAAGGATCAAGATTGGAGAAAAGACGATCATTCAAGAAAACTGTATCCTCCATGTCGGAGTCAATGAAACAACGTCGATCCACGATCATGTGATCATCACCCATGGCGCCATTGTCCACGATGTTACCTTAAGGCCTTATGTAGTAGTAGGGATGGGAGCTATTCTGATGCATGGCGTCTTCGTTGAGGACCATGTTTTGATCGGTGCAGGCTCTTTAGTGAAAGAAGGGGTTCATATTCGCTCCCGTACGGTGGTGGCCGGAAGTCCTGCAAGGATCATCAAACCCTTATCGAATGAACAAAAAAAGGGGATTCATCGAGGGGTGAAATTATATCAAGATCTTCTTAAACGGTATTTGAAAACCTGTCGCGAAGTGGCAAGGCGCCCCTGAACAGGCGAGGAGAAGGAGATGACCATAGGAAACATCTGGAAGGTGAAAACGGAAGAAGGGATTGGTCTCATCGCCCTTGACGTCCCTTCGGAGTCCATGAATACATGGACAGAGGGGGCGATCCAAGAATTTTTTGAGCTGGTCGATATCCTCGAAAAAGAATCGACATGGAAGGGCGCCATTCTTACTTCGGGCAAACCCAACAATTTTCATTCAGGGGCCAACCTCAGATTCCTGGAACAATTTCAATCGAAGGAAGCATTGGCCAAGGTTTTGGACCGCTTTCATCAGGCCTTTTTACGCTTGGAGAAGTTGCCCTATCCCACCTTGGCAGCCATCCATGGCCATTGCCTTGGAGGAGGATATGAATTGACTTTAGCGAGTACGGGCCGTATCGCCAAAGAATCGAAGACCACCCTGATCGGTCTTCCAGAGTGTACGGTTGGGGTTTTCCCGGGAGGCGGTGGAACCCAGAGGCTTCCCCGTCTGATCGGATATCCAGCAGCGGAACTGATTCTCAAGGGAAGGGTCCTATCCGCCTCTGAAGCTTACCAGATGGGGTTGATTGACCGTTTAGTTCCGCCCGAAGGGGATCTGATCGAAGAGGCCAAAAATTTTATGAGAGAGATCTCTGAGGGAAAAGCCGGCTTAAAAAGGCCAAAACACGACTTTTCCCAGATTGACTCTGCGATGGAAATGGCACGGCAAGAGGTCCTCAAGGCGACTCGAGGACGTGAACTTCCTGCCCCCATGCTTGCCATCAAATCCATGCAGGAGGGACTTAGATTACCTCTCGGCGAAGGCCTGGAGATCGAAAAGAAATATTTTATTGAGGTCGTTTTCACCAATGAAGCTAAAGGAAGCATCCATACGTTCTTCCTTAAAACAGAGACCGATAAACCGATCTCCATGGTTCCAGAAAACTTTCAGCCAAAACCAATTAGAAAGGTTGGCGTGCTGGGCTTTGGAACGATGGGGCGCGGGATCGTCGTCGACCTCCTCAGAAACATGGAGATCCCTGTGGTGGTGAGAGATATTCCTGAGGCCTTGGAACCCGGCAAGGCCTTCGTGAGAAAGATCCTGGACGGAATGGCAGAGAAGAGAATTCTGAAGGCCTCTGTAGACGATCTGATGAAACGGTTGACCGTCACTCCGTCTTATGGCGACCATTTCAAGGATGTGGATATAGTCATCGAAGCCGTCTTTGAAGATTTGAAGGTCAAGGAGCAGGTTTATCGTGAAATCAGTTCGGTCCTTCCAAAAGATTGCATCATCGCTAGCAACACCTCTACCATCCCCATTACGTCCATGTCTAAATCGGTCACTCACCCAGAGAGGTTTGCAGGGGCTCACTTCTTCTCCCCGGTCTGGATGATGCAGCTCTTAGAAATCATTAGGGGAGAAAAAACTTCTCAGGAAACGATCTATAACCTTCTTGCTTTCGCAGGGGCCATCAGAAAGCGTCCCATTGTCTGCAAAGACAACCCCGGCTTCATCATTAACGCCCTTCTACATCCTTACTTTTTGAAGTTATACGAACTTTTGGAGGAAGGGGTGACCATTGAAAAGATCGATTCGGCCATGCTGAAGTTTGGAATGCCGGTCGGTCCGGTGAAACTGATTGACGAAGTGGGCATTGACGTCCAGCATCTGGCCTTTTTGGCCATGGGCATCGAACCCCCGCAGACTTTGAAAAATGTCATTCGTGACGGCCGGGCCGGCTTCAAAAAAAGTGGAAAGGGGTTCTTTATGAAGGATGGCAATGTTGATCCCGGTGTCCTACCCCTTATTGCCAATCAAGGTAGATCCAAAGAAATCTCTGCGGAAGAGATACAGATACTCCTTTACCAAGAGTTTGTCAAGAAAGGGACGGAGCTCTTGGATAAAGGGATCGTCGATTCACCCAAGACGTTAGATGTGGCAATGATCTGGGGAATCGGCTTTCCACCCGATAAAGGGGGCCCGATGAAATGGGCCGACTTAACGGGATTAAGCCTCCAACTCTACCAGAAGAAATTCTATTGAGGTGATTTGAATAGGAGATGTGTCATTTGAAATCTTAAGTCACACAGGAGGTTTTCTATGAGTGGTCTCAAAGGGAAAGTTGCAATTGTGGGAATTGGAGAGGTTCCGACCGGAAGATTCCCGGATACGGCGGCCATCTATCATGCCATAGAATCAGCAAGGCTCGCCATCAAGGATGCCGGGATAAACAAGGATGAGATTGACTTTGTTATGCCAACTGCAGCTCTTTATAGTCCCCAATTCAATACCGAACTTGTGACCTGTCGCATTATTGAAGAGCTGGGATTAATGAATGCGAGGACGAATTGTCAGATTTTTGCGGGTGGATCGAGTGGCAGTTGTTTTATCAAGTTAGGAGGAAGCCTCATCGTGACCGGTATTGCTAAAACCGTCTTATGTGTTCATGCTGAAAGGCTGGGGACCGGGGTGACTGCTCAGGGGGGGATTGATCTCTTCTCAACAGCAGGAATCTCTGCAGAATGGGAAGTGCCTTATGGACAGCATTACTCTTCAATTGCTGCCCTTGCCACAACCCGATATAAATACGAGACAGGCGCCACAGACGAACAGATGGCAGCGGTCTGCGTTTCAAATAGGAAGTGGGCTGAACTCAATCCAAATGCCTTTTTTAGAAAACCCCTCACGATCGACGAAGTCTTGTCCTCGAAAATGCTCTCCACACCCCTTCGGGCGAAACAGTCCAATATGCTTTTTGATGGCGGTTCGGCATTCATTCTTACCTCCGCAGAGAGGGCCAAGGACATCACGAACAGGCCGGCCTATGTGTTAGGGGAAGGGTCCCGTGTGACCCATTTCGTCTTCTCGCAGGAACCGGACATCACGCGTTACGGATGGGCAGAGGCAGCAAGAGATGCCTTTCAGGAAGCGAATCTTACTCCCCAAGATGTCGATGTGGCCGAAATTTATGACTCCTATCCTATTTATCAAATCATCACCTTGGAAGAGCTCGGTTTTTGTAAAAGGGGAGAGGCTGGGGAAATCTTCTTGAGGGGAGAAACCTGGCCAGGCGGGAGAATCCCAACGACGACCAACGGAGGGATGTTGTCCCAGGGCCATACTGGCGCAGGAGGTGGCGTGGCCCTTGTCGTCGAAGCCGCTCGGCAATTGATGGGGAAGACAGGTGAAAGACAGGTGAAGGGTGCCCGTTTTGCAGTAGAGACCGGGGTGGGAGGGACCTACATGGATGCCCAGGTCACTGTCTTGGGAACAGAGATCCCATAAAGGGGAGGAACAATATGGAGATACCTAAGAAACCAATTCCGATCGTCAATCCGTGGGCAAGGCCTTTTTGGAAGGCTGCCCGTGAAGGCAGGTTGATCATTCAACAATGCAGGGATTGTAAAAAATTTATCTTTTATCCAAGGATTGCTTGCATCCACTGTTCTTCCGAGAATATAGAATGGGTGGAGGCTTCTGGAAGGGGAACCATCTATTCTTACACCGTTGTAGAAACCAATGCACCTTCTGCCTTTATGAAGGACGTCCCCTATGTCATTGCCATCGTGAGACTGGAGGAAGGGGTGCAGATGTTAACCAATATCGTTGGCTGTGATCCTTATCAGGTGAGATGTGACATGCCTGTTCAAGTGACCTTTGAGAAACTGGATGATGAATTCAGCCTTCCGAAATTTAGACCATCAACCGGGTAGACGGAGTATTCAAAACAAGGTGAGGTGAAAAAGATGGAACATAGTAAATACGGAGATGATTTCAATGTTGGCGATATTTATACGACGGATCGCATCACCGTTACGGAGACCCATGTGGTGAACTGGGCAGGGCTGACCATGGATTTTTATCCCCTTCACGTCGATGCGGTCTATGCGGCCCAGACGGCTTTTGGAGAGAGGTTGGTCCATGGACCGCTCGTCTTCGCCCTGGCCGTGGGCCTGGTCAGCAAGGCCGGATTTGCTGGGGACTCAGCCTTGGCCTGGATTGGGGTTGACAAGATGCGGATGCTTGCCCCCGTGAAAATCGGTGATACCGTCACCGTGGTAGTGGAGGTGATTGACAAACAGAACACGAGTAAGCCCGACAGAGGAATTCAGACCTGGCGGTACACCGTCAAAAACCAGCGAGATGAGACCGTGATGGTCTTCGATTACACGCTGATGTTCCACATGCGCGTCTCATTGGAGGAAAAATGAAAAAGAGAATTATCACGGCAGCGATCACCGGAAGCATGGTCACTCCAACGATGTCTCCTTATCTTCCCATTACCCCAGAGCAGATTATCGACGAAATTCTTGCAGTCCATGAAGCGGGCGGGACGGTGTGCCATGTCCATGTCAGGGATCCGAAGACGGGTATGCCTGTGAGCGACGTGTCATTGTTTCGGGAGATCGCAGTCGCTGTAAAAAGAAAATGTGATATCGTTGTTTGTTTCTCCACGGGCGGGGGGGCAGGGATGACCACAGAAGAAAGGGTGAGAGTGGTTACGGAATTGAAACCTGAACTTGCCTCCTTAAATGCAGGCTCCATCAATTTCGGGATCTTCCCTGCTTTAGAGAAGTGGAAGGAGTGGAAGTATGAATGGGAGCCGAAATATCTGAAGATGACAGAGGACTTCGTCTTTGCCAATACCTTCAAAACATTGCGTGAATTCATGGAAGCCTTCAATCAAAGTGATACCAAGCCGGAGTTGGAAGCCTACGATGCCGGGATGATCAATAACATCGCCTATCTCCTCTCCAAAGGATATCTTAAAAAACCGGTTTATATCCAATTTGTCATGGGAGTTCTGGGTGGGATCACGCCCGGTCCGGAGAATCTGATGTTTATGATTGACTATGCCAAAAGATTGATCGGTGATTTTCAGTTCTCTGTCTGCGTGGCAGGCCAGGCCCAATTTCTAATCTGCACTCAATCGTTGATCGCAGGGGGTCATGCCCGTGTGGGTTTGGAAGATAACTTCTATTTGTCCAGTGGGGTCTTGGCGAAGAGCAATGCGGAACATGTGGCAAAAATGATTCGTATCGCAAGGGAACTCGGGATCGAACCAGCCACGCCCAACGAGGCAAGAGAGATTCTCGGATTGAAAGGACTGGATAAAGTGAACTTCTGATCAAATTGAGTTCTCGAAGACGGAGGGACCCCAACATGAAACAACTAAGAGATGTCTATGTGATCGGAGCGTATAGCACACAGTTTAAGAGATGGTTCGAAAAATCACTGAAGGATCTGACCCGGGACACCTATTTGGCTGTTCTTGAAGATGCGGGAATGAAAAATGGAAAGGACATTGAATTTGCCTGGTTCTCCAATTGTGCCATGGGAACCCTGTGGGGTCAGGATCTCATCCGCGGTCATGTCTGCTTTGCCCCGCTGGTAGAGGAAAGCCTTTTCCCTGAACGGGTGCCGTTGATCAATGTGGAAGGGGCATGTGCCAGTGCCTCCATGGCGTTTCACGGTGCATGGAAAGATATCCTCAGCGGGACCTGTGATGTCTCCCTCGCCCTCGGCGTGGACAAGTTCTACCATCCGGACAAAGACAAAGTCCTGTTAGCCTATGAACAGGGGATCGATCTCGAAGAGAAGGGAAGGCTGATCAAAGAATACAAGGCGGTGGCCTCAGAATGTGGAAGAGATTTTGAACAAGGACCTGGGCACACCCTTTTTATGGACACCTATGCGCTGCAGGCATGCTGGCATATGTGGAAATGGGGAACCACTCGGGAACAGATTGCCATAGCCGCTTCGAAGAATCATTACCATGGTTCTCTGAATCCAAAGGCTCAGTATCAATTTGAGGTCCCTGTTGAGAAGGTGCTCTCAGATTATGAAGTCAGCTACCCATTGACCCGTTCGATGTGTGCTCCTATCGGGGATGGAGGGGCTGCAGCCATCCTCTGCTCAGAAGATTTCCTGAAAAGCCAGCCGCGTGAGGTACAAAAGCGAGCCGTAAAAGTATTAGCCTGCGTGATGTCTGCTGGGAAACATCGACCCATCGAAGAACCGAGCCTGAGCAAATGGGCCGCAGACCGGGCCTATCAAATGGCTCGAATCGGGCCTCAGGACATTGATGTCGCTGAGGTCCATGACGCCACTTCCTTCTGTGAAATCTATCAAGTTGAGATGATGGGATTCTGTCCCATTGGACAAGGCGGAAAATTTATTGAGTCAGGTGCAACGAAACTCGGAGCAAAGCTTCCCATCAACACCTCCGGTGGTCTGGTCTCCAAAGGACATCCGGTTGGAGCCACCGGTCTGTCCATGATTTACGAAGTCGTGACCCAGCTTCGAGGAGAGGCGGGGCCAAGGGAGGTCCCCAATGCTA